>Ga0182027_10014987_pt1 | contig 10696 bp, 6 predicted proteins | sample 712E1DmetaG_FD_121300 | JGI IMG/M metagenome (GOLD analysis project Ga0182027, IMG submission 121300) | Permafrost microbial communities from Stordalen Mire, Sweden - 712E1D metaG (Illumina Assembly) | ecosystem: Environmental > Terrestrial > Soil > Wetlands > Permafrost | place: Sweden...
GGACCCCGTCTACCTGAGCACCTCCAGCGCCTGGGGCATGATGGAGGCGGCCGTGCGCAACGTCATCAAACGGAAGGTGCTGAATTGCATGAACGGCGCCTTCTCGGACAAGTGGAACGATGTTTCACTGCGCTGCGGAAAACCCGCCGGGGCGGTCAAATCCGAGTGGGGCCAGCCGGTGGATCCCGAAGCGGTGCGCCGTGAGCTCGCCACCGGTCAGTACGACGCCATCACGATCATCCACAACGAGACCTCCTGCGGCTGTATGACCGACATCGCCGCGGTGATGGCGGTGGTGCGCGAGTTTCCCGAGGTCATTTCGATCGTCGACACGGTCAGCTCGTTCAGCGCGCTGCCAATCAAGAAGGACGAGCTTGGCATCGACATCATGGTCACAGGCACGCAAAAAGCGCTCGCGCTGCCGCCAGGCCTGTCCCTGTGCTCGGTGTCGCATCGCGCGCTCGCTCGCGCCGCCACCGTGACCGAGCGCGGCTATTACCTCGATCTGGTCGAGTTCCAGACCAACCACGAGAAGGGCATGACGCCGAGCACCCCGTCGATTCCGCACATCTACGGACTGAAATCCAAGACCGAGGACATCAAGGCCGAGGGCGTGGAAAACCGCTATGCCCGTCACGCGCGGCTGAACCAGCTCGTCCGCCAGTGGGCGTTCGCGAAAGGCTTCAAGCTGTTCCCCAAGGAAGGCCATGGCTCGGTGACGCTCAACTGTTTTGCCAACACGCTCAATGTCGACCTGCCGACGCTGGTCAAGGTGCTCAAGTCGAAGCACGGCTTCCTGATCGACGGCGGCTACGGCAAGCTCAAGGGCAAAACATTCCGCATCTCCAACATGGGTGACGAGACGGACGAGACCATCGGCGTGCTGCTGCGCGCGCTCGACAGCGCCCTGGCCGAAACGCCGGTGCTCGCGCCGGGAAAGCAGTAGGCCACAGCTGTGCAGATTGTAGGAAGCGAGCTTGCTCGCGACCCGTCCTCCAAAGTGATGTAGGGGCGCCGATCAGCCTGTCCTCCGTCTTGTCCGCCATAGCTTCAGCGACGGCGGAAGCCTTGGCGAAGTCGGGCGGTCCGCTCTCCAACAATCAATCCACGCTGGAGGGCGCTGCGCCGTCAGCGCCATTCCAAGATATTTGACCGCGCCATGGTCCCGGTTTGCGGATCGCCTCGTACGCGCACCGGACGCCACAACGAGGCGCTTCACCCTGCCGGCTCCTTGTTGACCGAAAATCGAGTCCCGTTGCGCGCGATCGTCTGAGGCTGCGCCACGCTGGGATAGATGAGTTCGGGTTCAGATACCGCTCAAAAACTCCCCGGTCGTCACGAGTCTGATCTTCCGTCCCCGGGGTAGAAGAAACTCACTCCAAATATAGTTGTGATGCCGGATGATCGTCGGCGCATCGAGGTGCGGGCGGTCCCTCGTCGTGTGCGCGTCGCTGACCACCGTCACGCCAAACCCGTGGGCCGCGGCAGAGCGCACCGTCGTGTCGACGCAAAAATCCGTCGCGCAACCAGCAATGACCACTTCGCTGACACCCCGCGTGCGCAGGAGGGACTCGAGGCGCGTCTCCAGAAACGCATCGCAGCCGGTCTTTTCGACGCGCTCGTCGGTCGCTGCGACGCGTAGCGCTGGAAGAATCTGCCATTCCTCCGAGTCGCGCGCCAGGCCCTCGGCCGCGTCAGTGTGTTGGATATATACGACCATGTCCCCCACTCGGAATGCATCGGCGAGCGCGTTGATGCGCCTTACCACGGTGTCGGCATCGAACCGGGGAGGCTCTCCCCGAAAACATCCGACCTGCATATCCACGATCAAGAGCGCTTTCATAGTGTTGGCTGATGTTGTTCAGAGCTGAATCACGTCTCCCATTGCCAGGGCAAGTCAAAAGCACACGCGTTGCCGCTCCGTCCACGGTCTTTCGTCTTGTTTCCAGAGCCTGATGAGGACCACTCGCGATGGCCAAAATCATGGTCCGACCGTATCACAAGTCCGGCCAATGCATTGGCGCGCCAAAACAAAGGGCCACGCCGCTCGGTCGTCCTCCCCTTCGGCAAAGGTGGCTCGTGGCGTCGTTTTGCTTTCCAACGAATCCCGACGCCCGCCCTCACGCGTGCGCGGGCGGGCGCGCGCGCCCGCGCGGCTCGATAAAACTAGTTGCTTAAAACTAGAGCTTGAAATCCGCGCGGCGGTCGGTAACGCCTTCCGCCCCTCTTATGAAGTCCCTGATCATCGCCGAAAAGCCCAGCGTGGCCGCCGACCTCGCCCGTGCGCTCGGCAAAATCCCGAAGCAGGGCGAGCATTTCGAGAACGACGAGTACGTGATCTCGTCAGCCGTGGGCCACCTGGTGGAACTCGAGATGCCCGAGGATATCGACAAGAAACTATATGGCTTCTGGCGGCTCGAGACGCTGCCGATCATTCCGAAGGAATTCGGCCTGAAACCGATTGAGGAATCCAAAGAACGCTTCGGTCAGCTCAAAAAACTCCTGGCCCGAAAGGACATCTCTGAGGTTATCAACGCCTGCGACGCCGGCCGGGAGGGCGAATTGATCTTCACCTACATTTACCAGCTCGCGAAGTGCAAGCTGCCGGTTAGGCGGGCCTGGATGCAGACGATGACCAACGACGGCATCATCGAGGCGTTCAAGCACCTCCGCGACGGCGCGCGCATGGCGCCGCTGGCCGATGCCGCCCGCTGCCGCAGCGAAAGCGACTGGCTCATCGGCATCAACGGCACGCGCGCGCTGACCAAGCGCATGTTCGGATCGCGAGCCGGGAACGTCGCCTCAGTCGGACGCGTCCAGACCCCCACCCTCGCCATCATCTTCGGACGTGAACTGGAAATCAGGAACTTCCAGCCGCGGGCCTACTGGCGGATCACCGCCCACTTCCAGATCAAGCGGGGAACCTACGAGGGCGTCTATCAGCGTCCGAATTTCAAGAAGGCGGAGGGTGACGAACACGACCGGGCCGACCGCATCTGGAACCAGGCGTTGGCCGATGCAGTTGTGGCGGCGTGCCAGGGAAAGCCCCTGGCGAAGGTCGCCGAGAACAAGAAGTCCTCCTCCCAGACGGCGCCGCGCCTCTACGATCTTACCACTCTGCAACGGGAGGCCAACAACCGCTACGGCCTTTCCGCGCGCCGCACGCTGCAGATCGCGCAGGCCCTCTACGAGCGCCACAAGATGATCACCTACCCCCGCACCGATTCGCGGGCGCTGCCGGAGGACTACATTCCGACCGTTCGCGAGACGCTGGCCAATCTCCACGGCAACCTGGCCCCGCATGCGCAGACGGTCCTGCACGAAGGATGGGTGCAGCCGAACAAGCGCATTTTCAACAATGCGCAGGTTTCCGATCACTTCGCCATCATTCCCACGACCCACGAGGCAAAGCATCTCGATGAGATGGAGGCGAAGATTTTCGACATGATCGCCCGGCGTTTCGTGGCGACGTTCTTTCCGCCGGCGGAATTCGATATCACCACCCGCACCAGCACCGTGGCCGGCCACGACTTCAAGACCGAGGGCAAGGTGCTCACGTTCCCCGGATGGCTGACCGTCTACGGCCGGACGACCGTCGACGAAGATTCGCAGGACTCCACGGCCCTGCCGGCACTCGATTCCGCTGACGGCCGGCCGCCCATCGCCCACACCCTCTCCGTCGAATTGCACAGCGAGGCCACCAAGCCGCCGCCGCGCTACACGGAAGCCACCCTGCTTTCGGCCATGGAAGGCGCCGGCAAGCTCGTCGACGATGAAGATCTCGCCGAGGCGATGAAGGAGCGCGGTCTCGGAACGCCTGCCACGCGGGCCGACACAATCGACGGCCTGGTGAATCAGAAATACATCGAGCGCCAGCAGCGCGAACTCCTGCCGACGGCAAAAGCGGAGTCGCTGTTGCAGTTCCTCTCCGCCGTGAAAGCCGAGGGTCTCACCAAACCCGACATGACGGGCGAGTGGGAATACAAACTGCGCCAGATCGAACACGGCCGGTTTTCCCGCGAGAAGTTCATGAAGGAGATTGTCGCGGAGACCAAGGGAATCATCGAACGAGTCAAGGGCTTCGAAGAGGACGACTCTGCCGCCCGGGTGACGGACATCCTGTCGCCGACCGACGGCCTGCCGCTGCGCGAAACGTTGCGCGGCTACAAATCCCAGGACGGCGAGTTCATGGTCTACAAGATCATCTCCAGCCGGAAAATCGAGGAAGCCGAGGTGCGCGAGCTTGTCACGAAGGGGGTGGTCGGTCCGCTCGACGGATTTGTGTCGGTCAAGACCCTGAGTCGATTCGCGGCCTCGCTCCGGCTGGTCAAGGATGAGGAGACCGGGAAATGGAAAGCCACGCTGGATTTCGGCGACAGGGCCGATCTCGGTACCTTGACGCCGTTCTGGACGGATCCCCGCACCGGCGCCGAACTTTGCGAGGCGGGCAACAACTTCATCCTCCGGGAGAGCGCGGGCGCCGGGTGGAAACAGACGTTCCGGGTCGGGCGCATCATGTGCCAGAAACCGCTGACCCGCGAACATGCCATTCAGTTGATTGAAGCGGGAAAGACGGAGCTGATCAAAGGGTTCATCTCCCGGAAGGGCCGGCCGTTTGACGCTTTCCTCAAACGCGAAGACGGCCGGATCTCGTGGGAGTTTCCACCGCGTGCGCCGAAGTTCGACAAGCAGGGCAAGCCGATCGCGCGCAAGGCGAAGACTCCTCCGGACCTCGCCAAGGCGGTCAAGATCGGGGAGAGCAAACTGTTGGGCGGAGAGATCCTCGAAGCCGGCGACTCCTTCTACGTCCGCAAGTCTGGAGATGATGGCGGGCGCGTCGTATTCACGCTAAAACGCCACCTTTGCCAGAAGGAGCTGCCCGTCGAGGAAGTCCGCCAGCTTCTGGACACTGGCCGTACAAATCTCATCGAGGGCTTCATCTCCAAGCGCATGACGCCGTTCAAAGCCTTCCTGGTGCTCGCAAAAAATAATTCAAAGGCACAATTCGAATTCCCTCCCCGATAGGATGGGATCGTTGGTAACGTTCGCCCCTCCGGGTGCGTCTTGAACCGCAACGGTGACCTCCAACCATCGAACATATCTGGTCATTCTCCTCGCCGCCACGAATCTGGCGTGCGGCTTCCTTGCTTGGAACGCGTACCGGGAGGCGAGCCGGCTGCGCGCTTCCGTCCTCCTCGGCGACAGCGCGCGCGCGGACCTGCAGAAGCGGCTGTGGGCGTCGGAGAAACGCAAGAACGAGCTTGCCGCCGAGATCGCCGGCCTTCGCGCCCGGGGCACCCACGAGGCCGTGGCCAATCCAGACGATCCCGGCCCGGATGGGCCGCCGATCGCCGGTCCCGGACGCTTTGACCGACGCAACAGGATGAACAACCTGGCCACTCTGTTTGATAATCCCGAGTTCAGCAAACTCTGGAACTCGGAGCAGAAGATGGCCCTCGATTCTCGTTTCAGCGCCCTGTTCAAGGCGCTCAATTTGAACCCTGCCGACCTGGACAAATTCAAGAACCTGTTGGTGGAAAAGCAGGCGGCGGTCACGGATGTCATGAGTGCGGCACGGGAGCAGGGCCTGGATCCCCGCAACCCGGACGATCGCGCGCAAATCGCCACGCTCCTGAAAAATGCGCAGGCGCAGGTGGACGCCACGATCCAGCAGACTTTGGGTGCGGCCCAGTACGCGCAGTACCAGAATTATGAGCAGACGCTTCCACAGCGGGCGGTCGTGACCCAGCTGGCCCAGAGTCTGAGTTATACCGGTTCGCCGCTACAGGACAGCCAGACGGAGGCGCTCGTGAACATTCTCGCCGCCAATGCGCCCGCCCAAAATCAGAACGCGGGCGGACTGGGCGGCCTCTTTGCGGGCATGGGCGGAGGGGGCGGTCCCTTCGGGGGGCGGATGATTCCAATTACCGACGCAGCGATTGCCCAGGCCCAATCCGTTCTGACCGATACGCAGGTGATCGCGCTGCAGCAACTCCAGGCACAGCAGCAGGCCCAGCGCCAAATCGCGCAGATGATGCGCCAATCGATGGCTCCCGGGAATGCATCGCCTTCCAGCGGTGGCCCGACGACCGCTCCAGCCAGCCATTGATCTCAGCGAGGCGCAGCCTCAGACCAATGCGCGCAAAAGGATTTGATTGCCGGTCGCCATGGAGCCGGCGGTGTTGAGCGCCTCGCTGTGCGCCTGTTCAGTGTTCGCGCTGCGGCAACCACCGCTTTACCCTGCCCATCATTGTAACGTATCACGTTACCAAAGACGGAACGGGCAACGCCTGTTCCGTAACGTATTACGTTACATATCACGGTATCGCGAGTAGCCTGATGATTGCGCGGGCAGCCTCCCGGCCGAAGCGCCCGGGCAAAGACTGGTTCCGTCCGTGTTTCGGAGAAAACTCCGGGATTGGCAGGACGCCCATGCCCGGGCGAACCGCCGTCAACCGGGATCTGCGCCCATATCTGACCACGGCTTTCTGTTTTGGCGCTGGATCTCAATGATGGCCAAGTGGGCCATGCCAAAGCCGTGACACGACCGTACCACAAATGTGGCAAGGGCTTAAGGCGCCAAAACAGAAAGCCCTGATATCTGACGGACGCAGGCAGAAAACGCTTGTGCGGGGGTTCTGCGGCAAGGTAACGTTCGAGTTCACTCCAACCTGAAACGCCTATGATCGTTACAACGGCTCAGCTCTTCAAACACGCCTACGGCAAGTACGCCGTCGGCGCCTACAACATCAATAACGCCGAACAGGCCATGGGCCTTTTCCGCGGCTGCATTCAGTCCCAGGCGCCGTTCATCATCCAGATTTCCAAAGGAGCACGGAAATACACGGACAAGAAGATGCTCGAGGCAATCATCCGCGCTGCCGATGAGATCTTCCCCGATGCGATTTTCGCGGTGCACCTTGACCACGGCGACGAAGAAACCTGTTACGACTGCATCAAATCCGGCTTTTACAGTTCGGTGATGATCGACGCCTCCCACGACCCGTTCGAGAAGAACGTCGCCATCACCAAGCGCGTCGTGGACGCCGCCCACGCGAAAGGCATCTCCGTCGAGGCCGAACTCGGCATGCTCGGCGGCGTCGAAGAGGACATCAAGGTCGAGGAAGGCAACGCCTGTCTGACCGATCCGGCCGAGGCCGAAGCTTTTGTCAAGCAGACCGGCTGCGACTGCCTCGCGGCCGCCATTGGCACCTCGCACGGCGCCTTCAAGTTCAAAGGCAAGCAATCCCTGCACTTTGACGTGCTCGAAAAGATCAAGGCCCGCCTCCCCGGCTTCCCGCTCGTCATGCACGGATCCTCGTCCGTCCCGCAGGACGAAGTCGCCCGCATCAACGCAGCCGGCGGCCAGATCAAGAATTCGATGGGCGTAGACATCAACGAGTACCTGCCCGCCGCCAAGCTCGGCGTCACCAAGATCAACATCGACACCGACGGCCGCCTGGTCTGGACGCGCGTGCACCGCGAATTCTTCCGCGACAAGCCGGCCGAGTTCGATTTCCGCCCGCCGGGGAAGATCTTCATCGAGGAGTACGCGAAGTTCATCGCGAGCCGCAACGACAAGCTCGGATCGACCGGCCAGATCCCCGATCTGCGGAAGAGCCTCGGCAAGTAAGCCCTCCCCTCCATTGTTGAATTTCGAAGCCCGGCATCCCGCGATGCCGGGCTTTTTTTACGGGTTCGGCACGGTGAAGATCCGGTCGTAGTCCCGCCAATGGCCGTTCATCGTGTCGATCTTGTGGGTGAGCTGCGCCGGCAGATTGGGACCGAGCCGCATGATTGTCTCTTCCTCCGGCGTGGGCGCGGTGTCCAGCATCGGCTCCGGCGCGCTCTCCAGGAGCTCCTTCAACCGGACGGTGTTGTCGATCTCCTTGCGCGCCGTTTCCATCATGTCCGTGCGCGCCCAGTCGGGCTGGGCGCCCAGCGGCGGATTCTTTTCCGGCTTCAACCCCAGCGCGCGCACCCGGTCGAGCTGCGCCTGGTAGGCCACCATGTTGTCCGCCGATTGAAGCAAGCAGATCAGAACCTCCAGTCGCTTGCCAACCAACGCCCACTCATTCCGCGCAGTCTTCTCGCTGGCGGCATCCCGGATGCGTTCGATACGCCGGAGCGCACTGCGCACGTCCGGCAGGGTTGTTTCGATCACACGCTGAAACAACAGCCGCGCGCCGAAGCCTTCATACATGCGCATTGCCTGGATGTCGACGAGGTCGGCTGCCTCTTCCTCGCCCTTCGCCTGGAATAGAAAGCGCCGGTAGGGCTCCTTCTCCACGGCCGTCAGGTTTTCAGGGAAAGGCACCATCGGGCGCGTCAACCAGCGGTTGAGTACGTGGCCAAAACGCAACATGCCGCCAAAGTCCAGGGCCTCCAGGCGTCGCTGGGCCTCGTTGAGCGAGTTCCATGCCTCAAGCAGATTGTCCGCCTGGTTTTCGCCAACCAACGTCACCGCAAATCCGCGCACCATCGTCATCCGCTCCAAAAGCGTCCGCGCCGGCTTGCCGCGTGTCGCGGTCAGGTAGCGGGTGTTGAAACTCTCCATCGTGTCGTCACCGAGATTGACCAACACGGGATGAATTCCGACGTCGGCCCCGGTGTCCTCCACTTTGGTCGGCGGAAGGTCGTCCTGGCCTTCGCTGGGTTCCCGCCCTCCTGCCATGCTTGGCACTGGGATGCCGATCACCGGATAAAATGCGGCTACACTGGCCCCTCCCCCTCCACGAACGCCAGACGGCCTTCCATCCGGTCCCTCCCGCCCCCGCAGGGCGAGACCGCGTGGCAAGGCCTTGATAATCGCCTTCTGAATCTCCGGCGTGAACGACGGGATCATCCACTGGCGCGCCGAGATCGGAGTCATGTTGATTGCAGTGGCATGGCCGGCTTCTTTTGCAGCATCCCGGAGGTTGATCAGGAACCCCGCGACCCGTTGGTCCATCGGACGGTCCTTGCAGTCGGCCGGGCCGTTGATTCCGGGATAGAGGGCCGGCACCCAGCAGAACCCCGACCCCGAGTCCTGCGTCAGAAAATTGAAGCTCTCCACTTCGGGACAACGTGTGAGCAGATTCTTGATCGCCACGCGGTAGAGACGCAAGGTCTCCGGTTGGTCGACGCAAGGCGCGAACCAGGCAGCGCGCGAACGGTTTGGCTGGTCCACCCGCGGGCCGCGCAACCGGGGATACACCTTGAAAAACGCCTCTGGAAGCACCTGGGGTTCGTTTGAATTCCAGTGGGCCTTCAGGCCAAGCTTGCGCAGCACCGCACAACGCGCCTCCAGAATCCCGGCGATCCGGCTGGCGTATTTCATATCGACGTACGGCTGCAACTCGGGCGGCGGAAAAACCTTCATCAGGCTGACCCGGTAGATGAACCACGCTGGATACGGATCGTCTGATGGGCTGAAGCTTCGCCCGTCCGACTTGATCCTAAATTCCGCAGTTGAGGCGGAATCCACTCGCTCACGCTCGCAGCTACGAGGAGAGGAAGCCTCAACTGCGGAATCTCCTCCTAGGTTGATGCTGGCGCCAGGCGGAATGCGATCTGGATACGCTTCGACCGGCGGATTGAATTCCCAGAGCGCCGGAGGCAAGTCCTCGGTGATCGACACATGCGTTCCGCCCAGTTCCTTGGCCAGGGCGGCCCGGCGTTCGAAGCGCGGCATATCCGCGGTCGTACGGGTGCTGCTGGCGGACGCCGAGGCGTTGAGCGCCTGGGCGTAGACCGCGCCCGGCAGAATGCCAATCATCAGGGCGACGAAAAGGTGGAGTGTTCTCATGGTGTTCGTTTGCCGCGGGCACACGGTTTGCTCGAACATCCGACCTCACAGCGGGCGGATTCCGGGCTCTGCCGCTCTTCCGGCCTGGCCGCCTCAATCTACAGCCTGATCGTTTCAAAAAGACAATCCCAGCAACGATGCATTGGCGGGGCGTAGCGCAGACTTCCCAGCCTACATCGTCGGCAATTGGGAAATGCGCCCCCGTCAATCCTGTCTCATAAACCTAGCCGATCTAACACACCACTGATGCTCGCCTTCCTCCAGTAGGATCCGAGAAATATCCGACGCAACCATGAGCTGGAAACTGATCTTCATAGTCTGGGGCTATTTTACCCCCTTTTCGTGGCAGAGACGGGGGAACGCGTGCACGTCGCGCCCATGCTCACCCTGCCCGGCTGGTGGCTGGAGATACGGCCGTCGATGAACCCGCGGCTGTGCCGGGTTGCGAATCCAAAGTGCCTGCAGAAATGGCTCGGGGAGGCGCCGACAATTCTGAATGCCACAAAGCGAGCCGCTGAGATGGCCGAGAGGAGGAAGACTTTCCATTGATTCGCGGATGTCGGCAGGGGCAGGCTGCCGGGCAAACGCCTCTCCTATGCGCCCAACATCGCCCGAACTCCCGAAAGATTCCATTGAACATCTCATCTTCACGATTCGCGGGCAGCGCGTGGTTCTCGACGCCGATCTTGCCCGACTTTATGGCGTGCCGACGATTCGGTTCAACCAGGCATTCAAACGCAATCGCGAACGCTTCCCGCCGGATTTTGCCTTTCAAATCTCCGCGACGAGTTTGCGGATTTGAAGTCACAAATTGTGACGTCAAACCTTCGAGTTGTTGATAGCTCGTGGCTTGCGCCTGACTCATCACAATCTGTGATCAGTTCCCGCAAGCACCGTGGCGCCACATAC
>Ga0182027_10014988_pt1 | contig 10696 bp, 9 predicted proteins | sample 712E1DmetaG_FD_121300 | JGI IMG/M metagenome (GOLD analysis project Ga0182027, IMG submission 121300) | Permafrost microbial communities from Stordalen Mire, Sweden - 712E1D metaG (Illumina Assembly) | ecosystem: Environmental > Terrestrial > Soil > Wetlands > Permafrost | place: Sweden...
GGTAGTCGCTTCCCACCCAGCACAACGTCTACTCTGCGGCGAACACCAGCCCGGCGATCAACGCCGCCGCCTCCTCCTGCATCGCCGGGATGGCGTGCGAGTAGGTGTCAAGCGTGATCGAGATTGTCACATGCGAAAGGACGCCCTGCACCGCGTCATTCCGGCAGCGCGCTGCGCGACACGAGCAACTGCTTGATCTCCTCGACCTCCGCGGTGAGGTGCTCCATGAGGATCTCCGCCCTGACGTTGGTGCGGTAGTCGTTTTCGTTGTGCACGCGGTCATGAGCCTGGTCGCGGTTCTGGCTCATCATGATCACCGGCGCCTGCACGGCGGCCAAGATTGATAGCGCCAGGTTGAGCAGAATGAACGGGTAACCGTCCCAGTGGCTGATCCAGGCGAAGGTGTTGAGCGCCACCCACAGGGCGACTACGGCCAAGAACGCGAAGATGAACGTCCAGCTGCCGGCCACGGTGGCCATCCGATCAGCGGCTCGCTCGCCGAAGGTCAGGTGCTCCTCCCGCAGGGCGTCGAGGGCCGCTCGTGAGGCCATGATCTCCCGTACCTGGCTCTCTAGCTCGGCCCGCCGCTCGGCTTCAATCAGACTCTCCTTGTTCTCCATCTGGGGCTCCTTGTCGGTGCGAGGCGTCTCTCCTTTTAGTATGGCAAGCCGGGCAATGTCGACAAGTGGGACGCGTCCAGGATGGTCGCCGCACTCAAGTGGCAGGACGAGGCCGCGTCCCGCCCGGTCGTGGGGGCACCTTGCGTGGCGACCGGCTCGGAGCGCAGTGGGGGCTATCGCGCCGCGAACCCCAACCCGGCGATCAGCGCCGCCCTTTTCGCACAACGTATCGAATGACCTGACGCGGCAGCCCGATACCCTACCCCATGGCTTGACCAACGGCTGAGGAGCTTCACGCGCAACCGGCACGGTCTAGTGGCCTACTCGTCGGGCAGACTGAGGTTGGAGGACCAGAAGTCGCGCCGGGAATGGAACAGTACCGCGGGGAGAGAGACGGAGCCGATGGAAAACACCACGACGTCACCTGAAAGGTCATCTGCAGGGAAGCCCCGGCCGTTACTCTCTCGGCCGGCGTTGCGCTGGGCTATCGTGGCTTTCATCATTCTGGCCTCTGTCGTGGCCGCCTACGCAGTCGTCAGGGCGTTCTCGCCGAGCAGCGGTCGTCCCAGCCAGACGGCTGCCGCCTCTTGGAGGTCTGCCCTGGGCGGGGCTACCGGGTCTCAGGCAAACGCAGGGAACGGCGCGTCCATCGGCCAACGCCTGTCGGGCAGGGGCCTGAATCTGGCCGCGGGTACCGTGCAGTCGGTCGAGCAGCCCGGCAGCTTCACCTTGAAGACCCTGCGCGGCGCCACCGTGACCGTCACCGTGAGCGCCACCACCATCTACCGCGAGCGGGGTGCATCCTCGGCCACGCTAGCCGACGTCACTGCCGGCGGGCACGTCGTGATCGTGGGCACCAGGGCCGCTGATGGGAACCTGACTGCTGGCCGAGTTCTCATCGTTCCGGCGGGCCAGGGCAAGCGCCTGTTCGGCTAGGGCTGCGCCCGGCACGTCTTCAGGTTTCGAACGCCGATGGCAGGCGGTCTCAGCTGTGGTCACCGCCAGTCCGATCTTCGCTGAGAACCTACTTGCCCGCGAACACCAGCCCCGCGATCAGCACTGCCGCCTCTTCCTGCATCGCCGGAATCGCGTGAGAGTAGGTGTCGAGCGTGATTGCGACAGTGGCGTGGCCGAGACGCTCCGAGACCACTTTGGGATGTATGCCGGCCTGCAGAGCCAGCGTGGCGTGAGTGTGGCGCAAGTCGTGGAGGCGAATATCGGGCAGCATCGCCTCCCTGACGGCCTTGCGAAAGCAGCGACTAGCGCCCCAGGGGTGGAGCGCCTGTCCGCCTTCGTTGGTGAAGACCAGTCCCGTGTCTTCCCAACCTTCGGACTCGGCCTGTTCGGCGAGCTGGCGAGCGGCTTGCCCTCGGAGTACGTTGACGGTCTCGGGATCCAAGGCGACCACCCTACGTCCGTGGGCTGTCTTGGGCTCGTGGACGGCGACCCGATTGCCTTCGGGAATAAGGGCGCGACGCACGCAGAGCCTTCCGGCTTCAAGATCGACGTCCTGCCAACGTAGCCCCAACGCCTCGCCGCGGCGCAGGCCGGTCATGGCCAGGACATGCCAGAGCGCGTAGAGACGATCGTCACGCTGAGAGTTCAGGAAGGCGGCAAGCTGCTCGGCGCTCCAGGTGCGCATCTCGTGGCTGTGCGCCGTCACCCGCGGCGGGTCGGCGAGATCGGCGGGATTGCGCGCGAGGCGGCCCCAGCGCACGGCATCTTTGAGTGAGCGGTGCAGCACGGCGTGGACGTGGCGCACCGAGAGCGCCATTAAGCCCTTGCCGTTACGCTTGCCAGCGAGCGTGAGCTTGGCGTAGAGGGCATTGATCTGCGCTGGGGAGAGCTTCTGCAGTTGCACCGAGCCCAGAGCGGGCAGGATGTGGCACTCGACATGGGCCACGTAGGAGCGATAGGTGGTCGGGCGTATGGTGTGCTCGATCGCCGGCAGCCACTCCTTGGTCAGGTAGTCGCGCAGCGTCAGCCGCGAACTCGCGACATGCGTCTGCTCTTCGACTGCGACGGCGACCTTGCTCATCGCCGCCTGGGCCTCGCGTCTTGTGACGTAGCCGCCCTTCGTCTCGCGGCGGCGCTCATCGGCTTCCCTAAGCTCGCCGCCGCAGCGAGGACAGCTTGCTTTCGGACGGCGCTCGACCCACGACCTCTTGCCGCAGGCCCGGCAGCGCTGCGCCTGGGCGTGGCCGACGTCGATCGTGTACTCCCACGAGCCTGTGCTGCGTTTGCGGATGTGACCCTGCATGCGGTCTCCTCTCGTCGCCATCGTGCAGACACATCACTCTTTGGCGACGCACAGGCAAGCCGCAACTGACACCGAGAGTGCCAGTTTGGCTCTGCCACAGGGGCCACTGTGCGACGTTGCCCGGCGGCAATGCGGCGACAGGGGTGGCCAGTTGCAGGACAGATCAGGCCTGTACATGTTAGGCAGTGACGTGCAACTCGCGACCGATGAGGATTGCCGACCGGAGTACTTGGCATTGGACGCGCTCACGATGACCGAGGCTGGGGCTCATCGTGCTGTGAACGGCCGAATAGCCTACGGAAGAGCGGTCTGACCTTCCGAGTCATCGGCATCGGCGCTGCGGTCCGTGTGCACCCAGATCGTCTCTCTCGCCGAAAGGGCTTCCATGAGTCGCTCTAGATCCGCAGGCCAAGCGTGACCCCCGCTGTGGATGAAGTGCGCCTGTACGCCTGCGCGCTCGGCCCAAATGCGCACCGCGCAGTTGTCGCGGTTCCAGTAGCCACCCCACATCGACCAGACAAGCTCGGCGTTGGCGGCACCGATGCGGTTGAGCAACTGGGTCGTGCGCCAGCTTCCCCGCGCGCACAACAGGTAGCTACCCGCGTGGGCGCCGAGCGCATAGGTACTGACCCTGGCGGCGCGGCCCATCTCGTGAGCGAGCTCCATCAGACCGGCGGCCTTGAGCTTCTCGACCTGGTGGTGGGTGAAGTTCACGCGCACGTCGTCCCAGGTGAACTGCGGGATGTTCTCAGACAGCGGCGCAAGCTTCTGCAGCACGAAGGCCTGATAGGGGTCGACGACCAGCTTCCGGCCCGTGCGTTTTGCCGCCCGGTAGCACGACACGAGCCGGTCGAGGTTCTGGCCCGAGGCTACGACCACGACGGCCTTGTCGGGCCCGCCCGTGGCCAGGGCGACCAGGGCCTCCTCGACCTCCTGCTCGCTGCGCAGGCCGTGGCTGTCGCCACCGGCGCCCAGCGTGGTGCCCTCGAGCAACAGCCAGTCGGCGCCGCGCAGGCGCTGGTCGGCGAGCAGCTTCTCGAAGCGAAAGCCGGTGCGGCCGTGGGCGCGCAGGTCGCCGGAGTAGATGAGCTTCTGGCCGTCGCCTTCGACCAGCAGCGCCCGGGCATCGGGTGCCGAGTGGTCGACCGGGATACCGGTGACCGTAAGCGCACCGAAGCGCAGCGACTCGTCATCGGGCAGGAGCCTCACGTCGGCCGGCAGCACGGCGTCGGGAAAGAAGATCTTGCTCACCTCGAAGATCGCCAGTGTGCCGCGGCTGGCGTAGACCGGGACAGCCGAGTGGGCGTGGTGGGCCAGGCCGTAGTGGTCGAGGTGCGAGTGGGTGACGACGATGGCGGCGTAGTTGGGCGCCGTCTGGTCTGAGGCGTAGAGCCCGGGGATGTCGCACAGCACGCCGCTTGCCAGCAGCTCCGCCGTGGGGCGCTGCGGCGTGCCGAAGGGGTAGTCGTTGTGGTTGGCGTCGTAGAGCGGCATGCCCAGGTCGAGCAGCACGCGCGTGCCGTCGTCGGCGGCGACCTCGACGCACATGCCGCCGATCTCGTCTCTGCCCCTGTGGATGTCGTAGCGCGTCGTGATCTCCCTTGATCATTGGAGCTTGGCGGGCTCGGTCGATCCGATTCCTCAGACCGCGGGTGCGCCCCTCAGGCCGGCGATGACGCCGCCCTCGCTGTGCAGCCCATAGCTGAACGTCTTCACCCACAGGTCCGGGTGCTCCCGAGCGATGACATCGAGATTACGTGCAGCGATGCCGCTGTAGCCGGCCACGACCAGCATGGCCTGCGTGCCGGGCACGATCGTGGGCGCGCCGTCCCAGCCGTTGCGCAGCAGACCGAGCTTGAGCTTCTGGGCGATGTTGGTGCGATAGCAGTCGGCGTAGGCATCGAAGCAGCGGTCGATCTGTGCGGCATAGCCGCGGACCTGCTCGACGGCGCTGCGCTTGTGCGCGCGCGCCTGGGTCGCGGTGTCGAGCTCTGCATTGTTGCCGAGCTTGACCTCGATCGCCAGGAAGCGATAGGTGGCGGGCTCGGTCTCCTGAAGGGCGAGCAGGTCGAGCCGCTCGGCGCGGTGCTCCGTGTCGCTGTCGCCCACCTCGCGGTCGATGACCACGACATCTGTGCGCGCCATCGTGTCGGCCGCTATGAAGTGGGCGACACCGATCTCCTCCTTGTGGGGGATTTCCTTGATGCGCGACCGCATTGCCACGATGTGACTCTTTTGCAGAAGCGAGTGCAGTGCGTGGGCCCCGACCGAGAAGGTCGCGTACTTGCCGTCTGGGTCGCCCGTGTCTGCAAAGCGCCGTTGGTCCTGCAGCGGTGTGCCTACGATGAAGCGTCGGTGCGTGCGCACCCGGTAGCTGCCGTCGGCGCAGAACATGATCTGCGCGAGGCGAAAGCCGCGGTCATAGACCCCGAGGTCCGAAGGGCCGCGGAACTCGATCGCCAGATCCCCGCGGAACTGGGGATGGTCGAGGTAGGCGATCAGAAACTTAAGGTCGACCTGGGCCCGTTCGCAGTTTGCCGCAGACAGGCGGCGGTTGATGATGGGCACTGCGTCCTCCCTTTGTGGAAGCCGGATCACGGCAATGGCCACATTGCCGAGGCACGCTTGGTTTCCGGCGCGCCGACAGGCGGTGGTCTTCGCGGTTGTCGCTGTGCCCTTTATCGGCAGTGCGCCCCGGATGAGGAAGCCCCGGTGTGCACAGCCCCAGGCCGCAACCTGACTTCTGATGACGTCCAGGCGCGAATGATGCTGCACGTTGCGCCCGTCGCCGACGACCACCGACGTCCGAGAGTCGAATCCGCGTTAGCCCGCCAGCAGCTGCCGCGTGACCTTGTCCGGGAAGCCCAGCGGCCATAGAGGACGAACCGGCGTGTGAGCAAGCTCAATGGCCTCCTGTACGAGGTCGAGATCCTCTTGGCCGTGCAGCTGCCATCTCAGCATGTTGGAGAAATCGTTCAGGGTGCCCAGGTGGGAGCGGCTGTTGGTCTTGGCGATCACCGCCTCGCGAGTGGCCTCCAGCTCGCGTTGTATGACGGCGGCTGGGAGGCCAAGGCCCCAGAGAACCTTCATCAAGGCCTCAGGGACGTTGTCTGCCAGGTGTTTCAAGTCACGGCCCGCCATGAGCACCGGCAGGCGGGAGTGTTCGCTGATGAGAAGCACGAAGCGCTGGTGGCCGAGGGCCAGCGGACATGCGTACCAGTCGCCAAAGGCGTTCGTCGCGGGCTCGGTGACCTCCTGAGGCGCGCCGACCCGCGCCAGGAGCTTCGCGGTACAGCGTAGCGCGACCATCTAGCCGGCCGCGGCCAGCAGCCCTTCGATCGCGTACTTCAAGATGAGGCCGCTCATCGGCTCCGTGTAACGGCGGCCCTGCACGACGAAGTCGTAGGTGTGGTGCTCGAGGCCGAAGAAGAACTCGGTCTTCTCCTTGCCGGAGCGGCGCACAGCCACGGCGTTCGCGTAGGGATCGACCGAGATCAGCTTGCCTAGGTCGATCTCCAGCGAGCGCAGGCCGCCGGAGAAGCAGAGGCGCTTGTTGGTGAGCACGAGCGTGCCCTGATCGAGCTCTTTGAGCTCCTCGTGGCTTTGCGCCTGAAAGCCACCGACGCGCAAGGTGACACCCTTGGCGACGTGTACCGAGGGCCCGCCGTAGGCGCCCCTGGTGACCGAGCGCGGTTCGTGCAGGCTGATGTTCGCCAAGACAAAGAGCGTCGACTCGCCGGCCTTGGCAAGGATGGGGCTGGCGGTCTGCGGCTGGAGGTGCACCCGACCCTGGCGCAGTTCGGTCATGGCTGCGGCGAGATCCGCCTCGCTTTGGGCTTCGGTTGAGAGACCGCCCGAGGCGATGCGACGCCACTCGGCGGTGCTGAGTGTCTTGTGCTTGTAGAGCTGCCAGTGCTCGGCCGCGGGGTTGGCGGTCTCGGTCAGCTCGAAGTGCTGGTAGTCCCCCTTCTGGTCGACAAAGACCGAACCGCAGCGCCCACAGACCAGCTCGCGCTTGGTGTGAAAGAGCCCCTTGACGTCGGTCTCGTGCATGGCCTGTGCAGCGCAGACCGGACAGACCGCACCGAAGTGCGAAAGCAGCGGCGTCGCGGGGGCCGCTGGGACCGCAGCAGGCGCGGGCGGCTTTTGGACAAGAGACACCGGCGGATCGGCCAGCGCACCGCTCGGAGTGGGACTGCGCGCGGGGGCGGCGCTCGGCGGTGTCGGCGGCGCAGCCTGCGAGTCTTGGGGAAGCCGCGCCCCGCACTCCGAGCAGAAGTGGCCGGTCGCCTGCTTGCCGCACTGTGGGCAGATCATGGGGTGACTCCCTCAGGCAGAAGACCGGACCTTACGAGGCCGCTTTCTCGCGGCACCGCGTACACCTTCAGCACCTCGTCGCCGTAGTGGTTGATGACCTTCACCGCGATCTTGCCGGTGGACGGTGCCTCGAACGGGCGGCTGACTGTGCTGTAGAGGGTTGCCCAGGCATCTTCGTCGATCTCGGCCCTGAGAGCGCGCTGCAGCTTGGCGTAGGGCTCGTCGGCGCCGGTGAAGTAGGCATGGCGCACGAAGAAGCTCTCCTCGTTGTAGTCGGTGTCGATGAACCAGCAGGCGATGTCATCGGTCGACGAGCTACGGATCTCGCCGGTCGTGGGGTCGTAGACGTCGAGGCCGTGCAGCTCCACCTGTAGCTTGCCGTCGGGGAGGGTGCGAAGCTCGAGGTCGGGCTCACCGAAGACCATGAAGAGGTTGCCTGCGCCGGTGCTTTTGAGGAGCTTCTGGTCTGCGGTGTCCATAGCGAGATCGGGGTTCATTCGCGTGATGAGGATAGTGAGGTTGGGCCACTGTTTGGTCTCCTCGCTAACGTAGGGCCCGAAGGCAAAGGCGCAGACGACAAGCATGGGGAAACCCTCGCCCTTGCGCGCCTCTTTGGCGGCCTCCTTGACCCATTCGGCGTCGACGGTACCGTACTCAGGGCCGATGGAGATGGCGGCGCGCTGGCTCTTGCCCGCCGCGTCGGTGTACTCGCCCACGGCCTGGACGTAGGTGCCAGCGTACGGCTCGATGCGCTCGAAGACGAGACGTTCGTTCTTGTAGGTGTTCTGCACGCCTGCCTTGCGCAAGTTGTCGAGGATGATGGCGACGAAGTCAGCGGCGTCCCGGGCCGGCGACACTCCGCCGGCCGACCCCTCGCCGCCGCCCCCGTCGCTGCCGGCCAGGATCCGGTGCGGTGACAGGCTCTCGACAGTAAAAGGACCAGTCACGCGGATGCGTGACGGGTCCTCGTACGGCTGATCGCAGAGCAGCTCCGTGTCGGCGTGACGGCGGATGGCAGCATCGATCTCGACGCGTGACATGCCTTCACGGATGTCGGGGTTGTTGGCAATCGACTTCAGCGTGATGTGCGGGACGCGCTTGCAGACGAAGCCCTGACGGACGTCGTTCGAATGGGCCGAGGTCACCGGCGGGACGCCGGTCAGCTCGGCTTCACGCTTCGCTCCTTCTGGCGAGTCGGCCAGCGCGTAGTACGGGAAGCGCGCGCCCATAAGGCGGGACCGCGCCAGCGCGAGCGCCACTCGGCTGGTGTCGATCGTGACCCACCGGCGACCCCAGTGCTCAGCTACCTGCGCCATCGTTCCGCTTCCGCATGTCGGGTCGAGTACGAGGTCGCCAGGATCAGTCGCCATCAGCAGGCACCGAGCCACTGCTATTGGCGTGGTCTGAACTACGTAGGTCTTCCTATCAGCGAAGCCTGAGACGACAGTGTCGTCCCAGCTGTTGTTAAGGGGAAACACGGGAAAGTCGTTGAGGTAGCGCACGTAGCGCAAGGTGTTGCCGAACGCCATGAGCCGATTCGCGGCCTTGAGCAGTCTCATCCCGGCTTCGCCGGTCTTCCAGTACCCGCTTCGCGGGCGAAGGACCTTGCCGCCGAGTTCGACGGGAAAGTCCCCAGGAGGGCGCTGGCTGGTCATGTTGTCATGCATGAACACCTTCGAGCCGGCTTCCGCGTGTTCGCCGACTTGTCGGCCGGCGTCCATCCGGTTGCCCGAGGTGTCCTCTACCCAGGTATACTGTCCGGCCCCAGCTCCACCGACAGCCTTCTCATGGTAAAGCTGGTGGTACTTCAGTCGACTTCGATCCTTCGCGAACCACAAGATGTAGTCCGTGACGCCGGCGAGAAGATCGCTCGAGGCCCCGCTCGTCTTGCGGAACCCGATCTCGCTCACGAAGTTCTCGCTCCCGAACGCCTCATCCATCACGGCCCGAACCAGGTGCACGTTCTCGTCGCCGATCTGCACGAAGATGCTGCCGGTCTCGCTGAGCAGCTCGCGACTGACGACTAGGCGGTCGCGCAGGTAGGCGAGGTACGAGTGGATGCCCAGCTCCCAGGTGTCGCGGAATGCCTTGATCTGCTCGGGCTGGCGCGTCGCGTCCTCGGCCTTGCCGTCCTTCACGTCGCGCTTGCGTGTGCTTACCTGCCAGTTTGAACCGAACTTGATGCCGTAGGGTGGGTCCATGTAGATCATCTGGACCTTGCCCTTAAGACCCTCTTTCTCAGCCAGCGAGGTCATCACCAGCAGCGAGTCGCCGAGGATCATGCGATTTGCCCAGTTCTGCTCGTGGCGGTAGAACTCGACCAGCTCCTGGAACTCAATGCCGTCGTAGTCGTTAAAGAGCGTCAGCTCAGGCTCGGGCTCGCCTTTGCGCGCCGTGTCGCGCAGGTTCTCGATGATCGCTTGCGGCAGGATCTTCTCCTGAATGTAGATGGGGACGACCGGCACCTCGAGAGGCCGGCGGTCCTGCTCGTCCTTGCCCTTCCAGACGAGCTGCGGATCGAGCGACGGGTCACGCGGGTAGAGCATGGAGCCCGGCTTTGTCTCGTCGTCGGACACAAAGCCGCGCAGCTCGTTGGTCGGGATATTGGCGCGCTTGTCCTGGTGGCGCAGGGAGTCGACGGGCTTCGGGCCGCTAGGCTTCTTCGGGCGCGCCATGGTTACCTCAGCTTTCTGCGGGCGTCGCAGCGAGGTGCGCCCGGATCGTGTTCTTCGCATCCCACGGATCGCTGATCTCGATGAACTCCCAGCGACCGTAGCGGCCGTCATTGTTGACCGCCGGCACCCAGAGGCTGCGTGCCGTCTCCACCTTGGCGGCCTTCTCGGACTTGGGCTCGCCCGAGACCTCGATGATCAGGTTGAGCGGTTTGCTGTCGTCAGGCCCGCGCAGCCTCGCGATGAAGTCCGGGATGTAGTTGTGCGCCCCGCCCTCGTAGGTGTAAGGGATGAAGAAACCGAGGTTGTGGTTCTTCACGTAGCTTGCGACCTCGTCCATGTCTTCGAGCGTCTGCGCCATCTTCTGCTCCCACGAGTCGGTGTCGCAGACCACGTGCGAGATGTGGCACTTCTCGGGGTCAGTCACCATTACCGGCCGCGTCGTGTCGAAGTCGACGTAGCTGGTCGAACCGACGCTGTCGTAGGGCTGCAGGATGGGCAGCAGCACCCGCACGCCGGGCGTCGAGTCAACGATCGCCCGATAGATCTTGTCGGCGGCGGTGTGGGCGTACTCGACGAGCAGCAGCATCTGGGGAAAGCAGTCGTCCTTGCAGGTGAGGCACTGCCGGCGCCAGCGGCGCGCCGCGTCGAGTATCTGCGGAAAGAGCCAAGGGCGACGGTCCTCGCCGGCGGCGCTGCCGGGACTCGTGCGGTCGCCGCAGAAGTACTTCTCGTAGACCAGCTTGGCGAGCAGAAAGTCGACCTCCTGGTCGCGGTGCGCCTTGAGCTGGTCGAGCGTGTGGACGCTGCCCAGGCCGATGAGCGGA
>Ga0182027_10014989_pt1 | contig 10696 bp, 13 predicted proteins | sample 712E1DmetaG_FD_121300 | JGI IMG/M metagenome (GOLD analysis project Ga0182027, IMG submission 121300) | Permafrost microbial communities from Stordalen Mire, Sweden - 712E1D metaG (Illumina Assembly) | ecosystem: Environmental > Terrestrial > Soil > Wetlands > Permafrost | place: Sweden...
GATCTTTTCAATCGGTACTCCCCATCGGCGGGGATCAAACAGGTTCTTTTCTCCATGCTCATTCGCTCGGTTGTACCACAACTCGGGTTAATGTGACATTGTCAAACTATTCACTTTTTCCTTTTCACTGTTCCTCTATTGTCATCTGCCAATCATCTAGGCGTGTTAAAATAAGAATATGAGAATCCTCTTAGTTGAAGATAACCGCCGATTGAGCGACGCCCTGCGCCGCACGCTGGAGGAAGACGGCTATGTGGTGGATACCGCCTATGACGGGGTCGAAGGCGAAGACATGGCGCTGATCAGTCCCTACAGCCTCATCATTTTGGATATCATGCTGCCCAAGCGTGACGGCTTCGAAGTCTGCCGTTCCCTGCGCGACCAACACGTGGCAACGCCCATCCTGATGCTGACCGCCCGCGACGCACTCAATGACCGTGTTACGGGTCTCGATAGCGGCGCGGACGATTATCTGGTCAAGCCCTTTGAAGTGGCGGAATTGCGCGCCCGCTTGCGCGCCCTGCTGCGCCGCGAATCGGACCAGAAGAGCGGTTCGCTTCAAGTCGCCGACCTGAAAATGGATCCCTCCACGCATTACGCCACGCGCGCCGAACAGCCCCTCGATCTGACCGCGCGCGAATACTCCCTGCTCGAATATTTCATGCGCAATCCGAACCGCCTGATCACGCGCGAGATGGTCATCCAGAACCTGTGGAGCTACGATAAAACCATCACCTCCAACGTGGTGGATGTCTACATCCGCCGCATTCGCCGCAAACTGGACGATCCGCATGAGGTTAAATTGATTGAAACCATACGCGGCGCCGGTTATCGCCTGCGCGATCCGGAGCGATAGACCCATGAACTTTTTTAATCCGGTCACGAAGATATTCAAGTCGGCCTGGAATTGGCTTGTTGATTTTTTTCACAGCATCCGTTTTCGGATCACGTTGTGGTTCATCTTCATCCTTGCCATCGTCCTGGCCATCTTCAGCAGTTTCATCTACCTCAATGAAGCACGCGATCTCCAGGGGGATTCGGTCAGTAATATTCAGGAAAAGTTTGCCCGCCTGCTTGCTTATTTTCGCAGTCCTGACTGGCAAAATTCGACCATGGGCCTTTCGGATGTACCCAACAACAATCCCCCGCTGCAACAAGGCGATATGTTGGCCCTGGTGGATGGCAACAGCCAGATCGTACAAACCTGGGGGATCAAACCGAGCGGCAAACTGGTCAGTGATCTTATTTCGACGGCCAGCCGGCAGCAGAATTTCAACGTTTATGAACAGTCCATCGCGGTCACCGATACGAACGGCAAGACCTCCAATTCCGATTATCTTTTCATCGTGTCGCCCGTAATCCGCGAAGGCATGCCGGTCGGTGCGCTGATCATCGGCAGTCCCACCAGCCTGCCCAGCCAGCTGCAACGGTTGAAAGTTTCGCTCCTGCTGGGCAGTTTGATCATGTTGTTGATCGCCTTCATCGGCGGCTTATGGCTGGCGGACCGCGCCATGCGCCCGGTCAAGATGATCACACACACGGCGCGAAACATCGAGGAAAGCGACCTGAGCCAGCGCATCAATTTAAAGGGACGCGACGAACTGGCCGAATTGGGAAACACCTTTGACAACATGCTCTCCCGCTTGCAGGTGGCCTTCGACCGCCAGCGCCGCTTTGTGGCGGATGCCAGCCACGAGCTGCGCACCCCGCTGACGATCACCAACCTGGAAATCAACCAGGCGCTTGCCAAGCATCGTTCCACCGCCGAGTATCAACGTGCCCTGCAGACCATCAACGCCGAGAACGAACGGATGATGCGCATGGTCAACGATCTCATGACGCTGGCGCGCATGGATTCAGGACAGGCGATCCTGCAACTCGAAAAGCTGGATTTGAGCGATGTGGCGCTGGAAGCCGTCGAGCGCATGACAAGCATGGCCGAACGACAAAAGGTCACGCTTGAAACCGCCGAACTGCCGGAGTTGACCGTCAACGGTGACCGCCAATACCTGGTTCAAATGATCAGCAACCTGATCGAGAACGCCATCAAGTATTCCGGCGCGGGGCAATCAGTAAAAGTCGAAACCTCAGCGGACGAGGCTGGGTTCGCGGTACTGCGCGTGGCGGATACCGGCCCGGGCATCCCGCCCGAACATTTACCGCATCTCTTCGACCGTTTCTACCGCGTCGACCAGGCACGCACGCAAGGCGACGACTCCACTACCCCATCCGGCAGCGGCCTGGGGCTGTCCATCGTGGCCTGGATCGTCCAAGCCCATGGTGGAAAGATCCACGTGGAGAGCCAGGTGAATTCAGGCACCCGCTTTATCGTCACGCTTCCACTTGAGGAAAAGTTATAAGGTTTGAAGGTTTAAAGGTTGGAAGGTTCACTTCGGCGAAGGAACTCGGCGGGGTGCACATATTTTTTTGTTTTCTCTGTGCTCTTCGCGGAGCACGCAAAGCGCCCGTGATCTCTGTGGTGAGAAATTAATTCGCCGCTCCAAACTTGACAAACAGAATAAATGTTCTATAATTGAGGCATGGATTCCATCCAGCGCCTGCAATTATTATCCGAACAGATGGAACTCGAACCGGCCGAAGAAACGCGCGCGGGTCACAAGGCAGGCTCTGAACCCGGAACCCCTCCCGCCTGCATCACGCCCAAACAACAGGAAGCAGTCTTTGTCCACCCGGCCCAACTCCCCAACGGTCAAAGCATCAAATTATTGAAGACCCTGCTCACTTCGGCCTGTGAACAGGATTGCTTTTATTGTCCCTTCCGCACCGGCCGCGACTTCCGGCGCGCCACCTTCAAGCCCGCTGAATTCGCAGGCGTGTTCATGGAATTGAATCGCCGCGGCGTGGCCGAAGGCACCTTTCTCAGTTCGGGGATCGCGGGCGGCGGGATACGGACACAGGATCAATTGCTGGATACCGCCGATATATTACGGCACAAACTTAGCTTTCGCGGCTATATCCATTTGAAGATCATGCCAGGCGCAGAAAAGGCCCAGGTGGAACGCGCCATGCAATTGGCCGACCGGGTCTCGGTCAATCTCGAAGCGCCCAATACAAACCGGCTTGCCAGGCTCGCCCCGCATAAGCAATTCATGGATGAGTTATTACAGCCGCTGCGCTGGGTGGAAGAAATACGCAATAGCCAGCCCGCGTATAAAGGCTGGAACGGCCGCTGGCCGTCTTCGACGACTCAATTCGTGGTCGGCGGCGCGGACGAATCCGACCTGGAGCTATTGACCACCACCGCCTGGTTGAATAAAAATGTGCGGCTCAAGCGCGCCTACTTTTCTGCCTTCAATCCCATTATTGATACGCCCCTTGAAAATAAAACCGCCACCGACCCCTTGCGCGAGCATCGTTTATATCAGGCTTCCTTCCTGCTGCGCGATTATGGTTTTGATCTGGAGGACATGCCGTTTACAAGCGAAGGATTTCTGCCCCTGCATTCTGATCCAAAACTTGCCTGGGCGCAATTGAATTTGAAAGATAAGCCGATAGAGATCAATCGCGCCGACCGGCAAACTTTGATGCGTGTTCCGGGCATTGGGCCGAAGACCGCAGAAGCCATCCTGCGTATTCGAAGAGTTAATGCCTTCAAAGACACTTCGTCATTGCAAAAGGTGGGCATCCAGGTTCCGCGCGCCGCGCCGTATATTTTGATCAATGGGCGCAGGGCCGCGCAACAATTATCATTGTTCTAACGATATACTTAAACCACCATCCATCGCGAATTATTCCTTCAATAGAAAATTTGGGGTACCTGTACAGACCCTAAAGGTTTCCTTGGTTATCGGTTGTCATACCCCATGGGACAGTTTTGCCTGCCGAGATGAAGGTCAGTTGGGAAAACCTTTAGGGTCTTAATGATATTTCATTACCTTAAATTATCGTGTATATTGCTTCAATACCCTTGTCATTCATCACACTTCGTTATATAGTACGAATACATTGCTGCAAAGACATGCTTGCAACATCACCATTGTGTCTTATTAGAAGTTTGATGAAAGGACTCACACATTATTATGAATACACCGGCCTCACTGGTCATCCGCACGCAAAATAAATATAGAAGTTTATCCACCAAACACGCTTATAAAAAAGGCGGGATCATCTGTCCGATCCCGACTGCCACACTTTACGATAAGCCGAACCAGTTCACGGTCCAGATCGGGCGTGACCGCCATGTGGAAGTCAAGGAACTCTCTTCCATGAATCATTCGTGCAACCCGAATACCTTCCTGGATACCACCCGCATGTTGGTCTTCGCGGCGCGTGAGATTGCCGCAGGCGAAGAGCTGACCTTCTTCTATCCCTCCACGGAATGGGAAATGAGTTCGCCCTTCATTTGTTTATGCGGCACGGCGAATTGCATTCACGTGGTGGCAGGAGCGCGCTTCCTGCCGTTATCCAACCTCGAACAGCATTTCCTCAACCGCCATATCCGCGAGCTGATGATCGAACTGCTGAACAACACCGAACTTCATCTCGTCAACATCGAGCGCGAAAGAATCTTCAGCGAGATCTCACAAGGCAATCCATCCGCCTCGTAAGCCCGCCCGCATCGCTTCGGTGCGGTTGGTGACATTCAATTTTGCATAAATGGACGACACATGGAACTTGACCGTGTGTTCGCTGATACCCAGCGCGGCGGCGATCTGCTTGTTGGCCAGACCCTCGGCGAGCAAATTCAACACTTCGGTTTCACGCTCGGTCAACGGGCTGTCCGTAAGCGCATTTTGATCCTCGGCGAATAATAGGGAGCGTTCGCCGACCACCAGTCCCTGCGATAAGGCATGGACGGCGGCGCATAGTTCATCCGCCGAGGCGTCCAACGGCAGGATGCCCCAAGCCGAGGGCGAGCGTCTCACTTCCCGGATGTTCAACGGCTCATCGCTCAGGAAGAGGATCGCCGCAGATAATTCTTCATCAGTAAAAGAAACAGTCGAAGCCGGCGTGATGATCACGTCGGCTTCATTGATTTCTTCAAGCGAGTCATCCCATCTATTAGCTTCAGCGATGATTTTAATTTCATCATCGGCAGACAGCAGGGCGCGCAATCCGGCGCGTAAGGCGGGAGATGGAGCAAAGATCAAAACACGGATCAATTACTGCCTCGTTTGCAAGGAACGTCCCGAAGGTTCTTATGAGCTGGGATTGATTTGTACATAAACCTTCGGGACGTTGGTGTCATTAATTACTTCCTCTCACCCACGGTGACTTGAAGGGTTTCCGGCTTGCCGCCGCGCAAGACTTCCACGGCAATGTTCTTACCTACTACATCGCCATTGAGCGCCGCAAAGAGATCATCGGGGTCGCCGACGGCCTGTCCGTTGATCGCCACGATGATACCGCCGACCAGCAAACCGCTTTTCTCAGCCTGGCCTTTCTCTTCAAGCCACATGACCAGCAAGCCATGTTCCTGTGCGCGCTTTAGCGCAGTGCGTGCGGCATCCGGGACATCCACCGTTTGCGTGCGCACGCCCAGATAGCCGCGCTTGACGATTCCGTGCTTGGCCAGCGAGTCGGCGATCCGCCACGCGAACTTGACCGGGATGGTCAGCGCCATGCCGCGCGTCAAGCCGGAAGTATTCAATCCCAAGATTTCGCCTTCGGTATTGATCAATGGCCCGCCGGAAAAACCAGGATAGGAAGTGGTTTCGGTCTGGATATATTCATCGAGCAACCCGCCGCGTCCGGTGCGGGTCGGCCCGCCGATGGCCGTGATGATGCCCCACGAAGCCTGCACGCCCTCATCCCCCGGCCTGCCCAGCGCCAGGACAAGTTGTCCCACCTTGGGCGCGGCCTGTGAAACTTTAGCGGGTGTCAAGGCCTTTTCGGAAAGGCGCAGGAGCGCCAGGTCCGAACTGGGATCGCGCCCGGCAACGGTCACAGAAAATGTCTTACCCTCAGCGGTGGCAATGCGCAGGTTATCCTCGCGCGTGACCACGTGATCGGCCGTCAACACCAGGTCGGCGGCATATGCGATCCCGCTGGCGGGATAACGATGGCGGGCATCCACTAAAAGTGTTCCTGCGCCGCCGCGTTCGACCGCCGCCGCGAGTTCGTTCGAAAAATCATTAAGGCTTGTCATGTTTCTCCTTTTGCATCTTATCATGAATGGTTATGCAATCAGAGTGTAGCGCATTCCCCGTTAATGAACATCAGATGATCGGGCAGTTAAAGACCTGCTCGTTCGGCTAGTTATACAGTTGGAAAGTTGGAAAGTTAGAAAGTTTGAAGGTTGGAAAGTTTCAAAGTTCGCTTTGGCGGTTGTACAGAGTCGAATTCCCTATCCTGCCTTTTTCAATTGCTCGAATGCACCCACCCACGGTTTCCCCAAGCGATGATTTTCGCTGACCTTGATCTTCGCCAGCTTCTGCGCCGTCTGGGCGGACAGCAGCGCGACACTGCCCCAATCTTCCGACAAAATGGAAGCCCGCATCTTCTCCGCAATTTGTCCGGCCCACATCCACTCCATGCGGAACTTATCGGCCTTGATCCAGTAATCACGCTTCTCCCAGGCTGTGACACTGACCTCAATGCCATCGGCGATGACTTGCAAAGCCATGGCAATGAACGATGCCAAATCGCGGGTTTCCGCGCTGACATCTTTTTGGCGCGCCAGTTCACGCACCGCAAGCACAATCGCCTTGCTTAATTGAGTTCGTTGTTTTCCAGCGGATTCGGGGTTGATTATGCGTGACATGGGGCGGGATTATACCGGCTTTTATTCACCTTTTCCACCGGCCAGCCACAAGAATACACCCCCCACAATCAATGTAGCCAGGAAGACGTACCAGGGGATGCCGGCCAGGATACTCATTATGGAGCGCAGGAATCCGTAGGCAAGATCGCCGTATCCCAGTTGGATCACACTGCTGATCAAGAGGAAGATCAGGCTTAATACAACCACCACCGTTCCGGCAAAAAGCAAATGCTCCAGCTTGACGATCAAGCGGGTGGAGCCGAACTGGTAACCGCCTCGGTAACTGCTTCTCCTGTAGTAGCGCATGTTCTCATCTCCAAAGCTAAAAATGATGGCGGCGAAATTATAGCACAACTGTTCAGAATAGTATACAATAGGCCGATTGGAAGCCATGTTTTTTTCAAAGAAGGAAATGAGTCCGCGAATTCACGCGAATTTTCGCTAATTCAAAATCCATTCGTGGTAATTCGCGAAGATTGGCGGATAAAACCGCTGTTGGAAACTTTCGAGTTGGATTCATGCGCCTCCAAAATTTTACGAGTGGAGATCGGTTATGGCGGACGGTAAGACTCACGCATTGGCAACACAAACGCTGGCAGTTCTGCTCTTTGCGGCAGAAGCCACCAACGGGAAATTGCAAAACTATCCTCTTGTCCCCACACTTATTTATTGTTCGGCTTTATCGGTTGGCGCACTGCTCGGCTTGATCCTGACACCCGACCTGGACGCGAATGCCGGCAGCATCAGCGAAGGTCAAGTTCGCGAGATGTCGCCTTTTGGAGAAAACCTGTGGTGGATTTATTGGTTCCCCTACCGGCAAATCCTGCCCCACCGTTCACCCTTCAGCCATTGGCCGGTCATCGGAACGATCGTAAGACTCTTCTATCTCGGCATTCCGTATTTCCTTGCATTGACATTTTTTTACTTTGCTTATCCACCCTACTACACCTGGCTGGCGCAAGCCGGATTTTGGCTGATAACACTTCCCTATTCTCACGTTGCTTTACTCGGCCTAATGAGTGCGGATATGCTGCACTTCTTCATGGATCGCCGCATCTTCCATAGAGTATTCAGACAGAGCAGGGCCATGATGATGAAGAATAAAGAGGATGGTTATATGCGGTATGACTAGAAACCCGTAGTGGCGACTTCAGTCGCTGAAATGTGAAAGCCGACAAGCCGCGAGACAGGCATGAGACTTAGGATTGAAGCCGCGGAGCTTTGGGCGTCAATGGCTTATATTGGCAAAACAGAAATGTCTTACCGTACAGGTAGGACATTTTTTTATTCGGTCTAAATTGAAATTTGCAGAGTCATGCGCTAAAGAATTTCTTCATCATGTCTTTTTATAAAAGCATTTATCAACGTTTTATTACCGCCAATTATCAAGGATTGTGCTTTCCTTGAATCGACATCCCAATAGTTAATGATTAAGTAATGCTCGCTATGTTGTTTTTTTGCTGTCAAGGCACCTATAATTGCACCCGCAGGACCATATATTAGGGCACCAACCACAGCTCTGCCAACAACATCATTGTTTAGCGTACCTAATTCGGTACGCGATATTTCTTTAAGGCTGATAATTTGAGAATTATGAATAGGATAGGGGTTTGCGAAAAACGCACCGCTTATTGAAATACCATTGGTGTGCATAAACACATGAGCTACTCCAAGTGCAATTTTTTCAACGAAATTTCCTTCTCTATCGTAAACTCCTTTAAAATATGTGTTTCCTGACCAGTTTGTTATTCTATCCCCTATTGATAAATCATTCGGAAGTTCAGGGAATTGCAATATCGCTTCTTCGGATTTATTCATTTCCTCAATGGGAAACCCACAATTAGGGCATGACTTTGCTTTGTCGCTTATTTGTTTGCCACATTCCGGACAGTTGATTAATGACATTTTTGTTTATCCTTATATAGGTTTAGTGAAAAGCCGAACGGTTAGAGTTACTGGCTTATATACGGAACATGTAAAAGAGATGCCGTTTTTCTTTTCTCTTCTCCAGTCTTCGGCCATAACATGCCATAGTTGAGCGACTTATATCGCTCAAGGTCGGTTTTTCGTAATGATGATACAAGAAGATTGAACGTCCCATGAATCGCGAAAAACGGAAGCAAAAGAATCGCAAGAGGGCAACAACTATAGTGGTTAAGATAATGATTTGGAAAATCTTCCGCTGAAAATAGCCGTAAAACAACTCGTTTAATTCCAAATATTTATCTTAACGTCTATATATACCTGACACACAGGCACGTTTATTTCGCATAACTTACTAATTATAACAGGGAGCAAAATTAAGATAAAATTAGGATATGGCAAAAGAAATCAAATCATCAGAGTTTTGGCAAAATATTTGGAATGTCATCAAGGATTTGTGGGCAATTGTTTTTGCATTCGGGAGTGCTATTGTGAGTGCTTACGAATATACTAATCAATGGCTCTCACAAGGATATATAAAACCTAATTTCGCTTTGTTTGTCTGGTTAACTCTGTTTTTGATTTTTGGAACGATTGCAATTATCAAAGCAAAAATAGAACAAAGAAAAGCCCAAAAAGAATTACAAGAATTCAAGAAAGAATTTAACAAATTCAAATCAGAGCAAGTTTCAATAAATTCGCAAAAGCAAAGAGGGGGGCAATTGGTTGCAGTGGGTACAAGTAACGCGCCAATAAACATGTTTCTCGGAGAAACTAAGACAGAAGTTGAGAAATAATCCCCCCTTGTAGACCTTGCTGTACCATCTATTAAAAATGGATTTCTTGATAACTCTGGTTATACCATTCCGATTGGAGGAGGTGAAAGAAAGGAATTTTATATACCCCCCGCAAATGTCATATTTGCCCAAGTAGATTTTTCAAATAATCCTAAAACAAGAATAACTGAAAATACGGCAAAAAATGTTAGGGCCACAATTAGTTATAACGAGGGCGGTAAATTACTCGGCACAACAACTGGCTGTTGGGCAGGTATAGATGGGTTAGATAATTCGGAAATGGTTGATTTGTTGTTTAACGGAAGACCAAGAACTTTATATTTGACAATGCGATATGATCTGGATGATGGTGTATGGAATTATCCTTTATGGATGTATGGAATTGAAACATCCCATAGTTATTTTTTGAACAGAGATCGAGATTTTACATTTCGACTATGTGATGGAGAGAAACCAAAACAATTTGATATAAAGGTAAAACTTGTTGGGGAACGAGTTGAAGAAGAATATACTTTTCAACTGTATTATGAAGGAAAAGCAAAAAACTTGGAAATTATTCATTTAGTGAAAGCCAACACTACAGTCAAATTATGACATAGAATTCATTAAATAAGAACGAAAAAAGGTGAGCGTTTTATGACATCAGGATATGATTGGCTAGCTAACGCAGGAAACATACGGGATGCAATTTTAATTATTTCATCCTGCATATATGTTACAGGGTATCTTGCTTGGGCTTTCTACTCTACCATCAGAAATTTGGGGACCGTACGCGTCTTAGATGCACAATATTTCGCAATAGGCTTTCCGGTTTTTTGCCTAATAGTTTTGTTTGTAACAATATCAATAAAACTATGGGCGTGGGCTGATGTTTGGAGAGCGTATGCTCTACGCCTGAATCCAAGCGTGTTGTTTAGCTTACAGAGTTTCGTATCTACTTTAGCAACATTACTTCTACTTATAGGGTTTTCTGCATACCGGAAATATCGCATCCTTGCTCATTTTTCTTTGTTCTTATCTTTTCCCATCGGACTTTTCTTTCCTATTGAATTTCCTGGAATGCAAGTATTTTATAATTTATTTTCCTTTTTTATGCTTCTTATTTACACGCTTGCCCTAATCTACTTATTTTGACAATGTCACATTAACCCGAGTTGTGGTACAACCGAGCGAATGAGCATGGAGAAAAGAACCTGTTTGATCCCCGCCGATGGGGAGTACCGATTGAAAAGATCAAGGCACTTGGGCCGAA
>Ga0182027_10014990_pt1 | contig 10695 bp, 8 predicted proteins | sample 712E1DmetaG_FD_121300 | JGI IMG/M metagenome (GOLD analysis project Ga0182027, IMG submission 121300) | Permafrost microbial communities from Stordalen Mire, Sweden - 712E1D metaG (Illumina Assembly) | ecosystem: Environmental > Terrestrial > Soil > Wetlands > Permafrost | place: Sweden...
CGGTTTTGCAGGAGGTTAGTGTTCGTCCGGCGGGTTCGGGAGGCTGTCGGCTTCCGCCGCGCGCACGCGCATCGCTGGAGCTGCGGTGCCGGGAAATAGTGTCCGATAATTCCAATTAACGCTCGCCGAAGTCGGACCGCGGCGCGCGATGCGCGCAGCAGTTTCCGAGTCGCCGACAATCCACCCAGTGGCCAGGGTGAATGCTGCGCCGTCTATCATTGCCTATCCGCGTTCCCAGCACAGGCGGTCTACTTGCCGGGCTCGTGGGATTTCAGAATCCGCAGCACTGAGAGGAGCGTCGCAGACATAGCGGATGCCAACCAGGCGAGGTTCACTGGGGCGGACGCTTTCCAGTTCAACCTCCTGTGGACTGCCTGCCAGGTGTAGAACGGCGCAACAGCCCAGAAAACCTTCTGCACGAACAGCCCGTCTCGAACGTCTCCCCGTGTGAGACTACCGGTACTCGCAGCATCGTCTCGTTTCTAGAAAAGGAGAAATCAAGAACTGGTTCCTCAGAGTAACTTGCGTGCGCTCATCCTGGGCATCTCGTTTGCTGGCGTTTCTTTGTTCGGACAGAGCGTCGGCTGGGCCACCACCTCGAGGTCGTCTTCTCCGCAGTTTCCGCCAGTGGGCGTTGCCCCATCTGAAACACTGCAAGTCAACTTAACAAACATCGCCACCAAATCCGCCTCCAGCAACCTGTTTCCCGAGTGCTTTGGCACGTTGATGTTCTACAACGCCGGAGGTTTCATAATCGGCGACGGAACCGGCATAGCTTTTTCGGTGTCGACGGGCATTTTGTCAATCCCGTTAACGTACTCGGCGATCGGTGCCTCGGGTCAGCGAGCCGTGGTTCGAGTTGACATCGAGCTTTCTCCTGCCACGCTTCCGGCAGGCCCGGGGACACCGGCTTGCAGTTTGCTGTCGTCGCTCGAGATTTACGATACCGCGACGGGTTCGATCCACGCTGTCGTCACGGGAAAGCCGGTGCACTTCCCGGAACGCGATGGTCGCTGAACTCCTCCAGCCCTCCCGTAACGGTCGCCATCGCTGTAGCGCGAACCACGCCGGACGCCATGTGCGCGAACGTTCGCTGGCAAGGGGTCCGACCTCACCATCCCGGCGCAGCTCCTGGTCATAAAGGCGACGGAAGGAATCCAAGTTGGCGGGAAGTCGCCCTTCCGTAGTAGTGAGTCCACCTGTTTCCAGATTGCTCCTGGATCACGCGCTACTTCGTAGAATGCCTCGGACGCTGCCGGCCCGCGGCGGCCTTTCTACGAGTCGCCGACGATCCGACAGGAGCCGGCAATACACCAGTTCAGCGGCTAGGGCGTTTTACGGACATGTGACGGATCGGCGTTGCGAAGCCGACATACGGTACTAATCCGGTGGCGGTGAGCGCATTGGCGATTTATCACCAATTGACACGTGAGCAAAGAGGGCAAAACAATTCGTAGTTGCCGAAAACCCCGTTTTCCGGGGACTGAGAATCCAAGTGGACGAATTCTCAGTAACGTCTCGAGGGTTCCCCTGTACGTTGAGGCTTGGTGCACTCGTGTTTACCCGGGGCCTCGGGAGCTATTGGAAAGTTCATGAAACGGGTATCATCTTTTCCGGCCGACTATCTTCCTTTGAATTATCTTTACCCAGATCGCTTCGGCGCTGGGCTCCATCGTCTTCGCGATTGCGAGCGCCGCCTGGTATGCGGGCTTTGCGTCCAGCGGCTGGCCGAGTGCAGTCAATGTATCGCCGAGAACCATTTGCGCCTGCAACTCATCGGGGTCGATGGCAACGGCCGTCTGCGCCTCCACCAGCGCGGACGCTAACTGCCCGGCCCCAGTGAGATCTCTGGCCCGCGTTACGTGGCCAAGTGCCGAGGCGAAACGCATGTCAAACGTCCCATCGTAGACGAAGACGCCGTCCTGGATGAAAGCGACTGGTTTCAGCTTCTGAAACTCCCGGTAAGGATTCAGCACGTTGGAGCCCCACTCGTAGCCCGTGAGCGTTCCCGCGCTGATCAGCAGAGTTCCCGTGATCGTCTGTGGCGTATCGATTTGATAATCCGTCCACCCGCTGTCCGCCGTCGGCAACGGTTTGCATGGGATTCCATACGCGCCGAATTGGATGGAGGGTTCGGCGAAGTATGCAAACCAGCAGTCCTTAACCCCACGATTATCCAGATACTTCTTGACCGCCTTCAACTGCTGACCCCAGTCCGTATTGGAGTCGGTCAGGTACTTATAGGTGTTCGCGGGGCCGCCCCAGAACTCATTCGAATAGGCAAGATAGTCCGGATAAGCTCGCGCCGAAGACACCACGTGCCATGCCAGCAACACTGCCACGACACAGGCCCAACGCCGGTCCTTATACGCCATTGCGAGCGCGGCGCCCCCAATCAGCACGGAGAGAAACGGATACATCGGCAGAATGTGCCTTGCGCCGATGTTCAGGCCAGTGCCGGTCGCGATCAACAAATAGAGAACCGGAGGAATGGTGAGGAAGAGGATCTCGCGCCGCGCACGCAATTTTCCGGTAGCGATCGCGAAGCCGGTCAGCAGCAGCAAACCCATGAAGGCCGCCGTGGACTTGATGATGAAGGCCGCAGGAAAGTAGAACCAGACTCCGTGCGCGTATACTTTGCGGAAGATGTAGGTTGAGAACGAATCTGAGATCAGCCGCACGTCCACCAACCCGTAAAGATAAGACTCTGGCAGGATATGCCAACGCGCTAGCGCGAGATAAACGTGCGGTTCCGCTCCTTTCAATCCCTGCGCGTACTCAGCGAGCGAGGGACTCAGCGGCATTCCACCTGGCCTGGCCGCGTAGCGAAACCCATAGAAAGCCCAGAGCACCGCAATGGCAATGGCCGATGCAGCCAGAAAGGCGCCAGCCAGACGCAAAGCTACTTTCCTTTTGTTGGTCCCCGTCTCGGGCGAGGGCCATAATATCTCAGTAATAATGAGCGCCAGGCCGAATGGGAGGAGAAGCACACCTGAGTGTTTCGATGCCAGAGCAAGTCCCGTGGCCACGCCGAGAACGATCAGCCTGCCGACCGAAGGCGCCTTTACGTAGCGGTAGAGGGCATAGATGCTTGCGAATATGAAGCAGGAGATACCCATGTCCGTTGTGACATAGGCGCCGTGCGCGATCATGTTTGGCTCAAATACCACCAGTGCCAATGCGAACAGCGCCGCTCCGTCACCGAACATCTCTCGCGCTGCCAGAAACACAAGCAGTCCCAGCAAAAGAGTGAGGGTTGCCGCCGCCATCCGGGCGCGAAAAATGATGCGATCCGCTTCGGCCTCTCCACCATTGCCAAAGATGAACTCCCGTCCATCGAAGTATGCTTCGTCTTTGAATGATGCAAGCCCCTTGGGATTTGGTACCTTGAGGTGCATCGGCAGAAGTGGGATCGCCGCTAGCGCCTTCACCAAGGGTGGATGTTCCGGATTGATGCCAAAGTCTACCTTCTTCCATGACATATAGCCGGCGAAGATATGGTCCCCTTCATCCCAAGACAATGATTGCTGTCGGATCGAGAATGTCAGTTCCCCCAAGAGCACCAACAAAAGCAACACTGCTCCCGCGCTTCCATAGTGTTTCCGTACGTTCAGTTCAAACACATCTCACCCCTGGGCCGTAAAACTCGACCTTGCTGTCCTGGATCTATTTTGACACCATCCATGGGCTTCGCGAATCGTGCCGTTGGCGCCGGGTTGGTCGTTGCGGAAGCGCCCAGAAAGTCGGCTTTTCGGAAACTACAGTTCTCAGTTATCGACAACAGGGCAATGCACTCATCGAGCAAGGGTTTGAGCCGACATCGGACATTAGTCCTGTGAAACGCGCTCAGGTCCGCCGATTCACCTTGACGGGTTGTCGCCATCTCGTTGATTGGAGCATCCGGCTGACTGCTTCGGCCGTATGACGCGCTCGGAGACAGCGCGGCGGGCGGCCAGCACGCCGAGTTGTCTACCGATAATAGCGAATATCGCTTGCGTGGAACGGACGCCGGTCATGCCTGAGTAGGACCATTTTACGGGTTGGCGACTACACACCAATGTGCATCATGGCGTGCGGCTGTCCCCGGGTATGCCACATTCCGGCAGCCGGAGATATCGGGCAAAGATCCGGCTACCCGGCGCACGTAGGCTGCAACCGACCGAGCTTCGGGGTATAAAGCGCCGCAATAGTAAGACCAAAGATATTTGGCACAGGAGATATTTGGCACAGGCGGTCCAGGTCCACCTGCCACCAGCCGAAGCCACCGGCTATCAGCGATTCGAATCGTAGATCGCCGCCCGGTCCATCGCGGGCTTGACGGTCAGCGCCTTTACTCCTATTACAATCCCGACGAATGCGATTAGCGCGGCCAGCATCGTGTGCCCTTCGGCGATCCATACCGTGATAATCATCGCCAGCGCGCTGTTCGCCAGCCCGAACGCGCGAAGCCAGGGCGCAAACTTTCGCACCTCCATAAGAAGGAACTTCGTGTCCATACTCCCCGCGAAGAGTAACACGGCGGCCATGATGGATTGAATCGTGCTGCAGAGCAAAGTCGAGAAGAACAGCGCCACGCTCCACCTTCCGCTTGTCACGTTCTTGAACCGCCAGGCCAGATACACGAGTAAGGCGCACCGCAAACACATCCCGATATGCAGAAGTTTCCATAGCTGGTATGGTCTGGCGCCAGCCGATCCGAAAAGCTTCCGCATCAAGCCGGGCTGTTCTTCCCGTGTCGCGGCTGCCTGGCCGCCGGCCTGCGCGGCCCGTGATAGCTTGTCCGATGCGCAATCCTCTCTGAGTTCCTCCAGCGCCAACTTGATATCGCCGGCGTGCTGCGCGCGGCGGTCCGGGTCTTTGCGCAAACAGCGCGAGATGATTTTATCGAGTTCAGCGGGCAGATCCGCCGCGAACTCGGCGAGCGCCGGCGGCTCCTTATGCAGGATTGCTGCAAGCGTCGAGATCTTGTTTGCGCCTTCAAACGGACGGCGGCCGGTGACCGTCTCGTACAGCACCGAGCCGAAAGAGAAAATATCGGAACGCGCATCGACCTTCTTGCCTTCGGCCTGCTCGGGGGACATGTAGGCGACCGTGCCGACGATCGTGCCTTCTTCTGTCTGAACGTCTTCTCGGGCGGTGATCGTCTCCGTGCCGGCCTCGGAATCGACTGCGGCATCGACAGTCGTCTCCATCAGCTTGGCCAGACCGAAATCCAGCAGTTTTGCGCGGCCTTCCTCGCCGACAATGATGTTGGCCGGCTTGAGATCGCGGTGCACGATTCCGGCCGCATGGGCGCGGGCTAGGGCGTCGGCAACCTGAATCGCATATTTCAGAGTGTCCCTCAGCGCCAGCCTGCTCTTGCCGATCAACCGGTCGAGCGTCTTGCCATCCACGAACTCCATGGCGATGTAATCCATGCCGCCGGAAGAACCGATATCGTAAATGTGGACGATGTTGGGATGATTCAGCGCCGAGGCGGCCTTCGCCTCCTGTTGGAAACGTCGCCTGCGCTCTGGGTTGGTGGTCGCATCGGCACGCAGGATCTTGATGGCTACCGGCCGGTCGAGATGCGTATCGAAGGCCCGGTAGACCACGCCCATTCCGCCTTCACCGAGCTTTGCTTCAATTCGGTAATGGCCAAGGGTTTCTTCTTGCCGGCTGCCGCGTCGTGGCAGTGCGCCAGCAACTCGCCAAATACCGTCTGGTACAACTCCCAGGGACGGTGCTCATTGGCATACGCTAACGTGGACAGCGCCGGCGCTTCCGGCACCCCCAAGTGCCGCAATTTCCCCTCGCAGGCAGCCAAGCCCTGACAAATCTCTCGTAACGACCGGGCCGATGCCAGTTGGCAAAACATCATGGCCACAAACTGGCCCCAGCTCGTAAAACCTCGGGCGTGCCGCTCCGCACCGTGCTGGATGACGGCGCGCTGGAACTGCGCTCTGGGAAACAACTGGAGTACCTGGGCGAAAATGCTGCATACTCGATTCATGGCGGAAGTCTCCGTTCGGTGAAGTTGGTTCTGGCTTGAACCCAATTCCACCGTATCAGGGCTTCCGCCTAGACTCGAACGCTAACAGGTGTGGTTTCGCTCTTGCAGCAACAGCGGACGTGCTCGATCGTGTGGGAGAAGCGGTAGTCGACGGTGAGTTCCTCGCCGCGGCGGATGGCTATTCGCCGCGGCTTTGGGAAGAGTTGAAGGTGGCAGCGCATCTGCCGCCGCTCAGGCCGCAGAGCGAGGTAGAGATGCTGCTGCAGCGCTTCGATCTCTACTTCGAGCAGCCGCACGCGCACGGGATCCGCGATATCCGGGCGCAGGATTTCTATCGCGAGATCTTTCCGCGTGGCGATATCCGACTCGACGAGCTGGCATTCTTCTTCGACTATGACCGGGATCCCTTGCTGCGCGACGACGCGCTGCAGGCGGCTCACGCGGAGTTGATGGATGCGCTCGAAGAGTGGCGCGCTCTCTACGTGCCGAACTCGCGGAACCGCCGTCGCCACGGTCGCCGGCCGCGTCGTCGTTTTCATGAACGCCGTTTCACGGAAGGATCAGCCACGAGCCTGAGCAACCTCCACATCGTTCCAGCGGTTTGGAGGCGGGGGGTAACGGGATCGCTCGGTTCCTAGCCGATAGGTCGGGGTAGTGCAGCGGGTGTCAAAATGAACACCTCAGGCTGCTACACCATAGCGTAGAGGTCGAGTTCCTGCTTGATGAGTTCATGCCGCTCGTCTAACAGCGCGGCGCGGAAAGCTGCCAGAGAATCACGTATGGATTGCGTTCGTTTGGTATCCTGGCTCGCGCCGAGCGCGTCGCTAGCGTGCTGCTGAAACTGCTGACTAATGAACTCCGCCACTTCACCTTCGGTGGCGAGGATACTTCCCATCTCCAGAAGCAAGGCGTCCCAGTCTTTGGTACTCACAGCGCCGGTCAGCTTCCCAACCAGCGTCTGTGTCTCGCGCAGGGCGACGCGCAAGCTGCGGCACAGTCGGAAATCCCTCTCTGCCTGCATCCACTCGCCGCAGTTGCTCAGCCGGACGGCCTCACGCAGGAAGTCTTCATCCGCGGTCTGGAGCAGGATGTCGCCCAGCCGGATGATCACCATGTTGAGTGTGGTGTCGACCAGGCGATAGGTCTCGTCCAGCGTCCGGCGCATCGTCTCCCGCTCCGCTTTGGGCAGGTTGACGATAGCCTTCAGCCCGCCGGCCACTTTGCCGAGGGCGTCGATCAGATCGGTGAACAATTTGAGTTCCATTTGTCGCTCCAGGGCACAATCCGGCTGAGTCGCCAGCTTGTTTCAGCCCTTGACGTCTTCTGCCGGACCAAGCAATCTCCCTCCCTGCCTCGGCAGGCTCTTCCGCCCAGCCTGGGATTTCTGCTTTGGCCTCCCGGCTCCTGCTTAATATACACCCACCCGCCGTCCTCGGATCCCTCCGATTTGCAGTTCTCTTCGGGAGTTGTCCTCGGCTCCGGTAAACGCCACTTTTGCCGGTCGCAAGAAACCGGAATCCGTGGTCGCCAACTGCCGTGACCGCCGTTTCCCAGGACGAATCGCCACTCGCGCTCGATCCATCGATGCCCGGATGCAAGCCACCTTGTCAGTACCGATCCCTACCATGTCTCCTCGAACGGCGTTTACCGGCAGTGCAAGCTTACGCCGTCACTCTAAGACCTACACCCGATTTCTTGAGCGCTGGTCCGAGCCAACTCACCTCAGCGCCCGCTGGCGGGGGTCGACGAGCTTGGCGCAGGGCTCGCATAGCGCCATAACCTACAAAAGGGCTGCCCTTGCCTCCAGGAAAAGGTGTAGCTGAGCGTGCCGATGTACGTCGTACTGTGGAATGAGAAACTGGTTTGCTGATTCGGCAATTCCTGCGATTTGTTCCTGAAATAAACAAAATCCACTTCTGGCTTGAATGCCAGGTTCCCGATCAGCGGAATCACCAGCGACCAGGCGAGCTTGTCATAATACTTCGTCTGCGTGGATAAGTCGTTGCGATAATCGAACAGCCATTTGCCCACGTTTTCGATCAGCAGCGAGATCGGCTTCCCACCGGCCCAATCGGCATACTTACTTCCAAATGGTAGCGGTGTGTTCAGGCTGAAATTCACAAAGAATCCGGAAAGTGGCCTGTCGGTGTATGTGGCGTAGAAAGTGTCCTGGGAGGTGATCATTTGCGCAGCGCCCGGAGAACTCAAATAGCTCAATTGAGTGCTGAAAGGCGCGTTCGGGCCTGGCATGACGTAGATCGGGTTGTTTTGCTGGTCTCTTAGAGGATTGCCGCTGGCATCCGTCATTTGCACCAGAGGACCTGATCCTGTAATCAGCGGCAGATTTGCAACCGTGGTTTGGCCATTCTTGAAAACAACAGTCGTTGGATTCACCAGGCTCCGACCAGCCAGGTAACCAGCTTCGAACCAGCTACGATCGTCTGAGTACCGGAAGCCCGCTTTGGCGAACATGTCCATCGGCCGGCGCAGGGCGCCGAGCAATATGCTGGGGGGCGAAGTAGCCAGCGCGAAGTCGCCCCGGGGAGCCTGAACTTGACTCTCCACGCGGGATGCCCCCAGCAGGTCGAACTCCTGCGGTTGCCGTCGGCCCTGTGCTCGCCTGTTCACCCACAGGATGTGCCACAACAATCCGGTCTCGCCGGCAAGCACATTCTGGCTCAGGTTGCGCGTAAAACTAGTGCCGCCGGTCCTGGTGTAGCTGTACGTCGATTCGTGCTGCAGGTACCAGTCGACCGTTGGGGTGGAGAACTTCAGGCGCGCGCGGTCGTCAAGGCTGATTGAATAGGTTACCGGGGCCGTGACGGGCGCCGTCGTGATACCAGTGAACTCCGCTTTCAGCGCTGCGGAAGAAGCGGGACGGGAAAAGTTCAGCCCGAAGTCGCTCTTCTCCAGATCGATCGACCAGAAGTGCTTATTTGCGGATGCGACCTCCGCCGCGTTCTGGCCGCTGTAGAAATCAGTGAATCGCGACCATCGCGAGGTTGGGGCCAGGTAGGAACGCATCTGGTGATTGGCCACCGTTCCCGGAGTCTGATCTGGAGGAAGATCAGTTGAAATATCGAGGTGATCCTCGGCTGATTGTTCAACTTGGTAACACTGTGCGTCGTTTAGGACCGCCTTCTTGATCGCGCGGCAGATCATTGCGCTGATCGAATCAAGCCGCCTGAAATCCTTTATTCGATAAGGATAGGGAACCAGCGGGGTCTTCAGGTCCATGTAGCCGGTGTCGGCGAGGGCAAGGTAGTCCGTCAGTGCGGCCGCATACGCTTTCGTCGGATCGACGATCGTGCCGTTGACCGTCAGGTTCTGATCTGCACCGTCTTTGAAAACGCCGAGCGTCACCAGACTGCGGCCTCTTTCGAGGTCTATATTCGTGGGATTGGCCTCAAACGTGGTGAACGTGTCGCTGGCGTTCAGGATGGACGTCAGGCTGGCGCCGGTAACCGGCACCGAAACGGCGTAATCGCCTTTCCAGAACAGACGGTCAAGCACCTCCTGCAAATTGCAATTGGAGATGGGAGCTTGTCCATAGATTTCCGGCCGGAACAGATCTCGCGATTGGATCATCGAAATGTCGGTGTGATGCTTGGGGTCGTGCTGCATCACCAGCAGCGCCAGCCGTTGCAATACCTGCGCGGAACTCCAGCCCGTCATGTTATCGGCAACGCCCTCCTTGACCAAGGTCCTCCTCGCGACGGTTTTGAGAACACCCGAAGACCCGCATCCGGGAGCGTCCTTAAGCTCCGGCAGGCCCAGAGTGTTGGGTTTGCTGGCCGATGCCGGTTCCCGCAGGTTGTTGGTCAGCGTCCAGACTTGCACTTTGGGCGTCGGCCCAGGCGCGGAACTCACGGAAGCTTTCTGAATCTGAAAGGTCAGGGCTCCGGGCGAGTACAGATCAGCCTGCGGCGTGATCGGAATCGTCGTTTGATCTTCGGCATTCCGAGTCGCTGCGTACGGCGGATTGGGAACAACCACGAACTTCGGACTATCACCCGGGGACACCGACCTTGTGACGGTACCCTCCAACGTCCTGTTGCCCGCATCGGTTTCGGTAACCACTAGTTCGAAAACCGGCTTCTTGATCGATCCAAGAAGCTGCGTCGCCTTGGCTGCGGGCATCTGCGCGAGCAGAATCTTGTGTGTAGAGGAAAGCTTGCATTCGTCATCCAGCTCGCAATGCATCATCGCCTGACTCAGCGCGTCGGTCAGGCTACTGACCTGCGCGGTGGTTTCGTAAGCCGTGTTTTTGTTCCACCAGCCATAGTTCAGCCGTCCGATCGTACCCTGAAGGTCAGGATCGAGCAATCCGAAGATGGCAACCTTCGTCTTTTTTCCGTCCGCCTCGACGGTTATCACGACATAGGGATCCCCGAACGTCGCGGACGGCGCGGGGCCGCCCGAGAGCATCGGAGCGCTGAACGACGGTGCGGCGAAGGCATAGGGATCCCTCGGCGTAGGTGCGGCCTTGTTTGTGGGAACTGGGTCGCTTGCGTCGCTAAAGAACGGTCGTGCCACGTAGAACGGCTGGCAGTAGTACTCCGGAGCCTTAGCATCGAATTGTGTCCCGGCTCAGCGTGAAATGGAGCGGGAGCGCTCTCCGCTAGTAAGTATTCCGCCCCTTCGGGGCGGGGATTTTCAAGGCATAGGGGTCTACCGATCCGATGTGTTTTGGGGAAGGGCGC
>Ga0182027_10014991_pt1 | contig 10695 bp, 3 predicted proteins | sample 712E1DmetaG_FD_121300 | JGI IMG/M metagenome (GOLD analysis project Ga0182027, IMG submission 121300) | Permafrost microbial communities from Stordalen Mire, Sweden - 712E1D metaG (Illumina Assembly) | ecosystem: Environmental > Terrestrial > Soil > Wetlands > Permafrost | place: Sweden...
GTTCACCGACGCATTTGTGAAGCTCGGATCCAACCTTGCCGAGATCGAAGCCGCCCACGCCACTGCGGTCAAGGCGGTTGAGGCGGAAAAGAAGAAGGAGATCGAGAACAAGCGAAAGGGATCAATGTCCATGCCTTCCTCACCGACCACTGAGGCGAAACCGGGGCCGGTGGTCAAGGACGGTAAACCGGTATTCGGGACCAAGACGGGCACCGCGGAAACACCGAGCCTGTTCGATTCGCACGCAACCACGGCGGTTTCAGGAGAGTCGCAGCAGGAATCGGCAGCGTCACCTGACAGGCAGGCGATTGGGGCGCCTCAGGTGGAGGTTGCAGAACCGGTAGACGAATCGGACCCGGAGGTCGAGACTACGGCGGCGCGACTGCCCGGACTATAAGAAAACATGTAGCATGCCAGAACAGTCGACAGCGCCGCTGGGGCTGCTTTGGCGAGGCCACACCACCCACCCCCGCACCTCCACCGATTTCGCGCGCCCTCACCCCTTGCACTGCATGGGTCGCGTGCCAGCGCGCCTACCGGGGCCGTTGACAGTTGCTTGAGATTTCGGGATCCTCGAAGTCGCCTGTGATTCGGGCGCTGTGGAACCGCATCGCCAGACGACCAAGTCGACGCATTCGAGCGCATTGCCGTGTGCGCATTGTCTTCTTTGCCCCTCTAATACGTGATTTCGGATACCATGTTCCTTCATGCTTCGGAGGAATTGGGACGTGCCGCTGAACCGAATGTAGGACGCGCTTCGAACCGGCGGCTGGAGGCAAAGCTGCCGCGACGTGTTCGTCACTCGGCCATGAAGGACGACGAAGATGGTCTCCGCAATCTGGACAGGCAACGGGGAGGGAAGCGTCACCCTGCAGGCGATTGATGCCAAATGGAATGCATATCTCGCGGATGAGTGCTGTCCACCCGTACTTGGGCTCGCTCCCTTATCGGAGGAGGAATCGCAGGTTATTCACAGGCTTGTAGGTTTCGAACTTCTTCATCATTCGCGCTCGCCGCTATTCTTGTTGCTTGAGACCTTTCCTTCCTGCATGAGCGTGTGGCTCGCCCGCAAGGCCGGCGAGGCATACGAGGCGGGCGCGTTCTGGGACAAGTTTTCCGATTTAATCGGAGCGGCGATCCCCATGTACCAGCGGGACGAACTCGCGAAACGCTTTCGGCTCGCGTGTCGCGACACCATGGCTGCATGGCTTCCGCCCGAGGATCTCGGGGGACACAACATCGTTGCTGAGTTTCTCTACCAAGCCGGTCTTCCTCTCGATCGCTGTGAGCGTTTTGCTCAACATGTTCGAAAGGTTGAGAGGACTTTCGGGCTCCCCGACCCGGATACACCTGAGGCCGGCGAGCAACTACGTGAGGCTGTGCTCGACAGCCTCCAGGCCGTTCCGGTTCCCACGCTCAAACGAGCACTCCGCGGTCCGGCCGGCTCCCGCATTTGCGAAGTCGCCCTCTCAGTTGTGCTTAAGGGTGATTTCACGGGGATCAACCCTCGACTTGGCCATGAATTGGAGCGGGTGTTCGAACACACTGAGCGTGGCACTCTGCGTCGTTCGATGCATCAGCCGTTCCTCCGCCTTGGCGATGATCTCGGCTCCTTGGAGATCGTCGGCCCACGACAGGATGTGAGCGTAGTGGCTGCGGGAGGGTTGACATGGGTTGTAAATGGGAGGCGCGCCCCGACTCCTCGGGATGAGGAGTTCGTCTTGAGGGTAACGGATCAATCACGTGTCTCTGTGGAACTGCTTGGCCTTGCCGGCGGGGCGGTATCTCCGCGCAACTTCACACTGCGACTCAGTGATCGGACCGAACCCTTCATTCTTTTCGATGAAAGAACTCGGAAGGAGCGTCGCGCCAGCGGGGCGATTCCCGCAGGCTCTTATTGGCTGCTCCACCGAAGTACCGACTCGCTCATAGGCGCAGATCAACGTTACGATTGGCCGGACGAGGAGCGGGCGCTTTCGTTCTTCCGTATCCGGCCGGGTTGTGCATTCACGTTGGAGAGCGGTTCGGCTGTCACCTGGAACTTCACCGCCGCTCTTTCGCCATTCTTCGAAACGATGGGCGATTGCCTGGCGTATGAAGCAAAAACTCCGGTCCACTTTGGCTGGCCCGAACCGCCCGCCATCTGGATGCCCGCCGAACATGCGGACGCAGAGCTGCTTTCGCAGTGGCGTGTTAACGTCGGTGGCGCAGGCGCTGACCAAACATGGAAACTGTCGCGCACTGCTGAAGAAGCCGGTGGAATGGTGAGGTGCCGCGTCGAAAGCGGAGACTTCCTTGGTGCTCTTCCCCCGGCTATGTACCGCCTCCAGTTCAGCCTGAACCGTTCAGGACGAAGCCGCACTGAAGCCTTTGCCGAGTACTGGCTTTGGCACGGTCTCAGGGCCTATGGCCCGCGTGGATTTCAAGTGCTCGCTATGCCGCTGAACGTGATTCGTTCTGAATGCCATGGATTCGAGTTTCAGGCGGACGCCATTCTTCATAGAAGAGATTCACATCGCCGGCACACACTTTCATTCGATGTTTTGGGGACGTCGGTTGCGTTCGATTGGTCCCAGCCAGGCGTTTTTCTGGAGTCCCTTGAACGCAGGGCCGGCGAGCGGAGCCAGCCTCGTCCACATCGCCTGGGAGACGCATTCTCTGCAAGCCTCGATTCAGCTCGCTGGTTACGGCTCTGGCTTACCGGAGAAAGCGGCTGGGAACTATTTGTTGGCGGCCAGCTGTGGCAACGCGGAGTCGCCGGTGATCGCCGTGATTTCGTGGAGTTCAGCCTGGCCAATCTGGCTGTTGCTTTTCCGCAAGGCGGTGAAATCCGATTACGACTGGGAAGACAAGACATCTTGGTCGCGCGCTTCAGCAGCCCATTGCAGCCAATTGCCGTCGACTTTCTCGGCGATGGTTTGCGCCGCGGGTTTAGGTTTCAGTTCCCGGAGCCGATCAACTGGGCAAGGCCCGCCGCCTGGGACTTGTCTTCCGGCCAGAAGATTTCATTCATCGGTCAGCAGTTCGGGGCTGCTGGGCAGTGCCTCTTCGTCACCCAAGACCTCCCTCAGATTGAGTGCACGAACGAACTGGATGCGAGTGCGACGCGCAGCATTGGAAAGCACTCCGTTACTCTCTGGGTTCCCAAACTCGGATGGCCCGGCGGCCTCTGGTTCATCGATCTTGAAGTCCGGCGGGACGGAGAGGCAGAGTGGGAGCCAGTCCTAGTCAACGGGCGCGAGTATTCCCCCGTAGTGGTACGTGCGGCGGCAACCGTTACCACGACGCGATCTTCCCTACTGTGGGCTTCCCTGTCGTCTGCTGCGCAGGACGGCGATCCTGCGTTCGACCAAGCCGGGTGCGAGGACATGATCGAGTTGCTGTTTGATCTGATGGCCCTCCGGAAGCGAGAGTTTGCCTTGGCTGCCAGGCTGGATGTGGGCTGGTTGAAGGACTCGGTGCGATCTTTGAGCCAACTCGCAGGCCGAATGGCAAGGCAGCCCCAACGTGAGGTTTTTCAGGCTGCTCTTCTGAACTTGGCCTGCCAGGATCCGAACCATGCCGGTTTCGTTTACCTGCCCAGGCTATTGGCCCTTCCGGCGGGCGAGTACTGCGAGCTTCCGGCGGGAGATCCATTGAACGACTCGCTCCGCCGATGTGGTCGCCTCGCGTTGGCAGATTCGATAGCCGCGCTCGTCCGAAGCGACTTTGGATTCTTCGACATCAACGTCCTGGGCTGTTTTGAGAACTTCGCCACGATAGCCAACCAATCCAACGCCGACGATCGAATCGACTTCGCTCACTTCGCGTATGAGAGTTACTGGCAGGACGTAGTCGGGACCGTTCACATCAGCCGTTTTGCTGCTGACTGGGCCGGCGAAGGTTTACTGGGTAGGGCGCATACGGTTTGGGCGTTGGCTGAATTGGCAAAGAGATATGAACACTCATCAGGTGGGTTGAACCTCGCAGCGGCGAACACTCTGCTACATTGTGCCCAACCTTTCGGGGCATGGCTGAGTTCGCGCCTCGAGCTGCATGGCCTGGTACCGACGACTGGCTGGAAAGCACCTTGGCTGCGCTTCGCCGCCCCGGAGACGGATTTTCTTGAAGCTGTCCCCCGTTTCGCGTCCCTGTTTGCTTTGGCTGCGCGTGCGAGTGCGGCTGGTCTCCTCGACTTTGAAGAGGCACTCACACGGCTTGAAAGTCAGGTGACTCGCCAATACATGGCCGAGGAAGGAATAGCTGCCCTTGTTGGTCTAGCGCCTGAGCTGTTTGGTCATCAGCTGCTGTTTTGGGAGCTCATGGTGCGCACGGTGTCACATTGAGGTCTTCATGACGGAAACAAACCCAATCGTGATTGGCCGCAGTCTGGAGACGAGCATTCGCCGGTATCTCAGGTCCGCTCTTCCGGTAAGTCGTAACTATCCCAGGCTTGGCGCGGAGATCGAGCGACTATTGAACCAGCCCGGGCTCCTGCTGAAGGGTCCCTTCGTTGAAGCGGTTTCGGATTATTCCAAGGCCGAGTCGCTCCAGGCATTAGCGGCTGGCGAGAGTCCGCTGGTGCATCCCGACTTTAGCTTCCTGCCAGAGAGTGAATTCACACGCCCATTGCACCGACATCAGAGTGAGGCGCTCCACGCTATCATGGGCGAGCATCGGAACGTGATTGTTGCCACTGGCACGGGCAGCGGCAAGACCGAGTGTTTTCTGTACCCGATTCTCGACAGTCTTTTGCGGGAATCGCAAAATGAGCGGCAGCAGCCCGGTGTCCGGGCGTTGCTCGTCTATCCGCTCAATGCGCTAGCCAACGACCAACTCTACAAACGAGTAGTGCCTCTCTTTGTTGGACGATTTGGGGGGGCGGGTATAAGGGTCGGCCGATTTACGGGGCTCACCCGCGACGATACGAGACGCGAGAATGCTGCGCTGGATGTTCTGACCTCTGACGCATCCTTGCGTGCCCTATTCGGAGAGACAATACCTGAGGCGTGGCAGCTCACACGGCAGGAGATGCTTGCGCATCCACCTCATGTTCTCATCACGAACTACGCGATGCTGGAGCACTTGCTGCTCTTCCCAAAGAATGCAGCTCTTTTCCGGCCTTCGGCCTTGCGCTTCCTCGTTCTCGACGAGGTCCACACGTATGCAGGCGCGCAAGCGAGTGAAGTGGCGTTACTCTTGCGAAAGCTGCGCCGACGTCTCCGGCTGATGCCGGACGACGTTCGGTGCATTGGCACGAGCGCGACTCTGGCAAGGGGCGAGGAGGCAGAGGCATCCATTCTCCGCTTTGCCTCAGATCTATTTGGCTGCCCATTTTCGCGGGTGATCCGGGGAGAGCGCCAGGAGCACGCGTCGCTTACGCGGGAATCCGGTTCGTCTTTCTCGCTGCCTGCGCGGGTGTGGGCAGCACTTGGCGATACGGTCTCGGTACAAGACCAATCTGACGAAGATCTGACGGACATTTGGAATTCCACGGTCGAGCACTTGCAGCTTCCGGCCAACGTGTCAGCACGCATACTACTCGGAAGAGGGGAGCCTGTCGAACCAGCCCTCGCTAAGGCATTTGCTCATTCTCGCGAACTTCGAATTGCCTCGCGGTCATTGGCCGGCGCAGGCGCGATGCCGTTTACAACGTTGGCGACGCGCGTTTTTGGTGAAGGAAATCCAGAGGCGGAGTCTGGCTTAGCCGGCGTAATCGGCATCGGCATCCGAGCCCGGTTCCGACCAGCAGAGTTTTCGCTGTTACCGGCTCGTTACCATTTCTTCGCGAATGGCGTGGACAACATCACAGTACGGCTGGACTCCGGGGGGGAGGGATTTGCTCAGGCGCGCCTGGGTGGCCACTTTGCCGAGGATGGACACAATCTTTACCGTCTTCTGGTCTGTCGCAAATGCGGCCAGCCCTATATAGAGGGATTTCAGGCCGGAACCGAACTGCTGCCCACAAACCAAAAGGGGACGCGGGCCGAGCGGCGAATCATGTGGCTCGGTGAGCCTTGCGCAAACGTCGATGACGAAGGCGATGACCGCACCGAGGAGTCGCCAGAGACGGGTGACGTTTGGCAAGTCAACCCTTGCACCGGCGAGATAAACCCCTCAACTGGGACGACCGTACCGCTTCGACTGGTTTCACTCGCGACGGACGAAGAGGGCGGTGGTCGTTACCTCCGTAAGTGCCCGGCTTGCGGTGGTACTGCAGGAACTGACGCGGAGGTAGTAACCGGGTTTCACCCAGGCAATTTTGCGTTATCGGCCGTCGTCACCGACTCGCTGTATCAGGCTCTGCCAGAGAGGCCGGAAGCCTGGCAAACGCCAGGCCGAGGCCGCCGTCTCTTGGCGTTCTCCGATAATCGACAGGACGCGGCCTTTTTTGCGCCTTACCTGCAGCGCACGAATCAAGAAATCCTGCTGCGGTGGGCCGTGATGCGCGCTTTCGATGAAAACCCAGGTGGACAGCGCCTCAACCGCCTCACATCAAATGTTCATGAGATGCTCTCGGCCGGCAAAAGCTTCATCGACCGGGACGGCGAGGTGTTCGACAACAACGATGAGCTTCAAGACTACCTGCGGGGCAAACTTGCTGCGGAGTTTTGTCTTCCGACAGGCCGCCGCACTTCTTTGGAAGCCCTCGGACTTGTTCGGGTCACTTTTGATAAGGAGAAGCTCGCGCAGGCTGCCCAGATGCTCAGCCGCTCGCTGCCAGCCCGCCTGCAGGCACTCTCCCAAGCCTTATTAGAGGCGCTCCTGGAAACGGTCCGACGCGCTCGTTGCATCAGCCGCCCAAGCGCGATCTCACTAGACGATACGTTCATATGGGGGGCGGACCACGCAAAGAGGAACCTCCGAGTCGCCTTAGCTGGGGCGGACCCGAAATCGATTCGATTCAACTGGCTCCCTGCGCAAACCGACGCTGGCCGCATCTTCTCAAACAGGCGATACCACTTCCTGAAAGAGCAACTCCGGCTCGATACCTGGGAAGTGGTGTTACGGGTTGCCTTTCAGGCGCTCAAGACTACGGGGCTGCTCAGTCAAGACACACAGCAGCCGGGCGCGTTCGTCATCGACGTCAATCAACTTGTGTTTGAAGACGGACGCGCTCTGACTTTGCATCGCTGCCGAAAATGTGGCATACGCCAGTTTACATGCGTTCTGAGCAAGTGCACAACGTTTCGCTGCGATGGTGATCTGGACGCCCTCAGCCCCGCTGATAGGCGGGAAGAACAGCTTAATGGTCATTACTTTGGCCTCTACCTACGTCCGTACTACTCCGGCATGGTCGTCAAGGAGCACACTGCGGCCATCAACAACCGGATCCGCGAGCAGCTTGAACGGGACTTCAGAGTCGGCACGGTCAGCTTGTTGAGTTGTTCCACTACCATGGAGCTCGGTGTCGATATAGGCGAATTGGAAGCGGTCGTCTGCCGTAACGTGCCGCCGGGCATCCAGAATTACCAGCAGCGGACGGGACGAGCGGGACGAAGGGCACAAGCTGCACCTATTAGTGTGACTGTAGCGCAGAACCGCAATTATGACCAGTCGGTGTTCATGGAGCCGGAAGGCTACCTTCGGCTTGAACCACGGACGCCTTTTGTGCACCTCGGCAACGAACGTCTTTTCCGTAGGCACCAATTCTCAGTCCTGTTGGGTGGGATGCTTCAATACCTCGGCGTCGGGCAAGATGGGAGGTCGCCGTCATTGGCTGCATTTTTCGGATCAGGGTTCTCGGAAGTTCAACAAGCGATATTTCTTGCGAAATGCGAGAAGCTCTTTTCCACTGATGAGGGTCTCGCGCGGCTTCGAGAAGCCCAAGATCTGGGCAGCGATCTCCCTCGAATACTCCACGTGGGTGATGCTGCACTGGTTGCAGAATTCATGGAGCGTCTTCAGGAGTGCTCGGCCTGGTATGGCGAGCGATGGCGTTACTACAACGGGCGATTCATGGATTCCACTGGCGACGTCCAGCGCGCATCCGAGAACCACTTTTGGGCGAGGCAGATCCAAAAGTGGCAGGAGCAGTTGTTGATTCAGAACTTTCCCCGCCTTGGCTTCCTCCCCACATACAGTTTTCCTGTCAACAGCGTGCAATTGGAGGTGTTGTCGGGAGACAAACAAGACCGGTTTCGGCGCCCGTGGGAGGAAGACATTCTCCTCGTGCGCGATGCACGTCTGGGCATAAGCGAGTACGCTCCCGGCGCACAGGTCATCGCGGCAGGCAGAGTCTGGGAAAGCTACGGGATCGGGCAGTACCCCAGACACTTCATGCCGACGCGCTACTACCGCGAGTGTCCGGAATGTCGTCACGTGGAGACAGCTGAGGATCGCGCTGATTTCGATGGTATGTGTCCTAAATGCTCTCGGGCCAGCCTAGTCACCGCGGCCCGCGCTTTTATCGAACCGAAGAGTTTTGTCACCTGTAGTGATAAGCCAAACGGGCAAGATCCCGGCCTCACGCGACTACGCCCAGCGCCGGCACAGGAGGCTCGCCTGTTGAGCGCTGCCGGCGAGGCCGCGTTCCTAAGCGTTCCGACCAACGTGCCGCGCTCGAGCTGGGCTTTGCAGGATGCCACGCATGGCCGCATGTTCGTGGTAAATAGGGGACGCGGTTTCGGGTTCCTGCGTTGTGGCTGCGGGTACACTAAGCTCCTCAGGAACCCACATGATGAACCGCAAGAGAAAACTCGCACACACCAGACGCCCTTTGATCTGAAATGCGCGGCGCCATATTGGAATCCGCGAGAGGACCTGGCGCATGAGTTTCGGACGGACGTCCTGCAAATCCGTCTGGATCACAGCATTCCGGCACCGACGGACCTGCCGGCGCATGACCTCGACGACTGGTCGGAGCGTTTTACACGCACTCTGGCCGAGGCTTTGCGTCGGGGTGGCGCCGCGATAGTCGGTGTCGAGCCGCGAGAACTCGCCGCGACCCTCCGCCCTCGGGTGTTTGGCTACCCCGAGGTCGTACTCTACGACACTGTTGCTGGTGGAGCGGGCTACTGTCGAATGCTCATTGATCGCTATTCGGTGCGCAATTTGCTTGAGAAAGCTGCCGAGACCTTGGACTGTCGTGCCGGATGCACTCATGCTTGTCGAGCGTGCCTCCAGGATTACGACAATCAATTTATATGGGAGAAGCTAGATCGGCAGCCAGTATTGCGATGGATTATGCAGATCCTCGGAATGGACCAGCCTCCGAATCCATATGCAGACTTCAATGCCGCTCCGTTAGATGTCGACGATGGCACGCCGTTGCTGTTTCAGGAGATCGACCACGCGAACCACATCGTCGCCGTCGCCCCGGCTCTGTTCGCGCTTCAGTCCACAGATGACGCCGGGAGTGTCTTAGCTACAAGGACGCTGGTATTCGCGCGCAAGTTGGCCGCATGGATGGCTGGTGCAGAGGGCAGGCGCGTCGAACTCGCCTTAGCTCAGGTGCCGAACTTCACTGTGGAGTGCTCGGAGAGTTTGACCATCTGGCACGAATTGCACCCTCGCTTGGCGGACGGCACCCTGAAACTCTGGAAGCTGCCTCGTACCTTTGACGCAGGTCGTTGGCCAAGGGCATTGACAAACCCTGGAAGGGAGGGCAGTGTGGCGTGGTTTTCCACCAAAAGCACAAGTATTCCAATGCTTCAGGAACCACTGCCCACCCCCCTGTGGAGATCCCCAGGTCTTTCGCCCGAACATCTCCGCGCCTTCCGGGCTGGTTGGGAGGAATTGCGAGTCGCAGCGCCGGTTAAGCCGTCTGATCTGTCGCTCCGCGAATATCGTTCCGGCGAAGTTCGAGATATGGCAAGGGACTTTGCATTCTGCCGTGGCCAAGTGTTCGCGCTCGTTCGCATTGAGGACCCCTACGTCCTTGCGGACGACTGGCAGTGCCGCGCTCTTTGTCTCTTTCTTCACCAACTCGCGAGGCTGTGGCAGAATTGGCCCGGAAAGCTCGAAATCAAGACGCGTGATACCGGGGACCAGGGTAAGGTTATAGCAGAACTGCAACGCGTAGTTGAGCCACACGGCACTGCCGTTGACATTCGCCGCGTCCCGTCAAAGGGTCCTCATCGAGTAGAGTTTCATGATCGGCGGATCATATTTCAGCCGGATCTTAACAACGCACGCCGCCGTGTAACCGTACTGCTGACCGGCGGAGTTGATCGGTATTTGGACCAGAAGTCCGAGTGCGGCATCATTGCTCACAGGTCCCTTTAGCGCCGCGACGGCGAGAACCTGGTGCGGAAAGAGCGAACTTCAAGCGATGGGTTCGCCCAGCGTTTGCCGATGTTTTCGGCCCGCAAGTGAGTGCTCCGGTCGGATCACGAGTGACGGGCCAAAAGAAGACGGTAAACTGCACCCGGGTGGCCCCGCTTATCAGTCACGGGTCGGCATATGGACGCCCTGCGGTAGGAGTTTGCCAACTTTCGTGGCACGTTTTGTCATTATCCGTCGCAAAACGTGTCAGCAATTCTGTCAACCTACAAAACAAAAGGAGGAAGGAGTGGCACATGACCATCCGCAAAATGACCCGCAGCTTCAGATACGCTGGGCTTATACTGCCTGACCCGGCACCGGAACTCGACATAGAAACCGTCCGATCCTTGTATGCTGCCAGCTATCCAGAAATTACCACGGCCGCGCTCACCGGACCGGAGGCAGTGGACGGCGCCCTCGTCTACACCTTCACGAAAGCGATTGGCACGA
>Ga0182027_10014993_pt1 | contig 10694 bp, 14 predicted proteins | sample 712E1DmetaG_FD_121300 | JGI IMG/M metagenome (GOLD analysis project Ga0182027, IMG submission 121300) | Permafrost microbial communities from Stordalen Mire, Sweden - 712E1D metaG (Illumina Assembly) | ecosystem: Environmental > Terrestrial > Soil > Wetlands > Permafrost | place: Sweden...
GATGTACAATTCTCCAGAAGAAGCTTAAGTTCTGCACATCTGGCATCAATCGCATCCTTTGACCCCTTACCACCACTAATGATGGTGGAATCTCTGGTCACGATGACTTTGGCTGCACGACCAAGATTATTTGGCAATACGGTCTCCAGCTTTCGTCCCATATCTGTAGCCACCATCAAACCACCAGTGAGAATCGAGATATCTTTCAGAATCTCTTTCCTACGATCTCCGAAGCCTGGAGCCTTCACAGCACAGACTTTGAACTTACCCTGGAGATGATTAATGACGAGACCTGCTAGTGCATCCCCAACCACATCGTCTGCGATAATAAGCAATGGTCTAGCATCCTTCATCATTGCCTCAAGCATCGGTATAAGACTCACCAGTGTAGTGATTGGCTTGTCATAAACCAGGATAGCACAATCTTCAAACACAACCTCTTGCTTGATTAAGTCAGTAACGAAATACGGCGAAATGAAACCACGGTCGAACTGCATACCTTCAACAATGGAAACATACGTCTCGTTGCTCTTGGAATCATCAATCGTGACGGTCCCCAGCTTACCAATCTTCTGCATAGCATCTGCAATCAGAGCACCAACTTCTGGATTGTTGTTCGCAGACACCGTGCCGATGCTCTTGATCTTTTCGACATCATCAAACGAGATTGGCTGACGTATCCTTTCAAGCTCTGTCACTACAAGCTTTACCCCAGCTTCGATCCCCTTACGCAGATCCATCGGATTGGCACCGTTGGCTATCAGTCTATGACCTTCCTTGACAATAGCCTGAGCTAGTATAGTAGCTGTAGTCGTACCATCACCAGCCTTCTCAGCAGTCCGTGTTGCAGCCTGCAGTACCATCTGTGCACCAAGCTGCTCCACCGGATCTGAAAGCTCAATAGACCTGGCAACTGTTACTCCATCTTTCGTGACCTGTGGTGGTCCGAAGCTCTTCTCGATGACCACGTTTCGACCTTTCGGTCCAAGTGTGACACCAACAGCATTTGCCATCTTATCAACACCAATTTTGAGAGCACTTCGCGCTTCCTCTGCGTACTTGATATCTTTTGCCTGAATCATGACTGCTCCTTCTTAGTATCGGTTAATGTATATGTTGCACTGGTTCCACCGCAATGTAAAACGGCAACGGGGCGTGGTACAATAGAATATCCCTGTCCCAAAGCTACAGGATCATTTACAGTAGTCTCTTCAAACAAAGCACACTTAGGACCACAAGTCATTCTGTCTCCTGTAGGTCCCATAGTAGCAAACGGACATATCTTGTATTTCCACGGACTATATAAAAACCCATCATTCGTGGCAAAATTCAAAATACCGTTGATCACTGCATATCTTATCTGCATAACTACGCCCCTTCCTTGACCAAAGTGACACGGCTGATGTTATCTTTGTCTAATGTAACGTGATAACGCTTCGTTCCAATAGCACAAATTCCATCGTCATGCGTTACGATGATGATCTGCCGCTTGAAACGTTCAGCGAACGACAGTATTAACTGACCAAGTGTAATCTGATGCGTCTGGTCCACAAACTTGCCTGGCTCATCCAGTATGATTGGCCCTTCCAAACCAAAAAGCTCAACAATGGCGAACTGCAATACGATACTCACCACGTCAAGTATACCACCACCCTTCATATCTTCCAACTCACCAGTCGCCGTATTCCCAAACTCATCTGTCAAACTGAACCTGACTATCACCTGGTTTCGCTCAAACTCAAACGCTAGTGTGAACGTCAGATTGTAACCGAAGACCGCCTGTAACGCTTCAGTGATCAAAGGTTCAATGTAACCCTTGATCGACGCTTCTGTAGTCTTCGACAAGACTTCTAGAACAGACCTTGAAAGATCGTCAATCGTGACCGACTTTTCAATGTCTCCAATCTCCACAACAAGCTCTGCATGTTGTGCCTGGACCCGCTGTAGCTCACCAAACTTCTGGTTATACTTGGCTTCCAGCATCCGTAGTTGACTATCGTATATAGTGAGATCAGCCATTGATCACTTGTTCTGCCTGTGATAGTGCCGACTCCATTTGCTGGAGCATTTCAACCAATTCCTGCTCTGTTTTTTCAATGATAGCAGGAAGTTCTTTAGTATCCGCAACACCCATTGCCGCAGCCTTGACCTTGAGTTCATCGTATTGCTTCTTCAGAAAGTCAAGCCTCACACGGCTCTCAGTGACTGCAGTGGTCACCTTCGCAATGCGATCCTTAGCCTGCATTATACGGCTTTCAGCAGACGTATCAACCGTTACTGGTACCTGTTTTGTAAGTGCCATTTCAATGCTCCTTCTGTTGGTCAAGAACTTCGAATACCCGGTCCATTACAATCTTCACATAAGGCGAATCTCCGCATATCTCTTCCACTATTTTCGGAATATGTGCCTTAAAGTCGGTCTGTTTAAGCTCCAGCGTGGAAATCAGTTGCATAAGCTGGGAGAAATCAGTAATTGGAGATCCTTCGGCTATGTCGGATTTCTCAATAAATGGGTCTTCTATCACATTCTTCAATGTAATGTATTCTATATCCACACTGGCATCTTCCACAGTGATAAGAACAACACGTATCGGACGAACTTTGCCAATAGACGTACGCCCAATCGATCCAGGATTGATGTACATCGTAGTCTTGGTAGAAGCATTGAGATTCGTCCTATGTATCGGAGAAAGCCAGCCAGAGTGGATGTGCCCACTGAGCACAATATCCGCTGTGATATATGGGTGAATATCATCAATTTTTTGATGCGGCCAAACGCAATGTGTAGGAAACAAGTCACCGTGCACCATCTGGATTATGAGATGCGGTATAGTAGATTCTGGCTGTATAGCCGTTGCGAAATTCTCTGGCTTGTCAGCGAGTCCTGCACTATGCTGGGTCCCGGTGATCCAAACGTTCTCATAAGCAAGCCATTTTGGAAACAACTCCTGCGCATCGTTTCCAACCAATTTCCACATATCATGTGTCAAGAAATTGCCAACGCCAGTCCTGCGCAACGTGGCCACCTGGTAGCCATTGTAATCGTGAGATCCAATCACGCCGATAATCGAATTCACTTTGTATTTACGCCAGATAGCAGCCACGTCATTCACCAAACCCATCGGTGGGTCAAAGTGATGAAATAGGTCACCACCGAATAGCAGACACTGAACATTCCGCTTTTCGATAATCTCCCCAATCTCTTCTTGCTTTGCCAGCACGGACTTGTAATAATTGTCCGACCGACTCTTCGGCAGGTCTTTCTCAGAACGATTGTGACAATCCGTGACATATAAGAATTTAGTGCTCATGCGCTTCCTCAACAAATGGTCTATCACACACCGGACATACACCTACTTCTTGCTTCACCATTTCCAATTCCTGAACTACAGCCATTTCATCAACCAATAATTTCCTCAACAAAGCACCTTGAGCAAGTCCTGAATCCCTAGTTGTATTAAGTGTAACATTCAACGCTCGATATGACTGAACCAACTTCAACATATCCTCACATTCCGATAGATTAACTACCGTGGAAATTTCAGTTACGGGAGTCACAGAATCAATGTCACCCTCAGTCACAGCCAATTTCTGCTTCAGAATACACAGTTCCAGCAACAGTTTCTGCAAATTCTCCACAGACTTAGAATCGAATTTTATGTCAACCTGCGAAATAGGTTCCAATTTGACCAGTTTTGATTCAATCTCAACCAATGTATTGTTGAGATTGAATAAATCTGTCTGTAGTTGACACTTATCCGCGACACTCTTGCAATCAACTGTAGACAGTATATCCAACTTCTTCTTCATCACCAAACCAGCCTGTCTAACTTCAGCCAGTTTTGCGAACAACAGCCGCGCTTCCTCTAATCGTTTGTTAACTGTAACCATCGTACGAAGTTGACTCTGAACAAAGTCTAGTAATTGCTTGGCCCGTTTGAGATAGCCCAGGTTAGTAATCTCTACCTCATACGCGGTTCTACGCAAATTCGCCAATTCCAACGTTTTCTTGGATGTCTTGAGGTTACTATTCAGGACAGTCAAAGCCCTATTGATCTTGTCGCTACCTGTAATCTTGCCGAAAATACGACCTCTCAACGCCTCTACACCAGACCCACCAACCAGGAACAGGGATTCATGCTGAGTCCTGATGTTCAAATCGATCTTCTCCCGTTCGAACACCTGGACATCGGATATCTTCATGGCCAGCCGAACTTCATCTGGTATGTTGACACCGAAGTTTTTGAACTCCATCTCGCCAATCGAGTACACGTTGACGTTCTTTTTACCCACAATACGCTTAATGGGCACACCATCCACATCTATCTCAATCTCACAATTCCCAGTCTGGTGCCAACGAATAAAGAAATCGCCAGTCGGGATATTACGTAACACTTTACGTAACGCCCGAAGTATAGCTGTCTTGCCCTGGTCTGATTCCCCGGTAATTACAGTAACCGTAGGAGACAATTCCAAGATAGAATCAGCATGGGACTGGAAATTCTTTATATGAATTGAACGAATCACGTGGTGGCTGGCTTCTCTGATTCGATATTCTCCTGGACAAGCGGTTTTGTGTATACACTAACCGCCTTGATCTTAACATTGGGATATGCTTCCAAGAGCTTCTTGAATTCAGCCTCAACCGTGTCACACTCCGTCTGCTCTGGATAATAACCACTAACCCTATCTCCTATTCCCAAAACAAGCAAGGTCGGAGTCTTAGGAATCGACAGAACTTCCAAGTTGATGCCATAGTGGTAAAAGAACGCACAGTCATGTTTACCTGGCATCATCTCTCCAAAAAACTCCGCCACAGCTTCCAACTCACTCTGGGATGGAATCCATCCAGTCAAAGGATCACCAAGCCGTACAAGAAGAAATTCATTATCTTTCGGTATGGGTACTACATCGGTCTCCACTGGGAGATATTTTTCGTCTTCGGTCTTGTAATAAAGCGTCATGTCACTCCTTGCTTGATTGTGGTTGTACTGTAAAATGTTGTGAACCAAATGCGTCAACATCTTTCTTCATCTTCTCACTAACGGGGTCCGAATCCGGCACTGGCTCAGGCGCAAATTTCTTGACCATCTCAGGAAATGCTGAGATTGGCCCGAAGACCAAATAGTCTTCCTTCGGTAAGCCCTCAAAAGTACCCTTGACTTCACCGACAAATGAAATATGCAACTGCAACGCTACAAACTTCAGAGAATAGACCACAGACCACGTTCCAATCTTGTAGGTCGGGGTTATACCCTGATAGGCCAGAAACTTCCTCACGGATTGCTCTGTAGGAAAAAGAATATCCTTGAGAAGCATTTCCTGTTCACTGAATTTTCTGTCAGCACGTATTACAACATCTTTTACATACGCAGCCTGCTCCCGCGCCTCTTCTGCATTAAATGCAGAATCAATATACTCCCGAATAGAAGGTGGCCTGTTGAAATGGCTCTTCGTACTCTCCCGAAATTTACGAAAATCCCCCAACGTATCTAGTGAGGCTTTGAAGAATTTTGCAAGTGTCATAACGTTGTCTCCTGTTGTGGTTTTTTAGCCATACCTGGTAATCCAAGCAAGACTTTCGATGCGCGAACTGCATTCATTTCCTGGTCATAAACCATCAGAGAAGTATTCCGAATGTCTTCAATACTTCCGAAAACTTTCTTCTGAATAGCAATACTGCAATTGATAAACGCCGTAGGAACCAGTGCATCTTCCTGGATTAAATCCATGTATACCAATTTTTGCGCCAGTTCTGGATTGAGCATATCATCGTCGGGTATCGCGTAAAATATCACTGCCTCACCACTCACATGTGTCACTATCAAAACATAGAGTAACACAGGGTCTGCTGGAAAACTCTCCTTCTGAAACTTGACAATAGCCAATTCTCGTTCTTCCTGTACCTGGCGCTTGATTGTCTCAATCCTACGAGCATCACCTATCAATTCGTTGGCGTATTCCGAATCTTGTATCGAACTCATTGTGTAATCTCCCAAAGTTTAATCATTGGCACTCTATAGAACTCAACATAAGCAACTGGATCACCCGCATGCACTACAAACGCGCTCTTTGGATTCCATCCAGTACCAATCAATGTAATCTCTTTACGTGGCACCATCGAATACACTGTCGGCAATATTTCAAGACCTTTGAGTTTCAACTCTGGCAATGAGTAAACACGACATACCATCCTACCCAGTGGAAAAAATGTGTACTTGCCAATCTTAACTACACCAAACGGAGCCAGCGTTACTCCAGTAGGAATCTCCCGCCATTGACCAGTGGGAATAATCACTCTATCTGTCGCATAAATGACATACAACGAAGACCCTGGAAGTAGTACGAACTTGGGACGTACTATGAACTGGCTAGTATTCTCCTTGATGAGGAATACCGGTTGTAGAGTCCTGGCTATCAGATACAGTGCAACAAGAGCCAGTAATAGAAGTGTCATTTTGGTGCCTCTACAGGTTTAAGAAAGTCTTCATGGGTCATGACATGCTGGATAGCTTCCCAACTACTTTTGTTCTCTTCAAGCTTCCGAAGAATTGCCTGGATCTCTACCCAGTCCACTCTTCGCATCACATCATAGGTAAATATCAGATACAGAAAATGCTCGAAAGAAAGCGTGACTAAGGTTTTGCTCTGATTCCTGGAATGAATAAGCAATGGATATCGATTCGTAGCCTCATACTGCCGAGCATGCTGATTATACGTGCCCACAATATTCAACTTCTCGACATTCTTGCACTCGATATCGAACGGAAACCATTCCAGCGCCTTCGGTGAAAATATCACGTCCACACCACTCTGTCCCATGGGACGCGGTGTTACGTCTCCATCCCTCAAACCAAGAAATAGTTGTCCAAACAACGAAAAAAACCCAGACACAAAATTCTGAACTCGTCTTGCTTTTGCCTTTGCACTCGATGTCTTCATTTACACTCCGGAAAATTAAGGAGTGGGGGCACGACTCCCCCACCCCCTTGAATCAATGAGCCGTTGACTTATGCAGGAAAGTCGTTAGCGGCTGCTTCATCTACAGGTAATGACCCAGGCGGATCACCAGGAACTTCTTCCTGGACTACCGCTGGTGCAGGTGTCGGACGTGGCGCTGGCGGTGCAGGTCTGACCGCTGGACGCGGCGCACCGGCTACTGCGGGTGAAGGTGCTGCAGGTGCAGCAGGACGCTGTACAGGTGCGGGTGCTACTTTCTGTACAGGTTGGGGAGCTTGCGCTGGCGTTGGTGCTGCTGCAGGTGCTGGTGCTGGCGCTGCTGCTACAGCCACTGCTGGCCTAGCAGTTGGAGCCTTTACTGTCTTAGAACTGGCAGCTTGCTGACCAGCCAAGAAACGATTGTATTCAGCAACTGTCATCTCACCAATCTCATTCGATGACTTGCCGTTCTTGCTGACCTTGATGGCAACCTTGCCCTGGAACACGTAGCCAAGGAATGTGTCAAGATCAACACCTTCCCCGACTGCCACATCTTGTTCCAGACCAACGCGTTTCAAAAACTTGCGAAGGCTGTTGTTCGGCGTAAGATCAATGCTGGTCATCACGCCAAACGTGTTCTTTCCAACATAATCTGCCGGAAGTGCATCGAGAACGGAAATGTTCCACAGATAGTAGAAGTTACCCTTCTGCTGACCTGATTCTCGTTCTTCGTATCCTTCGATGCGAAGGTTGTACACGCCCTCTGGAATTGGGACGTATTCGTGCATGACTACTACTGTCATAACTACCTCTTAGTGATTGTGATTGATGATGTGGTCGTCCACGATGTGAACGTAAGCCACGGTTAAAGTAAACCCTTATATGTCAAAAGCTCAGTGACTGTTATCTGTCGATTGACGTTGAGATTGGCAGATTCCAAATTGTCCAGTTTCTTATTGAACGAGTCAAGCATAGTCTTAATCCAAGCAAGCGTTGCCTCACACCGATGAAAACATTCGAACACGTCTGGTCTGAAACTGTATAACGCAGCTTCCTGGGATTCCTTGTTCTTGTTCTCTTTCTTGTTAATGTATTTTCCCAAGTCACTTCGTATCATTCGTAGATACTTTTCTGCCTGATACAGATTATTTTCCCACGCTGCACGATAAGCCAGAGCCTGCCCTATGATCTCCACAGCCTGATTTCTAGCATCCTGAGACCACTCCAGCTTCTCATAGAATGCACCTAGATTCAATGTCGGGTCTTTGTCCAGCGTAACCTTAAGCACTTTCAACTGTTCAGACCATACCTGAAAATCAGCAGTCATCGCCTGAAATTGCTGCTCCATCTCGATCTTGAACTGAGACAATTCTTCTTCGTCCAGACCGTTGACTTCAAATATTGTTTGAGCTATGACTACTGTCATGTGAATAGCTTTATGATGATATCGGCACGGAGCAAGGTGAATATAGACGGATTCTCCTTCAGGAAGGTAGCAGCATTATCTGCACCCTGTCCTAATCGATCTCCCCTGTAAGCAAACCACGATCCAGACTTGTCGATGATGCCAGTAAACACGCCAAGGCTTACGAGATCGTTGTACACGTCAATCCCAGCACCGTATATCACATTGACCGTAGTCTCGCGGAAAGGTGGTGCTACCTTGTTCTTTACAACCTTGATTCTGGTCTTGTTTCCAATGATTTCCTCTCCAACCTTGATCGCATCCTGGCGGCGAACATCGAGTCGCACAGAGGAATAGAATTTCAGAGCATTACCACCAGTCGTGACTTCAGGATTCCCAAACATTACTCCGATTTTCATTCGAAGCTGATTGGTAAAGATCACGATGGTATTAGTCTTGCCGATGATCGCAGCAAGCTTACGACATGCCTGGGACATAAGTCGGGCCTGAACACCCATCGTAGGAGCACCCATTTCACCTTCAAGTTCAGAAAGTGGTGTAAGTGCCGCCACAGAATCGATAATGATCAAATCCATAGCACCGGATTTAAGCCACTCTTCTGCAATACCCAACGCCTGTTCGCCATTGTCTGGTTGCGACAGAATCAAGTCATCGACATTCACTCCAAGATTCTTCGCGTATTTTAGATCCAGACCATGTTCTGCATCAATAAAAGCCACGTTTCCACCCAGCTTGTGGACCTGGGCTGCAATCTGCAAACACAACGTGGTCTTTCCAGACGATTCAGGACCGAAGATTTCAACAATACGCCCTCTTGGAACCCCACCAACTCCTAATGCGTAGTCCAATGAAAGACAGCCAGTGGAAACCACATCAATGGCTTTCAATGGTTTGTCACCCAACCTCATCACTGACTCTTCGCCGTGTAACTTCTGAATGTTCTTGAATGCGACATTCAGTGCGGTCTTACGCTCCGCTGAATTCTTGATCTGAGGCGTAACCGTTGGTTGGACGGTTGTTTGCATCTTACCACTCATAACATCGGAAGTCATCTGCTGCATTACCTTCAAATTCTCTCCTGCAGGTACAACCACTTCTGCTTCCTTTTCTTTCATAATCACTTTTGCCATTGATTCCTCACGCTAGTGCTTGGTTAATCAGGTCTATACGACCTGTTCGAATTGCTTCATCTGCGTCTTTCACTTCTTCTATTTTGGCACGTCTCAGATTCAAGTGCAGGTCCTGACACATTTTTGGAAGTCTTGCCATCCCCTGCAGTCCTGCCATATCGTTGTCCAACATCATAATAAAGTTCTTAGTATACTGTGACAGCCGGAGAAGGTGTTGCTCAGTGATCGCTGTCCCGCCACCAGCTACTGTAGTGGTAAACCCAGCCTGGAACATAGACACGACATCTGCATTGCCTTCAACCAGAATCCAGCTTTCGATCTTCTCGTTGCACCTGATCGCCTCATTGAATCCGTAGACTACCAGACTCTTGTTGTAGACAGCACAGTTGTTGGTATTGATGTATTTGTTGTCCACCGGGTTATCATGGATTACTCGACCGCTGAAACCATGTACAATACCATCGAGACTCACAAATGGAAACATCAGACGATCTTCGAATTTCACAATCAGATAGTCACCCTTGTCTAACCAGAATCCAATATCCTGCAGGAGCTTGACTTCCCATCCCTGACTACATGCAAAGTCGTACATAGCCTGTCCTATCGGACAATACCCGATCTGGAACAAGTTCATGATATCCTGGGTAAATCCACGCTTCTTCACATAGTCGGTAGCCTCTGGTGAAAGGGGGAGTTGGAGCATGAAGTAGTCAACCAACTTCTGATTTATCACATACAGTGGATTAACCGCAGAGAGTATGGCTTGTTTACTCAATGTCATGTGCAAAATTACTCAGAGTGTGGCTAGAAATTTGAGAATCATCTGAAACTGCTTTGCAACACGATCCGACTCATGTTCTTCCTTGAAATTAAGACTACCAAAAAAATTCACACAGAAGTCAATCTTGCCGTAGTTGTACGACTGACCGAAACCCACAGCAATTCCGCCTGCCTCAAACTCACTTTTCAAATTATGGGGTGCATCGTCAATCAATACAGTCTCAACAAACTTGCCACGACCGATACTGCCCTTGTCTTTGGAGAACACTATTGGAAGATTGTGAGCAGATGGAATGTTCTTCTCAACCCAACCAATAGTCGGGTGGGTTGTGAAAGGAAACTGCGTGGAAACAAGCCACACATTGGGATAAATCCGCACGAGTTCTTCGATGAAATCGATAGCCCCTTTGTATGGTTCC
>Ga0182027_10014994_pt1 | contig 10694 bp, 9 predicted proteins | sample 712E1DmetaG_FD_121300 | JGI IMG/M metagenome (GOLD analysis project Ga0182027, IMG submission 121300) | Permafrost microbial communities from Stordalen Mire, Sweden - 712E1D metaG (Illumina Assembly) | ecosystem: Environmental > Terrestrial > Soil > Wetlands > Permafrost | place: Sweden...
CCGCGCCGTCCCGTGATTCGAGACGGCGCGGCTCCATCGTTCCTAACGGAGAAACGCCACATTGACGTTCGACCCATGGATGTAGGTGTGGCAGCTTGTGCAGGGTTGCAATTCGTCCGATCCCGCGCCCATCCCGTGCACCGTGGCGTTGGCAACCCGGCTATGGCACTGGTTGCACAGTGTGTTGACGCTCGGCATGTTCAGCATTCGCGCGTTCTGCGAACCGTGCGGGCTGTGGCAGGCCAGGCAGCCTTCCGCCTTGACCGGGGCATGCTCATAGACAAACGGTCCGCGCACATCCGTATGGCACTTGGTGCAGATCGCGCTCTGGTCAGCCGTCGACCGCAGGTTGTTGTTCCCGAAGCTCCCGTGAACGTCGTGACAGTCGCTGCACTTGACCACGCCTTCGTTCACCGGGTGGTGGAACGGCATATTGACCGACGCCTTCACGTCCGCGTGGCACTGGTAGCAGAGCGTCGGCTCTGAAGCCTTCAACAGCTTCTCTTGCTTGCTCGCGTGCACGCTGTGGCAGCTGATGCAACCCACATTGGCCTTGGCATGCGGAGAACGATCGAAGTTTGGATGCGCTCCCGCGTGGCAGCTCAGGCACTTCTCATCCACTTCCTTCGGCGAATGCTTGGCAGGATTGAAAATCTTGGTGATGTCCCCGCCGCCATCGACGTGTGCCTTGCCGGCCCCGTGGCAGTTCTCGCAAGTAGCTCCGTTGCTGCCGTGCATCTGGGCCATCTTGGTGTGAGGGTTGTCGGCAAATTTCTTGCCAATTTCTTCGTGGCAGGTAACGCAGGTCTCGCTGCCCACAAAGTCGCCCGATGCGGCGGCCTTGGCCTGAGTATCGGCCGTCTTCCCCTTCGGAGCAGGGGCACCCATCGCACTGGCGCACAGCATGCTCGCGCCCAGCATCAACATCAAACAAGCTTGCAGTCCTGGTCTCTTCCCCAGAACCGCACCAATCAGCAATCGCGCTACAGGCCTATCTCTATGCATGAAAAATACCGCCTTGGTTGCTCTCATCGCATCCTTCCTGAATCGTTGTCCCATCGTTTCGGTTGTCGAACTTGGCGATTCGCATACTGAAGCACCGGCACGGCATCTGGCTCGTTGGACTACGTTGTTAGGGAAGCTGCGCTTGTGCGGAGCATCACTACATGCCGTGAAGATTAAGGTTTCGTCATTTGTCCGGGCGGTGATGTCCATCACACACCATAAAACCTTTTGTTTCAATTCGATTTTCCTGTCGCGGAGTGATCGAGATCGCCTGAAAACCTCCTAAACCCCTTGGAACAAGGGAAACCCGTTACCAAGGCCGCGTCCGGCCGACCCCCATACCAGAACTGTGCCAAGATAGACCGCAGCTCCCTTCCGTTTCGTTGAATATCACATGCTAACTCCTTGCGAATGTGCAGAATTGACCACTTCTTCGGCCTTGCTGAGGCTCACAGCCCATTTTGAACTATTCTCGCCTCGAATGGGCTGCTGAAGGAATCGTTTCGATGGAGGTACGGTGGGGGGTTGTTTCGTGGCTAAACCTGCTCCCCTTCGCGTACTGTGCCGTAAGATCACTCGGGGACATGCCGCTAAGGGGCCTCTTCTCACACCAGAACCCCTCCCGCAACCCGTTTGATTCGCCGCGAATGCTGCCTTGCAGTTTGATCGGCAGCGCTGAATTGTGCGGATTCCGCGGTGCGGCAATGGCGGTTTTGCCAGTGACGGCAGACTTTCATACACGTGAGGCTCATCACATCAAATTCGGAGGTGGCTCAGGCAGACTCGGTGTAGAGCAGAGGCCTCTTTTCCGTGGGGCCGAGGTATTTTTCACGTTAACTGGCGCCCTTGCAGCAAGCAGCGGAGCTCAAGTAACGGCTGAATCCAAGGCGTCGTATCGGGATCGAACGGAGCAAGACCATGGCGGAAACTCCGATTTCGGCAGAGACACAAAACCGGCACAGGCACGTGACCCGGCAGGTCCCGGCTGGCTGCGCGGCTTGTTCCAATCGTCGTCCGGGTTGGTTCTGCTCCTTGGGGAGCGCCGTTCTGGCCGATCTTGAACTGGCCACAAGCACCATCTCCCTACCCGCTCAAGCTTCTCTTTTCACTCAGGGTGAAGACGCCCGCTGCCTCTATCTCATCTGCGGCGGCTACCTAAAGCTCACCACCGGCCGCATGGACGATAAGCAAATGATCGTCCGGGTTGCCGGACCCGGTTCCATGCTGGGCCTTTACGCGGTTCTCTCTCACGGTCTGTACGAGGTCTCGGCTGAGTCGTTGACCAGCGCCCAGTTGCGCCCGGTCGAGCGGGAACGGTTCCTCAACTTCCTGCGCAGCCACAAGGAAGCGCAGATGCGCGCGGTCCAGTGCATCTGCCAGGAGTACCGATTCGCTCTTCAGGACGCCTGCCGCATCGCCCTTGCTGAGACAGTGGCTGCACGCCTGGGAAAGCTCCTTCTGGAATTGGCAAATCAGATTGGCGAGCACCTCGACGCGGGTGAGTTCCGCTTCCCGCTGTTGCTCACTCACGAGGAAATGGCCTCCATGACCTGCACCACGCGTGAGACCGTCACCCGTACCCTCGGACAGTTCCGCAAAGACGGATGGATCTCAATCGAAGATTCTCTGGTGACTCTGCATCACCCCGATCGGCTACAGGCGCTGATTTAGAATCCGATGAGCAACAAAAGTGCTCGCTGGGTGTTCTGGCTCCTCCCCCAAAACACGGCGTCGCGAGGGAAAGAATCATGATCTCGGGGCGTTATCATATTGAGTGGGAGTACATGCCGCACATGACCCGTTTTTTTGGTTTTCTTTCTGCTCTCCTCTTTTCCTCCTGCGTCGCGATCGCTCAGTCACCAGCTCCTGTCCCGGCTGCTGTCCCCGCTTCTACTCAGTCCCAACCCGCTGTAACCACTACACAAAGCCCCGAGGTCACCCTGTTCCAGAAGATCGAGGACTCCTGGTCCGACGACGTCAACCGGCACGACCAGTACGCCCTTGAGCTGGTGCTGTCGCCTTTATTTGTGGATGTGGCGGCCAGCGGCGACATAACCACACGTAATCAGCAGTTGGTCCAGGTGATGACCGGTGAGGACAAAACTCTCTATCTCACCCAGAAGGTAATCACCGTGCGCATGTTGGGCGACATTGCCGTCGCCAACGGCACCTACACGCTGCACCACAAAGTCAACAATGCCCAACTGGATGAGAAAGGTGTCTTCACCCACGTCTTCGAGCGTCTCCGCGGCGGCTGGGTCTGCGTCAACTCGCAGCGTACCTCGCTGCGCGAAGACTCGAACGCGAAGCAAAAGAAACCCTCCACTGCCGAGTCGCCCTTCCACATCCCGTTGTTCTCCAGGAGCGACAAAAACAACCAATAGATCTGCGCCGGCGCCTTCTGTTCGCTCGATCTCCGAAGTTCTGAATCCCCCAGCAGAAATATCCCTGTGGCCGCAATCGTTCGCCTCGGGATTCTTCGGAAGCTGATTCGCCAGCCTGCCCCGTCTCACTTCGTGGCTTCCACCGCATGGCGTCCCTGTGCAATGATTTCTTTTCCTCGAAGGAGACCTGAAATGAAGCGTCTATTCCTTTGTCTTCTTGTCCTCGTTACCCTGGCCCCGCTCAGCGCGCAGACTTTTCAGCCAACCTGGGACTCCATCGACAAGCGACCCACGCCCGCATGGTTTGCCGACGCCAAGTTCGGGATCTTTATTCATTGGGGTGTCTACTCGGTGCCGGCTTATGCTCCGGTGATTCCGGGCAAGCTCGCCTACGCGGAGTGGTACTGGCACCAGATGACCGAGGGCCGGGACAACCCGAAAGCCAACGCGATCGAGACCGGTACATGGGCCTACCACCAGAAAATGTATGGCGCGGACTATGACTACAAGAACTTCGCGCCGCAGTTTCGCGCCGAGCTGTTCGATCCCGATCAGTGGGCGAGCATCCTGGCCGATTCTGGAGCAAAATATGTGGTGCAGACCTCGAAGCATCACGAGGGGTTCGCAATGTGGCCAAGCAAGGAAGCCTCCGCCACGTGGGGCCGGCCATGGAATGCGGTCGAAATCGGCCCGAAACGCGATCTGCTTGGCGACTTGAGCGATGCCGTGCGGCGCAAGGGATTGCGCATTGGCATCTACTATTCGCTCTACGAGTGGTACAACCCCCTCTGGCTCAAAGACAAGCCGCGCTACGTCAGCGAACACATGTTCCCGCAGTTCAAAGACGTGGTCACGCGCTACAAACCGTCCATCATCTTCAGTGACGGTGAGTGGGAGATGCCTTCTGCCGACTGGCGCAGCCCCGAACTGCTGGCCTGGCTGTTCAACAGTTCGCCCGTCAAAGACGATGTGGTCATCAACGACCGCTGGGGCAGCGATACGCGGCACAAACACGGCGGCTACTGGACCACGGAATACACCGCAGGCATGAGCGGCATGGAACATCCCTGGGAAGAGAGCCGCGGCATGGGCTTCAGCTACGGCTACAACCGCGCCGAGCGCCTGCAGGATTACCACACAGGCCGCGACCTCGTGATCATGCTCGTGGATATCGTAAGCCGCGGCGGCAATCTGCTGCTTGACATCGGCCCCGCTGCCGATGGCACCATCCCCGTGATCATGCAGGACCGTCTCCACCAGATCGGCGACTGGCTCCACGTCAACGGCGACGCCATCTACGGCACCAGGCCATGGACTTCTTCGCGGCAATGGCGTGCGGGCGAAGTTCCCACGGTCAAGTACAACAGCGAATTCGAGTCGGCCTACGACGTAACCACGCTGGTGGGCAAGCCCGAGCCCGGCAACGCCTCAATCGAAGCCTTCTTCACCAGCAAAGGCAGAGATATTTATGTAATCCTGCCCCAATGGCCCGGCCGCGGTTTTCTGTTGAAGGATGTGACAGGCGTGAAGTCGGTAACCCTTCTGGGATCGGAAGCACCGTTGAAGTTCAAGGTCGCTGTCGGTGGCGTAGCGATCGATCTCCCGCTTCTCCCCGACAACCTGCTCCACCAGCCAGCCTGGGTTCTCAAGGTAAGCAAATAAGGTCAGTGACCGCGTATCCCCGCACCAACTCCCGTGCCCCATCCTTCTGAGCTTCTTGACTCCCCCGCGGAATGGGTGTGACAGCAGTGAAATCCTTCTCGCCCCTGAACAGTCAGATCAAGGCCACTCTAGCTAGCAATTTTCTTCGCGCCCTGCGTCTTTATCGACACGTGAACCAGGCCTAGCGCCGCCGGCGTCACGCCCGGAATTCTGCTCGCCTGTCCAATCGTAATCGGTCGAACCCGCTCCAGCGTCTCCCGCATCTCTCGCGAGAGCCCGCTGATTGCGCCGTACTCGATCCACTCCGGAATCGCCACGGCCTCAGCGGCCTTCAGCTTCGCAATCGACTTCTTCTGCTGCTCGAGGTAGCCGGCGAACTTGATCTCCGTCTCCACAGCCCGTACTTCGTTGCGCAGCACGGCCCTGCCAACAGGATCGTCCTGACCTGCATTCCCATCCAGCGCAGCAGCCATATCGGCAAGCACCGGGTCTTTCGCCATCGCCCCCCGCATCGCCCTCAGCACTGGCTCGATGGCCACCTCAGGCCGCTTCAGCAGTTGCGCCCACGTCAATCCCGCCGTCGCAGTCTGCGCACTCAGACCCGCGGCATTCAGCCGCTCTGTATCCACTTTGCCGTTGGTCAGCAACCGCTCCAGCGCCGCCATTCTCGCCTGCTTTTGTTCGTACTCCGCCCAGGCCTCGTCCCTGACCAGCCCCAGCTTGCGCCCATAAGCGGTCAGCCGCCGGTCAGCGTTGTCGATGCGCAGGTGCAGCCGGAACTCCGCCCGCGAAGTAAACATCCGGTACGGCTCATTCGTCCCCTTCGAAATCAAATCGTCAATCAGAATCCCCGTGTACCCTTCGCTGCGATCCATCGTGAACGGCGCCTCGCCTTTCAGCCACAGAGCCGCGTTGATGCCGGCCATGATGCCCTGGCACGCGGCCTCTTCGTAGCCGCTCGTTCCGTTGATCTGGCCCGCGAGATAAAGTCCCTCGAAGGCCTTCACGCGCAAAGTGCGGTCCAGCTCGGTCGCGTCCACGCTGTCGTATTCAATCGCGTAGCCGGGGCGCAGCAATTCCGCCTCGTCGAGCCCCGGAATCGAGTGCACAATCTGCCACTGCACTTCCATCGGCAGCGAGGTGGACATGCCGTTCACGTAGACCTCGTGCGTGTTCAGCCCCTCGGGCTCCAGAAAAAACTGGTGCTGCGTCTTGTCGGGAAACTTGACGATCTTGTCTTCGATCGATGGGCAATAGCGCGGACCGATCCCTTCAATCCGCCCTGAGTACATCGCCGACCGGTGCACGTTCTCGCGAATAATCCGCAGAGTCTCCGGCGTTGTGAAGGCGATGTGGCAGCTCACCTGCGGCTGCACGATCTTCTTCGTGCGGAAACTGAAGGGCGTGGGGTCCACATCGCCAGGCTGCTCTTCGAAGGTGTCCCACTTGATCGTCCGCCCATCGAGCCGTGGCGGAGTCCCTGTCTTCAAGCGGCAAGTCCGAAGACCGAGTGCGCGCAGCGCCTCACCCAGCAACACACTCGCTGGTTCGCCGCTGCGCCCCGCCGGGTACCGTTCCTCGCCGCAGTGAATCAGCCCATTCAAAAACGTGCCGGTAGTAATAATCGTGGCCCCTGCCAGCAGTCTTCGCCCATCGCGCAATTTAAGCCCCAGCACACGCCGACGCGGACGAACCGGACGAGGCAACTCCGTCAATCCATCGGTTTCCTCACTCCCGAGTCCTACGTCTTCTGACCCCTGACCCCTGATCCCCGATCCCTCGTCTTCGATCACCAGGTCCACGACCTCAGCCTGCCGAATGTGCAACCCCGGCTGCGACTCCAGCACCTCGCGCATCTTCACCCGGTAGAGCTGCTTGTCGCACTGCGCCCGTGGACTCCACACCGCCGGCCCTCGAGAAGTATTCAGCAGCCGAAACTGAATGCCAACCGCGTCGGCCACCTCGCCCATGATGCCGCCCAGCGCGTCCACTTCGCGTACCAGGTGTCCCTTGGCCACGCCGCCGATGGCCGGATTGCAGCTCATCTGTGCAATCAGATCCATATTCATCGTAATCAGCGCAGTCTTCAGGCCCATGCGCGCCGCCGCCATTGCCGCCTCGCACCCAGCGTGACCCGCGCCTACGACAACCACATCGAATTGCTCAATAAATGCCATCCATATCTATTCTACGGATTCTTCGACGCTGAAGCTGAACTATCCGATCGCAATGGACGACGCGGCTCTTGGAGAACGCTACGGTGGCGTTCTTGCTCTGCCGTTGACCTACTTGATCGACAGAAACGGAAGAGTGCGCATGCGTTTTCAGGGCGAAACCGACGAGAACACCATTGAGATGAAGTTGAAGCTGGTGCTTGATCAGCGCCGAGACATGGGCGCCCAGCAGATTTCCGCTGGACCACCTATCGGCTAATCGGCATTTCTCACAGGTCGCCGAAAATCGTAGCGCCGTGTCTCCAAACCGGCTGTCCTGAGGGTCTCCAGGCCCTCGGAGACTTCGCAAGAAGTTGAATTTCGGGTTGACACGCCGTCTGTGAAAGATGCGGACTAATGCCCACCGGGGTAGATGCCGGGGAACCAGCGTATGGCATTGTCGTGATAGATCTTGCGGAGTACCGGGTCGGGTAGCTCCAGCCCTTTCCCCTTGGCGCCTTCGAATTCAACCGTGTCGCTGGTAGCCAGAAACCGCCAGTCGCTCGCATAGGACTCTTCCCAGAAGTGCATTCTCGGCTGCAACTTGTTCCTGGGAGAGAACTCCTTGTCCGAGCCGTAGATCAACCTGTCCTGGTATTTCAGGACAAACGCGATCATGTCGGCGCGCGGTTGCAAGGCCAGATAGGGCATCCGGCCTGCCAGGTCAACCGCAAAGTTTGGGTAGCGGTCGAGATGTTGCGCGAGCATGTGGAAGTCCGCTTCCATGCTGCCCAGGTGTGCGCCCACAACGCGAAGATTTGGGTTCTGCTCCAGAATATGATCCAGTGCCAAAAGGATCTGTTGCTTCGAAGCAGGATGTGGCTTACCGTTCATGTACCAGAAGGTGTCTTCTTTGTAGTAGGAATAGTCCGGCGATGCGGGATTCAGCGGAGCCCATGCGCTATCCGGGTCCGCTAGGTGTGCAACCAGGGTCTTGTTGCGGGCGGCAATGTCTTTATAGATGGGCGTAAGCGCGGGATCGTCTGGAAGAACGTAGCTGCCATCGGCATCCTTGATTTCCATGCCGAGATTCTTCCATATCTTTACCGCGATAGCTCTCTGATCGAAGTCCTGGTTCAGTCCGCGTATCGCCGATTCTGCAAATCCAGGCTCTCGAATCTTGAATGGATCGAAGGTTGTGCAAAAGACCGCGCGGCCCCCCATGGCACGGATAAATTCCCTCGCTTGATTGCGCTCTATCTCCAGGTCTGTCTCTTCCGGGTCCTGGTCGTCGACAAGGACAATATCGAGCAGGTGCAGATTCAACCTGTCGATCATCGCATTGAATGCCGGCTCGTTGCGGCGTACATGCGCGTGCGCATCGATCGGATTGAGTGCGACAAATGCCCGCAACTCTTCAGGCGTGAAGCTACCGCTAACCGGCACAGAAACAGCGGTTGCGGACGAGCCCAAAGGCGTTTCATTCCCCGGCAAGTGCCTGCCGCACGCAACCACGCCAGCCAGGAGCATGACTGACAGGACGAGTACTTTCATCGGCAGCTCCAAGGGCGGACAGTCTATGCGACTGCTTGCCGGGCGCGTGTGGTGCGGGGGATTATTGAGCGGGCGCGGACGGCTGCGACTTCGCCATATTGCGAATGTAGTGGATCAGGTTCCATACCGTACTGTCGTTCGCACGGCCTGCGGCCTCCGGAGGCATCTTGTCTTTGCCGTTACGGATGACGATGAATAGTTCACCGTCCATCTTGGCGCTCATCGCCTTGGCATCTGTGAAGTCCGAAATGGAGATGCCCATGCTCTTGGCCAGATCGGTCTTGCCGTCCCCGTTATCTCCATGGCACATCGAACAGTCGATCTGATATAGCGTCTTTGCTTTTGCCTGCGACTCGGCGGTCGCCTTCACAGGATTCGTCGCTGTAGCCGCCGGTGTGGTCGCCGGAGCTTGCTCGGGGGCAACCTCGGGAGTGCTTTGCTGCGACTTGCTTCCCGGTGACGACATTGGCGTAAATGCGAATAGAATTGCTGCGGAAAGTGGCAGGAACGACTTCAACATAACAGTCCTCCTCAAAAACAGATGTCGAGTACAGGCATCCATTCGAGTTGATGGAATTTCTGGCACGAATTATAGGCTTAATTGTACGGAAGGGCCAATGGAGGATTGGTCAGGGCTTGAGCATCGGTTTCCTTGCCGTTACGGTGGCAAGGAAATCAGGTGACGGTGCACGCTCCCGATCCAAGGTCTCAAACGTGAGACCCATTCGAGGTCGCTAAGGGCAGGCTCTGGGGCCCGGTCTGCTTGCGACGGTGACTTTCAAGCCAATCCAGGAACATAAAGAAGTTTTGACAAAGCCAGGTCTGGCTCTTATGCTTTGTTGCTGGGGAAACGTTTACTCGGCAGGCGCGATGCGCGAGAATTCAGCGAACCCCGCATAGCGTTTTCCCGCACGATCCCGATAAAGAAAGGGGATGTCCCATGAAGGCAGTTTCAAGAAGGCGGTTCCTTAAGAATGCCGGAAAGTCCGGCCTCGCCGTGGCAGCGAGTTCCGCGTTGGGCAAATTCGGATTGACGCAAAGCACGCCGCGCACGACGCGCGTGGTGATCGATTCCGGACGGCAGATTGCACCGATCAGTCCAATTCTCTTTGGCTCGTTTCTCGAGCACCTGGGGCGCGCGATTTACGAAGGCATTTACGATCCGAAGTCGAAGTTTGCCGACAGCAATGGATTCCGCACCGATGTGATGAAGGAAGTTCACGATCTTGGAGTGCCGATTGTCCGCTACCCCGGCGGGAACTTCGTCTCCGGCTATCACTGGCTGGATGGTGTGGGGCCGAAGAAGGATCGGCCGACGGTTTTGGATCGTGCGTGGAATTCGCTGGAGACCAATCAGTTCGGCACCAACGAATTCATCACGTGGGCGCGTCAGGTGGGCACCGAGCCGCTGTTTGGGCTGAACTTCGGCACAGGGTCGGCCGAGGACGCGGCCGCGCTGGTGGAGTACTGCAACGTGGCCGGGGGCACCAAGTGGAGCAATCTGCGGCGCTCGCACGGATATGAGCAGCCGCACAATGTGAAGTATTGGTGTGTGGGCAACGAGATGGATGGGCCGTGGCAGATTGGCCACATGCCGGCTCGAGAATACGGAATCAAAGCGGCGGATGCCGCGCGGCAGATGCGCGATCTCGATCCGTCGATCAAACTGATCGCGTGCGGATCCGCGGGGCCATTCATGCCAACGTATATCGAATGGGATCGCACGGTGCTGGAAGAGTGCTACGACGTGGTGGATGGCATTTCGATGCACCACTATTGGGGAAATACCGAAGAGAACTTTAACGACAGCTCGAAGTACCTGGCGATGAACCTGGCGATGGATAGGCAGATCGAGGAGATCGCTGCGGTTTGCGACACGGTACGGGCGCAGAAGCGCTCGGGCAAGCAGTTGTTCCTGTCGTTCGATGAATGGAAC
>Ga0182027_10014995_pt1 | contig 10693 bp, 8 predicted proteins | sample 712E1DmetaG_FD_121300 | JGI IMG/M metagenome (GOLD analysis project Ga0182027, IMG submission 121300) | Permafrost microbial communities from Stordalen Mire, Sweden - 712E1D metaG (Illumina Assembly) | ecosystem: Environmental > Terrestrial > Soil > Wetlands > Permafrost | place: Sweden...
CAGCGAGAACTCGTTGCCCCCGGGCGAATGCCTTTCTCAGCCGATGTGGCGGCCGAGCAGGCTGAGGTCGGCCGGGCTCAGCCGGTCGGCGGCGTTCGCGGCCTGGTGCCAGTAGGGATAGCGCAGCGGCTCTGCGCTGACCGCGTCGAGACGTGCCATGTCGTCGTCGCTCAGCTCCAGCTCGGCTGAGGCCAGGTCGTCGGCGAGCTGTTGCTCGTCGCGGGCCCCGACGATGACAGAGGTGACCGCGGGCTTGGCGATGAGATAGGCGAGGGCGACCTGGGCCGCGGACACCTTGTGGTCGGAGGCGATCTCGATCAGGACCTCGATGATGTCGTAGAGCTTGTCCTGGTCGTGCACGGGCGGCTCGTGCCACTCACCGCTCAGGTGTCGGCTGCCCTCTGCGGCTTTTGAGCCCTCGCGGCGGTACTTACCAGACAACAGTCCGCCCGCGATCGGGCTCCACACCAAGATGGCGAGTCCCTGGTCGATCGACACCGGCACGAGCTCTGCCTCGGCGTCACGAGCCTGCAGCGAGTAGTAGATCTGCTGGCTGACGAAACGCGCGGTGCCTGTGCGCTCGGAGACCGCGAGGGCCTTCATGAGGTGCCAGGCGGAGAAGTTCGAGGCGCCGATGTAGCGCACCTTGCCGGAGCTGACGAGCGAGTCGAGCGCCCCCAGGGTCTCTTCGAGGGGGGTCTGGCCGTCCCATCCGTGCAGTTGGAACAAGTCGATGTGGTCGGTGTTGAGCCGGCGCAGGCTCGCCTCGGCACATGCGATGACTCTGTGGCGCGATGCCCCCGCGTCGTTGGGTCCGGTCCCCATCGGAAAGCGCATCTTGGTCGCGATCAGCACCTCGTCGCGGCTGTCGCCGAGGGCCTCTCCCAAGATCTGTTCTGCAACGCCGAAGGAGTACACGTCCGCGGTGTCGATCAGATTGACACCGGCATCGCGGGCGAGCGCGATCTGGCGGCGGGCCCCGTCCACGTCGATGTGACCGACGGGGCTTGCCCACCCGATCCCGCCGAAGCCCATCGTGCCCAGCGTGACGGTGGAAACACGAAGTCCCGAGTTACCTAGTTGGCGATATTCCATACGAGAAACATACGAGACGACCATGCGGTTGTCGATTGTCCGCCGGGTCTGAGAGCTGTGTTCGTGCTGGCAGTCAGGCTGTCGCCATATCGGACCTCGGCGGCTGGCCAGCTAGGTGACCGACAGCTGGAAGACCGACGTCTGGGTGTAGGTACGTCCCGGGGAGAGCTCGGTCGAAGGGAACTCGGGTTGGTTCGGGGAGTTCGGGAAGTGCTGGGTCTCCAGCGCGAATCCTGCGCCCTGCCGGTAGATGTGGCCGCTCGTGCCCACGAGGGTCGCCGTCGCGAAGTTGCCGGAATAGAACTGGAGACCGGGCTGGGTCGTGTAGATGCTGAGCTGGCGTCCGCTCTGGTGGTCCCATGCCTGGGCGGCGAGGTTCAATGGCGTTGAACCTGGCTTGTTGAGGACCCAGTTCATGTCGTAACCGTGGCAGGTCAGCAGCTGCTGGTTGTCCGCCGCGCTGAAGCGAGGTCCGCCGTTGATGTTCTGTCCGATCGCCGTCGGTCTGGAGAAGTCGAAGGGGGTCCCAACCACTGGCTCGATCTCACCGGTCGGGATCAGTTTCGAGTCAACAGGTGTGAAGCCATCGGCGTTGATGTGCAGCACCTGGTCGTACACAGTCCCCGAGGACTCGCCCGCCAGGTTCCAGTAGGTGTGGTTCGTAAGGTCGACCACCGTGTGTGCAGTAGTCGTCGCTTCGAAGCTGAGAGACAGCCGGTTGTCGTTGTCGAGGGTGTAAGTCGCGATCGTGGTGAGCATTCCCGGAAAGCCCATCTCGCCGGCCATGCTCACATAGGTGAGCTGTAGCGAAACCGCACCGGGGTCCGACGACGTCTCAGGTGACCAGATCCTGCGATCGAAGCCGACCGTACCGCCGTGCAGCGCGTGCGCGCCGTTGTTGACCGGCACCCGGTACCTGGTCCCGTCGAGCGTGAACTCTCCGTCGGCGATCCGGTTCGCGTACCGGCCGATCAGCGCTCCGAAATAGACGCCGAAACCGGTCAAGTGTCCGGCATAGGCCGAAGGACTGTAGGCCTCGTAGTCGGCCAAGGTCGGAAATCCCAGCGTGATGTCCGCTGACTCGCCGTGTCTGTCAGGGAACGAGATCGACTGGATGATGCCGCCGAAGTTGAAGATCTTCACGACCATGTTGTTGCGGTTGGCGAGGGTGTAGAGGTTCACGCCCTCCATCTCGGTCGGCGCCGCAGCGATCGTTGGGTCCGCACCGGCCCGACCGGTCTTCTCAGTCAACCGAGCGCGCTCGAGGGTGCTGTTGGACGAGCGAGGACGCCCGCCATCTCTGTACAGGCCGGTCACGTCTCGGGCAACTTGTGCGCCGCTCCTCGATGGCAGCCACGCCGTTCCTCATCAACACGATCGTAGCGAGGAGCCGGTCGGCTTTTTCGCGACCATCGCTCGAGTCGTGCGGGCTCTAGTCGTGCTGACGCGCTCGCACTAGAAGGCACCGGTCAGCTCCTGCTGGCCTCTGACCGTCGAGTCCGGTGGTCGCACGGCTAAGGAGCTGTGGGGTCATCAGCCCGTCGTGCCGGTGATCACTATGATCGCCTGCATCATCACCGACGTCGCAGTCCAGCGGTTCTGCGTCCGCCGTCGTGTCTTCGATGCCGTCGGACGCTGAAGTTTTGAAATGCGCGCTGCCGGCGATCCCGAACGAAGGGCACGCCAACCGGTGTGGCCCGATGACCGTCAATGACACACAGAAGGACACCACGTGCGTGAGACCAGTCGATCCCTCGAATGCTGGTTCCTGACCGGAAGCCAGTCGCTTTACGGAGACGAGACTCTGCGCCAGGTTGCTCAGCAGTCCGGCGAGATCGTCGAGATGTTGAACGCAGGACCGGAGATAGGCGTCCGCGTCGTCTGGAAGCCCGTACTCATCGGAGCCGAGGAGATACGGCGGGCCTGCATCGAGGCGAGCTCGACGGATGACTGCATCGGAGTCATCGCGTGGATGCACACCTTTTCGCCGGCAAAGGCGTGGATCGCCGGTCTCGATGCTCTTCGCAAGCCGTTGTTGCACCTGCACACGCAGGTGAACCTCTCGTTGCCGTGGGACGAGATCGACATGGACTTCATGAACCTCAACCAGGCAGCCCATGGCGACCGCGAGTTCGGATACATCGAGACTCGGATGGCACTGCGGCGAAAGACCGTAGCCGGCCATGCGAGCGACCCCGTGGTTCGCGGGCGGATTGGCTCGTGGGCGCGCGCCGCGACCGGTTGGCGAGCCGCGCAGCAGCTTCGGATGGTTCGTTTCGGTGACAACATGCGCGACGTGGCCGTCACCGAGGGCGACAAGGTCGAGGCACAACTACGGCTCGGGATCTCCGTTAACACATACGGAGTCAACGACCTCGTCTCAGCTGTGGACTCGGCGGACCCGTCTACGGTCGATTCGATAGTTGATGACTACGAGGCCAGCTACGCGGTGGTGCCCGAGCTGCGACGCGGCGGCGATCGTCACGCCTCGCTCGTCTACGCCGCTCGGATCGAGGCCGGGCTGCGGTCGTTTCTCGAAGACGGCGGGTTCAACGCCTTCACCACAAACTTCGAGGACTTAGGTGGGCTGCGCCAGCTCCCCGGAATCGCCGTCCAGCGCCTGATGGCCGAGGGTTGCGGGTTCGGTGCCGAAGGTGACTGGAAGACATCGGCGCTCGTGAGGATCTTGAAGGTCATGGGTGTGGGACAACCGGGCGGCACCTCGTTCATGGAGGATTACACATATCATCTCGGACCCGGTGAGCCCAAGATCCTCGGGGCGCACATGCTTGAGGTCTGCCCGAGCATCGCGGCCGGCAGGCCGAGCTGCGAGATCCACCCGCTCGCCATAGGCAATCGTTCCGACCCGGTACGACTGGTGTTCGACGCCCTGCCTGCCAGGGGCTTCGTGCTCGGCCTTCTAGATCTCGGTGACCGATTCCGGCTTGTCGCGAACGAGATCGAGATCGTGCCCCCCGATGCTCCGCTGCCGCGGCTCCCGGTGGCCCGCGCCGTCTGGAAGCCGGCACCGAGCCTCTCCACCTCAGCAGAGCTGTGGCTCATGGCCGGCGGCCCGCATCACACTGCGTTGAGCACTGCGGTAAGCGTCGAGACGCTCGACGATTTCGCAGTTATCTCTGGCCTGGAGCTCGTCCGCATCGACGAGAGCTCAACTGTCGAAGGTTTCAGGAGAGAGCTTCGCTGGAATCAGGCTTACTACCGGCTAGCCCAAGGTCTTGCGCGCTGAAACAGAAGCTGCAGCGAAACCCGGATGCCGAAGGACCTCGAGCGTCTTGTCGAGCCTCCTGGCGGAAGGCCAAGTCGAGATTCGCAACGGAGAGCGCGCAACTCTGAGTCGTGCCCGATGCCGCGCCTAGCGGTCCGGTGGTCTTTGCGCCAAAGGGCGGCACAGGGCTTAGGAGTCGGCCGCCTGCTGCAGCTGCGACCGGTAGCTGCTCACCATCAGCTCGGTCAGCTGTTCGAGGGATGTGTCCTGAGTGAGCTGATCGATGGTTATGCGGCCACCCTGCATGACGTTCACCCGGTCGCAGAGCTCGAACAGGTGGGCAAAGTTGTGGTCGATGATGATCATCGAAACGTTGCTGCTCGAGGCAAGTCCTCTCACCAGATCGATGATGAGCCGTGACTCACGTGCACCCATCGCAGAGAGGGGCTCGTCGAGGAGCAGGATGCTGGCGTTTGCCCTCGTCGCGCGCGCGACGGCGATCGCCTGTCGCTGGCCTCCCGAGAGTTGGCCGGCTTCGGTGTTGACGTTCGGGAGGTACACGTTGATGTCGTCGAGATAGCGTCTGGCGAGCTCGCGCATCTTGTTCTTGTTGAGCAGCCTCAGGGGACCGCCGCGGGTGATCTCGTGGTTGAGGAAAAGGTTCAAGTACACGGGCAGTTGGGGAACGAGCGCAAGGTCCTGGTAGACGGTCTCGATCCCGTGCGCGCTGGCGTCCTCGACTGACCGGAAACGCGCTTCGTGACCCTTGATCAGGAGCCGACCGGCATCCGGGGAGAAATATCCGCTCAGAATCTTGACCAGAGTGCTCTTGCCGGCCCCGTTGTCGCCGACAAGGCCGAGAACCTCGCCTGAACGCAGCGTGAGATCTATGCCGTGCAGCACCGACAGGGGTCCGAAACTCTTGGTCACGCCTTGGACCTCGAGCACCAGTTCGGCAACTCTTGGACTATCTGCTGGGGACCCAGTCGCTTCGAGGGTGTCGGTCATCGTCTCATCCCCTCCGTCAGCTAGTTCGGGTACGCGCGGCCAAGCGGTCGAGCCACCCGTTAAGGGTCATCGCGAGGATTATCACGAGGCCGATGTAGACGTAGAAGTCGTTCGTGCTGATCCCGATGATCGTGAGACCGGCCTCGAGGACCCCGATCAGGACGGCTCCGATCAGCGCGCCGATCACGGTGCCGCGGCCACCGGTAAGTGCCGTGCCCCCGATGACACACGCGCCGACCGCGTAGAGGATGTAGTTCACACCAGCATTACCAGGGTCCATGCTGCCGTACTTGACAGCGTCGACGATCCCGACGATCCCGGCCAGGACTGCGCATAGCACGAAGCACCACACTTTCACCCGACGAACCGGCACGCCAGCTTCGGCGGCGCCTAGCAGGTTGCCACCGGTCGCTATCACGCGCACACCGAAGCGGGTCCGTCTGAGCACGTAATGGACCAACAGCGCCAGTGCGATCACCCAGATGATCTCCGACCATTCCCAGACGCCGACCACTTGGCCGAAGAAGCCGACGTGCGGTGCCACGCTCGTGGTCTGCGGCGGGAGCGATCCCGGAATCGGGGTGGCCTCGGTGTCGTTCGAGTAGATGAGGACGATGCCGAACAGGATGAAGTTGGTCGCCAGAGTCGTGACGAATGACGGCACGTTCAACAACACGGTGATCAGGCCGTTGATCGCTCCGACCGCGGCGGCGACGATAATCGCGGCCACGATTGCCCATCCGACAGGAAGCCCGATCTGCCAAAGCCAGTACATGACCCAGGGCGTGAACAGGAAGACCTGCCCTGCGGAGAGATCAATCTCCCCCAACACAAGCACTAGGACCTCGCCGACAGCGATCGCACCGACGGGCCCTGCGAAACCGGCTGCAGCATTCAGGCTGAGAGAAGTGAGGAAGTTCGGCGAGTCGATCGTGAAGAAGATGAATAGACCGATCGCGATGAGGATCGGCGTGACCTCACGTTGGGCTACGAAGGCACGCCAAAGATAGCGGCTCGCGCCGCCGGATGCTGGCCCGGCCGAGCCCTGAGGCTCGGCCGGGCTGACTACTGAAGAGGCCACTGTTTAGGCGACCTTCGGTTGTTCGCTGGTAACCGATTTAGTACGGAATCGGCTTTGGAGGCGTGGCGACCGACTCCTTGATGGTCGTGCCTTCCCACCGAGTGGACTTCAGGTACGGGCCAACAGTTCCCTTGACGACGATGGCGGTGCCAGTGTCGGTGTTCGTCGGCTTCATCAATCCGCCGGAGATGTTGAAGAGGAACAACTGCATGAGGGTGTCGAAGCCCTGCAGGTATGCCTGCTGGTCGACCGTCTGCAGAAGGGAGCCGGCGTTGATTGCGTCCATGACCGGAAGTCCGGTGTCCCAACCCGAGCCGCCTACCTTGCCCTTGAGCTTGTTCGTGACGATGAACTGCGCCACGGCGTTGGAGTCGCCGCTGTCGACGGCCATCATGAACTTCACGTCCCGGTGTCCGGAGTACCACGAGGCGATCTTGTTGTACTCGGGCGAGCCTTCGGTAGCCGAGGTCCCGACTGTGTCGAAGTGGACACCAGCGGCCTTGAAGATTGGTTTTGCGCCATCGATCCGCGGCTGGATGTTGCCGGTGCCGGGGGTGGCGATGACGCCGGCGACGAGGTCACCCTTCTTCACGTGCGACAAGATGTGCGTCGCGACTGCCGCACCTGCTGAGAGGTTCGACTGCCCGACATAGGCCATCCTGTTGTTGACGAAGCCGGGAGCCACGTCAGCGTTGTAGGCAATCACAGGAATGCCAGCGTTGAGGGCGGCGTCGGTCGGCTTGTTGAAAGCGGTGTTGTCGATGAGCGGCACGCCGATGCCGGCGGCCTTCGAGGCGATTGCGGAGTTCATTGCTGAAACCATCTCAGAGACGACCGAAGTCTCTGAGCCAGTCCAGGTGTAGGTGCAACCTGTGAGGGCACAGAAGTCCGCGCAACCGTAGATCGTCGCAGTAAAGAACGAGTTAGTGGTCACGTGGTTGTCCATCACAAAGTGGTACCTCGGGTGCTTCGCGAAGAACGGATGGTCGCTGTGGCGCGTGTAGGTCTGCGCACCGGCGCCTTCCGAACCCAGGATCCCGGCAACGCCGCCGAGCAGCGGCAATGAGGCCACCGCACCCGCGTTGCGCAGGAAACGACGTCGGGATAGTTCGCGCTGAGCACTGCTAATTTCGTCGTGTCCCTCTTTTGTCATGCTGCCCTCCAGTTTCTTGCCGAAATAATCCGTGCTTTCGCGCGGACCTGGGCTTGCATCCAAACTGCTTGTTGAATTTGGAAACCTAACAGCAACAAATTCTTTTGGCAAGCACATCGGATGACCGTCACGTGTCAGTGCGTGATGGTGACGATTGTGCAGGCAGGCGCCCCGAACGGTCCTTGAGTCGTCGTGCTGTCCGGACGGCGTCGGGCACGCGACTGGCGCTCGCGTCAGGACCGCCCTGGATCATCGCGGCGCCCCGGTAACTTGCGTCGCGTCGCCAAGCAAGAGTGACGGCGACAGCTTCTGCGGCCCAGTTTCGGTCGGGCGGTGCCCTCCTGTTCGCGCGTCGTGCAGGCGAGCCGTTCACCAGACGCCACCGTGGGTGGGCCGCCCACCAGAGGACTCGTGCAGGATCCCGGGCCCGCCAGTCGGCGGCCGGGAGCCCGGATGGCAACTACGCGACCAGTACGGCACGCGCCTGAAGCGTGTCAGCCTTGAGCCGGGCCAGCGCAACTGGGGCGTCCTCGAGGGCGAAGGCCTCATAGAAGACCCGAAGCTTGCCTTCCCCGGCAACTTGCAGGACCTCGTGCATCTGATGACGCGGGCCGAGCGCCGTGCTCACGAGCCGTTTCTCGTCAAAGGACCACTCGCCGACCTGAGCGCTCACGCCGAGCACGGCGATGCCCCCGGGCTTCAACACCGCCACCGCCTGTCGGACGACGGCGTCGGAGGGGGCAAAGACGATCGCCGCGTCTACGCGACCACGAACCGCAAATTCCTTTTCGACGTTGCCACCAGAGGCGTCGACGACACGATGTGCGCCAAGCTGTTCCGCGAGTTCGAGGTGCTGGCTCTGACGGTCGATGGCAGTTACTTCGGCACCAGTGAGCAACGCGAGCTGAACCACGAGGTGTCCGACACCTCCCACGCCGAAGACTGCGACACTGGCTCCTGGCGAGAGACCGGCCTTGACGACCGCGCCATAGGCGGCCAAGCCGGGACAGAACAACGGTGCCGCCTCGGCGTCGCCGAGGCTCTCGGGTACCCGGTAGAGGTGTTCGGCGTTTACGAGCATGTACTCGGCGAAACCGCCGTCGACGGTCTCTCCGGCCATCTCCTTGTTGGTGCAGAGGTTCTCGTGCGCAGTGAGGCAATAGACGCAGCGGCCGCAACAGGACCACAGGGGTTGCGCTCCGACGCGCTCGCCCAGCGCCAGCCCCTCGACACCAGGGCCGAGCTCCACGATCGTGCCGACGACCTCGTGGCCGGGAATGATCGGGAGCATCGCAGGCACGCCGCGGGACTCCCATTCACCCTCGATCATGTGGAGCTGAGAGCGGCAGACGCCGCAGGCGTGGACCCGGATCACGATCTGCCCGGCTCCCGCGGTCGGCTCGGAGCGCTCGCGCAACTGAACCGGTGAGCGCTCGAGCGGCGCCAGTGACTCCAGGACCATCGCCTTCATCGTGTCCTCCTGTTGGACGTACGCGTCGTATTTCGGTGTCCATTCTGCCGCCATGTCCAGCTGGGCGTGAGAGCCGAGCTCAGGCGATTCTCGAAGCCCCTTCACATGCGACGACCTCGATCGTGTGTGGCTGTCCGAGGCCCTGGCGGGCGAACGCGCGTGTCACTGCCACCGTGATCGTTTGGACTCGAGCATGCTCGGCGAGCACGACGGCCGAGCCTCCGAAGCCACCTCCGGTCATGCGGGCGCCGAGCGCGCCGGCGGCTAGGGCGACGTCTACGACGGTGTCGAGCTCCGCACAGGAAACCTCGAAGTCGTCGCGCAGCGAGCGGTGTCCCGCGCTGAGCACGGGACCGACCTCGGCGGGCCTGCCTGACTCAAGGAGCCGGACAACTTCGAGTACGCGACTTTGCTCGGTGAGGATGTGACGGGCCCGGCGACGCGTGGTGTCTTCTTTGAGCATGGCGAGGGCGACATCCATCTTCGCAGGATCGACATCGCGTAGCGCGGGTACGCCCAGCAGCTCGGCGGCGCGCAGGCAGTCCTGACGACGATCCGCGTATGCCGAGTTACCGAGAGCGTGCTTCACCCCGGTGTTGACAACCAGCAGAGTCAGGCCGACGGACTCGAGATCGAAAGGTACCTGACGCACCTCGAGGCTGCGCGTGTCGAGAAACAGCGCATGGCCAGCGGTGCAACGCAACGAAGCGTTCTGGTCCATGATCCCCGTCGGTACGCCGACGTAGTCGTTCTCGGCTCGCTGGGCCACAAGAGACAGCTCCGACAGCGAGAACGGCAGCGCGTAAAGGTCGCGCAGTGCCAAGGCGACTGAACATTCAAGCGCGGCCGACGACGAGAGACCCGCGCCGATCGGCACATTGCTGTCCATGAGAAGCTCGATCCCGGCGATGCTCGCGCCGGCTTCGCGTAGTGCCCAGAGGACTCCTAGGACATACGACGCCCAGCCGGTCGAAGTCCTGGGCTTGAGCTCATCCAAGCCAACCTCGACGACCGAGAGCTCGCCAGCTTCCAAACGTTGCGCCGAGGCGACTTTCACCAGGTCGTCTTCGCGTCGCGCGACGACGGCCCGGGCCGCGAAGCCTAGAGCCAGCGGTAACACGAAGCCGTCGTTGTAGTCGGTGAACTCGCCTATAAGGTTCACCCGCCCCGGAGCCGACCAAACCCCCTCCGGCGATCTGGAAAACAGGCGGCGGAAGCTTTCGCGCGGGTCTCCCGGAGCGTTCATGGCTGGTTTCGACGAGCAAAGTTCCACGCGTCGTCGACCATCTCGTCCAGCTCGGGCTTCCTCGGAATCCAACCGAGCTTTTGGCGCGCGCGCTCGGAGGATGCGACGAGCACCGCAGGGTCTCCTTCGCGGCGTGCGGTTACTTGCTCGTCCAAGGCCATCCCGGTCACACGCCGCGCAGCTGCGATCACCTGTCGGACCGAGAAGCCCTCGCCGTTGCCTAGGTTGAAGACCTCCCACGTGCCCGGAGAGGCTGCATCGAGTGCGAGCAGGTGAGCGTCCGCGATATCGACGACGTGGATGTAGTCACGTACACATGTCCCGTCGGGCGTCGGGTAGTTGTCGCCGAACACTTCAACAGGGCGCCCTTCGGCGGCGGCTTGCAAGGTGAGCGGGATCAGGTGGGTTTCGGG
>Ga0182027_10014996_pt1 | contig 10693 bp, 10 predicted proteins | sample 712E1DmetaG_FD_121300 | JGI IMG/M metagenome (GOLD analysis project Ga0182027, IMG submission 121300) | Permafrost microbial communities from Stordalen Mire, Sweden - 712E1D metaG (Illumina Assembly) | ecosystem: Environmental > Terrestrial > Soil > Wetlands > Permafrost | place: Sweden...
CGCTGAATCTCTTCCGCAATGCACTGCGCAACTGGATTGCGTAACGCTCCGAGGATGCCGCCTGCGCGCGTTCTCTTGACTCGTTTCCACAGATTGTCCAGGAGAAAGACATGATTCGAAGGGATTTTCTTAAGACAGCGGGGGCCGTTGTTGCGTCGACCGCGATCTCCGATCCTGCAGCGCCTTTGGCTTTGCCGATTCCAGCCGGCAGAGATGTTCTGCCAATCAATCGCGGCTGGCGCTACAGCCCCGCCAAGGTGGCGGGCGCGGAATCGCCCGATTTCGACGATTCCTCCTTTGCGCGGGTGGTTGTACCGCACGCCAATATCGCGTTGCCGTGGCACAACTTCGACGACAGGCTCTACCAGTTTGTCTCCACCTACCGGCGCCGCTTCCGGCTTCCCCCCGGCGCTGCGGGCAAGCGTGTCTTCGTCGACTTCGAAGGCGTCATGACCGCCTCCACGGTCTGGATCAACGGCCATCCGCTCGGCGAGTACAAGGGCGGCTTCACGCCTTTCTCCTTTGAACTGACGCCGCACATACGCCACGAACACGAAAACGTCTTGGTGGTGCAGGTGGACTCGTTCGAGCGCGGCGACATTCCTCCTTTTGGTTACGAAGTCGACTACATGACCTTTGGAGGAATCTACCGCGAGGTCGCGCTGCGCCTCGTTCCTCCGCTTTGGATCGACAATATCTTTGCGCAGCCGAAGAACGTGCTCGGACCCGATCCCTCGCTCGACGTGCACTGCTTCCTCGCCGGCGATCATGCGGCGGCCGGCGATCTTTACGCCGAAGCCGAGCTGCGCGACGGGGAAACGGTCGTCGCGCGAGCTTCGGTCCCCGTCCCGCCCGCATCCCTTCCGTTTGTGGCTCGCCCCACGCATCTCGACCCAATCACCGACGCGCCTGTCTACGCATCGGACGAGACCCGGGACGCCCCGGCGCGAGTCACTATTTCTCTCGCTCGTCTGGGCAACCTGCAGCTCTGGACCCTCGATCAGCCGCATCTTTACACGGTTCGCGTCAGGCTGGTCGAAACCGGCCGCGTCCTCGACCAGGATGAGCGGCGCATCGGCTTCCGCGAGGCCCGCTTCACCGAAAGCGGCTTTTCTCTCAATGGAAAGATCGTCAAGCTGCGCGGTCTCAACCGCCATCAGACTTTTCCCTTCGCCGGCCAGGCCATGCCGGCCCGCGTTCAACGCAAGGATGCCGAGATCCTGCGCAACAACCTCCACTGCAACATCGTCCGGACCTCCCATTATCCCCAGTCCCGCCACTTTCTCGACCGCTGCGACGAAATCGGGCTCCTGGTTCTTGAAGAGATTCCCGGCTGGCAGCACATCGGCGACGAGGCCTGGAAACAAGTAGCCATCGACAACGTCGGCCGCATGATCCGCCGCGACTGGAACCACCCCTCAATCATCCTTTGGGGCGTGCGCATCAACGAATCCCTCGACGACCACGATTTCTATACGCGCACGAACGCTCTGGCGCACGCGCTCGACGAGACGCGCCAGACCGGAGGCATCCGCTACTTCCAGGAGTCCGAGTTTCTGGAGGATGTCTTCACCATGAACGACTTCGGCTTCCCGCTCAAGGAGCCGAATCATCCGCGTTATCTCAACACGGAGTTCGTCGGCCACACCTTTCCCACTAAGACCACCGACGAAAACGAGCGCCAGCGCGAGCACACCCTGCGCCATGCGCGCACCCACAACCAGCTGGCCTCCAACCCGCAGTACGCCGGCGGCATTGGCTGGTGCGCCTTCGACTACAACACCCATGCCAACTTCGGTTCCGGCGACCGCATCTGTTACCACGGTGTTATGGACATCTTCCGTGAGCCCAAGTCTGCTGCCGGCTTCTACAAATCACAGTGCGACCCGGCAGAGGAGATCGTTCTCGAGCCGGCCTTCCACTGGGCCAGGGGAGATGAAAACGTGGGCTTCAGCAAGTTCGTCTTTTGCTCCAACTGCGAGCGGCTCCGGATGTTCGGCCGCGCTCTCGGCCCCGAGAGCGAGCCTTGGGTGTTGCTGGCCGAGATGGAGCCGGATCGCGAAGAGTTCACGCATCTTCGCTTCCCTCCCTTCGTCCTGGACGCGAGCAAACTCGACCAAAGCAAGATTCGCGGCGGGTGGGGTGACATCCGCATCGAGGGCTACATCGGCGGCAAGCAGGTCATCTTTAGATCGATGGCCGCCCGCGGCGTCGACAGCCAGTTGCTTCTGCTGGCGGACGACCGCGAGTTGACAGCGGACGGAGCCGACTCGACGCGGGTTGTGGTGCGGGTGACCGATGAGTTCGGCGCTCCCAGGCCCTATGCCGGCGGACCGGTGACGTTCGCACTGGAGGGGCCGGCGAGGATCGTGGGCGAGAATCCCATCGCGCTCGCAGGAGGCGTTTGCGCGGTCTGGGTTCGCGCCGGAGAGATACCAGGGGTCGTGCGCCTGACCGCTGCGCATCCTCAGTTGGGGAAGAAGACGGTTGCACTCACCCTAAAACCGGCGCCGGCGGAGGAAGCGTGATTCCCGGAACCACTCCAAAAATTGGCTTCAGGAGTTACTGTAGCCGCGTCCGGGGCTCGAAGGGATCGGGCTTCGGATGATTGTCTTCGCCGAAAAGCTGATAGCGATTGCGACCCAGCGCCTTGGCACGGTAGAGCGCGGCATCCGCGCAGTGGATTAGAGATTTGCTGTCCGTGCCGCCCTCGGGATAGGCTGTTACACCCACGCTCACAGAAATCGCAACTGTGTTGCCGCCGACGATGAATGGAACCGAGATCGACCGAACCAATTGCGCGGCGACTCTCTCGGCATCCTGGATCCCATGCATTTTGGGAAGAAGAGCCATGAATTCGTCGCCGCCCATGCGCGCCACCGTGTCCGACTCGCGCACGGAGCGTTGAATGCGACCGGCGAGCGAGACCAGGACCTCGTCGCCCGCCGCGTGGCCCATCGAATCGTTCAGCTGCTTGAAACCATCCACGTCGACCATAAGCAGCGCCAATGAGGATGTATTCAGTGCGGCCTCATGAATCTCTTGTTCCAGACGTTCCAGCAAGACTGTGCGGACGAACAATCCAGTCAGGGGATCGTGTTGAGCCAGATATCGAAATTTCTCCTCATCCGCGCGAATGATTCTGGTTTGCTGGTGAACCTGGTGACGAAGCACCACGACCCAACACAGGATTCCCAGCGTCAGGACCGCCATTGACCCGATAACCATGAGCGTGTGCCGGCTGTTCCACCAGGTCGGTGCAGCGACCACCGTAACGTCCTCCGGGGATCGAAGCAGGATTTGAAACGACTCGAGCTGGGAGACTCCTTCGCGCCTGGTGATCGCACGCCGATCGACATTCCCGGAAAAGACGCCCGTCACCGTGACCGTACTTCCGTCGGGCCATCTTGAGGCGAGTTCTTCTTCCCGCTGGAAGGCGCCTGGCGGCAGAACGGCGGAAAATAGAATTCTCTCCGAAGAAAGTAGGAGGATCGACCTCTCCTGCGTCCAACTCCTGCCGATCAACTTTCCTTCCATCCTGACCAGCTTGCCATCGTGATCGCCACTCGAGGAGTTCTCAGCCGAAATCAAAATCGGAGCTACGCTGGCGCCAGCCCGCACGGGCCTCACTGTGACGTCGAGCAGCGTGGGTCGATAGTTGTCCAATGCGGGAAAACCGACTACATCGACCAATTCCCCGTCATTCAGCGTGCCGCGATCCGAGGTCCGTGCGCAAAGCCCGTCGCTTGCGTCCATGATGCAGAGAGTCTGTCCCGGCCAGAAGAGCGTCACTTTCCCCTGAACGTGGATGCGGTGTGGCCCTCCTGTCTGCGACAAGTATCGAAACATGTGGCCAAGCGGCTGAATGGGCAAGGCAAAGGGATCGGCGGAGCCACGCTGCTCGATCTTCAGCCATCGAAGGCCGGGAAACAGGATACGAACTCCGACCATTCTTCGCCCGGCGTCAACCAGAGGAGCAGCGACGCCCTGGAGCAGAACCTGCGAGTCCGCCAACAATGAATAGTCGAACCCTTCCTCACGGAGCGTGGTCGCTGTGAAGGTACCGGTGTCGGTGGCAACAGTCAGAACCGCATGTGTTCCGTCGAGTTCGACCGAGTGCACGATCCCTCGAATGGCGACCCATTGGCCATCCTCGGTGCCCATCATCAAACTGGGAAGCGTCTCGAGTTGCGGGTTTGGCAGCGGTTGCACCCCAGGAATCACTCTGATCCGGGGGTTGATGACGATGGGCGCGTATCCCCCTGGGTCCGTTGCTCCCGTGACATCAAGAATGGATCCGGCATGGATCGGGGGAAGCGCTTCTGTTCCGGTCTTGATGAAGATGCCACCGGTTTGGTCCTCAATGAAGAGTGCCTTCTGACCTTCCTGGTAGGGATCGAAAAACGTGACAACCCCGCGAAGGTGAACCGGATACGCTAACGCGGCTTGGCTGTACTCAAGCGAGTGCGCTTGGCGCGCGGTGGTCAGAACGGGTAGCTTCGCAACTGGCTGCTGCGGCGCCGCTCTCACCGCTGCGATCCCAAGGACCAGCAGGAAACAGGCAACTGCCATAAGCGCGCGACGGACGTTGCGCTTACGGTCCCCGATGGGCCGCATCGCGATTTCCCAATGCGACTTCATTATGAAAGGTCGTCCTCCTGCCTCCGCGCCGCTCAACTCCTCGACTGAGCGAAGTGCTCATTGCGCGCACTATGGCGCGAGACTTCGCGATCAACCAGGCACTAGCATTACGCAATATTTCTCGGCCAAATGTCGATACAACTTTAGGTCTTGTTATGAGGAAGTTGGGCAAGAAATAGCCGATCTGGTCGGCGGAAGCCTGCCAAGGTCTTTATTTCGAACAAGGCCGTCCTCATCGAACTCTAAGAATCGATCTGCATTCAGGAGGAACCGCTACGGTTGCTGCGAGGGAACGGGTAACTGGCCCTGCTCGATCACGCGGAATTGCTTGATTTCGCGCCTCTGCTCCTCCACTTCTTCCTTTTGCTGTTTGTCGATCTGGTCGTGCAGGGTGAATTCCTCGTAGGCCTTCTGATAATCGCCAGTGCGATCGTAGGCGATGCCGAGCTTGTAGTGCGCCTCGCTCATTCGCGGGTCGGCTTCGACCGCCTTCTGGAAGAAACCGATCGCCTTACCGTAGTCGTGTCTTGCGTAGCTGAGCGCGCCAAGCTGCAGCCATGCGTCCGCGCATTTTGCATCGAGAGCCACGGCGCGGTTGAGCAGCGCTTCGACCGGAGCGGCCCCGGGCAGCTCGTCAGGCTTGCCGTTCTGCTTCCATGTCGCCATAGCGTAAAAATAGTTGGCCAGCGGATTCTCGGGCTCCCGCTCCAGGAATCGCTCCAGTCTTTGTGTCACACATGGCAGCGGATTGGGCGCCGCCACGACGATCCGGCCCATGAACAGATAGGGCTCGGTGTAGCCGGGATCGAGATCGGAGGCCTCGCACAGGCGCAGCGCAGCCTCGTCGTAGAGGGCGCTCGAAAAAAGCGCCGCCCCCAGGGCGGTGAGCATTCTGATCGAGCCGGGGTAGGCCTTGGCGCCGCGCGCGAACACTTCGCGCGCCTGCAAGATTGCCCGATGCAGCAGCAGTTCCGATCCCCAGGCAAAGAAGTTCTCCTCGCTGGGATCGAGGCGCGCCGCCTTCTCGAACTCGCTCAACGCGGCCATTGGTTCGCCGAGACCTTCTTCCACTTCGCCGGCCAAACGGTGCAGCTCAGCGTCTTCGCCGTGCGACAACAGGCTCTCGATGTGCGCGCGAGCTTGAACGAAGTCACCGGTCTCCTTCAGTGTGAGCGCCAGGTCGCGCTCGTTGGCGCGGTCTGCCGGATCGATGCGGAAGCAGGTTTTCAGCGGGTCCAACGCTTCGCGGTATCGCTGGGCAGCCAGGTAGAATTCCCCCACCGCGCGGTTGGCTTGAAAACGGTCTGGCGCCGCAACCAGCGCCGCGCGAAGGTCGCTCTCCTTCTTGCTCAACTCTGCCGGGGAGTCCCCGCTACGCGGGCCCTTCGCGGTCATGTCCCGGTGGGTCCCGTTCGAACCAGGCGCGTCCGCATCGAGCCGGATGGTCTCGCGGACCAGCGCTTCACTGGCGCGCAGGCTCACGTCGGATCCATGCCCCCCCGCCGCGGTCCAGTCCGTCACTCCGGCCACGGAAAAACTCGGATTGTCGGCAAACTCCATCGCCTCCGCGAATTGATTTGCCGCGGCGTTTGCGCTCTTCTGTCTGTCCTGCGGGACAAGAACCAGGACCACTCTGGTCTCACTGTTGTTGGAGGCGGCGACCACTTTGTCGGAGGAGCAAAGGTCCTGGCTCTGCGCGGAGAGGACGTATGTGCCCGGAACTAGATCGGAGAGATGAAAAACACCCGCCGCGTCGCTTTTCACCTCGATTGCGGCGGAAGAGCCCTGCTTGCGCACATGCACCGTGGCGCCTTCCACGGGTTGGCCAATTGCGCTGACAACATCGCCTCGAATGGCCGCGCGCTCTTCCGCTTGCGAGGAGGTCTGTGGACCGGTTGTCGCATGAATGGATGCACTCAAACAAACGGCTGCCGCGAGAACGGCGGCTCTAGCGATCCCCTCGAATGTCGCGCCGGACCAAATCCGACCCTCGCAAGAACGGGTATCGACAGAATGAAGACACAACACCACAACACCTTCCAACCGCACCAGCGCGCCGGTTCGGCAGGCGTCCATTGCAACGGCAAGCCGAGCAACTCCGGCACCCGCAGTTCTTCATTTTAACAGGCTGCTGTGCGGCTGCGCTTTACGCGGCTCTTTCCGTCCTTTGAGCAGTATTTCGGGTGTTCTCGCCGAGCAGACGACTGTACGGGGCGAGATAGAGCGTTTGGGTTCGATCATTATGGAGCCTCCAATGTTGCCGAACGGAGTCTGCGTATGTGGTATAGCTCAGATGTGCTCGCCGGTTCCGCTCTCGGGCGTAGGCTGCGCGCCCATTCCAACGCGAAGCTTTTCGCGTTCCTCCGCGGAGAGGCCTGCGGTGTTCTCGTATTGTTTTTTGGAGTTGCGCTTGCCTTGGCTGCCGCTGCCCCAGCTTCCGAAGAGCAGGCGGCAAAGCAGCCACAGGCCGAGCGCCTGCCAGAAGGTCACAGAGCGCCAGCCCGTAAGCGGAGGCACAAGCCAGTTCCAAAGGTGCATGATGATTTCGCCGCAAACGAAGAACAACAAGATAGCGGCGGGCGGAGCGACAAAGTAGATCCATTTCTTCTTCATGGGTTGCCTCGTTTGCCGCTCACGGAGCGGCGTGAAGATTGTGTGAACTCCTGACGAACGGTTGCAAGACAGCGGCGCAAGTGAAGTACGGCATAGCGCTTGCGAGCCAGCAGGGTGTTGAGATTTACACCGGTCTCGGCAGCGAGTTCGGCGAAGCTTATGCCATCAAACTCGTGAGCGACAAAGACAAGGCGTTGCTCCGCCGGCAATTCTGCGAGCGCCTTGGCAAGCTCGTCGAAGAGCAGATTTCGGAGATATACTGCGTCCGGACCGGCGCCGGGGGAAGGGAGCAGATCGACGATGGTAAGCGGAGCGCCGTCTTCATCGCTAAGTTCGGGAACACCTTCTGAGTGCTCTTTGCGGAACAGGTCCGCGATGCGATTGCGCGCTGCACCGTAGAGCCAGCCCACGGCGCTGTCGATGGGCTGCAGAAGACGGTGCGCACGGACAAGTTCGAAGAAAACCTCCTGAATGAGGTCTTCAACATCGGATTCGTTCGGCACGCGGCGACGGATAAAGCGACGCAACCGCGATTTCTCGCTGGCGAGAAGGTCGGCAATCTGTCGGTCTTGCTCGATCATCGGCATCATTGCCTTGCGCATCTTCCACCTACATAGAGATAGGCGCGGCACAGACGAAAATATTGTAGTAGGGGATCAACAACCGGAAAAAGAGAGAGGGCTAGGCACGAGCGCCTTCAACATCCCAAGTCGCCGAGATGTATCGGTACGCCCCAGCACCGGAGATGTGTGTCCCCGACCTTGACTCGACCTCAAGGAGCAGCAAATCGTCTCCTCACACCTGCACACTGCCACTGCAAACCTCCACGCCCTAACCGCCCGACTATGCAAGTTTGCCGAAAGGACACTATAGTGCCACGCACCTGAGCCATTTGGTTGTTGACTGTGCCGTAACTGAGCCAAACGCTGCCATATCGATATCCTCTCGCTCTTGCGGAAGGGGAGAACTGACGAAGTTGTGATATCGTTGTGGCGATTCCAAGAGGCGTTATGGAGACTGAACCTTTTCCGGCGGGCTTGTTCAATGTAAGCTGCCCACACTGACAAGCCCAAGGTCAAGCTCGACAAGTCGGCGCGGTTCGGTGAGAGCCAACAGCCTGGCACGGTCATGTGGGAGTGCCAAGGTGAATGTGCACGTCTCAATAGGCCGTCACCTTGTGTGGCTCTGGAGGGGGCTCAGGGAAATGTGATGACCGGTGCCCCTCCGCCGTTGTCATGCATCCCGCCCGTTGTCATGCAAAAACCGTCCCAGGGACCGAATTGGACGGAAAATGCGGACAATACTGACGAAGCGGAAATCAACCAAGCCGTCTATTTTCTATGACTTACAAATGGAATGAATGGGATACGGGAAGGTCTGTCGGAGAAAGAGAAACGCTCATTCCGCCCATTCAGACTCATAGGCTCATAGACTTATTGGATTATAATCGCATAGAATCATGGTGGAGCTAGGAGGCTCCAAACATGAAAAGCAAGATCGTGAGAAGGGAAAAGACGAAGTTCCGTATACGAAACCTCGGCGTTGCGGTAAAGCGCGTCGGGAAGGTCTTGGGAGAAACTGCGTTTTCTGAGCTTCGTTCCAGTCCAGAACTCAGTTCTGACGAACTCTACTCCACGCGCTTTATCTTCACGGTTGACGTACAGATGCGTAAGGGAGCAACGGAAGTCGAAGCGGCTGTGTTTGAGGATCTGGGAGAGGATGAAGGTCCCAGCGTAGAGCTTGATGACCTTTTGGACCAGGCTGCTAGGATCACACGGCCAGCCAAAGGGAGGAAAGCGAAGAAAGAGGTGACGGCATGACGCATCCGACGAAACGCAAACTGGAGAAAGTCCTAGTCTCCGAAAAGGCGTTATACCAGCGCATCAACCGCAAGCTACGTGCTCAGGGTGAAGCCCTGCATCGCTCGCGAGGTGGTCGATGTGCGATTGAACTTGGGGAATACTACACCGTGAACACCGAGATCAATGGTGTTGTAGACAGCCATCTGGACCTGGAGGACTTCGGTCGTGAGCTTAGCGTTCTTCGGCCGTATGAGGCTTTGAGGGAGGTACGGTAATGGCCGGAATGTCGAAGCGCAAATATGAACGAGTTTGCCATGAGAGGTGGCAGCGGTGGAAGGATGCTGGCCTGGCACCGGCTACGCGTAAGAAGGCTCTTAAGATCATCGAGCGTGAGTTCAAAGCCATGGGGATCATGCTGCGTAAGTTCAAGCCCAAGGGGACGGTCTTTAGCTTCATTCCGCCGCTTGGGGTCAGAGCTGCTATTGCCAAGAGCATTATCGATGAGGACCTGCCTGACGGGCAGTTGAACGATAACCTATCGTTCCTCGTATGGGATATGACCGAGAACAAGGGACGCGCTCCTATTGACTCATGGCTTCGCGCGGCACCGAAACCACCAGAATCAAAGAAAATAGTGTCGAGGAACGACCAGGACGAAGATGGCCGGATGAAAAAGAGCAAGATAATCACTGAAAAAGCACTTATCCGGCGGATCAACGCTCGATTGGCTGGAACTCGTTATGAACTCAGCACAATATGTTTTTACAGCGGGCCGCCCATCGATCCCAACCGCAAGTTTCAAATTCTTGATGCAATAGGCCGCGAACTGGGCGTCCTAAAGCCACGTGAAGTAGTAGGTGGAGATGACCCTACTGCTAGGCGGCGGTGGCTAAGCAGGCTAAGCCGTGGTGAAAGATGATCCGAGTAGCGGAGCGGATTCGAGTCAGCGATGAGAGTCAGGCTGCGCCGGAGCGCTTCGGCATGCCGCTTCGTGGTTTTCAAGTCCGAGTGACCCATCACGCCTTGCAACGAGAAGACATTTCCGCCACGGCGCTCATATGCTTCAGCTTGGCGTACTGCTCCGCCGTCAGATTCAGGAACACTCCACCCCGCCCCGTCTCGATTCCATGGTTCACCATCAGCCGGGTGTCTTGGTCAGTGAATCCTCCGGCGCGTTCTATCAATTGGATCACCTTGCTCGAGGTTGCAAAGTGCAGCTTGCGAGGCAGGGAAGTCTTCAGATCCGTCTCCAGGAACTGGCAACGCCAACCATCGCGGAGTTGGAAGGACAGGTACACTCGATGGCGCTGCTCCTGGGGCATGGAGCGAGTATAGCGAAGTAAAAGCGAAAGTGATCCACAGAGCCGGGGGAGTCGCAGTCGAAGAAACTGCATCTCTGGTCCTGTGCGCGACTCACTTTAGGCACTCACCGAGTCTTTCACACCCAGTCTTTTACAGTGAGTTAGAGTACACCTGAGTCAATCTAAGTCATTGAAAATGCATGGATTAGTGAATTTAGGAAACTGCTGCTCTATCCACCTGAGCTACGGGGCCATCGTTACGATTTTACGCGCAGCAGTTTCGGAAACTGCTGATCGATTCTCGATCCGGCCCTTAGCGGGCCGGGGGCCACCTGA
>Ga0182027_10014997_pt1 | contig 10693 bp, 10 predicted proteins | sample 712E1DmetaG_FD_121300 | JGI IMG/M metagenome (GOLD analysis project Ga0182027, IMG submission 121300) | Permafrost microbial communities from Stordalen Mire, Sweden - 712E1D metaG (Illumina Assembly) | ecosystem: Environmental > Terrestrial > Soil > Wetlands > Permafrost | place: Sweden...
CCATCTTTCTTCCCTTCATTTAATTTAAAAGGGAGAAATATAAGGCTATATGTGTTGAGGTGGTACAGTTTGAACTCTAATAAGTGCACTTTAGGTGGTACATTTTAGGTGCCCGGCGACAGCCAAATTCCTGAACACAGCACAAAAAGGTTAAATACAATGCATACCATTCCAAAAATCAGTTTTATCGTACGTCTATTCATTTCCGCCTTATGACAATTTTTATGGTGATAAAGCAGCTTTCTTGGCTACATTATTGAATTTTCTTCCATTGTCAATAAATTATCAGCGCTCAATATTTTTACTCATCTTTATCACTCAGCTCTGCTTCAATATCTTCTATACTTGGTAAAGATGATTTAAATTCATCCGGCAGATTTTTGGTAATAGAGTATTCGCTTACGCCTATAGGTTTGTGAATATCCTTTAAAGCGTATTCCACAACGGTATTATTTTTGGATTTACATATTAGAATGCCGACGGTAGGATTGTCAAGGTCCGTTTTAAGGGTACCGTCAATGGCTGATACATAAAAATTAAGTTTTCCGGCAAATTCCGGTTTGAACTTTACTGCTTTTAATTCAACAGCAACATAGCAATGCAAACGGATATGGTAAAACAATAAGTCAATAAAAAATTCATCTCCCTTTATTTCAATTCGGTATTGGCGACCGATAAATGAAAACCCCGCACCCAATTCCAATAAAAACTTAGTAACATGATTAATCAAAGCATCTTCTAACTCTTTTTCGTCATGTTTTTCCCGAAGTGTAAGAAAATCAAAACTGTAGGGGTCTTTAAGCGTTTGACGAGCTAGATCTGATTGAGGTTTAGGAAGCGTAGCATTAAAATTGGTGATAGCTTTTCCAACCCGCCCATAAAGACCACTTTCAATGTGATGGGTCAATACCGCCCGAGACCAGTTGTTTTGAATGGTTTTTTGAACATAAAATATCGCTTCTTCCGATTTTTTAATTTTGGAAATAATTATTACATTGTGCCACCACGGTATTTGCGTAGCAAGCTGCTTCGCAATTGAATCTTGTACTGACCAGAAAGAGTACCACTTTCTCATCAGCTCAAGATTCCGTTTTGAAAATCCTTTTACATCCGGAAATTCTTCCATTAAGTCGTGGCTAAGTTTGCTCAGAAATCCATCGCCCCACCTTGAAGTAGTTTGTTTGGCGATAATATCCGCCCCAAGTTCCCAATAAAAATTAAGAACTTCAATATTAACTTTTACCGCAGCCTTGATCTGAATGGAGCGAATCTTGGTCTTCAGCTCTTTCAGCCATTCGATGTAATCCTTGTTCATTTTAAGCAATTCGCTCACAATTGTTCTTGCCTTCCTCGTCTAACAAATTCAATGTGTAAATTCACTATGGACTTTAAAATGGAATGATTCTCTTTACAAAAACTAAATATTATAAAATCAAATAGCAAGAAATATCCGAAAAAGCCTCTCCCCTATTTTTATCCAGAAATAGATTTTTGGGTTGGTTCAAATCCCTCGATCACTTCACTCTCCTTCATACACCGCATGAACCGTAAACTTCTCGTAACGCTCCAGCAATTTCTTCAAATGCCGCACATCGCTCGGATAGGTGCTGTTGTGTATCTCTTCGCCTTCAAAGAACAAACTCACGCTGTAGGTGAGCTCATGGGTATCAATTCCCATGAAAATATCTTTCTTACCGCTACTGCCTTTTTGTATCTTTCTCATATAAGCCTCCTGTTTAGGTTTAATCTGTCTGGAGTGATAAAATATCCTTCATTCACTCCCAGGAGGCTTTTTTTCTTATACTCTCATAAACATAGTCTCTTTTTAATTTTTCTTCTCATCGCTTGCCTGAACCATTTCATCTTGGAGCTCATTTGATTTTAAATCCATCATATTTTTATTACTTTCAATACATATGTTTATATTTTATTATATTTTACTTGCTTTTAATCTTGTTTAATTTTACTTGCTTTTCAATTCAATTAATAGTAAATTATATTCATGTTATATTATTCTACTTGCTTTTTATTGCTTTTAATAGTAATTACAATTAATATGATTATATATTTAAACATTTCAGTTTCATTCTGTTTGAAGTGTTATTATTTCAATTAATATTAAAATATTTTGATTTTACTATGTTTTAATTTATATTCATATTTACCAAGGAGGTTCTATGAAGACATTATGCGTTCTGAATAAAAAAGGCGGGGTAGGGAAGACCACGGTAGCTTCAAATCTCGCGCAGGGACTTTCTTTGTTGGGGAAAAAGGTTCTGGTAATAGATAATGATGAGCAGCACAATCTAACAAATTCAATAGGCCTAAGTATTCCTGAAGTTACATTAGCGGATTGTTTTACTGCACATCCTTCAAATATCGAACTTACCGTAAAAGCCGCGATCCGTGAAGCCTTTTTAGAGGGAATTCACTGCATTTCTGGTACAAAGATGCTGGAAAATGCAACTCCAAGAAAAACAGCCTTTCAAGAGATTCTTAGCACGGAAATCATTCAACAGCAAGCATATGATTTCTGTATTATCGATAACTCCCCGGCAGTGAGCCAGAAGACAAAAGCAGCCATTGTTGCGAGCGATTTCTTTTTAATCCCTGTCCAGTTAAAGCAATTCGCAATTGCTGGCCTCAAGGAGGTCTTTGAGTCGCTTGTTTCCGAATACGGTATTGAACCCAAAAGAATTTTTATTCTTCCGAACCTCTACAAAGAAACATTAAAACGAAAAACCGCCGTAATGGCAATTCAAAATATGTACCCAGAAAACACGCTCAAAACAATTCTTCCGGAGGATGAGGCTTTTGATTCAATGGTTGTCGAGGAAAAGAGCATTTTTTTATCTAAAACAAAATGCAAGGGCGCTCTTTATTTTCAAAAACTAATGGCTGAGCTTTTCGGTTACGAAGAAGAAGAAATGTTTGAGCTGTTGAGCAAAAAAGTCCATGAGTATAAGACAATGCTTGCAAAGGAAAATCTGAAAAGAGCTGCACTTATTTCATAAAAATGGAGGAAATTTATAATGAATCTTAATTCCAATAAGGGTAAAGGTCTTTTAGATGAAGTAATAGAGAAAACCTTGCCCATGAATCAGGACAAGCTTGTGGCGGAAGCTGCGAAAATGACTGCTTTTGCAGACAGAGCAGCGGATGAAAAAGCTATTTCCAGACATATCGGCAAGAACGTTAAAGAACCTTATTATGTCAGATCCTATCGCATGTATCAGGGCAATCTTCAGAAGATGGACGCACTAAAAGCCTTAATTGGAAGCGATTTTAATTTCCAGATCAATAAGGCTCTTGAATATTGGTTTAAAAACGTTCATCCAGAAATAAAAGGTTAATGAACCCTTTCATACATTCCCTGGAACACCAGGAAACTGCCCTGCAAGGCCAGAAAGGCTCTATGGGGATAGAATTACCTAATTGCTGCCGCATTGGCTTTGAATCGATTGTTCAATGGGTTAGGAAGCAAATTTTTTCTCTTCTTTCCCTTTTAGGTGTATGCAAGACTTTCAACGTTGTTAATTTTTGGAGAATAGATCGGCATATTTGTTTGCGTACTTCGGCATATTTGTTTGCGTATGGACGATTTTTTAAGAATAAAAGCGGTTTATCAATACAATATGTTGTGGATTTCTTATCTTTATATGCTATTTTATACAATATATTGTGTTTCGGCATATTTGTTTGTTTGCTTCGGCATATTTGTTTGTGTAATATAATCTAAGTCATTGATTTTAAAGCTGTTTTTTTAGGGTAAAGTAATTAAAGTATAAAGAAGTAGTAGTAGAAGGCTCTCCGAATAAAAATGAGATCGTTTATAGGACTAAATAAGTCTAATTAAGCCCACAAAACTCATTATGACAAACAAATATACCGACAACTCAAACATAAACCACTTTAGGTTTGTTTAATCTATGATCGATTTTATTCAAAAACAAACAGATGAGCATGATGGCAAGTCACCTGTAGCTGGTAAACCCAATATCTTAATCGAATCGCGCCAGGGATTTAAAGATATACATGAATACCGTCTTTTTCTTGCTATGCTTTATATGGCATATGATGGCGTCGATATAACAAAACCATTTGAACTCGATATTTCTTATATAATAGCCGGTAGGGGGGGTAGTAATTACGAATGCCTTAAAGAGGCGTGTACAAATGTAATGACCAGAGTAGTCGATCTACTTCCCAATGAGACGAAACGGTTTAAACTTAGGCACCTTGTCGACAAAGCAGATTATGGTGAATTAAATGGAACGGGACGATTAAAGGTCTCTTTTCATCCCGATGTGGTTCCTTATATTCATTCGATGTTTAAAGAGGGGAAATATACAAAAGTTTTTTTAAAACATGCTCTGCCGATTCGGTCTCTATACAGTGTTAGGATTTATGAGCTTCTATTACAATACAAAGATTTCGGTTCAAGAGATATTCCACTAGATGAGTTTAGGTTCTTTCTTGATATTCCTGAAAACAAATTTAAGCAATGGATAAATATTAAACAAAGAATTCTTGCTCCAGCTCAAAAGCATCTTGAACAATACACTGATATTAAATTTGAATTTTTTCCTAATCAAAAAGGAAGAAAAGTTGTTGGAATTCATTTTATTATTTCTCCCAATTTACCCAACTATAATTCTGATTCAGAACAACTCAGTTTATTTGAAGAAGAAACAAAAAAAATAGAAACTCCAATCGAAGAACACATTAGGATTGTTGAGGAGAATATTTGGACTGAATCACGAGAAGAAGTATTAGAAAAATATTCAAAAGATAGAATTATTTATTATTATAATTATTGCCGGAAACTTGAAGCTTCAGGAAAAAGAATTGCCGATTTTCAATCATTTTATTTTAAAGCTTTAAGTGAGGATCATGAAAAATATGAAGAAAAATTATTAAAAAGAGAAAAACAGCTTGAAATAAAAAGAGAAGAAGAAAAACGCAAAAAGGCGGAACAATTAGACCAAGAAATTAAATTCATGAAGGCTGAAAAATATTTTGAATTTCTTTCTGATAAGCAGAAAGAAGTTTATCTAAATAAAGTTCCATCTTTTATTCCGAAAAACATCAAGATTAAATCAGCTGTTGGAACATTCTGCAATGAAATGCAAGATCTATTTACTGATGAGCCAAGCGTTGATGATTTCATTACGCGTATTGAAAATAAAAATTTAGTAAGCTAATATTATAAGTATTCGAACATATTCTTTGCATTAATCATTTTCTTGCCAATGAGCACAATAATTAAATGCAACAAGCATAGCCCTCTTAGCCCCCACACCACACGCAATGAATGGTATTAATAGGATAGGTTACTATTTGCAAGACAATGATATATATTAATTTCGAAGTAAAGGCGCCTATGTATTCTGCTTGCATTAACCTAAATATTGCTATCGTCAAAACAATTGTAACTAAGGAGCTCCATAGATGAAAGAAAGCAAAACGGAAAATATATCCTTCCGCCTGACTCCAAGGCGTAAGCTTGCCATCATGAACCGATCCTTGGAACTTGGGAAGCAACCCGGCGAATATCTCTATGACCTTATTGAAAAAGACCTCGGCTCAAAGGCCAATGAACTTCCTCCAGAGCAGGAGACCTTTTTAGAGAAGCAGTTCCAACAATTCACGGAGAAATTGCTTTCATTCTTCGTGGATAATTATGACAAGAAATTACTGAAGATCGAGCGGCTCTCAGCCCAATCTAGTCTAACGTCACGTCATGTGTTAATTCAGTCTTCCCAAGCAGCGATTCGCCTTAAAGAAACCCTTTATGGCATGTGGAAGGAACGGGCAATGGTCGATGCATTGGATGTGAAGATTAAGGAGCGAATAAAGTTAATCGACGAAGAGATAAAAGCAAGTATTGAGAAAGGCAAATATTAATTAATGGTCTCGATATCCGGCTTTAAAACGGCATCACATGGGGCCTCATATTTTGAGAAGGATTCGTATTACCAACACGGACAAAGAAAGAGCGGCTGGTATGGGACCGGATCGAAAGAGTTAGGCCTGTCCGGAATCGTTAATGAGGAAGATTTTTCAAAGGTCTTAAACGGGTTTGCTCTTGATTCAAAACCTTTGGTTAAGAACGCGGGGAAAGAAGACCTTTTAAATGAAGAAGGCACGTGCATAAAGAAGGGCCACCGGGCCTATATTGATGTGACATTCTCCGTACCGAAATCCGTTTCAATTATGAGCTATGTTGACCCAAGAATTGAGGAAGCGCATAACCGCGCGGTAGAAAAAACAATGGGGGAGTTGGAAAGGAATTATTCCCATACCAGGATATTTATTGACGGTGAGTCCGAAACGATAAAGACCAATAATCTTTGCATGGCGAGGTTCAATCATTACGAAAGCCGGGAGCTGGATCCGCAGCTTCATAGCCATGTTGTTGTCATGAACCTTACCATAGGCAAGGACGGAAAATGGAGAAGCCTTGAGACCGGGGACTTGTATAAAAACCAGCTTTATATCGGCCAGTGTTACCGTAATGAAATGGCAAAAGAGCTTAAGGACCTTGGGTATGAAATCGACGTCGGGGACCGCAATAAAGGTCTTTATGAAATCAGGGGCGTTTCCCCGGAAATATGCGCTGAGTTTTCGACACGGAGGAAGCAGGTTGAGGCATCGAGGGAGAAGTATGAAAACTACAATGTACCCGAAGCCAAGAAGATGGAATACGCCTGTTTGGACTCCCGGAAAGCTAAGACCGATTCCAGCATTGAAGCGATACGGGAGGACGTGGAACACCGACTAGAAAAATACGGCCAGTCTTTGGAAAGCCTCAAGAAAAAGTCCCTCGAGCAGACACCTGAAAAAAAGGGGCTTACACTTTCCAGGGAGGAGTGCCTTACCTTGGCCTTGGAAGAGGTGACGGACAAGCAGTCCGGCTTTCGGAAGGAAGAGGTCATCGGGCATGCCATGAAGGCGGGCTTGGGGCATTATACCGCGGAGGAGTTTACCCGCGACTTCGAGAACCATCGCACCGTTCAGGAATTAGGCAGCCAGATGCAATTATCGGGAAGGACCAAATCGGCCGAAGTGACTTTTTACACTACCGAGGATATTTTAAGGACCGAGGCGGGGATTATAAAATGGGCCGAGGACGGCCGGGGGAAAAGCGGCATTGCTGTATCAAGCGATAAGATTCAGAGCCATGTTGAAGCCATTGAGGAAGGCAGGAAGCTCACCCAGGGCCAGCGGGAAGCCGTGGAAATGATCTGCACCACCAAGGACCGCTTGTCCATCGTCCAGGGCGATGCGGGGGCGGGGAAGAGCTACGCTTGCGATCATGTCCGCCGGATTATGGAAAAGGAAGGCATCACGGTCAAGGGCTTTGCCCCCACGGGAAAAGCCTCGGAGGAGCTCTCCAAAGCCGGAATAGAGACTAAGACCGTGGACAGTTACCTTGAAAGCTCGAAATTCGGGAAGAGCGGAGAAGAAAAAGGGGAAGTCTGGCTTGTCGACGAAGCCGGCATGATCGGCGCCCGGAAGCTGGAAAAATTCCTGAAAGAGGCCGAAAAGCACGAAGCCAAGGTTGTCCTTATCGGGGACACCAAACAATTTCAATCCATCGAGCAGGGAAAGATCTTCGCCGACCTGCAGGAGCATGCTGGCGTCTCCAAGGCGGAGGTGGTTGAGATCAAGCGGCAGGAAACGCTGCACGCGCGGGAGATCGTCAAGGCCATTAAGGACCGGGATTTTGAAAAAGCATATAGTTCCCTCGAGCAGCGGGGAGCATTTCGGGAGATTGAAAACCGCGAGGAGCGAAACCGACAGGTCGTCGATGAATACCTGTCGGATCGGAAAGCCGGAGTGTACTCCGTGATCCTTACGAGCACCAACGCGGACCGCGGCGATATCAATAAGCAGGTCCGGGAGCGTCTCGAGAGCGGGGGAGCGGTGGACTCGGGGAAGGAGTATCGGACTTTTCAGAAGGCCGATCTGAACGCGGTCAGCCGGAATTTCTCGTCAAGCTATCATGAAGGCCAAGCAATCATTTTCAAAAATGACTGTGAAGAAATTAAGCGCGGGACCCAGACGACCGTCATTAAGATCGACGAGGAAAAGAATACTATCACCGTCAAATACTTCGACAAGGAATCGAAAAGCAGCAAAGAAGCGGTCGTGGACTGCCGGGGGCACTGCGCGAAAATGCAGGTGTACGATGTTGTGGAAAAGAAATTCGGGATAGGGGACAGGGTGATATTTCAGAAGAACGATAAAGCCGTGGACGTGAAGAACGGGCAGACCGGGGTCATTAAAAGCATCGATGAAGAGGGGAACGCGAGAATAGATGTCGGGAAATCCGGAACGGTGGAGTGCAATTTAAACAACCGGGGAAACCGGGCCTACACTTATATCGACCATGCGTACTGCATCACCAGCCATAAGAGCCAGGGCAGCACGTACGACAAGTGCATTGCGGTTTACGACGTGTCAAGTCATAAGACCAATTTCAACGAGTTCTATGTTGCGGCCACGCGCCAGCGGGAGGACGTCTCCATTTACACGAACAGCAAGGAAAAGTTCAAGGAGCAGGCCCAGGAGGAGCAGGACAAGATCTCGACGCTCGATCCGGTGTTCAGGAAATTTGAGGGACGAATGAGGGAGAACCGGGAAGAAGTGGCCAGGGAGACGAAGGAAAAGCTGGCGGCGATTAAGGTCGGGGAGTTGGTGGAGGAAAAGCAGTCGATACAACTACAGAGGGAGCAGCAGGCCAAGCAGCAGGAAAAAAAGCCGGAAAAGCCGAAACAGAAAGAACGCGATATCGGGATGGATTTATGAGAATTTCGGATAAATGTCTTGACAAGGTGATGGGGTTATTTATTTTTTGAGAGGGAATAACGGGGTAGGATACTATTACGAAGTAAAGAGATAGCAGGGCTGCACACTCACTGGTTATAGCCAAGTAATAGCATGATGAGCTACTACGACGGCTTTGAAGAAAGAGGGAAATAAATGGACGAAATTTTAAAGGCTTGGTTGCAATTATTGTTCGGGATAGTTCTTTTTTGCTTTGGCGTTTGGTTTACAAAACCTAAATTGTTTTATTCAAGGTTAAACGAAATGAAACCAATGGTAAGAATTTTAATCGGCATTACTATATCTTTACTATCCGTGTATTTAGTAGTTGACGATATCAAGGGAAAGCTATTTGCTAAATCTCAAAAGACTGAATACAATAACAAGATTGCTGATCTTATAAAATCCGATAGTATAAAATTAAAAGATCAAGAAAACGATTTTGAAAAAGAAAAAGAAATATTACAAGAACGTATTAAAAATTCTTATTATCCTAAAGATGCCAATTCGATCTCAAAAAGCACAGGGAATAATAATGCAAATAATTTTGGCATCAATCAAGGAAATATTATAAATAAATTAATTACAAAACCCATTGAACGTGAATTAACACCACAATTAGAGAATCAAATTAAACAATTTATTTTATTAAACGATACAGTTCAGGTTTTATCTACTTCTGGAAGCGATGAATCTTTTAAATTTGCAAATAAAATATTTTCTTGGATGAAAGAAAACGGATTTATAAATGCCGGAATAGGATATTCCTTGCCTTTAGGAAAACCGATACATGGAATTGATATATCAAAAAGAAAAAATACCATAATATTAACTGTTGGACTAATGCCAGAATGACGGCCGTCCCCACCGGACGACGCATTAAGACGAAAGACAGCCGGACGCTTCGACAAAGGACACGCTTAGGACGTAGAACACCCCTCTTATAACCCAGCAATTGCAGACTGGCCAAGGCGGCTGAATTGCGGCGGTTGATTTATATAAAATTCGACAACAATGAGAAAAAAACCATCCACCACCCCAGAAAGGATCAGTCATGCCGAAGGGAGCCAAGAAGAGCGCCGAAGAAATCGTAAAAAGCATTCTCGAAAAGCAAAAGAAAACGGTTAGTCTCTGTTTCTGAATTATATACGCGTCCAGCGTATATAATTCCTGAGTACAGAGACTTATCTGCCCTTAGGCAGGTAAGGAAAATTCAGGAACGGGACCGGGAGAAAATTAAAAAGCTCAATGTTTTTTTGGCCAAGGAGCGGCAGGAAAAACGGTCTGAAGCGGGCGCCGCGCTGGAAAAGCTTTATAAGGAAAGCGGTCCATCATTTGATGCGAAAAAGGTACTGGCAATCTGCGAGAAGTATTGGCCGGATGCTGCCACAAAGAAACCGACAACATGAAAGGAAAATCATGAAATTCATCCGAATCGCGCTGCTGACCATTAATTCCTTCCTGTTTGTTACCTGCACTCACAATGTTGCCGGCAACACCAGCAAAAATGAAGTGACCGATATTGACGGGAATGTTTACAAAACCGTTACCATAGGAACCCAGGTATGGATGGTTGAAAACTTAAAGACCACGAGATACAATGACGGCTCCGCGATACCGTTGGATACGAACAGAAATACATGGTATGAGCTTACGACAGGGGCATATTGCTGGTATAATGATTCAGCAACCTATGGAAGCACCTATGGTGCATTGTACAACTGGTATGCCGTAAATACGTAAGCCCACGGCGACCGGAGTATTTACGGAAAGAATTTCGTGAACGATATTATATCGTAACGAAAGGATGTCCGCATGAAAAAAGCCGAGCAAGCACTACGCGCCAAGTATTCAGCGATTC
>Ga0182027_10014998_pt1 | contig 10692 bp, 3 predicted proteins | sample 712E1DmetaG_FD_121300 | JGI IMG/M metagenome (GOLD analysis project Ga0182027, IMG submission 121300) | Permafrost microbial communities from Stordalen Mire, Sweden - 712E1D metaG (Illumina Assembly) | ecosystem: Environmental > Terrestrial > Soil > Wetlands > Permafrost | place: Sweden...
AGTGCCGACAAGGATTTTATGCAGTTGGTGTCGGCGCGGGTCGGATTGTTGAACCCGAACGACAAGAACGGGACGGTTTGGACGGACGGGCAGGTGCGCGCCAAAACCGGCGTGGCACCGTCGCAAATTGTGGATTGGTTGAGTTTGACGGGCGACACCGTGGACAATATTCCGGGCGTGCCCGGCGTCGGGCCGAAAACCGCCGCTGAATTGTTGAATCAATTTGGCTCGGTTGCCGCGCTGTATGGGCGGCTGGGTGAAGTGAAATCGGAAAAGTTGCGCGCGGCGGTGTGCGACGCGGCGGACGCGGTGCGGCGCAATTGCGAATTGGTGCGGTTGCGGGATGATTTGCCGTGTGAATTTTCGCCGGGCGCGCTGGTGGAGAAGCCGGCGGATGCCGGCAGGCTGCGCGAGTTGTATCAGCGCTGGGGTTTCAAGGGAATGCTCGCGGCGCTGGAAGAACCGGTGCGCGAACAGCAGGCGGTTTTGATTTAGGAAAAAAATGTATTTGAGAAGCAAACTTGAAAGTGTGTTCGCAGCGGTCAAACCCGTGCCGCGGTGGTCGTGTTTTGTCGCAGTATTTTTTGGACAAAACCGCCGGGCATATTTACAATGGGGAAAACCTGTTATGTCGTTGTTGTTCAACCGCCAAACTGCCGTTTGTAGTGTCAAACACTACAAAAAGAGTAGTATCCTAACTGACAGACACATTCTGCCAGCTTGCAGTAGAGTCACACCATGAGTACGGCCATTCAATCGCGATTTTTCAGCCGCCAGGCCGCCATTTGCCTTTGCTGGGGATTGTTCCTTGGAATTCCCGCAGCTGTTTTTGCCCAGACCAGTTATTACAAAACCAACGGAACAGAATACGCGATTATCGGTTCGTTGCCAGGTGATCAGGTTTTCCCCTGTGCGGCACTGAACTCCAGCGGCGGATTTGTCGTCTGGCAGGACAACATCACGGATGGCGATGGCTGGGGCGTGAGCGCCATGAAGTTGAACGGCACGCTCTCCGGTTCGGGCAGTTCCTTCCGGGTGAATGTCCAGGGGACAAATGATCAGGAAAATCCGCGCGTGGCGTTGTTGAAAAACGGCGGCGCGGTCTTTGTCTGGCAGGGTGGCAGGGAAGGCTACCAGCACATTTTCGCGCGTTTTCTCACGCCGACCAACACCTGGTTGACCACAACGGACGTGGTGGTCAGCACGTTCGTGAATAATTTTCAGATCAACCCCGCCGTTGCCGTGCTGAACAACAGCAACGTCGTGGTGGTTTGGGCGAGTTTTGATCAGGCTGCCTCCAGCAGCTTTCAGGATGTCTATGGCCAGATCCTTTCACCGACCGGCCAGAAAGTCGGCACCAACTTCCTGATCAATCAATTCATTCCCTTCAACCAGCGCACACCGGCAATCGCCGCTTTGAAAAACGGCGGTTTCGTCGTGGCTTGGGTTTCGGAGCAGGAGCGTTCCTCGGCGCCGAACTGGGGATCGAACACGGTTTATTACGGCGCCAGCACCGTGCCGCTGCCCAGCGTGGACATTTACGCGCGGCTTTACGCGAGCAACGGCGTTGCCAATGGCAATGAATTTCTGGTGAACACAGATACCAAGCCAGGCGCGAATCCGAGCGTGGCTGCCGCGGCGGACGGCAGCTTCATGGTGGCGTGGGGCGAAAAGGATGTGGTGGTGACGGACAACAGTTGGGACATTTACGCGCGGTCATTTACAAATGCCAGCGGCGGCACAGCCGTGCGCGTGAATTCGCATCTTTACGGCGACCAGTATGTGCCGCGCATCAGCGCGATTGGCGGGGATTATATGATTATCTGGACGAGCCTGGGGCAGGACGGTTCGCGCGAAGGCGTGTTTGGACAGTTTGTGCATGAAGATGGTTCATTTGTGGGCGGGGAGTTTCAGGTGAACACCACGACAACCGGCCAGCAAATGCAGCCGGTGGTGGTATCGGATGGCACCGAACAATTCCTGGTCGTTTGGTCGGGCTTTACCTTCAGTGCCGCCAGCATGGATTTGTTTGCGCAGCGCTACATCAACGTCAACGGGACATGCAACGCGATGAGTGCGCCGTTTGTTTATGCGCCATTCAGCACCAACAGCGTCGGCATTTATCAGCCGCAGTTGGTGGTTTCATGGCCGCCGCTGCTCGGAATTTCCGTTTTCAACTACGAAGTTTATGTGAATGGCGTGTTGATGACGAACCTGCCTGCGACCAGCAATATGTGGACGATGACGGCGGCGAAAGGGTTGACGACCAATAGCACAAATTGGTTCCAGGTGGCCTTCACAACAATCCTCGGGTGTCAATCGCCGTTGTCGCCATCAACCAGCGGCACGACTTGGAGTGGTTTGAACTGGGGCGGCATTCCTTACGAGTGGATGGCGGCATTTTTCGGAGGATATTATAATGGCGCGTATCATACGAATTTCTGGCCGTCGCCCACATCACTGGCGGCTTCCGGCGGACCAACCCTGCTCCAGGTGTTTTTGAGCGGTGGGGATCCGTTCGATTCCAGCACCTGGCTGCAAACGTCATTGACCAAAACATCGCAGGGAATGTTCCTGAACTGGAACACCCAGCCGGGGCTGACGTATCAGGTGCAGATGAAGACGAATTTTACCTCGTCGTGGAGCGTTGTGCCCAACGCTTCGGCACGGTTCGCGGCGGGCACCAACGATTCCATTTATGTCGGGGGCGGTTCGGCGGGTTATTACCGCGTCCAGCTCCTGCGCCAATAAAATGTGTATGCGGCAAATGATTAAAAGTTTTTTATGGATTGTATTCCTGGCGTTTGGCCTGCAAGCCGCGTGGGGCTTCGCGCTGTTGGGGCCGCTCCCCAGTTACCCGGGACTCCCAGCCAATTTTGGTGATAATTGGCAGACGGCGATACTTGATTATGGGTTCGGTGAAGTCGGCGGGCCAAAAAATCTTGGCGAGGAGTATCGCCGCAATACGCCGGTGCTGTATTACGCTTACGATGCGAATTTTCTGGATTTCTTCGGATCAAACGGCGTATCGGCGGTGGACAGCGCCTTTTCTATCGTGAACGGCTTGACGAATGTGGACAGCTACAGCCCTGATCTCTCGGAATTTCCGCTGAATGCGCAAGGCATCAACTGGACGGCGCAGGCGGCGGGGTTGGTGGATTTGAAATCCACCGCTTTGGCTGTATTGATGGAGCAAATGGGGCTGGCTGAACCGGAACGTTACGTTTGGACGTTGCATGATCGCTTTCTTCCACCCAGGGGGCAATGTCCCGCGGATGAATTGTATCTGGTGGTCCAAAGGAATTTTAACTTTATGCCCACGCCGCCCGACCTGATTCAATACTCGTCTTACATCAACGGCACGCTTTACAGTTATTACATAGTAGAGAATTGCCAGGCCCCGCCGCCGTGGCTGGCGGGAACAGTTCCGTTTTCCCCGGATCCATTTGCCAGCACTTTTACGGCCGTAGCCGGACTTATTTCAGGGTTGAATTTGGGCGGTTTTTATACCGGTCTGACCCGCGATGACGTGGGAGGCTTGAGATACTTGATGAGCACCAACACTCAAAATTGGGAATCCCCGGCGGCGGGAAGTGTTTTGACCAGTTCCACTTCCAGTGGTGGAGGCTATTTGGAATTCCTGCTTTACACTTCCAACTATACCGCGTTTGCGCAGGCCGCCCTGACCAATAATCCGGTCACCCTGTCCAATTTGTTTCCGGGATTGGTGATTGCCAGTTCCTCAAACCATTTTGTTGTCGTTCCCGTTGTCACTACCACGGCCTATTATACCCACCATCCTGGCGACGATGCTGGCACGAGCAATCTGGTTGTTCTCTACTCGACAAACTACATCCCGATGACGTATTACTCATACACTTTTGCCAACCTCATCGTCATCACCAACGGCTACCATACCAATACCAGCGGCGAACTACTGACAGTCTCGTTGGGCCACGCACCGGGTTCGGACAGTGGCAGTCCGCCGGTCACCAATTTTACCTACACTTCCGTCACTCTGAACAATGGCGCCTACAACACCGTTTGGCCCTCGGGTGAGTATTACATTGATACCAATTATGCCTGCGGTCCGACCGTTATTCTTGGCACGTTATTGACCAATGTGGTGGCGACGACCAACATCATTTATGCCGTCAGCAACTCGCCGGCCTCTCAAAGCATTGTGACCTATTCCACCACCCACGTCTTTGACGCGCAGTCGCCCGTTTGCGCGGTTGTAACCACCGGGGGTGTGACCAACGCCGCGGGCTTGTATCAGGGCATCGGGAAAGTCCAGTTTGTCAGCGCCCCCTTTGATTCCCTCCTCGGCCAAACCTTCCAGCCCATCACCAACACCTACACGATGATCGTTATCTCCGGCAGCAAAGCGACGACGAATAAGTTCCAGCGCGTGGTGACAGCGCCCGACATCGTTTTTTCGGCGTTTGATTGGGCTGATCCCAACCCCGCGGTCCCCGAAATTGGAGTGGCTATCTTTGGTCGCAACGTTAATTTCAATATCAATAATATTTTGGCCAATCTGGCGGGGCCGGGAACCATTGACCCGCCGACAATCATTACCTTGAACAAGGTTGGGGACGTTTATGGGAACGGCAGTTTGTCTGCTAATTTTTTGAGCACAAATCAGTTCCTGAGTGAATTCACACAAATGAAAGGAGGATATTGGCCGGCTAATCATAAAAACGGGTTGCTGGCTTGGGCTTCATTTGATTCCTCGACCAATGACCCGGTCGTTTATCCCAACGGCGCGAGCATTCAGAATCTGGAGAATCAGATTCTGGTTCAGATTTCTTTTTCTCCTTCCACGACGAACTCGACGTTGCTGAATGGCACCAACAATCAGCCTTATACGAATACAATATTTACCGCGTCGGGCGGCGCATTCACCCGGCCGTTCACGTGGTCGGCCACGGGATTGCCGGACGGGCTGACTGTGACAACGACGAATTCCACCGCGCTGCTTTCCGGCAAGCCGACGGTTTCCGGCTCGCTGACACTGCCTCACACATTTGATTTTACCCTCCAATTGAGCGATACTTTGACACCGCCCCGGACGGTGCAGTGGACTTTTGCGATCACCATCCAATGAGCAGCATGACCCATGTAAATTTTTTGGCCAATCGTTTTGGCCGCCTGATGAAGTGGCCGCGGCTTTGCGGGCTGTTGACCTTGCTGCTCGCGCGCGCGGCCCTGGCAACGGATCCGATGTTTGAAAACAACGCGGTGCTCAACTACGTCATTCCGGACAATCCTCCTCCGATCATTGACGCGACCAATTTCGTCAACAACAACTCATTCACCTGCACCAATAATGTCAACCCGAGGCTTTTATACGAGCCGTGGAACGTGTGCAACTATACCAACATCGGTTTCATGTCGGCCAATTCGGGTTTTCAGTTTGATACCCAGACCACCAATCAGATTCCGCATCAAATGGCCAACAGCTTTTACAATTCAGCCAACAATTCAGATTACAATCCAAATTCAGGCGAGATTGATTGTGGCTTTAAATTGATTGTGTGGGCCACCAACATCGTGAATTCCGGCACGATTGTCATGGGGCCAAATAGTTTGATGCAGTTGACGGGCGGAAGCGTGGATTTAAGCCACACTGTGACCACGATGGAAGGCTTCGGTTCGATATTCTCCCGCACCTTGGGAGTGTACAGCCTTTTTGCCGCTGTTGGGACCGACACGAATGCGGATTGGGCGCCGGGCACGGATTTGACGCCAACCAGCGCGTTGTCGTCGGGGCCCGCGGCCAGTCGATTGTCCCTGCCTAATTCCACCCCCTATTCCTATGTCGGCGGCATTGGGACAAGCAATGTCATTACTTGGGCCATTTTCCTGTACGATCAAAGTCTCCCCAACGTCACCCATAAAGTTTATTTCAGCACCAATACCTTCTTGGTGGGGGGGGGCTTTGACACCATTGAATGGATTGGCTCGTATGTGGACTCAGCGACCGGAACCGTGCTGACCAACTGTCTTTATCTCAACGATAGAACTGATCTCTCCACCAACAATTTCGTTTCCGCCGCCGGTGTGCCGGATAATTTGAATTTAATCAGCAGTCACACCCCCATCTTTATCGGCCCGGCCAGTGCGCCCAATTTTCCTCCCGGCTTGGCGTCCAATCTGGGGGTGGTGACCAACTTCTATTCCTACCTCAGCGCGCAGCTTATTTCAACGACGGAGGCCACCAACGCCAGCCAGTCAAACCCCAGCGGCGCGCTCTCGAATTTGACGGATCGCATTTATATCACGGCCAACCGCGAATTGGATTTGACTCTGGCCCGAATCACCGGGCCGAATTATTTGTCGCTGATGGCCACCAACCAGTTCGACGGCAGCGACGGCGCGGTCATCATTGCCCCCTATTCCGACATCAGCCTCGGGGCGACCAACGGATTTTTGACCGTCACCAATTTGTTGCAAGCAGCCCTCCCGAACTGGAGCGGCACGATTCAGGCGTGGAGCGGACGTTGGTTTCTTGTGGACACCAACGGCGCGACCAACGACTTCCGTGTTTTGTTGGTCAGCAGCAAGGTGGTGCCCACGACGCCGTCACGGGTGCAGCATTTTACCCTGCACGGCACAAACAGCGTGGTCATCAGCGATGCCTTTAACATCCTGAGCACCTTGTCCATTGACGCGCAAAACCTGACGTTGACCACCAACGGCTATGGCCATGGGGCAACTTCGCCCGAGGGTGAGTTGAATCTGTTATCCGATGCCATTTGGTGGCAGAGCGCCCTGCCCAATTTGCGCAACCTGACCAACAACGGCGCGATCACCACGAAAAATCTCATCGTCTTCGGCGGCCCGCCGCCCGCCAATTATACGAACTTCATCAACCACGGTTTGATTTCCGATCAAGGCTCGCAAATTTATGCGAACTATTTCGAAAACGACGGGCTGTTCTCCTGCGGTGCCGGCCCCGGTTCCTTCGAGTTGCATTCCCTGACCACGGTGCTGACCAATGGTTCCATCACCGCCGGCGGCGATGTCTCCATCACCACCGCCAGTTTGGTGGCGAGCAATCTTGTGTTGCAGGCCGGGCGGTCGCTCATGTTGCAGGTGACGAATTTGCTCACCGACACTGGCGTGGCCAATGGCAACACCTGGTCTGTGGGTGGCGGAAGTTTGGTCGGATTGAATCTGCCCATTCTGCCCAACCATGGCGATTTGCTGGGCACCACCATCACCAATTACGCACTGGCGCCGAACAAGCAGATTGTCAACACTTGGGCGGGGCAGGATCGGGGTGCTTCCGTGGACGGTTACATCAACAATGCAGCGGTTGGCCGGCTCATTTTGGACGCGCAAGGGGTGAACAGTTCCTTCAAATTCAACGGCACCGGCACCAGCAACGCGCTGTATGTTGACGATCTCGAATTGCTTGACTATGCGGCCAGCTTTGATGTCACCCACGTTGGCGCTCTTGTCTTCAACACCAATCTGGTGATTTATTACGCGCAGGCAAGGGCCAACGGCGTGCCGGTGGCTGAGAAACTGAATGGCCTGAATAACAACCACCTTCGCTGGGTGCCTTCTTACGCGGGTTATTTCAGTTCCGTCAACATCAGTTTTCCAGATGGCAAGACTTATCCCTTCAATGCCGCGCTGAGGCAAAGTAAGGACATTGATTCCGACGGGGACGGGATTAACAATTTTTATGACCCGACGCCGTTCACCGAACCCCCCAGCGCCAGCATGGTGAACCTCACCATGACGGCGACCAACACGCCAGTGCTGACGTCGTTGCTCACGTGGCAGACGATTGCGAATGCGACCAATTACGCCGTCTTTTACAAGACCAACTTCGCGATGACAAACTGGCTGCCCCTTACGAACATCTCCACGCCGGCTTTGGCGACTTCGCCGCCGGTGACAATGATGATATCCGATCCAGTCACCAATTTCATGCGGGCTTATCGGGTTCGGGCGGATCTAAAATAGTAGGCCCCGAGGCAAAAAGAATTATGAAAAAATTTACAGGCCTGAGATTGCCAAGCCTTGCGGGAAACACCGGCCTGGTGAAGCTGGGATTGGTGGTCTTGATTGGTTTGGCGGCAAGTGTCGGAAGAGCGCAGTGGAAATTCGCCCTGCCCTATACGCTGACCGGGGACTCGGGTTCCGTGGCGAATAACAACGGCAAGAGCATTACCGAAGGCACTCTCAGTATCGCCGGGTATCCCCAGCATGCGCCACTTTGGTATAAGTGGACACCCACGACCGACGGGGAGGTGGAACTCGACACCATCGGCAGCATGAACCAATATAATAACAATCCCGTGGACACGGTCTTGGGGGTTTACACCGGAACGAACGTGACGATGCTGAGTCAGGTGGCGGCCAATGATGATATTTACCCTTATCAGCAGTATAATGTAGCCGGCGTGAATATATATGTCACCAATATCCCGAATTCATACACCACCAACAAAACCCCGTTCGTCGATGCCTTCGAATGGTATTACTATCAGCCTTATGGCGGCCCCAGCGGGCTTCGCTTCAATGCCGTCGCCGGCACAACTTATTATTTCGCGGTGGACACCAAAAATTCGACCAGCATAGTTGTGTTGAACTGGGCCCGCCATTCTTCGGGCGTTTTTCGCTGGGCCACCGAAGGCTTGGATCCCTTTTCCGGCATGCCCCTTTACCAGTGTGCGGAAACGGAAAGCGATTCGGTGTATGGGGAATATGGGAATGTTGACGCCTACACGGTGGATCACACTTATTACAACTACTACAACCGGGGAGTGCTGGTTACGGTCACCCGTGTGGCGGGTTCTTCGGGCCGCGTCAGTGTGGATTACATAACGGGTGATGGAGACGACAATCCGTACAGCGGAGATTTGGGGGCGATGGCGGGAGTGGATTACACCTCGGTCCACGGCACGCTCATTTTTGACGATTTCGAGATGAGCAAGACCATTCTCATCCCGATCATAGACGACGCACCGGCGGGATACCCCCGGCCCAACGGGATTGCCCGGCCCAACCGCGATTTTACCGTTACTTTGTCGAACCCGACACTTGATCCCGGCGAAGATTCCTCGGCGGTGTCGCCGCCGCGGGTGTATCCCACTTTCAGCCAGGCCATGGTGCGGATTCTGGACGTGGACATTGATCCCAAGGGACCGTCCCAGAACATGATCATCACGAACGGACCTCCTGACACGGGCGGCAATCCCACCTTCGGGACCAACTTCGTTTACACTCCCATTCCCACCAATGCGATCTTGAACTTTCAAAAGGCCCATTACCGCGTTGCCCGGGATGTCACCAATCATTGGGGGACGTCCGTGACCATTTACGTCAATCGCAGCGGCACCAACACTGCCGACGCCACCGCCTATTGGCGCATCAACAATTATTTTTTGGCACTTCAGGCGGGTTACGACCAACAGAACATGTTTTTCCCGCTCCAACCCGGTTCAGACTATGCGATGCCTGATCCTCCCAATGCCAACGGGTTGGTCATTGGAAGGATTCCCCCCGACTGCCCCGACTTTACAAACTCCGCTGGCAACTTTGGCACTCTCACCTGGGCTGCCAAGGATTTCCAGCCCAAGGCCATTCGTTTTACCGTTTATGACAACGGCCTGACGGAATTCAACAAGGACTTGTCCCTGCAGCTTTACATTCCGGATACCCAGAACCCGAATGTCGCGAAGCAACTCGGCATGGTCGCTGAAACCACGGTGACGATTATGTTCGACGACCAGCATCCTCCCGCCGGTTCGGTGGATGAGCTTTACAATGCGGACTTTCTGCTCGATTTGAAATTACCGGCCGAGGCCATACCCCCCGCGCAACAGTATAATCGTCACCCCGGCACTGATGGTGAAGTATATGGCCTTGCCGTTCTGCCCAACAATGAAACCGTCATTGTCGGCTTCTTTTCCTCCTATGACGGCTCCGGGCGGCATTGCATTGCGCTGATAGATACGAATGGCTTGCCCGACTTAAGTTTCAACCCCGGCTCCGGCGCCAATTATCCTTATTCTATCAATGCCGTTGCCTTGGCCGCCTCCGGCAAGTTCGTCATTGGCGGTGACTTCACGTCCTTCAACGGCACTGCCCGCAACGGCATCGCCCGTTTGAATGCCAACGGCTCCCTCGACAGCGCCTTCCTGAGCGGCGGGCTTTCCGGCGTGGACGGGCCGGTTCTGGCGGTCGCGGTGCAGCCGGATGGCAAAGTGTTGATTGGCGGTGACTTCAACAATGTCAACGGCACGGCGCGCAATTATATCGCCCGGCTCAATACGGATGGTTCCCTGGACGCCACTTTCAATTCCGGCACCAACTTCAACGGTCCGGTTTATGCCCTGGCGCTGCAACCCTCCGGCGGCGGCCAGATCTTTGTCGGCGGCGACTTTGACGTGGGCGGGCGACTTTATGACAATATCGCCCTTTTGAACAGCGACGGTTCGCTGAACACCTCATTCAATCCGGGCACCGGCCCGGACAATACCGTCTTTGCGTTGTGCTGGCAGCCGAACGGCCAGGTGTTGTTGGGCGGCGCTTTCACCCACATCAATGGCATCTCGCTCAACGGCATTGCCCGGCTCAACGCCGATGGCAGCATTGACACCGCCGGCTTTTTCCCCGGCACGGGCGCGGACGACTTGGTGCATAGCATCATCTACTCCACCAATGTCA
>Ga0182027_10014999_pt1 | contig 10691 bp, 11 predicted proteins | sample 712E1DmetaG_FD_121300 | JGI IMG/M metagenome (GOLD analysis project Ga0182027, IMG submission 121300) | Permafrost microbial communities from Stordalen Mire, Sweden - 712E1D metaG (Illumina Assembly) | ecosystem: Environmental > Terrestrial > Soil > Wetlands > Permafrost | place: Sweden...
CACCATCAAGAATCAACGATACCTTTTAAGTGTGGCTACCGACATTACCGAACACAAACGGGCAGAAGAAGCCCTGCAAAAGAGCGCCGAGGAATATCAGTATATTATCAACACTTCGTTGGATGGGTTTTCGCGACTCGACCAGGCTGGAAGATTCATCGACGTAAACAATTCCTATTGCCAAATGTTGGGATATAGCCGCGGCGAGTTATTGAATATGAACATCCGTGACGTAGAAGCGATTCAATCTGAAGCGAAGACCGCCCGGCGGATGAAGCGGATCGTAGAAAACGGCAATGATCTTTTCGAAGTTCATCTGCGCTGTAAGGATAGCCGCATCGTAGATGTGGAAGTCAACGTGGTCTACCAGCCTTTAGAGAAACAATTCATATCCTTCTCGCACGATATTACTTCGCGCAAGCAGACGGAACAATCTCTCCGCGAAAGCGAGCAAAGATTCCGTACGTTCGTCGAGCAATCTGTTGATGGAGCAGTTTTGATTGACGAGCAGGAAAAGATTATTGAGTGGAATCCCGCTCAGGAAAAAATTACAGGAATTTCGAGAGCCGAGGCGGTGGGCACCTCTTTCGCTGAAATGCAGTTCCAGTTATTGCCGCCAGAACACCGCGCAAATCGCAGTATCGAGTTTTTCAAAGAGGCTATGCAGGATGCGTTTCAGAAAGGCGAATTACTACAATTTAGTCAGCCGGTTGAAGTCGAGATTCAGACCGCAAGTGGAGAGCGTAAAGTCATCATGCAGAATGCGTTCCCGATCAAGGCGGAACGCGGCTTCCGAATTGGATCTATTGTTCATGACATGACTGCCCGCAGGAAAGTAGAAGAGGAGTTGGCGCGTCGATCTGAAGAATTGGCCAGGCTATATCGTGCATCCGGATCCCTGTTAGCCGAGTCTCCCTTTGACCTCCCTGGACTAGCTCAGGCTGTTTTAAAAACTGTGTTGGATGAGTTCGGACAGTCTAACTGCAGTTTATTGATGGTTGATGAGGATTATAAAAAACTTATCCGTATTGCCGCTATGGGACCATACTCCGATCAAGTAAGCAAGGTCGAACTTACTCTGGATGGCCCCGGACTGGTTCCTGAAGCGATTCGCACTGCTCAATGCATCAATACACCTGATGTTCGGGCGAACCCTTCCTACATTCCCGGCTGGGAGATAGCCAAGTCAGAGCTGACCATCCCGCTTAAGATCGGCTCGCGGGTAATCGGAGTGATTGACGTTCAGAGCGCACAGCCGAATGCCTTTTCTGCCAGCGATGAACGCCTGATGACGATCTTTGCCGAACGGGCTGCCTTGGTCCTGGCGCATGCGCGCCTATACGCGCAAACCGAGCGGCGCATGCAGAATCTGACTGCTTTGCGGACCATTGACATGGCGATCTCCAGCAGCTTCGATATGCATCTCACACTTAACGTTCTGCTGGATCAGGTTATAAAGCAACTTGATATTCATGCTGCGGATATCTTGATCTTCAACCCGTTCACGCGGACCCTGCAGTTTTCCATTGGACAAGGCTTTCGCACTCAGGCGCTTCAGCACACCAATCTGCGCCTCGGCGAAGGCTATGCCGGTCGGGCAGTGCTCGAGCGGCGAATTGTTGTGATTCAGAACCTGTCCCAGGCTATGGGCGAATTATCCCGCTCGGACGAGTTCTCCCAAGAGGGTTTTATCACCTATATCGGGATACCGCTAACTTCCAAAGGCAGCGTCAAAGGCGTTCTGGAGGTCTTCCAGCGCGAACCTTTGGAGATGGATTCGGAGCGTCGTGCATTTTTAGAAATACTGGGAGGACAGGCCGCTATCGCCATTGACATTGCCCAGCTTTTCGACAACCTGCAGAGTTCCAATGCGGAACTACTCATGGCCTATGATGAGACGATTGAAGGTTGGTCGCAAGCCATGGATTTTCGCGACAAGGAGACCGAAGGTCACTCACGGCGGGTGACAGAGATGACAGTTAAATTAGCCGGAGATTTTGGCATTCCCCCGGACAAATTGAGGTACGTCCGCTGGGGAGCATTACTCCATGATATCGGCAAGCTGGCTATTCCTGATGAGATCCTGCATAAGCCTGGAGCGCTCACTGGTGAAGAGTGGGTAATTATGCGCAAACACCCGCAATTCGCATATGACCTGCTTGCCCCGATCACTTATCTCCGTTCCTCGCTTGATATTCCCTACTGCCATCACGAGAAGTGGGACGGTACCGGTTATCCGAGCGGACTCAAGGAGAATCAGATACCTTTAACAGCACGCATTTTCGCCGTAGTGGATGTCTGGGATGCGCTCACTTCTGACCGGCCCTACCGGAAAGCCTGGCCAAAGGAAAAAGTGCTTGAATATATTCAGGAGCAATCTGGAAAACACTTTGATCCAATGGCGGTCGGATTATTTCTAAGGGAGGTTGCTAATTTCAAATGAGGATGGTTATTCCTTCTCTCCACCTTTACCGGTCTTAGGTTGCCAGTGTGTTGCAATGTTCTTGTAGAGTTTGCTGTTTATACTTGCAGGAAGGCAAAGAAAGGAACTTGATATGCCTGAACCCACGGGAACTGGTCCATTCTCACCGGAACAAAATGCTTATTTAATCATCAACCGGCAAATGACCCCGTTAGTAAAAAAAGTAATTCGACTTGGCCGCCTGCTGGAAAATGATATTGTTTTTCCCGAAGTATCTGTGTCGCGCTTCCATGCGGAGATTCGGTTTGAAGACGGCAAATATGTTTTATACGATCAGGAATCCACAACGGGAACATTTGTCAATAGCAAAAAAATAGAACGCTGTGTCCTGAATTCTGGGGATTTAATTTCGATTTCCGATATTCAAATGATGTTTGTCAAAAATGATGCCAGACTGGTTGATATCGCCAAGGGAACCACTCGTACCTTGCGCCCCGATGAGTAACTGTGAATCAGAAACCAACCATCCTGATTATTGATGATGAGCCAGGCCTGCTGATGGGCTTGGCGGCGACGATCAAGCGGAGCGGCTATGGGGTTATCACAGCCGAAGATGGAGACAAGGGGTTACAAAAGGCCAAAGAAACTCTGCCAGATTTGATTCTGTGTGACATTATGATGCCGCCTCCCAATGGGTTCGAGCTTCGTAAGTTGATGAGCTTGGACCCGAAGTTGGCCTCCATTCCCTTTATATTTTTGACCGCTCGCACCGACCCAATGGATAAAATCAACGGTTTAAAAGAAGGAGCGGATGACTATATTACAAAACCATTTGTGACTGATGAATTATTGGCAAGGATCGAGGCCGTCCTGCGACGGGTAAATACCGAGCAGGCACGCGGCCGCGATCAAATGAAGGCGATTGCCGAGCAGGACATGAACAGGCTGCGGCGTGAAATTTTACAGAACCTTCATCATGAGTTGCGTACCCCATTGACGAACATCATGATGCCCTTGGAGTTGGTAGCAAATCAAAAGTTTAATACCCCGGAGGAACAAAGCCATTTCATCAGGATAGCATTATCGAATGCCGATCGTTTGGATGCGCTTATTACTGACCTAATCTTGTTGAATAATATTGATCAAGGAAGCCTTAATACGATCAGACAACGAATTGACCTGAATTCGGATATTCGTCCTGCGGTCAATAAGAGACTCGAGAGATACCAGATTAAGGGATTGGAATTTGAATATGAAATTCCGGCTTCCGGTAAGATCACGGCTCCGCGTCGTGAATTCATACATGCTCTCATACATCTTGTTGATAACGCCTGCAAATTCAGCTTGCCTGGAGGAAGAATTCGCTTGACGATGTTACCGGGTTTGAATGGGGGCGTTTCGATAGACGTTGAGGATGACGGGCCAGGAATTCCTCTTGATCTGCACGAAAAGGTCTTTGAGCGTTTTTACCAGATTAGCCAGGGCGATACGAGAGAAAACGATGGAATGGGGGTCGGTTTGACGATTGCGCGTGCTGTATTCCGAGGCTTGGACGGTGATGTCCGGTTACTCGAAGTTTCCGAGGGATGTCACGTACAGGCTGTTCTACCTGACCATCGACCCGAGGACATTATCTATGGATGATAAGACCATTCCTCTAAGTAAACTCCCTGCTGGTTCATTGCCACTGTCGAAGAAGCATATCGAGACGTGGGGTGAGAATTCGCATTACCGGGCCTTGTTTGACCAGACAGGGGAATGCGTGTTCATTATCGGACTCGATTTGCATTACCTTGCGGCGAATCGCCGGGCATTGAATTTGTTAGGCTATGAAGAAGATGAATTAATTGGAATGCCCGTTAGTAAGGTCATGTCGCTTGGTGAAAGTATTGGCCACGACATCCTTGTAGAGGATCAACCAAGTTTGTATGAGCGAATTCTCAAGAGGAAGGACGGGACCACACTTCCGGTTGAAATTAGCGCATCCATTGTTTATGACGAGGATAACCAACCCGCATATATCCAAAGTGTCGCACGTGATATTTCTGAAAGAAAATATTCGAAACAAATGCTTCAGAAACACGCCCGGATACTTTCCGCGATCAGCGACGCAACCGCGCGTTTATTGCGTTCCTCCAATATTGAAACAAGGATACCGGAAGTTCTCGAATCTCTTGGCCAAGCCATTGATGCGTTTGGTTGCGTTATTTTTGAGATTAATACTTTTTCGTCCCGCCCAACCATTAACATCCAATATAAATGGAATCGACAAAACTCTCCCAATATTGATATTTCCAGCGTGATTGTCCCATTTATTTCCTCCATCCTAAAGATATCGGGCATCAATTTTTTCAATGGCAATGGCGTCGCATTGGGGCCGTCTTTTGCCGTTGTGCCTATAGGCGGAACGCTGGGATCTTGGGGCTTTCTGGGTCTTTTTTATGAATCAAAAGACGTTACCTGGTCATCGTCCGAGCGGGACGCGGCAGACGTGGCCGCAAACCTGATTGGTTCAGCGCTCCAGCGTTATAGTTATGAAGAGACGATCCGTTTGAACGAAGTGCGTAACCGGATCATCCTCTCGGCCATGCCGGACCTTCTCATACGATTGGATATCCATGGCGTTATTTTGGATTACAGTGCGAATCCAGATCACCCTCTCTATATGCACCGTGAAATGATCTCCGGGAAAAAATTATCGGATATCTGGCCGGAAGATGTGGTTAAAAAAATCATGGGCGAGCGCGGAGAGCAGGGCTTTTCCGCATCTAGTGAAGTTCAAAGTTTCAGCCTGCCATTCAGTAATGGCGCTTATGAATCGCGTCTGTCACCGATCATCCACAAAGAAGCATTGCTTGTGATTCGGGACGTGACCAATCAGACTCGCCTGGAGAATATGAAATCCGATTTTATTAATCGCGCTTCCCATGAATTACGCACGCCATTGACCACTACGATTTTAATGACGGAATTGATTCAACAGGGCGGCACGAAGGAGGAATTGGATGAATACTGGCGCACCTTGAAGAGCGAATTGAACCGCCAGAAGAATTTAATTGACACGTTATTGATGGCGGGCCGCTTTGAAAGCGGCGCCATAAAACTTGAAGCCGCGCCCATGGATTTGATCCCTGTTTTGCGGGAATCCGTCCAGGCGATTATGCCGATCGCTTATAAGAAAAAAATCTCGATTCATCTTGATGTTATCGATGAATCTCTCTCGGTGATGGGTGAGAAGGGCGGCCTTCAGCAAGTCTTCATTAACTTTATCAACAATGCAGTTAAATTTTCACCCGAAGGCAGTACTGCCGAGGTAGTCGTTAGGAAAGTCGAAAACGAAGCGCTAATTTCCATTATTGATCATGGACTTGGCATTCCGTCTGATGCCATTCCGCATCTATTCGAGCGCTTTTATCGTGCCAAGAACGTTACCATTGCCGAGATCCCGGGCAGCGGTATTGGATTATATGTTGTTAAATCGATTGTCAATGAATTGGGCGGAACAATTGAAGTGGAAAGCGAATTGAACAAGGGAACCACATTCATCATTCACTTAAGGCAATCCCCCCAAAGAACAAATAGCAGACTGATTCTTTAACTGTGCTTCATGACAATAGAAAAAGCGCCTGTATAAACTTACGGGCGCTTATCATTCCAGAGGAGAATATGGCTTATTTAGCCCACGTAATCTCCAACGGCTTGTGGAGCGTTGCAGCACGGAGCGGTCTGGTGCCCCCATGGAGATTCGAACTCCAGTTTTAACCTTGAAAGGGTTGCGTCCTGGGCCTCTAGACGATGGGGGCAACTGCATATTTACGCACCAATGACTCGTATCACCGGTGCGGTATGCGGTGGCATGAAGCCACCCATACCAAAGCGGGCGGATTGTATCATCCCCTTGCACGCTGGTCAAGCGATTTGCTTTAACTTTCGGGCTTCACGCGCTGATTAAGCAGCGCGATCAGATCAATCTGCTTGCGGTTGATCAACATGCCCGCCGTCTCCACGCGCAGGTTGGGGAGCAGGATGGCCGTCAACGTGGCATTGAAGATCGGGACAAAGTCGCGCGTGCCTTCCGACATCAGCGTGGTGAAATCAAATCGTCCGGGCAATTCCATCGTGCCTTCAATCTCAAACACTTGCGTTGTGATGCGGGCGGGATATTCGACGATGCTGGTAAATCCGCCGCGCACCAACGCCTGCGGGCCGAGGTCCTCGCGGCGCGCCATGCAGACGGCATAGACATGCGCCTTCATCATCCGCACCAATTCATAATGATCCACCAGCTTGGTGGGCATATGCAGACGCGCCAGGCGCGCGTCGTGGACTTCCATGGCGGAATGGGTGCTGTCGTTCAACATTCCCATCGTGCCGGTGTTGGAAACCATAATCTTGCCCACCACACGATAACCGGATGTCAGGATATCGGCGGGCAGAAAGCGATACGTATGCGGAGAAGTATCCACTGCCATATTTGGATTCCTCGTCAGATCAAGATTCGGCCGGTGGACGCGGAGCCGGCCGAGGTCGGGTTCGATGCGGGATGCGTTGTTTACTGGTCGGCTTGCCTGCATCGGGATTCAAAAGCATTGTCAGCATGGAGATGGATTTTTCATCATACTCGCGATGACCGCAAACGTCGCAGATCCAGGCTGGAAAATTTTGCACGGTGATCAGTTCCTCACCGAGCCAGGTGAAGTACGTGATGAATCGCAGGCGCATCATGCCTGCGGAACATTCACGACACGGAGCGGGTTCTGGAATTGCTGCATCACTCATTTCGACCTCTAAGGCGTAGGAACTTCGATTTTGATGTGATCCACCATGGCCCATTCCGTCGGAGGCCAGTAGATCAACAGCGCTTTGCCAATCACATTTTGGATCGGCAAAAAGCCCCATACATGGGAATCGGAACTATCATTGCGATTATCGCCCAGCACAAATAAATAGCCATTCGGCACATGCCATTCGCCGGAATAATTCGGAGCGGCCGCGATATAAGGCTCGGTCAGCGTCTGACCATTGACGGAGACTTTGCCAGCGCCGATCACGATATGATCACCGGGCAAACCCATGACGCGCTTGATCAAGTCGAGGTCTTTCTCAGACGTGGATTGGAAGACAATGATATCGCCGCGCGTCGGGTGACCAGTATGATAAGCCAGTTTATTGACCAGTACAAATTCGCCGTCATGCAGGGTGGGCAACATGCTAGAGCCGTCCACGCGCACGCGCGCCGATAATGCATTGATCACTAAAAACAAAACAACAGCCAGCCCGACCGTTTCAAGCAGGTCGAGCAGGAAATGTTTCCAATCCGTTTTTTCCTGTGCAGGAGTTTGCGGTTCGGTCTGGTTTTCAAGTTGTACAGTTTGCAATATGCCTCCGGGATGGCTCTATTATACCTGACCCCACGCAAAATACGTTGGCACATTCAGCACACGTGTTTCACGTTTCCGTGCTTCTTGATCCAGTTTTTTCAAGCGTGCGATTTCCTTTTTCGTGACGGATTCAGCCAGGTCGGATTCGATCACAGCCCATTCGTTTTGCCACTCTTCCGAAGATAGCGCGTCATTCTCCCGACTTTGAATGACTCCCGTTTCGATGATGTTGATTCCAGCCCGAAAGAATAAATCCGCCAGCCGCGCGCCGAGGCTGATATCCGCGCCTTGACGTTTAAGCGATTCGTTTTGCAATTTTCCAAGCGCCGCCAGTTCATCCGGCTGATCAATGCGAGCAGTGTAATCCGGTTCGGCAAGCGCGAGAACATGCCCGTTTGCTTTAGTGACGCGTTTCATTTCGGTCAATGCTTGAAGCGGATCATTCGCCCACAGCAAAAGGAAATGACAATAGGTTATGTCGAAGGATTGATTTGAGTAGGGAAGTGAATGCGCGTCGCCGCGCGTCAATAAAAAATTATTTCGTAGGGGCGACGCATGCGTCGCCCCTACCAACGCGGCCGCATCGAGGTCAAGGCCGTGAAGCGACATCATCCTCGAGAAGGAAGCGGAGGTTTGCAATGTCGAGAGAACTGCGCCCGTGCCGCATCCGACTTCAAGGACGCGTTCCGCGCGTGAAAGTTTTGTTTTGTCAAATAAATAATCACGCAAGCCGCGCGTCCACGCGGCCTGCTGAAGATAACGATGATGCCAATTTATTTTTCTCAATTGGGATGAAACCTGCTGTTCGTCGACTGAAATCAGGTGGACATGATGCTAATTTATTGTTTCCAATTTAAATACCGGAAACTCTGATGCTATTTTTTCAAACTCGGAGATGGGCGCATCTTTATCAACTGGTATATGCGGACGCGCACCAGGCGCAATTTGTAAATATTCCTTTAAGATCGGCGCTCTCTCTTTAACGTTTACCTCTTCCAAGAGCACTTGCTCGCTTGTCCCATGTCGAAGAGTTGCCTTGCCACTTGCGGCTTTTACATTGGATACCCAGTTTGCCTTCTCGCCCAGCATGGATACCAAATATTTCTCGCTATTCATCACTACCATTACCAAAGGAAAACTTATCAATTTTCCCGAATGCCTTCCCACTACTTCCAAGGTGACGGAGTAGTTGGGAAGTATTCCTAACAAGTTAAATAGTGCTCCGCCCTTATTCAGTATTTTCGCTAATTTATTTGGATGACTACCGCGATACATCCATCTTAACAATGCAGTCGAAATATCCGATGCCATCATTCATCCTATTTCTTGTACATCTTTTCCCACGGATCGCGCAAGGCGTTTCCAAGGATTTGATCAGCCATACCTTGAGCAGGAAGAACATCACCATCCGGTTCGACATACAGCCAGGTTTTTCCGGCTCCATCGGGGATGTTATCTTCCGCGGTTTCTAACGCAACCGGATGATTGGCTGAATACGGCACTGGCAGATCATGCTTGAGAGTCAAGCCGAGGCTGGCGGTTTTATTCTGTAAATCGAAAACAGTCAATTGGGAATCAGCAGAAGTCAGTGAAAGCGATTGAACGCCGAGCGAACGAATTCTTTCCAGCACTTCCATTGCTTTTGATGCATTATCTTTCGTTACGGTTAAATGGACCGTCACGAACACGCCTTCAGCGATGATGGTTTCAAGTGCTTTCCATGAATCGTTGCTATCAGGTTGAAGCAGAAAGAGAATGTGATCAAGTCCAGTCTTCAGTAACAACTCAAGATAACCCTTATCAGCAAGCTTCATGCCATCGGTCAGCAATCCGCAGACCTGACCATTCTTCTCGGCACGTGCAATGAGATCAACTAAATCGTCGCGCAAAGTCGCTTCGCCGCCGGTGAATGTCACATGAGGGATTCCGAATTGCCAAGCTTTATCGAGAATGGAAAACCATTCGTCGGTGCTTAATTCACGGTCAACGCGTTTCGTTGGTGCATAATCGGCTTGAGTTCCAGCCGGGAGGCGATAAGTCAGCGCGCAGTCGAGTCGAAGCGGGGCGCTGAGCTCAACCGAATGAGGCGAGACGCGTTCAAAGTCGAGGTAGGATTCGGGATCCAAATCGGTGGCGGTCATTAGCCTTTGAATCCGCGCCGCGAAATCGTTGTAATCTTCCAAGGCAGTCTTTTTATTGATACGATAGCGTGAAGCGATTTCCTTCGCAGCCTTATCCGGCGCGGTGCCTTTGATGAAATGATAAGCGCACTCCGCCGCGGTGGGATTGAGATGCAGAACGGTCGCGGCATTGACGACGAGCACGCCGGAACCATCCGGCTGAAGCCGCAAATGAATCCGATACGGCGTTTGCTCTTCGGGCGCAGACTGCTTGGTATACATGCCAGATTGAACCGGCTGGACTTTTGTAAAGAATTTTTTCATGGCGCTCTCCATCATAGGTTTTTACGAGCGAATAAAATGCGGCATCTCGAACGGAATCTCAAGCGACAGTTCAACGAAGCCTGCATATTTTCCATCTTTGAACCACGGCGATTGGAAGATCAATTTCTTGATACCGTTCTTTTCGATGGTGTAAACATTTTTTTCTTTTGCCGCCAGCAATCTTTCCGTTTTGGTGCGCGCCGGTTCGGGATGGCAATCGAGCATGTTCTTTCCGATCAGCGCATAACCGCCATCCTTCTCGAATGTCTTGGCGGCCTTATCATTCATTTCGAGAATGACGCCTTTTGCATCGCAAACAGTTACTGCCGCTGGAAATTCTTTGATCCACTCGTGTTCATTCATGCTGGCACCTCCTGTGCAATCAATTCTTGGTTGACTCCGAAATCGGCGCGATGATTTTCAAATTGCAATGGGCATCCTCCG
>Ga0182027_10015000_pt1 | contig 10691 bp, 7 predicted proteins | sample 712E1DmetaG_FD_121300 | JGI IMG/M metagenome (GOLD analysis project Ga0182027, IMG submission 121300) | Permafrost microbial communities from Stordalen Mire, Sweden - 712E1D metaG (Illumina Assembly) | ecosystem: Environmental > Terrestrial > Soil > Wetlands > Permafrost | place: Sweden...
GTTACTGTGACCAATGTCTCCGTAGTCCCAACGCGGTCCTCCATCACAACCGCGCAAACTGCAACCTGCGTCGCCACTGTGACAGGCACCGGCGCTTATAGCACCGCGGTTACCTGGACTGCTGCTGGCGGCACAATTACATCCGGTGGAGTCTTCACGCCCTCTGGCACCGGCACAGGAACCTGCACCGCCCATTCCGCCCAGGCTGGATTCACAAACGTAACCGGCTCGGCAAACATCGCAGTCACGACAGCTCCGCCAACTGTCACCGTCACCGGCGTCTCCGTTGTTGCAACGCCGTCCTCCATCACCACGGCGCAAACTGCAACCTGCGTCGCCACTGTGACCGGCACCGGCGCTTATAGCACCGCAGTTACCTGGACTGCCACCGGCGGCGCCATTTCTTCCGGCGGAGTCTTCACACCCTCCGGCACCGGAACCGGAACCGGAACCTGCACCGCCCATTCCACCCAGGCTCGATTCAAAAACGTAACCGGCTCGGCAAACATCGCGGTGACCGCCGCGCCTTTCACAATTACGTCCGTTACTGTCGCCGCGACGCCCGCATCCATCACCACCGCGCAAACTTCAGCTTGTGGCGCCACAGTTGCAGGCACCGGCGCTTATAGCTCCACGGTAACCTGGACAGCTACGGGTGGAACCATTACATCCGGTGGAGTCTTCACCCCATCCGGTACTGGGACCGCGACCTGCACTGCCCACTCCGCTGCGATGGGGTATACAAACATTTCCGGATCGACTAACATCGCGGTCACCGCCGCGCCGCCTACCATCACCGCTGTTTCGGTAGTGTGCACCCCGTCGGCCATCAATGAAACGCAAACCGCCACGTGTACCCCGGTAGTTACTGGTACGGGTGCATTCACTAATACAGTTACCCTGTCTGTGTCTCCCTCTGCGGATGGTACGCTGAGCGCTACAACCGGAGTTAGCTCCGGAACGAGCCTTACCTTTACTCCGGCAGGTACCCCACCGGTGACTGTCACAATTACCGCCACCTCCCCGCAGGACTCAACCAAGAGCGGCTCCACAACCATTGCGATAACCTCTTCAACCGGCGCACCAACATGCGGCAGCATGAGTTTGGGTAACAATGCAAGCCTGAACGGGTTTGTTCCCTTTCCGTCAACCAATCCCTGGAATACGGATATCTCGGCAGCTCCAGTCGATCCAAATAACAACGCAATTACATCCGGCGACGGGTGGGATGGCGGCCATCTGCATCACGATTGGTCCTCCGTGGCCGGTGGCAACTACGGCATTCCTTATGTCGTCGTTGACTCCAGCACTCAACCTGCGGTCCCAATCAACGTTGTCTCTTATCCGGACGAAAGCGACGTCACCTACGCGCCCTACCCAAGTTCCGCTCCTATCGAGGGGGCCCCTGGAGACTGCGTTGGTGGACCGAATAACTATGTCGGTGACCAGCATGTAATCGTATTGGATCGCAATCGCTGCATGATGTACGAAACCTACAACACTAGTCTGTGCACCGGAACCTGGTCCTCGGATTCCGAAACCTTGTGGGATATTCAGAACTATGAGCATCGTCCGTGGGGCTGGACCTCGGCCGATGCCGCGGGGCTGCCCATCTTTGCCGGGCTGGTTCGCTACGATGAAGTTGCCGCCGGCGCCATCAACCACGCCCTCCGTTTCACTATGCAGAATACGAGGAGTGACAACAACGGCGGCTATTTCGTGGATCCTGCGACACATGCCTCTGGAACTTCTTCCGAATCGGTCAACGTGATGGGGATGCGTGTTCGACTCAAAGCCAGCTTCGACATCTCCAAGTACTCCGCGGCCAACCAGGTGATTCTCACCGCAATGAAGAAATACGGAATGATCCTTGCCGATAACGGTAGTAGTTTCTATTTCCAGGGAGTCGCCGATACCCGTTGGAACGACGATGACTTAGTCAACCTGGACTCTATCATGGCTACGAACTTTGAAGTCGTGCAAATGACTCCGACTTATCCAGGTCAGGACGCAGCCACGGCGCCTACTGGTGCGCCACCCACCATTAACAGCTTCACTGCGTCGGCTTCCACCGTCGCTTCCGGAACGCCTGTAACTTTAACCTGGACCACCAGCAACGACTCGTACGACTTCATCGACAAACTCGGTGGCGTCCGGGGTGGAAGCATAACCATCTCGCCAACGGCCACCACGACGTATACACTGAACGCCACCAACCAGTACGGACGATCGACAATGCCAGTTACAGTCGTAGTTCAATAAAGAAAGCCGGACCGTTCAATTCTCTTCATCCTGAAATGGGGCGACATCCCGTCGCCCCATTTCGTGCATTCCCGATGTGCTGGATCTCTGACCGCTTGTTCTTGTATCAGGTTCGGGTGCCCCAGGTCCGGAGTCCCCAAGGACAGGTCTTCGTCCTTGGGGTGGAGATCCCGATTTTGAGATCTTGGAAAGCATGAACTCAAAGCAGGAAATCGCGCGGGTCACAGACCTATCGATATTGGCGGGCTTCAACAATGGTACGGAGTCCGGCAGCAAGCGATGCGAGGCGCCCAGCGATTGAAGAGTCCGGAACATCTTCCTTTGAAAAGATAACTTCTAACTCGCGGGCAAGCTCAGTGCCGCTGGCCAGACTAAAGGTACCCAGCGTTCCTGCAAGCTTGTGAGCGGCAGCATGTGCGGCCTCCCGCTGCGCCGTCGACAACTTATCAGCCGCGCAGGCCGCCGCCGCGGCTTCAAGTATCTCCACTCTTGCGCGAATCTCCGGAAGAAACCGTACCCACAGCTGATCGAGTGCCGCGGAAAGATTTGGCGCCGCCGACTTATCATGCCCCGCAGCTGCATCGGAAGCTACGCTACCGCCGGGCTGTGCCGTTGATGTCATTTTGATGTCTACAGTTATTTCCAGCCCAGCACGCCGGAAATCTGATCGGCGAGCGTCATCGGATCGAACGGCTTGAAGAGAACGGATTCCACGCCCAGGTCGGCAAAGCGGCGCTGGTCTGAGCTCTGCACCTTTGCGGTAAGCAGCAGCACCGGGATCTTCGCGGTAGCCGGATTCTTGCGCAACTCGCGGAACGTGGTGGGGCCATCCATGCCGGGCATCATCACATCCAGCAGGATGGCGTCGGGCTGATGTTCCAGAGCGCGAGCAAGGCCCTGAGCGCCCGAGTTGGCTGTTACTACTTCCCAACCAGCCACACTCTCCAGGCTGAGGGCCGCCACTTCGCGGATATCGTCTTCGTCGTCGATGATAAGGATCTTGTGAGGCAAGGTCGAACAACCTCCGAATTACGAGTTAGAGAATCTGCGGGAAGGCGGCTTTGAGAGTTCCGCTACGACTTCGAGATGGGCGCTTCCGCAACCTCTTCTTCCATCTGACGCGAACTGCGAAGCATCGTCAAGACCAGGGCCTCCAACTGCTGCGGCTGAACCTTCGCCTTGGCAAGAAAGTGTGTGGGACCAAGCGTAAGCATGCGGCGCTCCGCCGTGGAGAGATCGCGGCCCGAGTACACAACCAGCGGAAGCCGGGCAAGCGACTCGTGCTGGCGCAGCCAATCCACTACGTTGAAGCCGTCCCCGTCGGGCAGGCCGATGTCGAGCACCAGCAAGTGAGGCCGGAAGTTGAAACACTTTTCAAGCGCCTCGTCCAGCGTGAACGCCAGCTCCACGGCAATGGTCTCGCGGGAGAACACGCCTCCGATCACAGTAGCCAGATCGCGATCGTCCTCCACAATAAGGATGCGGGCCTTTTCGCCAGGGCCGCATAAGACGCGGGTCAGTTCACGAAGAAGCGCATCTTCGTTCAGCGGGCGTGCCACCCAGCCTGCGACTCCGGGTGGTTTTGCACCAGGCAGTCCGCTTGAACTCTGCGGGTTTTCAACACTCAGCAGCACAACGGGAGTTCGCGCTTCCGGGTCCAGGCGGCGCAACAGCGGCAATATCTCCCAGCCGTTCATGCCATCCAGCGACGTATCCAGCAGAATTGCTTCAACGCCGTTGTGGGCCGCGGCAAGCGTCTGTTCCACATCGACTGTTTCAATCACGCGATAGCCGTGGCGAACCAACGGAGCGGCAATGCGCAGCCGCGCTTCAGCGCTGGCGCCGGCTAGCACCACTGTGCCGCTGCCGGGTTCATTGTCAGGCACAGCCGCCGGCATTTCCAGAGGAACTGGATGGTAGGGCAGAAATACGCGGAACGTCGAACCGCGGATTGGATTGCGCTCCGCCCAGATGCGTCCTGAGTGTTGCAGAACAATGGTGCGGCAAATAGCAAGACCCAGCCCGCTGCCGCCTTTCTGCCGCGAATCGGAGGCATCCACCTGTTGAAACCGGCCGAACACGGCTTCAAGTTTGTCGGCTGGAATGCCGCGGCCATGGTCGATCACTGAAAGCGTCACGCCGCTCACGCCGGCGCGGAGCATGATCGAAACTGTCGAGTTGGGTGTCGAGAACTTCACCGCGTTCGAAAGCAGGTTGGTGAGCACCTGCAGCAGGCGATCCGGGTCCGCATCGATCTGTACCTTGTTCGTATCGTGCAGTAATTGCACTCCAGCCGCGTCGGCCATAGGCAGCATGTCTCCGATGGCCTGCTTCACGATGTCCGATAGCTCGATGGAGTGAAAGGTGAGCGGCTCGCGTCCGCTCTGGATCCGTTCCAGATCCAGAATGTCGTTGATCAGGCGCACGAGACGGTCGGAATTCGTCAGCGCAATGCGCAGCAGGTTCGCGCCCTTTTCATTTATCTCGCCGAGGATACCCGAAGACAGCAGCCCCAGCGCTCCCCGAATCGAGGTCAGTGGAGTGCGCAGCTCGTGGCTGACGGTCGAGATGAACTCATCCTTCAGGCGATCGAGGGCGTTGCGTTGACTAATGTCTCTGAAGCTCAGTACGGAACCGGAAAAGCGCCCCTGCTCCAGGATCGGGGTGAGCGAATATTCAGCCGCAAACAAGCTGCCGTCCACACGGAAGATGTTGTCTTCCCCTGTAGTGGCCGCGCGGCGGTTCACCGCGCGCCTCAGTGCGCACTCTTCGCCACACCGCCGGTTGGCGGGCGCGTTGCCATGCAACAGGTCATGTACTTGCTTGCCGGTCACGGAGGCAGCAGGGGCGCCCAGCAGCCGCGCCACTGCGGGATTCGCAAAGCTGATCAGCCCATGCCGGTCCACGCCGCAGATGCCATCGGCAACCGCGTCCAGCAGGGTCTGCTGCTGGCGGTAGAGCTCTTCGGCGCGGCCGTGTTCCTGGGGCTCGCGCAGGTCGGCTTCCTGGGGCAGGGTCGCAATCTGCTCGACGGCCACCAATGCCGGGCCGGATGAATCCGGAATTTCCTGAAGGGTTTCGGCCTGGGGTGGCTGAGCAAGCTGTTGTGCAGCGGGTTTCCATCCCGGTATCCGCAGCGCCAGCAGAAGTGCGGAAAGGCAAGCAGCCAGCATCAGGAGTCCATCAAAACGAGGTCCTGCCAGGAGGCGCAGTGCTACCGCCCCGGCCGCCAGAATCAGTGCCAGAATCGCCAGCACCGACCAGAGAATTAAAACTCCGCTCTGGACCGACCGTGCAGGCTGCGAGTCACCGGCTACCGCAATCTCCTCTGATGGGTCCCCCATGGTTCCCCCAACGCGCCCAAAACAGTGCCATCAATTCACAGAAACGAATAGCCTCCGCCCAACACTGTTTGCTGGTAGTATATGCATTTCATTGCACTTCCTCTAGGTAAATCGTTGCAGTGTTCCACCGGGCGCACCGCGCCAATTGCCCGCCGGTGAGCATCGCCCTCCAGACCCTCCTCGCAATCCGCCGCCGCCGTATACTGGCTGCATGTTTTCTTCGCCGTCTTCATCGCGTCTTATTCGTTCGGTTCTCGCCGCGGCCGCCCTGGTTTGCCTCGCCATCAACACACCCGCCGCTCGCGCCTGGGGCAACGAGGGTCATCGCATGATCAACCGCCTGGCAGCCAACACCCTGCCTGCCGATGTACCTGCCTTCCTGCATTCCGATGCGGCTCTCAACGAAATCGAGTACCTGGGTCCCGAGCCCGATCGCTGGCGCTCGCCTGCCGAGCCTGAACTCCTTGCCGTGCAGGCCCCGGAACATTTCATCGACCTCGAGCCCGCCGACGCCCTCGGCCCTCTGCCGCACAAGCGCTTTGATTTCGAAGCCAAAGTCTTCGCCGCTGGCGAGCGTCCAGAGAAGGTCGGCCTCCAGCCTTGGGAAACCACCGAAGTTTGGGAGCGCCTCAAGGCCGCAATGCGCCAGTACCGCGCCTTGGCGGCAAATCAGCAGGATACGAAGCCGGTCGAACAGGCGATCCTCTTCTATGCCGGCTGGCTCGGCCACTACGTAGGCGACGGTTCGCAGCCGCTCCATACCACCATCCAGTACAACGGCTGGACCGGTCCGAATCCCAACGGCTACACCACCGATCACAAGATCCATTGGCAATTCGAAGGCCCCTTCGTCGCCGCCAACATCCACGCACCCGAAATCGAGAAAGAAATGACGCCGGCCGTCGCAATCCAAGGCGACATCTTCGATGCCTATGTCGCTTATCTACGCCAGACCGCCACGCATGTCGAGGAAGTCTACCAATTTGAGAAAGCAGGCGGGTTCAGAGGCGAGGGAAGCCACGAGTCGCGGCAATTCACCGCCGCGCGCCTCGCTGCCGGAGCAAGCATGTTACGCGACCTCATCTACACAGCCTGGGTCGACAGCGCCACGCCCGTCAACGATCCATACGCCGGCAAATAGTCAGGCAGTCTCTTTCCCATTGCATAAACCCGCGGGTGCCCCAGGTCCCGATTTTGAGACCTGGGAAAGAATTAACTCAAACTGCGAAATTACTCGGGTCAGAGACCTGGAACTTCAGTCCCCGTTTTCAACCGCGGCAAACGCCGGAATCCGCCGCAACATGCCCGTCAGCGTCAGGGTCATCAGCGCAACCGCCGGCCCGGCAACAAGCGACCAGGCGAAAAGCGCCTGGCCTGTCATCGAACCCATGTGCGCAACCATGCTCATCGGAGCAAGATGAATCTGCGCAACGCTCGTGAGCGTCTGTTGGGGTGCGGCAAACAGCCATTCCCCCATCCGCACAAACGGCACGATGAGGAAAAACTGCAGTGGCATGGCGGCATAGTTTGCTGCCTGGATGGCGGGTTGATTCAATCGCATGGCCTGCGCCAGTGCGGCGCACAGAATTGTGGGGACTCCCACCAGGGGAATACACCCAATGGCAAACCCGAGGGCCAGCGTGAGAGCCAGCCGTCGGGGCGAGATTCCCTGCCGCAGCCATCCGGCCGCATTGCGCTCGATCGAATTGGGGGAGATGCGCAACATTGTATTCACAACTATCAATACGATTAAACAAGCAAAATGGATTTGATATGGGTCTTTCGTGGGATTCCAGATGAAACTTTGGTGAATGTACCAAAACTGGCAGCCGAGGTCGTGGACTGTCTCATTTCAGCTGCGTTCCGTCGCTGCGATACACTTGGACCCGATGCGGGTGTTTGGAATCGATTGCGGAACCGAGATTACGGGGTTTGGTATCGTCGAGTCGGACGACAATCAGCGCGAGCCTCGGCTCGTCTGCATAGCCATGGGCGCCATCCGGCTCAAAAAAACCAAAACCACCGCCGAGCGCCTCGAACAGGTCTTTCGCGAGCTCACCTCCGAACTCGAGCGCTGGCGGCCCGACGCCGTCGCCATCGAGGGGGTTTTCTACTCAGTGAACGCCAAATCGGCACTCAAGCTGGGCCAGGTCCGCGGCGTCGCCCTCCTCGCCGCCGCCTGCCAGAAACTTCCCATCGCCGAATATGCGCCCCTCAAAATCAAGTCCAGCGTGGTCGGTTACGGACTCGCCAAAAAAGAGCAGGTCCAGTTCATGGTCGCCCGGCTGCTTGGCCTTGCCGAGGTGCCGCAGCCGGCCGATGCGGCCGATGCCCTTGCCATCGCCATCTGCCACATCCACACCGCGCAGACGCTGGCCCTCCAGACTCCGGTCGAGGGAGCAACGCGATGAATGCTCCGTTGCTCTTTCTCCTCATCTTGTCCGCCGCCGCGCTGCCCTCAGCCACCCCGGCTCAGACCTCGCCGCCTTCCGGCCCAGTAATTGTTGCCGATTTCTCTAATCCCGACCTCGTCCCATCGCACTGGACCATCACCCTTCGCCGCGACGGCAGCGGCCATTTCCACTCCGATCGCGGCCAGCCCGCTCCCGGCGAAACCAAGGAAATGGATGTACCAAACGTTGACCGCGAGTTCCAGGTCAGCGCGGTCTATGCCGACCACGTATTTCAAGTCGCTCAGCAGCACAACTGGTTCAACCAGGAGTGTGAAAGCCACCTCAAAGTAGCCTTCCAGGGTTGGAAGAAGTTCAGTTATAGCGGGCCGGATGCGCAAGGTTCGTGCACCTTCAACTATTCCAAAGACAAGCAGATTCAGGACCTCGGCGACTCACTGATGGGTGTTTCGGAGACCCTGATTGAGGGTGCGCGTTTGGAAATGCTGCTCCAACATGACCGCCTTGGCCTCGACCGAGAGATGGAATTCCTGGCCGAAGCCGCAAAGGACGGCCGCTTGCGCGAAATCGGCGCCATCAGAGAGATTCTCGGCAGGTTGGAGGCGGATCCGGAGGTCTTGGACAGGGTGCGGAAGAAGGCCCGGATTTTGTTGGCGCACGCGGCGACTTAAATCCGCGAAATACTGAGTCCAAAATGCCTAACCGGAGATGTTTTGAGCGATTCCAATGTCGCCGTACCTAAGGCCCGTTCTTAATTGTCGCCGCTTTTTGTAGCGCCGGACTCCAGTCCGGCTGTCGTGCGGGCGTCCTCGCCCGCACTCCCGTTCGGAATGCTATGAAGTCGATCGGCGCGCCATCGGTAGAATCGCGCTAGCCGGAAATATCTAAATTGTTCGCGACATTTGCATGTCCTCGGGTGTCATATAGTAGTTAGGTTCCTGATTGCGTAAATCGGAGAGGCGAAAGACCATGAATTCGAATCGGAATCGAGCAGGAAACGGAGGGCGTCTGGGACTGGCGGCGCTCGCCTTGGCAGCGGTTGCACTCATCCCGAGTCTGCGCGCGGACAATTCCGGCCAACCGGCTTCGGGAGCGGCGCGGCTCAGCAGCGTAGATGGCCAGGTGCGGATCTCGCAGGGAGGACAGGTGCTTGCCGATCCGGCGCCGATCAATTCTCCGCTCTTCGCCGGCACCCGCGTTGAAACAGGAGACGATGGCAAGGCGGAAATTCAGTTTGACGATGGCAGCGTGGTCCGCATTTCGCCGGGCAGCGCCGTCACCCTGACGGCCGTAGCCAGCCAGGGCGCCCCAGGCGGAACCGAAATCGTGTTCGAGAGCGGCCTCGGCTACTTCGAACTCCAAGGTGCGGGCCAGGGTGGCGGCCAGATGCGCGTCAACTTCGCCGGCAGCGCGGTCACCGCCACCGGATTTACCGTCATCCGCATCAGGTTGGACAATCCCCCCGGCGAGCTTGCCGTCTTCTCTGGCAATGCCCATCTCGAGAGGGGCAATTCGCTGGCCGTGGACATTCACGGCGGCGAGAGCATCGCTCTGAACGGAACCGATCCAAGCCACTACAACCTGGCTGAAACTATCGAGCCCGACTCCTGGGACTCCTGGAACTCCGACCGCGACCAGGCCTTGAACGCCGAGACTGTCGACCAGACCGGCGCGGCCAACAACTTCGTCAACAACAACAATCCAAGCCCCGCATGGAACGACCTCGACTCCAACGGAAACTGGTACAACGTTCCAGGACAGGGCTACATCTGGTCGCCCTACGAGGCCTCGAACGCTGGCTGGGATCCCTACGGAAACGGCAACTGGATGTGGACGCCGGGTTACGGCTACATCTTCGTTTCGGGCTATCCCTGGGGCTATATGCCCTACCAGTGCGGCTCATGGAATTTCTACGATGGCTTCGGCTGGGGATGGGCGCCGGGCATGGGCATGGGCGCAGGCATGGGGATGGGTGCAGGCATGGGCATGGGCGGCTGCAATCCCTGGTGGAGATCCGGCCGCTATTACGGTCCCAACATCGGTCGTGCGCCGGGCGGGTATCGTTCCATTGAAACCCCGCGTCTGCGCGGACCCTTTGGACGGACGCCTCCCAAGGTCATCTCCGTCAACCGCGGCGGCTTCAACGGCGGCGGACTCCCTCCACGCACCAGAAACAGTCCGGCGCAGATTGGGGGCGCAACGGTTGCGCCGCTGCGTCCGCTGCCGGGCAATCGCCGCTATGAGCCCTCCCCGTCGGGATATGTCTATCATCCCCGCGGCTCTCAGGGAGGGGTATACGGGGACCGGAATGGCTACAACCAGAATCCCGGCTCCGATGTCCGCACCTCGCCGGGCAACCGCCAGATCTATGAACCTGCTTCTGGCCCCCGCTACACATCCATTCCAAATCCGCACCCGCCCGTCGGCAACACTGCTGCGCCGGCTGGCAACAACACCACGCCGAACCCCGGCGTCCAGCCCGGCAACAACGGTGGCAAACCGCCCATGGGTGGCCTCGGCCCCCGTGGCTATAACGGCAGCGCCGGACAGGTGAACACCACTCCAGGTCAAGGTGGCAACTCCGGCGGCGGCCAGCAGAACATCCATTCGTGGACCCCACCCGCCAATGGTGGTGGCTCTAACGCCCATCCCACCGGCAATGGCGGCAACCCGA
>Ga0182027_10015002_pt1 | contig 10690 bp, 12 predicted proteins | sample 712E1DmetaG_FD_121300 | JGI IMG/M metagenome (GOLD analysis project Ga0182027, IMG submission 121300) | Permafrost microbial communities from Stordalen Mire, Sweden - 712E1D metaG (Illumina Assembly) | ecosystem: Environmental > Terrestrial > Soil > Wetlands > Permafrost | place: Sweden...
AATTCTTTTTTGATGTTGCTTTCATGATCCTGAGAGAAGACTGAAATTATAGAAAACAGGAATGTGAGTAAGAGGAATTTATACTTCATCAGAATGCATTTTGTTTTTGACAATATTACATGCAGATTTTTTCCCCTCAAGAGCATATTTATTATCGGGATCAATTTTTAGAGCTAAATCAAAATAAACAATAGCGTCATTGGCTTTGTTACCATGCAGGCATGCTTCGGCAAGCTCTGTATATGCGTCTGCAGAAGAATCCGCAGAAACATCAATATGTTTAAGGAAATTTCTTTCGGCTTTAATAAAATCACCTAACTTGAAATAGATTTTTCCCGCAAGTTTATAAACGGAAGGTTCATTAGGGTTTAGTTTAATTGCTTTTTCAATGGGTGAAACAGCATGAGCATTCATTCCAAGATTAAAATATATATCGGCATAAATTGCACTCAACTCCCAGTAATTAGAATACATTAATTCAGCTTTTTTGGCGTAAGTTAATGCTTTTTCATAGTTACTCAGTTTAATCTCAGTTTTAGCAAGATAGATATGTGATTCGTGAAAGAGTTCGTTTTGTTCCGCGTTTGAAATGAAGTTGATAAAATTTATTCTGGCGAGTTCGAATTCATTAAGCATAAAATGAGCGTACCCCATAAAGAATAAAACCACACGTTCTTCTTCAGGAGAGATGAAGTTCAAAACATCAATAGTCTCTTCCCATTTTGAATTTCTCAGCAGATACTGGCCAAGAAAGAGCCGAACAGTTTTGTTTTCAGAATCCGATTCCAGATAATCTTTCAGCAGATTTATTGCTGGTTCGATATTTCCCATCTGTTCATACAATTCGGCCGCACCGAAATAAGCTTCGACACAATCAGGTGTTGCATTTATGATTGATTGATAAATCTGAAGAGCATGCAGGGGTTTTTCCTGTGCCTGATAATCCCTTGCAAGCTTTAGTTTATAGTCAATCTGATATTTGATATCCAAAATCTATTCCCATACAATTGTTGAAGGAGGCTCAGAGCTGGAATATAAATCTAAATTATTTACCGATCAACTCTTTATAAGCTTTTGAGTCGAGCAGTGCATCAAGTTCAGACGGGTTAGACAGTTCAATTTTAACCATCCAGCCGGTTCCGTAAGGATCAGAATTAACGACTTCAGGAGTGCTTTGTAAAGCCGGATTAACTTCAATAACCTTACCGCCGCAGGGAGCAAAAATATCGCTGACAGTTTTGACTGCTTCAATAGTGCCAATAGATTCACCGGCCTTTATATTTTTTTTATTAGGATCTACATCAACAAATACAACATCACCAAGTTCACCCTGGGCATAATCGGTAACGCCGACGGTTCCCACATTTCCCTGTAAGGAAATCCATTCATGATCTCTTGTATATTTCAAATTTTCAGGAAAGTTCATACAAACCTCAGTTAGTTTAAATACAGAAAATTATTTAAGAAAGTTGTCTAAAAAACTTGTATCAAAATTACCACTTTTAAATTTCTCATCCTCAAGAACTTTAAGATGAAAAGGTATTGTGGTCTTGATCCCCTCAATTACAAATTCCTCAAGAGCCCTTTTTCCACGGGCTATAGCATGCTCGCGGTCAATTCCCCAAACTATGAGTTTAGCTACAAGGGAATCATAATAGGGGGGAATAGTATAAGGGTTATAAATATGGGAATCGACTCTTACACCGAAGCCGCCGGGGAAATGAAGGGATTGAATTTTACCGGGAGAAGGTCTGAAATTCTGATCCGGGTCCTCCGCATTTATTCGAAATTCAATAGCATGTCCGAATGGTTTACGGGGGAGTATATCAATTCTATCTCCGGCTGCAGCATTTATCTGTTGTCTGATCAGGTCAACTCCGCAAACCAGTTCGGTTACCGGATGTTCAACCTGAATTCTTGTATTCATCTCCATGAAATAAAATTTCTTATGTTTATCAAGCAGGAATTCTATAGTGCCGGCGCCTTCATAATTAATGGATTTGGCACCAAGAAGAGCAGCTTCTCCCATTTTATCTCGCATAATATCATCAATAACTGCGCATGGGGATTCCTCAATAAGTTTCTGATGTCTGCGCTGGACTGAACAATCCCTCTCACCATATTGATAAATATTTCCATGTCTATCCCCCATTAGCTGTATCTCTATGTGCCGGGGATTTTCAATATACTTCTCGATATAAACGGCCGGATTACTAAAGAAAGATTCGGCTTCATTTCCTGCAGTCTGGAAGGCATTCAGGAATTCACTCTCGTTCCAGACGACACGCATACCTTTACCGCCGCCGCCGGCAGAGGCTTTTATAATCACCGGGAAACCAATCTCCTTCGCAATATCAATTCCTTCTTGAGGAGTTGTAACAACTCCATCACTACCGGGAATTACAGGAACGCCATTTCTTCTCATAGTTTCTTTGGCATTAGCTTTATCCCCCATTCCCTGAATCATTTCGGGGGAGGGACCAATAAACTTGATGCCGGTTTCAGCACATATTTCAGAGAAGTGTGCGTTCTCAGCCAGAAAGCCATAGCCGGGATGGATTGCATCAGCGCCGGTAATATGGGCAGCAGAAATTATGGATGAGATTTTAAGGTAGCTATCTTTACTTGGAGGAGGTCCAATGCATACAGCCTCATCGGCAAAAGTTACATGCAGCGAATCCCTGTCTGCTTCAGAATAAACCGCAACAGTTTTAACTCCAAGCTCTTTGCATGTTCTTATAATGCGTAAGGCTATTTCCCCGCGATTAGCAATTAGTATTTTGTTGAACAAATATTTCTCAGTTTTAATTAATAACTAATTAGTTTGAATTAAAAAGAGAGGCTGATTATATTCAACCGGTTTCCCGTTTTCAGCAAGTATCTTAATAATCTTTCCATTAACATCACATTCAATTTCATTCATCAGTTTCATGGCTTCAACTATGCAGAGGACGCTCCCCTGGGAGACCACATCACCGACCTTCACATAATCATCAGCATCCGGAGAAGGTGCCCTGTAAAAAGTGCCGACAATAGGAGAATTGATGACATGCTGATTTTTTCCAGCTTCTTCATCTGATTCGGATTTACTATTGATTTTTATATTTATATCAGATAAATCAGGATCGGGAGAAACTGATTGGGAGATCTGAGGCTGGCTGTTAACCGATACAGTCTTTACCTTTTTAGCTATCTTGATCTTGAAGCCGCTTTCTTCCACTTCAAGATCAGTTAAACCGCTGGTATCAAGGATCCGCACCAGTTTTTTAATCAGATTTAAATCCATAATTCATCCTGTAATAATTTACAATTTTACCCGTTCAACGTATCCGCCTGTTCTGGTATCAACTCTCAAAAGATCATCAACATTAACAAAAAGAGGGACAGTGATAGTAGCGCCGGTTTCAAGTTTAGCCGGTTTATTAGCGCCGGTAGCAGTATCACCTCTGAAACCGGGTTCAGTTTCGACAACTTTAAGATTAACAAAGGTTGGAATATCGACGGTAATAATGTCACTGCCGTTAAACAGAATTTCAACCTCTTCCGCTTCTTTAAGATAATTCACACCATCGCCGATTGAGGCAACGGGGACATTGATCTGTTCATAATTATCATTATCCATGCATACCAGGAACTCACCTTCCCTGAACAGATATTGATATTTACGTCTTTCAACTCTTATAATTTCAATAGTTTCACCGGAGCGGAAAGTATTGTCAAGAACTTTACCGGTTCTGACATTTTTTAATACAGTTCTGACAAAAGCCCCGCCTTTACCCGGTTTGACGTGTTGGAAATCTGTAATTGCATATAGGTCGTTTTTATATTTAATGATTAATCCATTGCGGAAATCTGAGGTATCAGCCATAAAAGCACATATTAAGTTAGTGAATAAATAGGGGGAAAAAATAGAGATTTAAGGCGTGAAAGTCAACAAACCCAATTTATAAGAAACAGGCAATTTTAGTTAAAAACAGGGGTGTTTTTGGTAATTTCTTGCATAATTTCACTAAAAACGGGGTAAAAATAAAATGAGGCTGTCTCAAAAGTTAAATAACTGTCATTCTGAAGGAGCGAAGCGACTGAAGAATCTCATAAATTGTTTTTAAAATGCAGATTCTTCGCTACGCTCAGAATGACACACTAGACTTTTGGGACAGCCTCATCAGTAAATATCTTAAATGACTGGCAAAATGAACTATTGTTCAGCCTGAACCGAATAACGTTCAACTTCTCTGACAGCAGTAGAAGTATTATAATCTTTCTTTATTTTCTCAAAAAGTTCTTTAGCTTCAGCGTTTTTACCTGCTTTCAGGTAGTTAATTCCGGCCTGAAGGAGATATTCAGGATTAAGAGCATTTTCATTTGTAACATGACCGGCTTTTTTATAAAGGTCTCCGGCTTTTTCATAATTATTTTTGAAGGACTCATATCCGGCCTCGCCGGCCAGAGAAGTGGCTTTGAATATTTTATTGCTGCCGCTGTAACTTTCGTAATATTTAAATGCGTCATCGGTTTTGCCCAAATATTCATACGCATTGGCAAGATATATTTTGGCTATTTCACCATTTTCTGTGCTGCCATATTCATCCACTATTTTTTTGAGACCGACAAGTTTTGTACCTGCTCTACCTTCGATAGCTTCCATATAATTGCCTGCATCATAGGAATTCATTACCCGGGCAAGCTGAACGCATGCTTCATCATTATTTTTCTTTCTGTTGTTAACAAAGAAGACAACTGCAATTATAATAACTGCAAGAACACCTGCATAGGTAAGTAACCGATTCCTGTTTTCATCAACGAAGGAATAGACCTTATAATAAGCGGTGACTAATTTATCTTCTTTCATCTCTTTTTTAGAGAGTTTTTTTCTTTTAGTAAGCATTTGGAAGTATCCTTAACTTAAAAGTTAAATAGTTATAAAAATTCAGTGGAAGCAAATTTAAGATTATATTTGATAATCTGCTATTGAAAAGCTTAAAAAAAAGTGCGCCCAGGGGGACTCGAACCCACAGCCTTTGGAACCGGAATCCAACGTTCTATCCATTTGAACTATGGGCGCGTGAGTATTTATCTTCTTACTTTTCAAGGACAAACTTACTTAAATAAACCTAAAGATTAAAGAAGTATTTTTTGTTTCATTTTGATAATTCAGTTCTTCATCTAACAATTTCAATCTATTTGTTATGCCTTTTCCGGAGATTGTCTGAAATTTCTTTTATTGATATGTCCTGATCAGCTAACATTACAAAAAGATGATAGATGAGGTCAGAGGTTTCGTTTATAAGTTCATTCCTGTCGTGGTTTTTGGCGGCAATAATTGTCTCAACTGCTTCCTCACCGACTTTCTGTATAATGCGGTTCTCCCCTTCGGTGAAAAGTTTGGTGGTATAGGAGCCCTCAGGTAATTCTTTTTTACGGGATAAGATGAGTTCAAATAGTTCAGATAAAAATGAAATGCCAGGAAAGCGTTCTTCTTTAAAACAGGAATAATTCCCAGTATGGCAGGTATTCCCTACAGGGTTTACTCTTACAAGGAGTGAATCATTATCACAGTCGCTTTTAATATCAACAAGATTGAGGAAATTCCCTGAGGTTTCCCCCTTTACCCATAATGTTTTACGTGTGCGGCTGTAAAAAGTAACTTTGCCGGTGTCGATAGTTTGCCGCAAAGATTCCTTATTCATAAACCCTACCATAAGAAGGGCATTGGTGCTATTATCAATAATAACAGCGGGGAGAAGTCCGTTAAGTTTATCAAAATTCAGTTTGTCGGGAGAAATCATTTCTTTATCCTATTAAATGCGGACATGAATAGTATTTTGTTTAAGATAGTCTTTAAGATCTTTTATTTTCAACTCACCGAAATGGAAGAGGGACGCGGCAAGGCAGGCATCAGCACTGGTTTTAACAAAAGCTTCAAGGAAATGTTCTTTAGTACCCGCGCCGCCTGAGGCGATAACCGGAATATTAACAGATTTAGTGAGAACAGAGAGGAAGGGAATGTCAAAGCCGGATTTGGTACCATCCTTATCCATTGAGGTTAAAAGTATTTCACCGGCGCCCAATTCCTCCACACGTTTACACCAGGAGAATCCTTCAAGGTCTGTTTCTTCAGTGCCGCCTTTAACAAATACTTTATAAGTTCCATTTATCAGCTTAACATCAATGGCCGCAACAACTGCCTGGCTGCCGAATTGTTTTGAAGCGGATGTAATAAGTCCGGGGTTTTTAACAATTGATGAATTGAGGGAGACTTTATCCGCTCCTGCTTTAAGAAGATTTTCAATATCAGAAAGGGAGCGTATTCCGCCGCCGACCGTAAAGGGAATCCTTATGGCACGGGCAATCTCTTTTACAAGTTCGACAAGAGTAATTCTTTTCTCAATTGAGGCAGTGATATCCAGAAATACAAGTTCATCCGCACCTTCATTCGAATAAACTTCTGCCAGCTCAACCGCGGAACCGGCATCGCGCAAATTGATAAAGTTAATGCCTTTAACGACACGGTTATTTTTTACATCCAGGCAGGGGATAATTCTTTTACTTAGCAAGCTGGCTTAACTCCTCAAGATCAATTGTTTTTTCATATATTGCCTTACCGACTACAACACCGTAAATTTTCATCTCTTTTAATATCCTGATATCCGAAATATCTTTAATACCGCCGGATGCTATCAGTTTAATCCGCGGGTAATCTTTTCTCATTCCTGAGTAAAGCGGAATGTTAGTTCCCAGTAATGTTCCATCCTTTGAAATATCAGTGCAAATAAACTGATCGAGACCAAGAGAGGTGCAATAATTAATGTGATCATATAAAGAGACAGATGTTGTTTCAGTCCATCCCTGAACCGCTATCATATTATCATTTACATCGGCTGAAACGATAAATGAAACAGGGTTATAAGAACGAAGCATAAATTCAAATTTATTTTTATTCCTGATGGCCATTGATCCGATAATAATTTTATCGACACCGATGGAAAACAGCGTCTTAACGGTTTCATTACTTCTGATGCCGCCGCCGAATTCTATTTCCAAACCGGTTTCAGTTTTAATTGATTTTAATATATCGAGGACAGTAACCGCACCGGCAGCAGAACCCTGCAGATCTACAATATGGATTCTTTTAAAACCAAATTCGGCATATTGTTTTGCCTGATCGAGCGGAGATAACGGATAATAGGTTATATCTTTGAAATTACCTTTTGATAAGCGTACTGTTTTTTTATCATAAATATCGATAGCGGGAATTATTAACATAGTTTTGTCCTTTTGTAATCAGCAATGGTCAATAAAGTTTTTTAACACAGAAAGTCCGGGGGCAGATGATTTCTCCGGATGGAACTGAACACCGAAAAAGTTATTCTTTTCAATGGAGGAGGAGAAGCAGATATTATTTTCGGCAACGGAGGTAGTAAATAAACCGACCGGAGCATAGTAAGAATTAGCAAAATAAAAGAATTCATCCTGTTTAATATCCCGGAAAAGTTTGTTCCCGGAATTATAATGAACGGTATTCCATCCAATATGAGGGACTTTGGTTTTTGAAACATCAAAATGGAGGACAGGGAGAGGAAATATTCCAAGTCCGGTTGTATCCCCCTCTTCAGAAGAACTGCACAGGAGCTGCATGCCGAGGCAGATTCCGAGAATAGGTTTTTCAGTATTCTGCAGATAACTGAAGAGTTTCCTGGAGTGAAGCTGGTTTACCGCAAAAGAGGCCTCACCTACTCCCGGGAAGATAATCTTGGCTACATTTTCCAATTTCTCAATCTCATCAGTAATAATAAAATCAGACCCCAGCCGGCTGACAGCATTTGCAACAGAGGCGACATTACCCGCGCCATAATCAATTATAGCAATCATAGAATGCCTTTGGTTGAGGGGAGTTTTCCGGAAGCCCTTTCGTCAATCCTGCATGCTTCGTTCAATGCTTTGGCGAACGCTTTAAACATAGATTCAATTTTATGGTGGTCATTTTTTCCCGAAACTTTTAAGTAAATATTTGCCTTCAATCCGGATGAGAGAGCACGGAAGAATTCTTCGGTTAGTTCAGTAGGAAAGGCGCCGAGATTGGGGGAGTTGAATTTTGCATGGAACCGAAGAAAAGCGCGGCCGCCAAGATCAAGGGCACAATAAGCGGCAGAATCATCCATCGGAAGGAAAAAGCCATAACGCTTAATTCCTGTTTTATCGCCAAGGGCTTCTGATAATGCGGTTCCGAGAGCAAGACCGGTATCTTCGACTGTATGATGCTCATCAACTTCAAGATCACCGACAGCTTTTATCTCAAGAAATATATTAGCGTGCCTGGCTATTTGAGAGAGCATGTGGTCAAAGAATCCTATTCCCGTGGATATTTTACTTTCCTTCTTGCTGTCAAGTGAAACCCTCACGCTAATATTGGTTTCTTTAGAAACCCGTGAGACAGAAGCGGAACGGAGATCAGAAATTATATAAGAAGCAGCTTCTTCAAACGTAGTCTTAATTATTTTATCGTTTATCAGCAGGTTATTATTCCTGCCGCGGAAAACGATATAATCATACTTAATAATATTATCCGCTTTCTTTAACATGATCTGCTCAAGAGATAATATTCCGGCTACAAGGGGAGAAATATTTTTAACCGGTATATCAGTAAAGAGGATGCAGCCCTTTGACTGGAGTAATTTCATTCCGGAGATTAAACCCCCAGAACGAGGGGAATCAAAATCAAGTATATCTGCTTTAATTAAAACGGTTTTCATTTTTCCACCTGTGAAGATAAAACAATAGAAAGGAGTTTAAGGAGTTCCTTATTCTGAGGGCGGGTGCCCACCGTAATGCGAAGACAATTTTCAAGTTTGGGCTGAGTACTTCTATCCCTGATTACAACACCCTTTTCAGCCAGCTGCTTCTGAACAAACGAGGCATTTTTTATTTTAATCAAAATGTAGTTTGTATCAGACGGATAGATCGTATCAATGCCTTTTAATTTTTTTAGCTCCGTTATCAGGAATTGTTTTTCGGAAAGAACGGAAGAAATAAACTTATCCTTTAGTTCAATATTCAGCATAGCTTTGTGGAAAGCGGATCTTGTGAGAGAGTTTATATTATACGGCGCTTTCACTTTAAAAAGATAATTCACAAGGACTTCATCGGCAATGCAGTAACCCAGGCGTATACCGGCCAGACCCCATGCTTTAGAAAAAGTTCTAAGAATGACAAGTCTGGGGAAATCATTTATAAGGCCGATACATGAGTCTGCCATTTCAGCGAAATCAATATATGCCTCGTCTACGACAATAATTGCCCCGGTCTTCTGAAGGAGAGTTTTAACCGATTCCTTAGTTAAAAGGTTGGCGGTCGGGTTGTTAGGAGAACAAAGGAAAATAATTTTTGTATCGGAATTAAGTTTATTAAGGACAGCATCCGGATCCAAATCGAATTTATCATTCAGAAAAACAGTTTCAGTCTTAACATCATTTATATCCGCAGCCACTTTATACATTCCGTAAGTAGGTTCAGGAATCAAAACGGAATCTTTTCCGGGAGAACAGAATATTCTTATCAGTAGATCGATAATCTCATCTGATCCAACGCCGAAGAAGAGTTTCAGATATGAAATGCCTAAGTAATCAGCGAGGGTTTTTCTCATAGAAATCTGCATAGGATCCGGATAACGATTCAGGTTCTGTTCTTCAGATTCAACAACGGAGCCGAAGCTGTTTTCATTTGCGTCAAGCAGAATCCCCTCATTATACATGTCCCTTGCTGAGGTATAAGGTTTCAGACCGCGTATATTTTTTCTTACTAATTCTTCTATCATTATTTTATCCTGATTGTAACTGCATTTTTGTGCGCTGCCAATCCTTCAGTTTCTGCCAGAGTTTCAACAGCAGAGGAGATTTTTTTAAGTCCTTCTTTGGTTAAATTCTGGAAGGTAATTGATTTCATATATGATTCAACACCCACGCCGCCGAAAGCACGTGCATAACCGGAAGTCGGAAGAGAATGATTAGTACCGGAGGCATAATCACCCGCGCTTTCCGGAGAAAACTCACCGAGGAATACTGATCCCGCATTATGAATTCTATGAGTATACTCAGCAGCATGTTTAACGTTCAGGATAAGATGTTCGGGTGCGTAGCGGTTGCTGAATTTCAATGCTTCTTTGATGTTATCAACAAGGAGCGTGAAAGAATTTTTAAGAGACTGTTCAACAATTTCACGTCTGGGGAGATCAGCAATCTGGACATTGATTTCTTTCTGTACCTTCGCTATCAGATTTTCGGAATTAGTAACCAGAATGACTTGTGAATCGGCTCCATGTTCTGCCTGGGAGAGTAAATCTGATGCGACAAATGAGGGATTAGCTGATTCATCGGCAATAATAAGTAATTCACTTGGACCTGCAGGTAAATCGATTGCGCAACCGTAAGGATCAATACTAACCAGCATTTTTGCAGCAGTCACATATTGATTTCCGGGGCCAAAGATTTTATCAACTTTAGCAAAATCTTTATCACCATAAGCGAGCAGACCAATTGCATGTGGACCGCCTATTTTAATTATCTCTTTAATTCCGCATAACTGCGCAGCAAATAATATTGCAGGATTGATTTTTTGACCTTTAATCGGTGTACATAAAACTACTCTTGGACACCCGGCAATTTGAGCAGGAATACCCAACATTAAAACAGTG
>Ga0182027_10015005_pt1 | contig 10690 bp, 8 predicted proteins | sample 712E1DmetaG_FD_121300 | JGI IMG/M metagenome (GOLD analysis project Ga0182027, IMG submission 121300) | Permafrost microbial communities from Stordalen Mire, Sweden - 712E1D metaG (Illumina Assembly) | ecosystem: Environmental > Terrestrial > Soil > Wetlands > Permafrost | place: Sweden...
AGTCCATGACGAGCGGGCGCTGGATGGTGTAGTCGTCGCTGGTGACGCGCCAGGCCATGGAGTAGACGTAGGGGAGCAGCCGGTAACGCAGGCGGTCGATGGCGAGCAGACCCGGATAGACGCGATCGTAGATCCAGAGTTCGTTGTGGTCGCGGTGGCCGTGGGTGCGGAAGATGGGACAGAATGCCCCGTACTCAAACCAGCGCGCGTAGAGCTCCTGGTACTCGGGCTTGTTGGCGAGGCCGGCATACGGCTGATGGTAGCCGCCGATGTCGGTGGTCCAATAGGGTAGGCCGGAGAGGGCGAAGTTGAGGCCAGCGGGTACCTGGTGGTGAAGGGCCCACCAGGTGGAGTAGACGTCTCCAGACCAGACGGTGGCGCCGACGCGCTGCTGGCCCATGAAGGCAGAGCGCGTGAGCAGGAAGACGCGCTTTTCCATTGTCGTCTGCTTCCAGTGGTCCTGCACGCCGAGGTTGTGGGCGAAGGGAAAGATGTTGGTGTATTCGAGGCCGCTGCCGATGTGCAACTGCTTGTCGCGCAGGATGGCGTCGCCCACGTGGGGCCAGTGCTCCTCAGGCTCAGCGCTGTCGAGCCAGAAGGCATCCCAACCCTGGGCGAAGAGCTTGCCGGCGAGTTGGTTCCAGTAGAAGTCGCGCCCCTCCGGATTAGTTGGGTCGTAGACATGGGTGTCGCCGATCTCGAAGCCGCGACGCTTGATCTCCTGGTAGTTCTTAGCGGCGTCGTCCATGAGGCCCCAGACCGAGATCATGGCGTGAACATGTTGGTCGTGCAGGGTTTTCAGTTCGGCGGGAACGTCGGTGTAATTCGAGTTGAATACCGGATCGCCTTCGCCGTCCTTGGTCCACCAGAACCAGTCCTGCACAATGGCGTCCATGGGGATGTGGCGGGTGCGGTACTGGCTGGCGATGTCGAGAATCTCAGCCTGCGAGGAGTAGCGGTCTTTTGACTGGAACAACCCGTATGCCCATTGCGGAAGCATTGGGGCATGGCCGGTCATGGTCCGGTACTGATGGATGATCGCGTCCATCTCCGGGCCATAGATGACGTAGTAATCGACCTGGTCGCCGGCGAGGGACTCAAAGTTGATGTTGAGCGGGAAGCGATTGTCGACGTAGCTGAGAGAGGCGGTGTTCCAGAGGATTGCGTAGCCCTTGGTAGAAAGCAGGAGGGGGATTGCGACGTCGGTGTTGTTCTGGGCGAGCTCGACGGTGCTGCCGCGGTAGTTGAAGAGGCCGCCCTGATGCTGGCCGAGACCATAGATGGCCTCGGTTGCGTCAGGATCGAAGCGATCTTCGATGTGGTAGAGTCCCGGCGCGTCTGAACGGAGATAGGTGCGGGGGAGGCTGGGGTCCTCGCGTGCCAGCGTCTCGCCGGCGGCGGTCTTGAAGGCAAGGTTGCCTTGCTGGACGGAGAGAGAGACTGTGAGGCGCGCCGTGGTGAGGGTGGTCTGGCCGTCTGACTGGGCGAACTGGAAGGCCGCGCCAGGGCAAGATTGGGCTTTGTCGAGCATCCATGGGCGAGGTGATGTGGAGGCTGGGGAGGCGACGGGCCGCGCGACGACATGGACGAGCGAGTCGCCGCAAATTGTGACTTCAAGCGTTTCGTAGTCGTTGTGCGCGGTGAGGCCTGTGGGCGACTGCTCGGCCTGCATTGCGGAGGGATGCAGAGTCTGCGCAGCGGATTGGGCGGCGATGCCGGATGTTGAAGCGACGACTAACGACAAACAGGCAAGGACGAGCGGGCGCGTGAAATCGGCAGCTAGGGACTTGAACATGGGGCACCTCATTGAGTGCGGTGGAAAGCTGGTATAAGAAAAACGGCCCCCGCCGGTGGCAGGGGCCGCTCATACTGGTGGTCGAATCGAAGCAGCTTACTTGAGGTTGCCGTTCGAATCCATAGTGATGCCGCCCGGACCGGCGTTCTTTTTCTCTTCGTTCTTCTTGCGCGTGTCCATAGCCTTGGTGCGCCACTCTTCCGCGGCTGCGATGTCGGCCTTGACGGCTGCATTATCGCCAAAGTCAACGTCGGCCTTGCGGCGGTAGATGAGGTTTAGATAAGCCATGGCTTCGTCATAGTTAGCCCGGTTTGCCACTGCGTCGTTGAGGTATTTCAGGCCTTCTTCAACGAGTGGGCCATTCTGGGCCTTGAGCGGGTCCATGACCTTCTTGGGCGCTTTGAGATTGCCAGCGCCATCGTCGTTGATGCCAGCCGCCTGCAGAGCTGTCAAGGTGTTTTCGTGCGCCTGGGTCCAGTCGATAACGCCGACAGTATAGGCGGCCTCAGGATCCTTGGGATCGACCGCCAGAACCTTTTTCTGCCATTCCTTGGCGTCATCCATTTTCTTGATCTGGAAATAGATGCCCGCGATCTGTTTCAGACTGGTGGTATCGCCGGGGTTCTTGGCCAGGACGTCCTGGAAGATGTCGATGGCCTCTTGCGCGGTCTTCAGGTTTTCCGCGGTATCCAGCCCTGGAACGACATTCTGAGCCAGCGCGGTGGCCAGGTAGGTCTTTGCCATAGGCAAATTGGGGTCAAGCTTGGTAGCTCTCTGGAAGTGACCGATCGCCTCTTCATAGTGGGCGCTCTTGTAGGCTTCGACTCCCTTGTTCAACTGGTCACGGGCTGCAAGCTGGTCGCACCCGCTCATGGCAAGCACCATGCCGGCAAGGGTAACCGCGAACGCCGTAATACGTGCGGGTCCATTCATGTTCGTATCCTTCTCCTTCAGGCGAGAGCCTATCGGGTGCGCGCCTGGAAACTAGTACACCTGGCTGGGGGCGGGAGCAACCGAAACCAGGATTGAAAAATTGTACTCCTGTTTCCGCCCGGCCTTGCTTCTTCCGGACGTGGCTGGCAACCGTAGAGGGTTCGGGAATCAGCTACAACCCCTTTTTCTCCGTTGGCCAGCCTGAATCTGCAGTGCCTTAACTCTTAATCCGGCGCGATCGGGGTGGGCCATTTGGCCGCTTCCGACCGCCTCAACGACTCCCTTTGCAGGGAGAGGTCCGGATGTTACCTTCTATTGGCCGGCCTGAATCTTCGGCGTCATCAAGCCGATGTGATCCACGTTGGCCGCTCGGCCAATATCGATGACTTCGGCAATGTAAGCGAAGTTCAGATCGTCGTCGCCCCTGACGAACATGACGCGCTCTGCGCGGTTGGCGTAGATCTCAGTCAGCCTGGGCAGCAGGTCGGTCTTTGCCACGTCGGTCTCATTGATCTTGTACGTCGGGGGAGCGCCGGGACGGTAGAAGACCTGAACCACGATGGTGCGATCGGTTTGCGGCTGCTGCTTCTGAGGATCCTTGGGTGGCTGGGGCACAAGCGCATCCAAGCCCTTCGGCGTGACTGGCACGATGACCATAAAGATGATCAAGAGCACCAGCAAAACGTCGATCATGGGCGTTACATTGATGTCGGACGAGTAACCTCCCCCGCCTCCCATTGTCATTGCCATGGCTTAAAACTCCTCGTTACCTAAAAATCGTTAAATGGGCTGCAAAACTGCAGGCTTATTGGCCGCCGCCTGAGAGGTTGCCTTCCTTCTTCGCAGTCAGCAAGCCTACTTCGTCCACGCCGGCTGTGCGCACGTCATCGATGGCGTCTTCAACAGCCTTGTACTGCGCCCGCGCGTCCGCGCGAACATAAATTGTCTTGCCGGGCTTGTCAGCCAGCTTGTCTGCGACCTTGCGGCCAAGCTCGCTTGGAGCGACCTTGTCCTGGCCGAGGAACAAACCACCATCCCTGGTGACGGCAACGACAATGGCATCTTCCTTGTCGGCGTCAGGCATGGCAACGGCGTTGTCCACTTTGGCCATATCGATGGCAACCTTGTTTTGAAGCATCGGGGTGATAACCATGAAGATAATCAGCAGGACCAGCATCACGTCCACCATAGGAGTGACGTTGATGTTGGAGCTGACGGCTTTACTTAGGTCACGTACTGCTATTCCCATTGTCGGGGCTCCGTGGGTTTGAATTTTTCGCCGGACCCGTCCGGTCTTGCATTCATGAATCGACTAGTCGAAATCAGCTTGCCCGGACGAGAGGTAAACCGGTGGGCAGAAGAGGATTAAGGCTCTCCCGCCCCCCGCAGCTTCTCGCTCGAACCGACAGCCGCCTCGCTTAGCGCTTGTGGCTCTGCTTGATGAAGTAGTCGACGAGTTCGCTCGAGGAGTTATCCATCTCGACGTCGAACGCTTCGACACGACCGGTGAAATAGTTGAAGGCCATAACGGCGGGGATGGCCACGAGAAGGCCGAACGCCGTGGTGACCAGGGCTTCAGAGATGCCGCCGGCAACCGCGCCGATACCCGAAGTCTTCTGGGTGGCGATCTGCTGGAAGGCGTTCAGAATACCGATAACTGTTCCGAGCAGGCCGACGAAGGGAGCAGTTGCGCCGATGGTGGCGAGAACGGCAAGACCCCTCTTGAGCTTGGCATGGACGATGGCTTCGGCGCGTTCGAGAGCGCGGCCGGAACTGGCGATGGTCTCGTCGGTAGCGGTGCCACCGGAAGCGCGGAACTCCTGCAGGCCGGCGGTAACAACTTCGGCAAGGTGGGACTTCTTGTTGCGGTCGGCAATCTTGATAGCTTCTTCAAGCTTGCTGTCCTTGAGCGCGCCGGCAACCTTAGGCGCGAATTCGCGCGATTGCTTGCGGGCGGCCGAGAAATACAGGTAACGGTCGATCATGACGGCCAACGACCAGATCGACTCGATGAAGAGGATGATGGCGATGCAACGCGCCGGCCATCCCATGTGATCCCAAAGCCCCATGGGGCTGAAGCTGACCGTCTGCTCCCCTTCCTGGAAGAGAAGGGCCAGGCTGCTGACCGAATGCGAAGCGAAGTGTGTGAGTTGAGCGAGAATCACTGAATCGTTCCTCCTAAGGAGTTTCTTGTGAACTGAAGACTACCTTACGGTTGCTGGGAATGCGGTTCTTTCCAGATTCGCATTCAGGTCAAAAGCGAAGCTCCCTGCCAATGACGCAACAGGGAGCCAGAGTGTTTGTCATCCACCCAAGGTGAAGATCACGTTTACCGTGGTCTCTACCTCGACCGGCTCGTTATTGAGCAGGTAGGGTCTGTAGCGCCAGGACTTCACCGCATCCATGGCGGCCTGTTGCAACATGGCCGGTCCGCTGACCACGTGTAAATTCTGGATCGTCCCCTGCTTGGAAATCTCAGCCTGAAGCACCACAGTGCCTGAAACGCGGGCGGCTTTGGCGATCGGCGGATAGACGGGCTGAGTTTTCTGAATCAGCATGCCCACCATGACGCCGGCGGAGATGTTTACCTTCTTGGGGGCCGCGGCCTTAACCTGGGGTCCCTTGTTGGCGAACATGTCGGTTACGCCGCTGGTGGTGCCGCCAAGGCCTTCCATGCCGGCCACGCCAAAAGTAGATGGCGGCGCTTCTTTTTCCGCAACGATGGTGATGTTGTGCGGAATCCGCGTAGGCGCGGTCAACTGGTTGTTCATCATCTCCGACTGTACGTGGACGACATGCACAACCTCGGGCGGTGGCGGTGGCGGCGGAGGAGGTGGCGGAGGAGGTGGAGCAAACAGCATGGTCTGCATCATCCCCTTCGGCAGCGCCTCTGGATAGATCAGCGGAATAAGGATAAGCAGGACAAGAACTGAAAGGTTGGCGATACCCGTGAACATCGCCCAGCGTCCACTCTTGGTCTTGATTCTACCCGCGGATTCAAATGTGGAATCTTCAAACATGGCCAGCCTCGAATCGGGTGTGGGTTACTCCTAATTAGACACCGCGAGAACCACAAATGTTCCCGTGCTTAAAAATCGTCTCAATAGAAGCGTGTTCACCTTATCAGAACAACGCCTCCGCTGCAAAGCATACTGCAAAATCGGTGCAATTTCGGGTTTTTTGGCGCCTTTTGTGTTGCCGCACCCCAAAATCCAATTCAAAACCCCAGGCAGTGTGCCCTGGGAAACTCTCAGGCATGAATCGATGGAGAGGTACTCCTCTGCACCGACCCCGCATTCCCTTAAACTCTAGCCCGTTTCGCCGCCGGCAAAGCTGTTGCCTTGCCGCCCTTGCCACGCCACTGCTGCCATGCGACCAGCATTGGCGCGGCCACGGCAATCGACGAATAGGTCCCGATAAGAATACCCACGACGAGGGCAAATGAAAAGCCCTTCAGGACCGGCCCGCCGAAGATATAAAGCGAAAGCACGGTCAGGAAGGTCAGTCCCGAGGTGAGGACGGTTCTGCTCAAAGTCTGATTGATGCTTCGATTGACGACGTCCGGCAGTGCTTCGCGGCGGCTGAGGCGCAGGTTTTCGCGGATGCGGTCGAAGACAACAATGGTGTCGTTCATTGAGTAGCCGACCAGGGTGAGGATGGCCGCGATAACGGTGAGGCTAATCTCCTGGCCTGTCAGCGCAAAGGCGCCAACGGTGATGAGCGTGTCGTGGAAGCAGGCGACGACCGCGGCTACGCCGTAGATCAATTGAAAACGGAACCAGAGGTAGATCAGCATCCCCGCCATTGAATAGAGGGTCGCCAGGCCGGCCTGCTTTTCAAGCTGCTTGCCCACCGTGGGGCCCACCACCTGCACATTGCGCACCGTGAAGGGATTGCTATAGTGTGCGTTCAGGGCGTCGACAATCTGCTGGCGGCCCAGGTCGAGCGCGCTCTCGTTGGTCTGCTCGGGCAGGCTGATGAGCACCTCGTTGTTGGCGGGCACGTCGTAGACCACGACGCTGGCATCCTTGATGCCGGCGTCCTGAGTCGCCTGGCGAATCTTGTTGATGTCAGGTGTCTGGGCGAACTTGACCTGTACTTGCGTGCCGCCGCTGAAATCCACGCTCAAGGGAACCGGGCTACCGATTTTCGCCCAGTGCATCCCCATCGAGATGAGGCCGGCAACGCTGAAGATCATTGAAAATGCGAGGAAGTACCACTTCTTCCCCAACCAATCCACATTTACGCCGTGAAACAATTCCACTGGTTCTCTCCGCTTCCTGGGAGTGACGGGGTTCGCGAACTCCGGCACTCGATTTTGCTGCCTTCAGGGGCTAAAGCCCCGATATACCTGCGCGCCTTGCGGCACGACTGAAGTCGTGCCCTGACACAAAACGTTCAATTCACCCGCGCATTCCCTAGTCCCTGTTCCCTATTCCCTGCCCTTAGATGGACACCATTTCGCCTGGCTTCAATCGGTTCAGGTGGGCCTCGAAGATTACGCGCGAGACAAACACCGCTGTGAAGAGGTTAGCCAGCAGACCAATGGTGAGCGTGGTTGCAAACCCTCTGACCGGGCCGGTGCCGAAGAGGAACAGGATAGCCGCCGAAACGATGGTGGTGACGTGGGTGTCGACGATGGTGACCCAGGCATGGGCAAAGCCCTGATCCACGGCCGCCGAGGGCGCCTTACCGGCACGCACCTCTTCACGGATACGCTCGAAGATCAGCACGTTCGAGTCCACGCCCATACCTATGGTCAGGATCACCCCGGCGATACCGGGAAGGGTGAGAGTGGCGCCCTTCCAAAAGCCGAGGACTCCAAGCAGAATGATCAGGTTCAGGATCAGCGCCACATCGGCGTTGACGCCCGAACTGCGGTAATAGATCAGCATGAAGACCATGACGACGAGTACGCCTACGATGGCTGCTGTAACGCCATCGCGAATTGAATCCGCGCCCAGAGACGCACCGACGATGCGGTCTTCAAGATAGTTCAACGAAGCCGGCAGCGCACCGGTCCTGAGCATCTTGGACAGGATTTCAACTTCTTCAGGAGAAAAGGTGCCTTCGATCTCGCCGCTGTCGCGGATGGCGCCCTTGATGTTGGCCACTTCGCGGACGCGCCCGCCCATGACCACGGCCATGCTCTTGCCGACGTTGGCGCTGGTGTAATCCCAGAACTTGTCGCCCGCTTCATTGGTCAGCGTGAAGCGGACATCTCTGCGGCCATTCTGGTCGGTGCCCGGGTCGGCGGAGCGGAAGTCACTGCCGGCAACGACAGAGACGCGCTGCAGCACGTAGACGCTGTCTGCGTCTGAGCCGGTCGCCAGCGCTCCAGAGCCGTGGACCATCATTTCGTCGGTCGGCAGCGCGCCACCCACACTGGCCAGCGCCCCTGCCTCGTCCTGGTAAGGTCCGCCCACCACGGCGTGAATCTCAAGCCGTGCCGTGGACTGAATGATGCTCTTGACGCGGTCCATATCGCTGATGCCTGGGAGCTCGACCAGAATCTGGTTGGCGCCGAGGCCGTAGGCTTCAATCCTCGGCTCGCTGACGCCGAGAGAATCGACGCGGTCGCGAATGGTCTCGATGGCCTGCTGGACGGTCTTCTCGTCCAGGGCCTTTTCCACCAGCGGCTTCATGGTCAGCGTAAAGCTCGAGTCCGAGCCTCCACCAGTCAGGTCGTACTCGCTGGAGTACTTGGTATCGAGGAGGGAACGCGCGGCACTGACATTGGCCGGCGACATGCCTTCCACTCGAACTGTTTCCGGCTTGGTTGGATCGGGTTTGTATACCTGCGAATAGTTCAGGTTGGCAGTCTTCAGATCCTGCTGAATCCGCCCAACGGTGTTATCGGTCTCGGCGTTGACGGCTTCAGAGACGACTACCTGCAAGATCAGGTGCACGCCGCCGCGGAGATCGAGACCCAGGTGAATCCGGTTGCTCATCGCATCCATGAGGGCCTTGCCGCTCACGCCGGACGGTATCCCGAAGATTCCGTACAGGCAAACGAGCAGCACCGCAATAATAAGGAAAAGCTTGTTCTTCAGATTCTTCTTCATTGTTCCGTTTCTCTACTTCAAATCGCTAAAAAGTCCGCCCGAGCCATGAAAACCGATAGGCGCTTGCTATGAACCCGAGGTGTCTTCCTGGGTGACGGAGGCAATCGCGTTCTTGGCCACTTCCAGTTTAAGGTTGTCCGGGGCCACGCGAATGATGATGGAATCGTCTTTGATGGACAATATGATGCCGCGGATGCCGCCTGCCGTGGTGACGCGGTCGCCGGTCTTGATGGACCCCAGCATCGCAGCCCACTGTTTTTGCCGCTTCTGCTGCGGACGGATCATCACAAGGTAAAGTACCGGAATCAGAGCCAGGGGCAGAAGCATGGTGAGACCGCCTCCAGCCGCTCCCGCGGGTCCTGCCAAAAAGAATGCGAAACTCGTCGCCACACTCATCCTTTGCTCGCCCTGCGGCCGCAACCTCGCCGCCGTTCAGGGCACAGGCACACCCGGCCTTTGGCCGGGCTCCTGAAAAAACAGATTTGTCTCCGGGAACGTTCCTGGCTGTCGGTTCAATCCAGCCCAGGCTCTGGCCAGACGCCGGGATGGACGGCCTGCCTGGCGCGAGGCGGGATATGGATCCCCATCCGGTGCCTGCATCCGTCTCTCAGAACCCTCACGCCGTCTGCTTCCTGTTCGACACAGCTTTCCTTTGACGCTCCGGCTACGGAAACAACACCGTGAAGCCATTGCCCGTTCTATCCGGATCGCAAAAGAGTGCCTAGAAAGATAAGATACGCGTCGCCGGTAGCGTGTCAAGGCGCACAGAGGACGAATCGGTATCGTAGCGAGGGCTGGGACCCTTTTATAAAGCCCTTACAGGTCCTCTACTCCATTCTTATCGCCAGAGGCTTCTTCTGGAATTACAACGCTCTCCGCGCCCGAGCAGGCCCGATGCAAAGCCCGGCTTTCGGCGCGAAAAGCGGGAAGAGGCATCGCCATCGAGCACGAACTACATTTGGAATCGCTCTGGCTGATTTTGGTAGTTCCGGCCGTTTACTTCCTGCTGTGGGTGCTTTGGAATCTGCACAAGGAGGATAGGCGGTGAACAGTGGACAGTGCACAGTGCACAGCGGAGACGAAGTTCGACAGACCACGATCGGGAGCCGACTGCAGCCAGCTGCTAGAACATTTTCTTTTCACTGATAGTGTAAGGAAGGTCCGTGCCCCATCCATTTCACGTTCTTTGTGAAATGGGTGGGAAACCACGAAATCAACCTCACAGAAATTGTGAAAATGCCCTAATTCGCAGTGGCTGGGGTGGCCGGTGTGTCCGCATCGTCGGCGGAATCTTCGACGAGCACCGCGGAGCCGGGAACGAATTCATAGCTGACGGGATCTTTGTCGGTGGGATGGAAAGTGATCCGAAGCGGTTCGCGCTGCCAGTCGGGCGGGGCGCAGACCGGGTCCGGGTGGCCTGCGGGGTCGAAGGCTGAGAGCTTCTTCGATAATGCCGGCTTGCGGGCCGCCAACTGCGCGACGACGGCGTAAAGGCTCTTGCCGCTGGCGGTGAGGCCGCAGTAGGCTCCGTAGTCGCGAAACCAACTGACCTGGCTGACGCCGGGGTCGTAATCGGGCAATTTGAGCGCAGTGACGTGGCCGCTGACCCGGTCCACCATTAACCAGGGACCGCGCTGCCACACCCAGTGGCCCTGCTTTTCGCCGGGCAAAGCGTCGTTGATGCGCAGGACTCGGCGCACAACAAAGCTGCGGTCGGTGACATCGTGGGCGTCGCCGGTGGTCCACTCTTTCAGAAGGGTGTCGACAAGCAGAGGACGGATCTTGAGCGCGGCTTCGCCTGTGGCCGCGCCGGCCGGGTCGCCGGTCTTTGAGTAGGGCACGCGCTTGGCAGTCCCCAAAACGACGGTGTGCGCCTTGCGGGGTGCCGCGCAGGCCG
>Ga0182027_10015006_pt1 | contig 10690 bp, 11 predicted proteins | sample 712E1DmetaG_FD_121300 | JGI IMG/M metagenome (GOLD analysis project Ga0182027, IMG submission 121300) | Permafrost microbial communities from Stordalen Mire, Sweden - 712E1D metaG (Illumina Assembly) | ecosystem: Environmental > Terrestrial > Soil > Wetlands > Permafrost | place: Sweden...
AAAATCGGGAAACGCGCTTACGTACACAGGGCCACACTTGCAGTCCCTAATCATATTTTCAAGCTCGACAACTCGCTTTGGCGTCATCGGGCCGTGGCTAGTGACTGCCTCGATAAGAAACAGCCATTCACGGTCCGCATCATAGAGGATGACGTCCGGCAATTTGTCGTGTTCCGTGATGGGTATCCCTAACTTCTGGAAGCCGGCTCCATCGATATAGAGGTTCTTATAGCAGTATCACCCAGATACAAAAGGGTCGCACCTGGGGCAAAACGGGGAGCAAACTCCTCCACTATGGTGGCCTGCAATTCGTTATGCTTCCCGGGTGATAGTTTCAGCGACTTGCCATCCTCTATTCGTACAGGGACAAGACGTCTAGCACGCTTCCGCTGGTAAGTGGTTAATAGGCTTCCTTGCTTCTCTACAAACGTTTTGGCTTTTGCCAACCACTGAGCCGTTCCATAAGTTCGTATTGCGGCCAAAGCCGGTTTTGTCAGAGCATAGTGGGCGTGAGGACTATTGGTGGGCAAGTCCGGCTCAAACGGATTATAATCCGCAATCCGTGCTTGTACAAACTGGTGGAGTACTTGTCTGCGAAACGTCTCGCGAGTATTTGGAGCGTACTGCTTCCCATAAGCCGCTTCTACAAACTCCATGACACCTTTGGTTACAGTTACCGGGCGACGACGGGCCTTGTTCCAAGGCTCTCCAGGACGAAGTCCACATAGCGCCAATAATGTTAATGCTGACATCTCGTTTTGCTGGCTACGTGGCAATCCGAGAGTCTTCAGTATGTCCTGGGCTTCATCAATCTTCGTCATCTAAAATTGCTCCATTCAGACTTTACTCCAAGTGACTCCCGAGAACAGCTGCCACAATATCATCCAGGTTTGAAGCCGGATCGCACGCCAGCATAGCCCTTCGGCCAATCTCCTTGATAGCCTCAAGCGGTGGCAGAGGCATTGCCCTCAGTTCGGTGGCGCTCACCTGGGTATTCCCATTTGAAACTCGGAAGAATGTGTCCAGCAATGCACTGTTGAATAATGCAGCTAGACCATATGCCTCCTCCTCGGAAAGTGAGCCAACCGGACGATATACGTAGTTGAGGTGGTTTTCTAGTCCAATATAGGGCGACTTCAACAAACCTCTCAGCAAGGGGGCGGCAGTCAGTCGCCGATGTTGTTCTTTCGAACTGAATCGCCGCATTACTACATAGTTCTTGTCTGGAAGCAGTAGCGGCATGGAATTCGCGCTCACCTCGATATACTCTGTCTTGTTCCGTGCATAGGATGGCCAACGGACTTGCATAGCGGCCACACTTTGCATCCACAGAAGCGGTGCGTGAGTCGCGGGAACATTCCCATCATTCGCGAGTATAGGCCTGCTACGAAATGGAACTACCGGACCTGTGGAGATTTCCATCCCATAGGCTCTCAGATTACCCGTCCACGCTTCCACTGCGCTGGTCACAGCAGTGTCCTTATTGGTAACTGGAATGCGAAGCACCTTATCCTTGCTGTCCAAATCCAAGACCTCTATCAACGATAGCGTACGCAAACTAGGATGAGACAAGTCACCCAACCTTCGCACGAGGAAATTTGCACCGTGTCACCATTACGATTAGTCCACCAACCATCAACCCGTTTTGCGATCAAAACGACATTTTCTTGCAATATTTCATCTCGCCGGAATGCATCCCGTCGAGACCCGAATAAGTGGATCGTGACCGGCTTCATCTTTCGGAAGAATGTCTCTCGGAACAGACGAAAATAGGGGCCGGCAGCATAACTCCTCGGTGTAATAAATACCATCTCTCCGCCATTGTTCAGCGTAGCTGCTGTCACAGCCATGAATAATGCATAGATATTGGGCTGGCCGTGAACGACTATTCCAGCAGCCTGAGTACGTGGGTCTGACTTTTGCAGCTTGAAGTAAGGAGGGTTGGATATTGCGAGATCGAAACCACTTGAGCGCGGTTTAGAAGACAGCAATGCGAGTTGTGGATTGTCTAACGATGAAGCATGGGCTAGAATAAAGTCATCCCTATGCACGATTGCCTCAAGCGAAATACCTCTACGCTCCAGCCAGTCCTTAGTGTAACACAGACAAATCTCCAAAAGATCAGCCAGATAGACATCAGTCTCATAGGCCTCCAACTCAATATCTATGCGACGATTAGTATGCGTAGCAATCGCTTCACATATGGACACGAGAGAATTCCGGCGCCCGCGCCGGGGTCTAACACACGCAGAGTGCCGACATCCTTTAGCTTACAGGCCCTGGCCATGAATTTGGCCACTTCCATCGGAGTTAGATACTGCCCCGAACCTTTTTTGTGATCCTCGGATACAAAACGCGCATACCAGCGACCCATGCGGTCTGCATAGGAGGTAGGATACTCATTTTCTAACGGTATCGGCCTCTGATCTAATATTCTATTTTCTTGTATATCCGCTGTTTGCATCTTCGCTCTTTTACTTTTGACACCATTTTATCTATGCCGCATACACAACCGATTGAACCGCAGGTCTTATGTCCGGCAGGGATTCGCAACTCTCAGCACGAACGATATCTCTGCATTATAGAATACTTCGACAAACTCGAACATATCCCTTCTTGCCTCTTTGTTGGCAGGTGATTTATTATAAAGGGGTTACGTCGAGGCATTGCCTGATCTGTGGCCTTTTTTGACTTAGGCTCAACAACAAACCACAGGAGGTAGAAATAAGGTTTTTGTGGGCGGGGATGATAAGATTCAGCCGGATTAGTCGGTGTTTTGGATCACTCGGATAATCCGGCTAAAGATTAAGCTGAGGAGTTATCTAGATCGGCTAGGCGCTTTACTATGTCTGAGTTGGTCGGATCAAGAGACAGTGCGGTCTTCAGGTGCTGTACCGCGAGATATACTTCTCCCGTCTCCTTGTAAGCCTGGGCTATGTTTATGTGCGCGGCTACGAAAGCTGGGTTGATCTCCAATGCTTCCTTGAATAGCTTTATAGCCTTGTCCATTTTGTCTTGATGGGCGTAGCAGAGGCCCAAATAGTGTTTGATATCGGGATATTCGGGATACGCGGAGACGGCTTCTACCAGTACATCGACCGCGTTGGCGTAGTCGCCTTTCTCAAGCAGTCTCAGTCCTTTGTCCAGGAGGTAGGCCGCTTGATCGACGTCGTTTTCGGCCATTTCCTCGAATAGCGCGAGCGCGCAATCGATGTGTCCATCGCGATAGAATGAGAGCGCTTTTTCGTAGCGATCATCATCATAGGCGGGTTCGACGGCGACTGCGCTGGCGATATCCGCCAAGCCGGACTCGCTGCCTTTGCGCAGGAGTGTCAGACCCAGATAGATCATTGCTTTGGCGTATTTCGGATTGAGTTGCAGCGCTGAGTGTATCTGTTTTGCCGCATCATCATAATTATGCTGCTTGTAAAATGCAATTCCAAGGAATAGATGGAGATCGGCATAATCGGGATATAGGGCGAGGGCGAGTTTCAACTCTTCCTCGGCCTGATCGAACAAGCGCTTTGCAAGGTGGTCGCGACCAAGATTGGCGTATGCTTCGCCCATGTAAAAGGCGGCGAGCTTGCGCTCCGGCGATTTGCCTTCGCGAACCTCGTCAACTACGCACTCGAATTCGACGATTGCTTCTGAGTAAAGCCCGTGGTCGTAGAGTTGAATACCCCGACTGTAGTGCTCATTATTGAAAAGTTCGAGCATTTCCGACACGTTGTTATCCCCCTATCGCGCTGCTTGCGCAGGTACACTTTTATTATCGGCTGAATTTATCCCCGACTTGAGAGCGGAGGCCAGGCGAGATTTAAAATCTCGCATTTGGGGCGCGGGGTGAAAGAAAAGTCAGACCTGTCCGACGTGTCAGACAGGTCTGACTTGAGATGGAGTTGTTTTCAATGGGACGCCCTATACCGTGAGCGGGCAAGGGAAGGCCTATATAGGCCAAATATGCGCTGGGTGTGTGCGGCGTGGTTTGGTAAACCTATCTTATTTTACGCTGGATTCCACCAGTTTTCGGCGCTGGGTGGGATTCCAGTTTCCATTTAGGAGTTCGAACTTGTAGCCCACGCCCCAGATGGTCATGATGCGGCACGACGCGCTGTGATCTTCAAACTTACGCCTTAATCTCTTCACATGTTGGTCAACTGTGCGCTCATCGCCCAGAAAATCGCCATAATCCCATACATGCCTGAGTAATTGCTCTCTGGTGAAGACTCGATCTCGGTTGCTGGCGAGGTGCCAGAGGAGATCGAATTCTTTCGGGGTGAGATCAACCCGCTGGTTGTTCACTCTTACTTCGTGAGAGAGGAGGTTCATGAAGAATCCCTTGAGGTTTACTACCTGCTGATCTTCAGACGAAGGCGCGGAACTGACTCGTCGGAGGACGGCTTTGATTCTGGCTACGAGTTCTCTTGGGCTGAAAGGCTTGGTGATATAATCGTCGGCGCCCATCTCCAGACCGAGGACTCGGTCGAATTCATCGATGCGCCCAGTGACCATGATAACGGGAATAGTGGTAAATCGGCGGACTTCTCTGAGTACCTCATAGCCATCCATCTCAGGAAGTGTCAGGTCCAATAACAGCATGGCCGGTTCGCGTTCTTTGATCTCCGAGATGGCTTCTTTTCCACTGAATGTGCAGACGGAATCGTAGCCGGCTGACTCCAGTTGTAGGCGAATAAGATCACAAGTATTCGCGTCGTCATCCAGAATGACAATCTTCTGCTTCGGCACAGGACATGTCCTTTCTCGTCACTTGAGGGCATAGTTATTAAAGAAAGTAAGCTTCGCGCGAATTGGGCTGTAGGCAGCAGATATTAACTTGAAACCTTCACAATTTATCGGCGATTGAAGAAGCGGATAAGAGCTATCCGGCTTCCGCGCTTCTGTTTTTGAACCACGCGAGGACGATTTTGCGTCCATATGCCGAGGTAAAACCAAGGTGTCCGGCCGCCCCGGACTATCTACCCAACCGCTGGGACAAGGAGAAGACTCATACACGCTAACTCGATTGAAAGTATACACAAATATGACATCTTTGTCAATATGTTAATGCTCAGGTAAGAATTCAGTTTCGCGGGAAACAATATCAAACGCATACTGTCATCCTGAGCCCTTCGACTTCGCTCAGGGTAAACTCCGCGAAGGATCATCTTCCTAGTTAGGCTCGGTCAGCCGTCAGGGTAGATATCATGCCCGTCCTGGATGACTTCATGAATTTGGTGGCGGAGTTTTGAGCGGTGTTTGGTTTCGAATATATCGCGCGTTCGATTTTCCAGAGGCGAATGGCCGTTCATTCCGGTTTTTTCAATAGTGTGCGTCCAGACGCGAATCTGGTGCGCGCAACTCTCCGCGATGGAGGTGAGAATCTGAACGCTGGGTTGCAGATGGGTGGCTTCCGGCGTGTGATAAACCAGATGAAGCAGCGAGCGGACTTCTCCGACGGAGCCGCGAGCAGTGTATAGAAAGGTGACAAGCTCGTCGATTGAACCGCGCTCGAATCCCTCGGCGATGTTGTTTGATACGGCTAGGGCGGCACGACGAAGCTGTTCGCGCAGGTCTCTCGCTTGCGCAAAGAAGCGGTTGCTGGTGAGCGTGTATATGCTTTGAGCCAAATCAATGGCGGACGTCCAAACGGCAATATCTTCAAACCGCACATAATCCATGCCGGATAATTCGGCATCCGGGTCTGAATCGACGACCTGCGCAATTAGGCTGCCGCTTTTTGAACCGCAAAATCGCAGATCGGTAACTGAGGTCTGGGACTGAAGTGGTGAGTTCATAGTTCTTTCTCTGTTTCAATGTAGTTGTGTCCGCGGGCGTTTTTGACTACCTCATGAATTTGCTGATGAAATTCCTGGGGATGAAGGTTCGTCTCCAATTTGCTTTGCGTCTGATTACTAAGAAAGTGTTGGCTCTTTATGTCGGTGCTGATAAGTTTTTCCGTCCAGGAGCGAATATGGCGCGAGCAGCTTTCAGCGACGGATGTGAGATTCGACACATCCGATTTCAGATGGTCGGCTTCAGGGGAGCGATCTACAAAATGAAGCATGGAACGGACTTCTCCGGCGGAGCCGCGAGCGATAGAGAGGAAGACGATGAGTTCCGCAGTCGAGCCACGCTCGAATCCTTCGGCAATGTTATTGGAAACGGAGAGGGCGGCGTGGCGAAGTTGATTACGCAGATCGATGCGTTGAGTAAAGAAGCGATCGTGGGTAAGCCTGTAGACGCTGTGCGCCAAATCCATGGCAGCCTTCCAGATGGAAAGGTCTTCAAACCGTTCGTATTTCATGGCACTACATCCTTTTCCTGACTGGGGTCAGCAGATTGCACAGCCTTTTTTTAGTGGCCGCTATATCGCTAGTTGGCTTGTCGTTATCGCACTACTATTCATGATGTGCTGTCAAGGTATTACAGGGCAAAATTCCAAGATTTTTGAATGGATGCAAAAGTGGCTGCGGCAGACGGAGTTATGCGACATCGGCAAGATTACTGGAAAAAAATATGGTTATTGTCTCAAATCCCGGCAATTGTATGGAAGAATGTTTGTGGAAGCGGCGGCACGAGAAAGGAGACACCTTATGGCATCTATTGCTCTACCCCAGATCCGGGGCGACAGGACAATCCATCTTACGAAGCGCGAGTTGGAGGTACTTAGCCTCGTGATCGAGGGCAAGTCGAGCAAGGAAGTTGCAGACGAGCTCTATGTAAGCAAACGGACAGTAGACTTTCACCTGGCGAACATATATGAAAAGTTGCAAGTGAGCAATCGCGTACAAGCCTATCGCAGGGCAACTAGCTTGGGCCTGATCCCTCTAGAAGGCATCGAGTTTAGAACTGCGTGACAAAATCGTGAATAACTTGCCGTGGTGTCTGTGATGGCATGGCAAGTCGAAGTGAGTGGCAATATGGTGTACGTTTGCTTTACCCGTGTCGCAAGAACGAAAAAACAATCTCCTTGAAGGTTAACTTTAAGGAGATTGTTTTTTTTGCAAGTGTGAACGAGTCGGCTAGCTTAGCTGAATCAGGTTCGCCGTCACAATGCTTTCGACTTCAGAGAGACTCTTGAGCACCGGCTCCGGAATCTGAGTATCTATATTCAGCACCATCAAAGATGGCTTACCCTTGCCTCCACGGCCTACGTGCATGCCGCCGATGTTGATGCCACGGCTTCCAAGAAGGGTGCCCACGCTCCCGATTACTCCCGGTCGGTCAGTATGCACGCTTACGAGCATATATCCCTCGGGAACAAGATCGACCTCATACCCATCGATCTTCACAATTCGAATATCTCGTTTCCCAAAAAGCGTCCCCTGAATAACCTTTTCGCCCTTATTTGTCTTAACCGTGACGATGAGTAAAGAGGTATATGCTTCCGGCGCTATGCATCTGCTCTCCATGACCTTGATACCTCTGCTCTCCGCGAGAACAGGGGCGTTCACAAGATTGACGGACTCGACGAGAATCGGCTGAAGAACACCTCTCAAGACGGCTCTCAAAACAGGCTCTGTTTCCAGGCTGCTCAACTCGCCGCAGAAATCAATTTCAACGGATGCTATCGGCCCTTCGGATAGCTGGCTGGCCAACGATCCTATGCGTTCCCCTAAAGTTATGAACGGGGCGACTGAGCTGAGTTCTTCCGCACTCATCGCGGGCATATTGACCGCGCTACGGGCGGGCCTTCCTTCCAGGACGTCTATTATTTGCTCCGCAACGTCTATGGATACGTTTATCTGAGCTTCCGCCGTGGAAGCGCCCAGATGCGGGGTCGTGAGGGCATTGTCGAGCTTGAGTAGCGGATTATCGGCAGGAGGCGGCTCTTTTTCGTATACGTCGAACGCAACTCCAGCGACTCTTCCTTCTTCTACCGCTTTGCACAACGCGGCTTCATCGATTATCCCGCCGCGCGCGACGTTGATGACTCTCACACCATGCTTCATTTTCGCGATCTGCTCAGCACCGATGGAGCCTTTTGTTTCCTTTGTGGCAGGAACGTGCAGGGTGAGGAAATCGCTCTTCTGCAGAAGCTCATCAAAACTCACCAGGTCGATTCCCAGTTTCTCCGCGTATTCCGCCGAGATGAAAGGATCAAAACCAATCACGGACATTTCGAAACTCTTCGCGCGCTTGGCAACGGCGGTTCCGATCTTCCCCAAGCCGTAAATGCCGAGAGTCTTCCCGTAAAGCTCGTTCCCCACGAACTTGCTGCGCTTCCACTCACCGGCGCGCAGGGAGTTGTGCCCCTGGGTGATATTTCTGGAGAGGGAAAGCATCATCGCCATGGTCAGTTCGGCGGCCGCGTAGGTGTTTCCTGAAGGTGAATTCACGACCAGGATACCCTTCTGGGTGGCAGCGGGGATATCGATGTTGTCTACGCCGACTCCCGCCCGACCTATGATCTTCAGTTTCTTCGCCGCTTCCAGGACATCGGCGGTCGCCTTTGTCTCGCTTCTAATCGCAAGAGCATCATAGTCGCCGATAATGGCAATCAGTTGATCTTTATCCATTCCGATCTTGACGTCGACGGTGAAACGCTTTTTCAGAAGGTCTATTCCTTCTTGAGCTATAGGATCACTAACCAGGATTTTCGGCATGCGACACCTCCCAGATATCTAATATCTAGTTTACTGAACTGACATGATAATACACGAAGCGCTTGATGATGTCAACGGCAACTTGGCCAAGCATTTGAGATTGGTGGTAGACTCCGGGGACAATTTATGATACACTTTTGCCAGTAGGCTACTTGGTTGATTATTCATTTTTACGGGACGGGAGGAATTGATTATGGCACGAGTTTATAATTTCAATGCGGGGCCGGCGGCTTTACCTGTCTCCGTTCTCGAAAAGGCACAGGGCGAGATGCTCGAGTATGTCTCATCGGGCATGTCGGTCATGGAAATGAGCCATCGATCAAAAGATTTCGAGGGAATAATCCAGACTGCCGAAGCTAACGTTCGCAAACTGATGGGTGTGCCGGACGAATATGCTGTTCTGTTCCTGCAAGGCGGCGCAAGCCTTCAGTTCGCAATGATTCCAATGAACCTTCGCCGAGAGGGAAAACCCGCGGATTACGTAAACACCGGCAGTTGGGCCTCAAAGGCAATTAAAGAAGGCAAGCTCACCGGCAACGTAAATGTCGCCTGGGATGGCAAGAGCGAAAACTTCACCCGCGCGCCCAAGCCCAGCGAACTCAGCCTGACCGCCGACGCCGAATACTTGCACATTTGCACCAATGAGACGATTGGTGGAATAAGGTTCTCCGAGTTCCCCAAGACCTCAGCGCCCTTGATCGCCGATATGTCCAGCGAGATTATGTCGCGAGCAATCAACGTATCAGATTTTGGCATGATCTACGCCGGAGCGCAGAAGAACATCGGGCCGTCGGGACTTGCGCTTGTGATTCTGCGGAAGGATCTCATCGAACGCTGCCCAGAGAGCGTGCCCGTCTTCCTGAAATACAAAACCCACACGGATGAGGGCAGCCTGTACAATACTCCGAACACCTGGGGCATTTATATACTCAAGCTGGTCACCGATCATGTGCTGTCAATCGGCGGCATCCCCGCCATGCAGAAAATCAATGAGCAGAAGGCAGGGGCGCTTTATGACACGCTCGATGGAAGCAATTTCTGGAAGACAGTTGCTGACAAGGGAAGTCGCTCTATCATGAACGTAGTCTGGCGACTGCCTAGCGAAGAACTGGAAGAAAAGTTTGTCGCGGAAGCAAAGAAGGCAGGCTTCATCGGCTTGAAAGGTCACAGATCAGTAGGCGGAATCCGCGCCAGTATCTACAATGCAGTTCCGAAAGAAGCAGTGGACGCCCTGGTGTCATTTATGAAGGAATTCGAAAGAAACAACGGCTAGAGCAGATTATTCATATTGCGAATGTGCTCCGCTGAACTGTAGGGGCGGGTCTCTGCGCCCGCCCGTAAGTCTTGCGTTGTTTCGGGACACCCCTGTCCCGAAACGGCCCTCTGCAGTAATCTTCCTTATACGGCGGTTTCGGGACAAGGGTGTCCCGAAACAACCAAACGCTAATGCTTTGGGTCAGACCTGTCAGGCCCGTCCGACAGGTCTGACCCCTTATATTCCCTCACCAACTGTCGGCAAGGTTGTTCAGGTATATTTCTTCAGGTTTGGTAGCGGGAAGACAAGACATTTCGATTGCCACGGTTGTTCCGAATGGCCCGGTGGCTAGATATATCCTATCCGCTAACGCTATCATGGCTTTGTAGCCCATTCCGAGAGTGCCTGTGGTCGAATATCCTCTGGACAGAGCCACATGAGGTAGCTCGAGCGTCTCTATGCCGCCCGCGCGATCCGTGACCAGCAGCATGAGATTGCCCTCTAGAACGTGAAGCGTGATCTCGCCGCCGCCAGCGTGCTTGTAGGCGTTTGTGGCGGCTTCCCCTGCGCATAGCACGAAATCATCCGTTCGATCTTTATCCATTCCTTCAGCCAGCGCCACCGTTGCAATGGCTTGGCGAACCGTATGAAGGTCCTCACTTCGCTTCAAGTACCATGCGGCGACCGGTTGTCCGGCTTTCTTGCGAATCGTCTTGAATTCGGTTATCTCCAGTTTACCCTCTGTCGCCGCAAGAATGGTGCGCCGGAAGAATTCTCGCTGTTGATCTTCCATTTCTTGCTTCTTGCGTTCCATCGCCTTTCGCTCGGT
>Ga0182027_10015007_pt1 | contig 10688 bp, 7 predicted proteins | sample 712E1DmetaG_FD_121300 | JGI IMG/M metagenome (GOLD analysis project Ga0182027, IMG submission 121300) | Permafrost microbial communities from Stordalen Mire, Sweden - 712E1D metaG (Illumina Assembly) | ecosystem: Environmental > Terrestrial > Soil > Wetlands > Permafrost | place: Sweden...
ACTGGCATAGATACTTCCAATCGTTCCCGATTAAGTTTTTGTCCATGCCAGAAGCACACATAAGTCGCAACAAATGTCAATTCCTTATTCTAGCGCCTATGGGGGAAGGGGGTGAGGGAGGGCTCGCCTACCCACGGCTCACGCCGTGGGCTAAGTTCTACCGCCCCTATCGGGGCTGTAGAGCCATTCTCGCAGTACGGCATTTATGCAATGAACTTCAGTTACAGGACACTAGGGCAATTCACAATTCATAACCCGGGATTACCCCAGCATCAAGTCCCCAGTCCCTGGCACCTGATACCTATCCATTCCTCTCGCCGCTCCGGACTGTTCCTGCCCAACATTGATGTCTTATCTATTTACTTCAACGCTTTTTGCCCGCATCATAGCCAATCGGTCCAGCAGGTTGGTCGTAAGAGGCCTTCCTGCTATCTCTCAACTGTGCACTAGAAATGGTGAAGGTATCATTTAGAGGGGCATACCATATGAGGCGTTGGTCATTCCCGCGAAAGCGGGAATCCATTCCGCAAGCCTATTGTAGCGCGCAGTCTACAAACTGGATTCCCGCTTTCGCGGGAATGACTGCGACTTGCGGCCCCCTGTCTAGCAAATGACATCAGTACCTTGGAAATGTGCACCCGAATGGGAGGAATGTCCAAAGACCGTGAAGAAAATCGTGGAAAGGCTCATTGTCTGAACCAACATCAACCGCGCATCCCTCCCGAGCCAGGATTCTGCTCGCCTTCGCGGCTGTTTACATTATCTGGGGGTCCACTTACCTTGCGATCCGCTACGCCATCGAGACAATCCCTCCCTTCTTCATGGCGGGCTGCCGGTTCGTCATTGCCGGGGCCATCTTGTACGTGTGGACACGCGCCCGCGGAGCGCCTCCACCTTCCCGTCGCAATTGGGCCGCCGCTGCCACAGTGGGGGCGTTGCTCCTCTTGGGTGGGAACGGAGGATTGTGCTGGTCAGAGCAGCGGGTGCCTTCCGGACTCGCCTCCTTGCTGGTGGCGACCATCCCCATCTGGATGGTGCTGCTCGATAGCCTAAGGAAAGGCGGCACTAAGTTGGAGGGGCGGGTGGTTGGCGGAATGGCTATAGGTGTGGCAGGACTTGCCTTGCTGGTGGGGCCGGCCCACCTGTGGGGCAGCTCGCGCGTGGATCTTGCCGGGGCGGGAGTACTTATGTTCGCGTCTTTTTTCTGGGCGCTCGGCTCCGTCATTTCGCACAAGCTGAGTTTGCCCCCTTCTCCCCTCCTGGCGGCTGCCACGGAGATGTTGGCGGGCGGCGGCTTGCTCTTGTTGCTCGGCGTCCTGAGTGGGGAGGGCAGGCAGTTCCATTTCCGTGAAGTCGCTGCCCACTCTGTGTTGGGTTTTGTCTACCTGATTGGGGCTGGCTCGCTGGTCGGCTTCACTGCTTACATCTGGTTGTTGCGCAACGTACCCACGGCGCGCCTTTCCACGTATGCTTTTGTGAACCCCGCGGTGGCGCTTTTTCTCGGCTGGGCTGTGGGGAGCGAAGGATTGACGGGTCGTGAGCTGCTGGCCAGCGCCACCATCATCGCCGGAGTGGCGCTCATCATCACCCACCGGCCAAGCCCCGCCCCCGTCACCCTGGACACGGAAGGCCTTCGCACGGAGAAACCAGAAAGCAGAAAGTAGCAGAACGAGGGCTGAGCCCCGCAAGGGGCGACATCTGGCCCTGGTTCGTACAAGGCCCGCGACGCCGCCCGCGCCATGTTCTTAGCCTGACGATCTCCGGATGCCGCCCCAACCGGGGCTGACGAATCCCGGTGACATGCGCTTCATACTGCACCTCTTCGTGGACTGACGCGTCCAGTTGGCCAATATCGATCAGGTATTCGATCAATCCTTGGCCCGCAACTTAAATCGATAATCGCGAGCTGTTGAGCCTGGTACCCAGTATGCCAAAGACGGTGATCGCCAAAACATCCGCGCCGGGATCTCTTCCAGTTCGGAACGCTTCAGCCCACGCGCCCCGGTGCGTTCGTTTCCGTTCAACTCGCTCGCAATGCCACCATCGGATCGATTCGCGAAGCTCTACGAGCGGGAAAATACCCAGCGAGGGCAGCCACCACAATCAGCAGCGCTCCTATCCCGATAAATGTGACCGGATCGCCGGGCGTAACGCCAAACAACAAGCTTTCCAGCGCACTCGTCAGAACTCGCGACGCTGCCATTCCCAGCGCCAGCCCCAGGGCAGCCAATCTCAGCGTACGCAGAAGAATACGACTCTGCACATTAGTCGGCGAAGCCCCCAGCGCCATTCGAATTCCGATTTCCTGCACCCGCTGACTTACCGAATAGGAAATCACGGCGTAGATCCCCAGCGAGGCGAGTATCAAGGCGAAAGCCGCGAATCCGGCCAGGAACAGCACCAGAAACCGCCGTGGTGACACCGCTTTGTCGACTAGATCCTGGAACGCCACAAACTCGCGGACCGGCAGATTGGGGTCGATTGGCCGGAGAGCCGTTCGAATCCCTGCCGCCAGACTGACCGGTGGAAGCGCGGTTCGCACGACCAGTTGCATGGCCGCGTAGTCCCCGGTTTGCCGCATCGGCAGATACATTTCCGACCCGCTCGCCGTTTCCAGAGCTGCATGACGGACGTCGGCGACAACGCCCACGACCTGCCGCCCCCCATCCGTCGTGATCATCTGTCCCACTGGGTTCTGGCCCGGCCACAGCGTCCGGGCCAGCGTCTCGTTGACCACCACGACGCGTTCGCTGGAGGCGCGATCCCTCTCCGTGAATTCTCTTCCCAACCGCAGCGGAATTCCTGCCGCTTCGAAATACCCGTCGCTCACAACGCGAATGAATGGCTCTGGCGGCGGGTGGCTCTTCCCGTAAACCTGTCCTACAGCAGAGACAGCCCACGACCGGTCGCCGCGCAGCGGCAACACGTCGGTAATCCCGGCCGCGAGAGTGCCGGGGACAGACCGGGTCCGACGCAGCACTTCGTCGATAAAGGAATTCTGTTGCGCGAAACCGGGGATCCGGAAACTCGGGTCAATCCTCAGCGCGGTCGCTCGCTCCGGTTGAAATCCCAGATTCACGTCGAGGACGCGGAGAAAGCTCCGAATCAGCAGCCCCGCGCCGACTAGCAGTATGCAGGCGAAGGCGAGTTCGGAAACCACCAGTCCATCGCGGACCCATGCATGCCCCTTGCCGCCGCTCGATCCGCGGCTGGCATCTTGCATGCCTTCACGAAGGGAGAGTGCCGTGACCCGTAATGCCGGCAGTAGGCCAAAGAGCACGCCGGAAGCGATCGCCACCAGCAAGGTGAAAAGGAGCGCGCTCCCATCGATCCGAACGCTTTCGAGCAAAGGAAGGTTGAATGCGTGGAGATGCGCCAGTTCACGCGTGCCGGCCACTGCGAGGGCCAGTCCCAACACCGCACCGCAACACGAGAGCGCCACGCTCTCCGTAAGCATCTGTCGCAGGAGGCGCGAACGTCCGGCTCCTAACGCGGTCCGCATCGCCATTTCCTTTTGCCGCGTGCCTAACCTCGCCAATTGCAGATTCGAAAGATTCGCGCACACAATCAACATCACTACACCCACCGCGCAGGCCAGCACAAACAGAGCCGGACTCACTGGTCCGCTCACGTGTTGCTCCAGCGGTACTAGCGTCGGAGCGATCTTGTTCCGTTCCGGATGCTGGCTCTCGAGTTGTTTCCCCAGCACCGTGAACTCCGCCTGCGCGCCCCGCAAGGTCGCGCCGGGCTTCAGTCTTCCGATGATCTTCATCGTGTTTCCCATGGGTTTTGTTTTGTCCGCCAACGGCCAGGGAATAAAGATATCAATCGGTGTGCCCGGAGCAAAGACGCTCGCGAAATCAAAGGATGCAGGCAGCACGCCCACCACCGTCACCGGATGGCCGTTCAAGGTCAGCGTTCGGCCCACCACCTTGGGATCGGCCGCTAACCGCCTCCGCCAAAAGCTGTAGCTCAGCAGCGTGGCCGGCGGGGCGGAATAGCTCCCCTGGCACTCCCCCGCGGTGAACGATCTTCCGATGGCGGGTTCCACACCGAGCAGTGCGAAAAGGTTGCCGGTTACCGGAACGCTCGTGAGACGCTCGGGTTCGCCGGCTCCCGTCAGTTCGCTGTCGCCCGGGAAATAGTACCCGGACCAACCCGCCAGATCGGAGAATGAGCGGTTCAACTCCCGCAGGTCCGAGAAGTGTTCGGTTTGGGTGGCCGTCCAGTCGTCGCCGTTGGTGATCCATACCAGCCGTCCTGGATCGCGGAACGGCAACGGACGCAGTAGCAATGCATTGACCACGCTGAAGACCGTGCAACTGGCTCCGATGCCGAGGCCGGCGATGAGGATCGTGAACGCCGTAAATCCGGCATCCCGCCGCATGCCGCGAAACGCGTGGCGCAAGTCCTGCGCCAGGTCGCTCATCCAGTGCGCGATCCAGGTGGAGCGAGCTTCTTCCGATTTTTGTGTCATGTTGCCAAACCTCCTGTGAGCCGCAACACGACCGTCCGGCTCGGACATGCCTTGCGCGACCAGTTCGTCGATCATCGAGGCGATGTGAAATTCCATCTCCTCCCGCAGCAAGCGATTCTTTTCGCTGTGATTCAGCCAATACCGTAAACGGCGTTGAAAACGCTTCCAACTCGTGCCGAATCTCATACGGTTTCCTAATGCGCTCCCGGCCCGGCGGAATGCCAGTTGCCGGAAGCGTCCTTTTAGTTAAGTGAACCCCATAATCCGGGCAACCGCCCCGGTCACCTGTCGGTAGCGGGTAGCCTCTGCGTTGAGATGTTTCCGGCCGTCCGACGTAAGCGTGTAGAAGCGAGCCCGACGATTACTGGCCGACAGACCCCACTCCCCTTCGATCCAGCCATTGAGTTCGAGCCGCTGGAGAGCAGGGTAGAGAGATCCTTCTTCCACCCGTAGCAGATCGTCGGACAATTGCTGAATGAGTTGAGCAATGGCATAACCATGCAGATGGCCCCGGGTCAGTATTTTGAGAACCATCATGTCCAGCGTGCCAGGCAAAAGATCGGCCTTCGGTTTATCTGTTCCCATAGACCACCTGATTATAGGACGAACGAATTCAGGGCCGGTTAGCCAGAACGATTGTTTTTTCTATCAGGCAGTCTGAGCGACAATATAGAGAGATCCGGCAGTGCCGGCGTGGAGACGCCTCGGGCAGGCCGCTCGTATTTGGCATTTGCACTTCAGAGGCATTCTCGCGAAGAAAGGTGTGGCGGTTGCGCATCTACCCAACTGGTTTGTGGGCGTTTCACTAATTCCTTCCTATCTTTCCCCGCGATAAGGCGCGTAGCGTTGCTGGCGAATCAATCGCGGAAACCGCAAGCCATGACGGCGAAACTCCTTCGCCACTCCGAGCGCAGAACCGACGCGGCGAAATGTGTCGAATACGGATCGGATTGCCTGCTGAATCTGCTGATCAGGATCCAACACGACCCGACCTTCATCGTCGTAGGCGAATCCAAACGGCAAGGGCATCTCAAGTTCGCCGCGCTTGGCTTTGTTTAGGACACCGCCCCGACTCCGTGCATCTTGACATTCCGAGAAGAGTAGGCTACAGTTCTAGATTGCCGCTGTGCAGGGTTCGGCGGGTTGGGGGAGTCGCTGGTTCGACGTGACCAAGAGGTCCCAATCCCCCCTCGAGAAAATGCCAGCCGCCGCGAGAAGCGCAGCGCGGCGGAGCCGCAACCGAGCGTCTTTTGTGGGTCCGAGTTCGATGTGGGCGCCCTTCATGCCGGCGAAGCCGGCTGTGGAGTGCGGTAGCAGCAGCTACCGCCTTTCTCGCTCTACCTCTGGCGCGATTGCGGTATGAATCCATGGCGGAAGGCGGTAGCTGCTGCTACCGCACTCCACGGCGCTTCGCGCAAGCTCGGGCCATGACTTGTCATGAATGGACAGGAGATGTCGCCCCACTCAGGTCGCAAAATGTTTGCTAAAAAACAAGAAATTACGACCTTGCATTGCAGAAGACCCCTGGCCTGCCTAGGACAAGATGTCGTTGCAGGCAGTGGATAAGGAAGCTGTAGTGAGTTTAAAAATTCAGGAATGATGCGGGAATGTCATTGAAAAAAAAGGACCGCTGTTGAGACCTTGGAGAAAAGCGGGAATGTCTATGAAAACAAATGTACTTAGCCCAACAAGACGCGAATGTTGTTGAAAAGAAATGGGGTTAAGTCTCGCCAGAGGAGGAGGGATTGACGGTAAACGACGATGCGTCCAAAGCCCCGTGCGTTATCCCGTTTCAGAGTTTGGACGGGTCCGGTCCCTCAGGATGACAGCCTTGGAGGTCGGACGCGTCCGTGCAGCACTCTCGCAACTCCAACTTCCGAATTGGGGTTCAAACATCCTCCGGCAGCAAGAATCGGGTTGCCCCGATCTTCCTTCCCGCCCATCATGGATTAGGATGGCGAGGAGAGAAAATGGAAATGCAAACCAAGATTGAAGACTATCAGCGGATCGAGAAAGCCATACAGTTTCTGGCGGAGAACTACCACCACCAGCCAAGCTTGGACGAAGTGGCGCGGAGCGTCAACCTGAGCGAATTTCACTTCCAGCGGCTCTTTCGCCGCTGGGCGGGCATCAGTCCCACGCGCTTTGTGCAGTTTTTGACACTGGAACATGCCAAGCAAGTGCTGGAGGAATCCCGAAGCGTGCTGGACGCTACCTATGATGCCGGCTTATCCAGCCCCAGCCGGCTGCACGACCTTTTTGTAAATGCCGAGGCAATGACTCCGGGAGAGTTCAAGACGAAGGGGGCAGGCCTCAAGATCAATTACGGATTTCACCCCAGCCCCTTCGGTGAGTGTATTCTCGTTGCCACGGAGCGCGGCATTTGCGGGCTGGGTTTCGTGGGTGAAGGCGGCCGCTTGCAGGCGATCGAGGACTTCAAGCGAAGGTGGCCGGCGGCAGAGTTCCAGGAGGATTCCCAAAAGACACGCCCGTATATCGAGAGAATCTTCAGCCCCACGAAACGAAACGGCAGTAATCCTGTGAAGCTCTTGTTGATGGGCACAAACTTCCAGATCAGGGTGTGGGAAGCCTTGCTCAGAATCCCGTCCGGTTCAATGGTGTGCTACGAAGACTTGGCGCGCCGACTGGGGAAGCCGTCGGCCTCGCGGGCTGTGGGCGGCGCCGTGGGCCGGAACCCCATATCCTTCCTCATTCCTTGCCACCGGGCCATCCGCAAGATGGGGATTACGGGCGATTATCATTGGGGAGCGGCTCGTAAGAAGGCTATCCTGGCATGGGAAGCGGCTCGCAAGAATGGAGAATCGGAATAACGCATGGCGGCCTAGACGACATTCCTGATTCCGTTCAGGTCACCGGTTTTGGCCGCCATAAGAATCGGCGCCATGTATTCATCCACCATCGCAGAAGTGAGGGGCACCGGCATGTTTTCCAGCTTCATTTTGAGTTGTGGGTTCTTGGCGGCAGCCAGCGCACGTTGGATATGGGCGTCGCTGAAATGTGGCACTTCTCCAAGGGTTGTCGGGACGCCGACGCTTTTCTCGAAGGCAATCAGAGCTTCTGCAACAGCCACTCCCAATTCGCGGCCACTCAGACTTTCAATTGTGGCATCCGCGTACCCTGCGTCTTTGCAAAGTCTTCCTACCAGCCTGAGCGGCTGTTGAATAGCCGGCGCAAAGAAGACGGTGTAATAAGGGTTCATAAGGCCGCATGCCCGTCCATGGCTGAGTATGTCAGTCAGCGAGAAGCTCGTCAGGTGAGCGCCATTGGTGCCTCCGAGCATGATGGAATAGCCGCCCAGGTCGGTTGCCAAACCCAGCGCCTCTCGTCCTTGAGGATCATGAGGGCTTCGCAAGACTTTGGGCAGGTACTCCAGGACCAGACCGACGCCCTCGCGGGCCACTTCTTCCATTTGATCGTAATACGGCTTGCCCACCGCTCCGTACAGCACCTCCAGCATGTGAGCGAGGCCGTCCAGTCCGCCATCGGCGGTCAACGAGCCGGGTGCCCCCAACGTCACCGCGTAATCAAACACGGCCCGCGTAGGTACGATGGCATCATCGACGATCAGCTTCTTTTGCCCCGTCTTCAAGTCCGTGATGTTGGAGTACTTTGTGAGATGCGCGCCGGAACTCGCGGCACTCTGGATTGCCACGTGCGGAGCCAGTTTCTTGCCCCGAGCAACCAGAGCCTTGCTCACCAATCCTGTGCCAAAATAATCATCAATGGTCCCACCCAAGGCACGGAGGACTCCAGCAGCTTTGGTGGCATCGATCGTACTCCCACCGCCAAAACTGACAGTAAAATCGGGATTGAGTTCCGTCAGGCGCGTCGTGATGCGAGCGACATCTTCCCGAGGTGCATTGGGTGGCGCTCCGTCAACCGTGCCTAGCACGTCGATAGCGGCTGAGGTCAACGAATCCCGGACCGTTTCTGCGAATACATCCACGCCTGGGAACAGATCACGCACCATGACCGCCCGTTTCCCCAAGTTCGCACATAACTGCCCGACTTGGGGGAGAACTCCGAACCCGTTCAAATATGCATCGCCCTTAAACTGACGAATCAGTGCGCGTGCTTTCTCAAAACCCGGCATTTCTACCCTCCTGCTCGTTTCTGGGAGCGAGCGTAATTGTACACCATACCGTCACCCCTAGGAACGTCTGGGCGGTCCTAATGTCATTCCGAGCACAGGGAGGCATGGGGTGCGCCTGGAATGAAATCGGGTTTAGCAGGTGTCGCGCACCGGGTCGTCAAAACACTGCTTGCTCCGGCGCGGCAAATCTGCGAACATTTGCAGTTTAGCACTGAGTCAAATTTCATTTCTTAGGCTGATTACGCTGGAGGAAAGAATGCCATTAGATCCAAAGCACCGCAGTCACATCATCACCGACGGGCGAGACCGGGCGGGAGCTCGGTCCATGTTAAAGGCAATTGGTTTCACGGATGCCGACTTGGCGAAGCCCATAGTTGGGATCGCGAATACCTGGATTGAAACCATGCCTTGCAATTTCCATTTGCGCGAGCTGGCCGCAAAAGTGAAAGAAGGCGTGCGCGCTGCGGGTGGAACACCCATGGAGTTCAACACCATTGCAATTTCCGATGGCGTGACCATGGGCACGGAAGGTATGAAGGCTTCGCTGGTGAGCCGCGAAGTCATCGCAGACTCTATCGAACTGCTGGGCCGCGGCCACATGTTTGACGCCATGGTGGCCCTGGTCGGATGCGACAAGACGATCCCCGGAGGCGCGATGGCCCTGATTCGCCTGAACGTGCCGGGCATTGTTCTGTACGGCGGGTCGATTGCCCCGGGGCGGTTCCAGGGCCGCGACGTTACGGTTGGGGACGTGTACGAAGCGGTGGGCGCCCATGCGGCGGGGAAGATGACGGACTCCGAGCTCAAGGACATCGAGGATCATGCTTGTCCTGGGGCCGGCGCCTGCGGTGGCCAATTCACGGCCAATACCATGTCCACGGTGATGGAATTCATCGGCCTTTCGCCCATGGGCGCGAATAGCGTGCCGGCCCTGGACCCCCGGAAAGATCAAGTTGCCTACCGCACCGGCCAGATGGTGATGGATTTGCTTCGGCGAGGCGTGCGGCCGCTCGACATCCTCACCAGGAAAGCGTTCGAGAACGCCATTGCCAGCGTCGCGGCCACGGGCGGTTCAACAAACTCTGTGCTCCATCTGCTGGCCATGGCTCGCGAGGCCGGAGTCCCGCTCGAGATCGATGACTTTGACGCTATCAGTTCGCGCACGCCCATCATTGCCGATCTGAAGCCGGCTGGGCGGTACGTCGCCGTGGATGTGCATCGTGCCGGCGGAATCCCCCTGATTGCCCAGAAGCTCCTGGAAGCGGGACTCATCGATGGGTCTCAACAGACTCCCAGCGGGCGAACCATTGCTGAGGAAGCCCGGTTAGCCATTGAGACGCCCGGCCAGGACGTGATCAGGCCTGTCTCCAATCCGATTAAGAAAACCGGAGGGCTGGTTATCCTGAAAGGGAACCTGGCGCCGGAAGGCTGCGTCATCAAGGTGGCGGGGTACGAAAGGACCTACCATCGTGGACCCGCGCGGGTGTTTGACTGCGAAGAAGACGCCATGCGCGCTGTGACGAGCAAAAGTATCAAGGCGGAAGACGTGGTGGTGATCCGCTACGAAGGCCCGCGGGGCGGTCCGGGCATGCGCGAGATGCTGGGCGTGACGGGAGCGCTGGTGGGGGAGGGATTGGGCGACTCTGTCGGATTGCTCACCGACGGCCGGTTCAGCGGCGCGACGCATGGACTGATGGCAGGCCACGTGGCTCCCGAGGCCGCCCGCGGCGGTCCCATTGCTGCGGTCGCCAATGGCGATATGGTGGTGTTCGATATCGAGAAGCGACGCCTCGATGTTGAACTTACCGATGCGGAGATCAAGAAGAGGCTGGCCAACTGGCGTGAGCCCGAGCCGCGATACAAGAAAGGTGTGTTTGCCAAATACGCGGCGCTGGTCTCATCCGCATCGGAAGGAGCTATTACGCAGGTGCAATGATTGCCGATTGTCGATTGCTGATTGCCGATTGAAATAGTGGGTAGTGTCCTAAATTTGTGTTGATCAACACCAAGGCTCTTAAAGCCCCAAAGGGGCGACCTAACTCAGCCCAGGCCAACGGCCCATAAGCGTTAACCTAATCGAAACCGTATCGGCGTCGC
>Ga0182027_10015008_pt1 | contig 10687 bp, 9 predicted proteins | sample 712E1DmetaG_FD_121300 | JGI IMG/M metagenome (GOLD analysis project Ga0182027, IMG submission 121300) | Permafrost microbial communities from Stordalen Mire, Sweden - 712E1D metaG (Illumina Assembly) | ecosystem: Environmental > Terrestrial > Soil > Wetlands > Permafrost | place: Sweden...
GGCAACAGCGGCTTGGTGAGCTTGTACAAGATACGATAGGCAGGCGTCTTCGACTGAATCCCGTCGAGCGGCTCAATCAGCCCGGGACGAAACATGAACGCTTCGAACGGCAGACGCAGCAGGACATTCTCCGTCCGTCCCTTGATGCGTGCCCACATTACGCGTCCCAGCTCCGAGCTATCGGTTCCAGCACCTGAGACATAGATAAAGGTTATCCCCGGATTCAACCTGCTGAGCGTCTCCGCCGCCGACAAGGTGAGCCCGTAGGTGATGCGCTCGTAATCGGCTTCCTTCATGCCGCTCGACGAAACGCCCAGCGAGAAGAAGCAGGCGTCGAAGCCTGTCAGGTCAGCCTCAATCGCAGCCAGGTTGCCCATCTCCGCATGGACAATCTCGCGCAGCTTCGGGCTGTGCGCCCCGGACGCGCTGCGGACGATGGCTGTTACCAGCTCCACATCCGGGGCGCGCAGGCATTCCCGCAGAACCCCCTGCCCCACCATGCCCGTAGCGCCAAAGATCAGCACCCTCATCGCAAACCTCTTTCCTGCTTGCCCATGCTGAGAGCAAGCATAAACCGTCCGTGATGCCGGAAGGTTCTAGTCAGGATCCAGCCTTCCCGCTGGTTTCTTCGGAAAGGTTTTAGCCGAATCGAATGAATCATGACCTTTTATTCATTGCAAAGGCCTTGCAGGGTATGCCGGGGGCATGGGTCTGAACAAATGCGAAAACAAATGTGAATGGCGACAACAGATGGTATAGTGCCTCGTAGTCTTGGAAGCAAACTGGAGGCCCCGGCAAGATGCCCTGGGGCGACGACGAAAGGCGTTATGCCTGACGAAGACGGAATCAACTACAAATCCCTCGTGGAAAATAGCGTCGATGTCATCTGCTGCTCCGGCTTCGATCGGGTGGTTCGGTATATCTCCCCCTCCTGCTTCGATCTACTTGGCTTCAAGCCGGAGGAGTTGGTCGGTAAGGGGCCGGAGGCCTATATCCTGGCTGAAGATTTGCCTCTTCTTCTTCCTGCCCGTGTCAGAATTCTCGCTTCAGAAGATCAAGCCGATGTCACGACCGTCCGCATGAAAAAGAAGGATGGGGCAATCGTTTGGGTGGAGCTCAACGTCCGCCTGGTGCACGATCCCGTCACCGGGGAGCCTAAAGAACACATCATCGTCATGCGCGAGATCACGGAGCGCAAGACGTTGGAGGATAAGCTCTTCGCATTGGCGCTCACCGACGGTTTGACAGGGCTCTTGAATCGCCGCGCCTTTGACGAAGCGCTGGCCCTGGAGTGGAAGCGTACCGTGCGCTATGGTTCGCAAATTTCTTTACTGCTTCTCGATCTCGATCACTTCAAGCTTTTCAATGATCAGTACGGACACCTGGCGGGAGACGACTGCCTGCGCGCGGTTGCTGCTGCCGTGCGCGACGCCGTGCGCACCACGGATCGTGTTGCCCGCTACGGCGGAGAGGAAATCACCGTCATTCTTCCCGCTACCTCTTCCGCCGGCGCCAGCGCGGCAGCCGAAAAGGTGCGCTCTGCCGTCGAGGCTTTGCAGATTATTCATGAGGGCAATCCGAAATGCGGAGGCCGGGTTACTGTGAGTATCGGCGTGGCTACCGCATTCGTTCGGCAAAGTGAGGTCGCAAGCGCGATGCCGGAATCCCTGATTCACGCGGCCGACAACGCCATGTACAAAGCAAAGCGGGAAGGACGAAATCGCGTGGTGACGGCTCTGGTCGTGATTCCCCCGGCTGACTGACCTGCCACGGCCCTTTCGGCTCACGACCGCGCCCCTGAAGCAGTAAGCGCCTCAAGCAACTCCTTTGTTAGACATGGCTTCGGGAGCGGCAACTCCACAAAGTTTTCACGTGCCTGAGTCAAAGCCTCGTACTCATTCCGAACCTTGGGATCAGCCAGCAGCCTGGCCTTCATTGTTCAACGGGAACGGCTACACCGTCATCTTCCCGTTCCCCCCACCGTCATCTTATCCAGCTTGATCGTCGGCATTCCCACGCCCACCGGCACCGATTGCCCCTCTTTGCCGCAAGTGCCGATGCCCTGGTCGAGCTTCAGGTCATGCCCAACCATCGACACCTGCTTCAGCGCCTCAGGTCCGTTGCCGATCAGCGTGGCATCGCGCACCGGAGCGGTAATTTTTCCGTCTTCGATGAGGTAAGCCTCCGACGCGGAAAAGACGAACTTGCCGTTCGTGATATCCACCTGGCCGCCGCCAAAGTTGACCGCATAGAGCCCTCGCTTGACCGAGCGCAGAATATCCTCGGGCTCGTCGTTGCCTGCCAGCATATAAGTGTTGGTCATGCGCGGCATGGGAATCGACTGATAGCTTTCGCGGCGGCCCGAACCCGTGCTTGCCGTGCCCATCAGCCGTGCGGAGAGTTTGTCGGTCATGTAGCCGCGCAGCACGCCGCCCTCGATAAGCACCGTTTCCTGGGTCGCCGAACCCTCGTCGTCCACGTTCAACGAGCCGCGCCGTCCGGCGATGGTGCCGTTGTCCACTACGGTAACCTTCGAACTGGCCACCCGTTGCCCGATGAGCCCGGCAAAGGCCGAGGTCTTCTTGCGGTTGAAGTCGGCTTCCAGACCGTGGCCCACCGCCTCGTGGAGCAGGATTCCCGGCCAGCCAGGGCCGAGAACCACTTCCATTTCTCCGGCCGGAGCGGGCACGGCGCCGAGCTGCAAGATCGCGCCTCGTGCCGCCTCGCGTGCCAGGTTTTCCGGGCTTTTGGATTCCGTGAATTGATCCAGTTCCGCTCTTCCGCCGGCGCCCGCGGAGCCCTTCGTAGTATTCGCGTCCTCTTTGGCGATGACGAAGACGTTCAGCCGGCAGAGAGGCTGAGTGTCGCTGGCAAAGGCGCCGTCGGATGCGGCGATGAGGATGCGGCGTAGCTCTTCGGAGTAGCTTGCCCGCACCTGTACGATGCGCGGATCAAAGGCCCGGGCTGCGCGGTCGGCGCGCAGAATCAACTCCAGGCGCGCGGCCAGGTCCAGATCGAAGCCGCCCAGCGGAACCGGGTAAAGATCAGCGACCGGCGCTTCGACGAACCCCTGCACAAGCTGCTTGGCCGGTCCGGAGGCGATCAGCGCCGCGGTGCGCGCCGCATGGAGCAGGCGATCGGGGCTGAGGTTGTCGGTGTAAGCGTAGCCGGTGCGTTCGCCGCTGAGCACGCGAATGCCGCAGCCTGCGCTCACTCCCTGGCTGGCGGATTTGACGATCTGTTCATCCACGCCCAGCGCGGTGGCCGATACCGATTCGAAATAAAGGTCGGCATAGTCGCCGCCAGCCGAGAGCGCCTCACCCAGGCAGCGTTCCAACAGCCGCTCGGTGATGCCGAATTTCTCAAAAAAATAGCGCTTGTGACTCGGAGGTGGGGGAGCGGCCGGTATGTTCATCGTATTTTTCAGTTTACGCTCATCTCCGCTCCGGCCAGAGCCTCCTTCTCCCCCATTCCTCTCTTGATGCGGGACCATCTAGGGCCTACCGCTGGCGCTGCCCGCGTGTTACATTTTTTCCATGAAGAAATTTTTTGCTGCTGTCCTCCTCCTGATGGTCTTTGCCAGCCCGGCCTTAGCTGCCTCCTCGCATCACCATCACCAAAGCCACCCCCACCACCATCATCAGGTTCATCACCATCACGCGTAGAACGGACCCCGGTCCCGCAGCGGCATCACCGCCGGAGACCGGGTTGCTCCATGCGGTTTCATCCTCGCGAGAAGATGTGGTAAGGTGCGTGGCATGACAGAATTGGACGACCTCAGGTACCCTATCGGACGCTTCGCCCCACCAGCCAGCAGTCTGCCCGGTATCCGCGCGGCGAATATTCAGACACTGCGCCTGCTGCCCGTGCGCCTGCGCGCAGCTGTCGCCGACCTGAACGATGCTCAGCTCAACACACCCTACCGCGACGGCGGTTGGACCGTGCGCCAGGTGGTGCATCATCTGGGCGACAGCCACGCCAACGCCTACATCCGCTTCAAGCTGGCGCTCACCGAGGATTGGCCCGCCATCAAGCCCTACGACGAGGCTCTTTGGGCCAAACTGCCGGACACTCTGCCCGTCGACGCCTCTCTTGCGTTCGTCGAGGTGCTGCATGGCCGCTGGGTGGCGCTGCTCGAGGCGCTTACCGAAGAGGATTTCCGCAAGGGATACACCCACCCCGTGAATGGTCGTCAGGATCTTGCCAAGGTATTGGCAATGTACGACTGGCACTCGCGCCATCACACCGCGCACATCACCAGCCTGCGCATGCGCATGGGCTGGTAGTTTATCCATGGCCGCTGGCGCTGAGGCTGCGTCTCCCCAGCGGCTGACTCAGGCAATCGAAGAATATCTGGCGGAACATCCGGCAGCCGCACTGCTTGAGGATGGCCGTGTGCTCTTCGATATGCGCGCCGCCCGTTACTCAGTGAGCGAGCAGCATAGCCGCTGCCTCTTGCAACTGTGGAGCGAGGAGCGCAACCTGATCCGCACCGTGGTCGAGGTTCAAGAGCGCGCGCAATGCCTGCGCCTCGCCACCCGCCGCATGGGCGCGGCCAAGCCGCAGACCCTGGAGCTGGTTCCCACCAGCGACCGCCGCACACCCACCGCCCGCGATGCCGCTCGTCGCAACTATCAACGGCTGCTGGAGCGCGTTCTGACCCGCCACTTCATCGGCGCCAAGGTCGATGGCCTGCGCTCTGCAATGGACCTGGAGCATAGCTTCGGCCCGGCCTATGTGCGCGGACGCCTCCTGCGCGGCACCGCGGCCGAGGCGGTCATCGGCGTGGGTGAAGCAGAGTCGGGCGCAATCGTGGACGGCGTTCTGACGCTGGGAATTCTCTGGCTCGACCACTGCCGCCAGCACGGCGACGGCCGTAGGCACTTTGGCGGCCTCAAGGTCGTCGTGCCGGCCGGGGCGTGGCGGACGACAGCCGAGCGGATGGCCTGGATGAATCACGCAGCCGCCGATTTCCAGCTTTTCACTCTGGACGAGCGCAGCGAAGAGCTTACGGAAGTGGATTTTCGCGACACCGGCAACCTCGATTCGCGCCTGGTCCACGCATTTTCACCCGCGGCGGCCATCGAGCGGAATCAGGCTGGCATCGACCGGCTGCTTACTTTGGTCCCGCCAACCGCAAGGGCACGGGTCGAGGTCCGGCCCACTTCGCCCACGCAGGTGGGTCTGCTGCTGCACGGCCTTGAGTTTGCGCGGGTGCGCCACGGCTTTGCCGCCAACACATTCGCCCGCGAAGACGAGATCAGCTTCGGCACGGGAGCCAACGAGACCCCGCTCACGCCGGAAAACGAGCCTCTCTGCCGCGATCTGCTCTCCCGCCTTTTCCTGAGTCGCCACGGCGACGGTGCGCACACCGATCCGCTCTTCCGTCTGCAACCGGAGCACTGGCTTGAGGCCCGGCTCCGCGGTGAGATTACCGAGCTGCTGCCCGGTCTGCGCGGTGACCTGCTCTACTCGCAGGTTCCCGCGCTCTCCACTGGCGACCGGGGCCTGTTGGACCTGCTGACACTGGACCGCAACGGGCGGCTTACGGTGGTTGAGTTGAAGGCTAACGAGGATCTGCACCTGCCCATGCAGGCGCTGGACTATTGGATCCGCGTTCGCGCGCTGAACGGCGACCGGCAGCCCGCGGCCGGTAACGAGGGCGGCAGGCCGCTCTCGGCCTTCGAACGTCAGGGCTACTTCGCCGGGGCGGAGGTTTCGCCGCTCGCCCCGCGCCTGCTGCTGGCCGCTCCGGCTCTGCGCATCCACCCCGCCAACGAGCCGGTGCTCCGCTACTTTTCCCCACAGGTCGAGTGGGAGTTGATCGCCCTCACCGAGCATTGGCGGCGCGATCTGAAGGTGGTCTTTCGCAAGCGCAGCAGCGACCCGCGAAGCTAACCTTCAGGCCAATTCGATTCCGGCGATCTCGGCTTCCAGACCGCCATACTCGGGGTGCTCGTTTTCGCGGATGCGGTAGGCGAGGTCGATGAGGCTTCCCTGCGCGAGGCCGAGTTCGGCAGAGCGCGCGGCCAGGTTCCAGCCGACGGCGCGCAGAGCGCCGCTGGAGCCGGGTAAAGGTTGCGGCTGGACGGAATCCTGCGCCAGTTCCAATCTCAGGTGCCGCTCCTTCATCAGGCGTGGCGGGCTGAGCAACCGTGCTTTGCGGGCGACGAAGACCGGCTCGGGATTGCCGTGGCCGAAGGGCTCCAGCTTGCGCAGCCAACCAGCCAGCACGGGGCTGATGCGGTCCAGCGGCAACTCGGCATGGATGCGCAGCAGTTGCTCGGGCTCACTGTCGGGCAGGTGTTCCTCGGCATAGAGGCGAAGGCGGCGCTTGAGTTCAGGCAGCGCGGCGGCGGGCAGGGCAAATCCCACGGCGAAGGCGTGGCCGCCAAAGCGAGTGAAAAGGTCGGCGCAGCTCTCGATGGCGTTGAGCAGTTGGAAGCCGTCCACCGAGCGGCCAGAGCCGTAGGCCACGCCGTCCTCGACGCTGACCACGATAGCCGGCTTGGCGGTGCGCTCGACGACGCGCGAGGCAAGAATTCCGATGACGCCGCGGTGCCAGCCGTCGCCGTCGATGACCAGCAGGCGGTCGCTAGCCAGTTCAGCGTCGGTTGCCAGGCGGGCTTCGATGGCCGCAAGAGCAACGGATTCGGTTTCGCGGCGTTCGCGGTTGAGCCGTTCCAGCTTGGCGGCCAGTTCGGCGGCGCGGCTTGCGTCGCGTGTGGTGAACAGCTCGATGACCTCTGAGGCCACGTCCATGCGCCCGGCGGCGTTGATGCGCGGAGCCAGGCGGAAGGCCACGTCGTAGCCGGTGATCGGCTTCGCGGCCGGATCGAGGGCCGCGACGGCGAACAGAGCGCGCAGGCCGACGCCGACGGGCCGGCGCAGTTCCCGCAGGCCGAGCGCGGCGATCACGCGGTTTTCGCCCTTCAGCGGCACGGCATCGGCGATGGTGGCGATGGCGGCCATCTTCAAAAAGCTGGGCAGAGTTTTTTCGCGGGTGCGGGTCTGATTCCGGCGTTCCAGCACGGCCTGCGCCAATTTCAGCGCGATGGCCGCGCCACAGAGAAATTTTTCCGGGTAAGTGCAGGCGGGCTGGTTGGGGTTCAGGATGGCGAGAGCGTGCGGAACAGCCTCGCTCGCCTCCAGCAGGTGGTGGTCGGTGATGATCAAGTCCAGGCCCAAACGGCATGCGGTTTCAGCCTGGTCAAAGGCTCTCATGCCGGTGTCCACCGTGATCACGAGGCGGACGCCCTCGGCATAAGCGGCTTCCAGCACGCTCGATTGCAGGCCGTAGCCCTCCAGAAGCCGATGAGGCACATGGAAGCGGGCGACTCCGCCGAGCATCTCGATAGCTGTCTTGAGCAGAACGACGGCGGTCGTGCCGTCCACATCGTAGTCGCCGTAGAGCAGCACCGGCTCACGCGCGGCGATGGCCTGCTCCAGCCGGGCAACAGCTTCAGGCATACCTAGCATGAGAAAGGGATCGTGAAGGTGGGAGGCTTCAGGGTTGAGGAAGGCAAAGGCCTCGGCCGGCTGGACGACGCCGCGGGCCACCAGCAATTCGGCCAGCACCTGGGGCAGACGGGCTGCCTTGGCCAGCGCGGCAGCCTCGTCCGGATGCGGCTCGGCAAACTTCCATCGCTGTCGGAGAAACTGTCGGGGCGAACCCTGCGCCGGACTCGTCCCGTTACTCTCGGCGCCTACACTGCCCACCAGGGTTACTCGTCCTCGTCTTCGTGTTCGTGATCGTGCTCGCCGATGACGAGTTCATTGAAGGTATCAATGTCGTCCAGAAGCGCCTGGAAGCGCTCATACCACTCGGTGGTGGTCTCGTGCAGGAAGACCAAGCCCTGATAGACGAAGCCCAACTGGATATAGCCCAGATTGCCGGCGTACTTGCGCAGCCATTGCGCCTCCACCAGTTCCGTGGCTTCTTCGTCGGGGAAATTTATCTCCCCGGCTTCCTCGATCAGTTCGTCCAGTTCCTCGGGCTCCAGCGTCATCTCGCTGAAGGTGACAAAGGGAGCGCCAACGTGTTTGGCCATCTCCACAAAGTCTTTCCATGCGTCGGGGTTGTCATCGCCCTCCCACACGATGGAGGGAATATCCTCGGTGATGTAGCCGGGAAGGCGCTTCAGGCCGTGGCCCTCGATAAAGGCCACCATGTCGTCTTTCAGAGAGAGTAGGTTTTCTGTGCTCATAGTCAAGATCCTATTTTCGCAGACGCGGGCGGGGGTGCGCGCGGTGATTGTGGAAACTTTGCATCCGGAGGCTGAAGACAGGGTCAGGCGTTATAGCAAAACCAGAGTAGCTGTACCCAGAGGCAATGTCCTCAAGTGGCTTTTCTCAAAAAAAGCCACCTCGCATACCCTCAAAAAGGGCGTATTCACTCTGGTTTTGCTCTACTCTGGATACATGCTGGAGCCAGGAGAAACTGCGTATGCCCGCATTTGAGCGCCACGTTTTTGTCTGCTGCAACGCGCGCCCCAAGGGGGCGCCGCGTCCATCTTGCACCTCCAATGGAACCAGTGACCTGCACGCCGAGCTGCAACGACGGGTCAAGGCGGCCGGGCTGGGCGGCCGGGTGCGTATCAACAAGTCCGGCTGCCTGGACCAGTGCGAGCACGGCCCGATGGTGGTGGTCTATCCCGAGGCGGTCTGGTACGGCAATGTACAACCCGGGGACGCGGCGGTGATTGTGGAAGAGCATCTGGTCGCCGGACGGCCGGTCGAGCGGCTGCGTGTCGCCGAGGAGTGCCTGAACAGCAAAAGCTGCCCGCATCGGGGGTAAATCAGCGCATGACCCCTATTTGAAAAGCTCTGAGAATTTGCCTCAACCCACGGCGCATAGTTATCGCCTTGGTGTATTCTGCTCCTGTCTGAAACAGACAGAAGGATTGAGCGACAAGACACACAGCGCGCTCAGAAGGAGCCTCCGCAAATGAAACAAACCAGCGTTATTAGTGCAACGATTCTATCGTTGCTCTTCGGAGCAGCAACCATTGCCATCGCCCAGCACGATCAACAGGGAAATAATCAGGGCAAATCGAAACCGGCCTCGCAATCTCAACAAGCAAGGTCCGCGCAGCAACCTCAACAGGCTCGCCCCGCGCAGCAGACGCATCAGCAGCAGACTGCCCGGCCCGCGCAAAATCAGGCAAGACCGCAACAGAGCTATGGCGGCACCTTTCACGGCGGCGTCCAGGCGAACGGTGCCACGTATGGCGGCGTCCACCACAGCGGCGTTCCGCAACACCAAGGGCAGGTGCGCAATGGCTTTGTTCAGTCGCGCGCCGGTTCGTGGAATAACGAACATCAAACCTGGGCTCAGCGTGGCGGCTATAACGGCTACCGGATTCCCGACGCCCGCTTCAGGCTCTACTTCGGCCGGGATCACTTCTTCCGTATCTACGGTCTTCCTCTGGTCTTCGTGGGCGGAATGCCTCGCTTCCAGTACGACGGGTACTGGGTCACCATCGTTGATCCGTGGCCGGAATCCTGGGGACCAAACTGGTACGAAACCGACGATGTGTATCTTGACAACACCGGCGATGGGTATTATCTGTATGACCGCAACTACCCTGGTTTCCCAATCGCTGTAACTGTTTCGTTTTAACTGAGAATGAGGTTTGCTTCTTGAGCGGGCTCGAAGGCCGGGAGTCCGCTCAGGGACTGTAGTCGGCGTATTCTCGCCATCTGGAAACCTAACCCTGACATTTTCAACAAAACTCAACCCTAGGTCTTCCACAAGGATCTTCAGGGTGCTTGTCAACGCTTTCCCTAGATGCATTACGGAAAGCCGATAACCGAACGGTACGGAGGAATTCATCCATGAAAATCACTCGACTCGCTTTAGCAGCGCTCGCTCTTGCACTCGGATCGTCCGCCCTGCTCATGGCCCAGTACGGACCACCCCAGGACCGCCCGCAGCAAGGATATGGCCAGGACCGCGGTGGTTGGGATACGCCTCCCCAGGAGTTCCGGGAGATTCAGCGCCAGGGCTTCCACGATGGCCTCGAAGCGGCCCGCAACGACTTCGAGAACCACCATCACCAGGGCGTGGAACAGAGAAGGGAGTTCCGGCACCCCCCGGTTCCCCCACCCGCTCGCGACCAATACCGCGAAGGCTTCCGCCGAGGCTACGAATCGGCTTTCTCTCACTTCCGCGAAGGAATGGGGAGATCTTCCATGCCGATGGCCCAGAACGGACCACCCCAGGACCGCGGTGGTTGGGATGTGCCTCCTCAGGAGTTCCGGGAGGTTCAACGCCAGGGCTTCCACGATGGCCTCGAAGCGGCCCGCAACGACTTCGAGAACCACCATCACCAGGGTGTGGAGCAGAGAAGGGAGTTCCGGCATCCCCCGGTTCCTCCACCCGCTCGCGACGAATACCGTGATGGCTTCCGCCGCGGCTACGAATCAGCCTTCTCTCACTTCCGCGACGACCACGATCACCACTAAACCGCCTCGTTCGCTCCGCAGCTTCCCAAGTCTGACTTTATGACTTGGGAAGCTGCCTTCTTAAGCTCCCGGCATAGGTATACGAAAATCCGGAATACCCTCGAAAATATTGGAAATTCGATGGATGAAAATCACGGCTTGTTGAGTGAGCCTTGATATTTCACTTGTGAATCCACCTTTGGGCTATGGTTTGAAATCGATTCGGCTTACTTTCGTCACC
>Ga0182027_10015009_pt1 | contig 10687 bp, 11 predicted proteins | sample 712E1DmetaG_FD_121300 | JGI IMG/M metagenome (GOLD analysis project Ga0182027, IMG submission 121300) | Permafrost microbial communities from Stordalen Mire, Sweden - 712E1D metaG (Illumina Assembly) | ecosystem: Environmental > Terrestrial > Soil > Wetlands > Permafrost | place: Sweden...
CCTGCGGAACCAGTTTCTTGACCGGCAGATTGCGGCCTGCGTTCAGCGGGTGAACCAGCCGGGGATTTCTGAAACTGAACGCATGGAATTACTGCACCAGCAACAAAGGCTTCGCGAACAAAAACGCACGCCGCTCAAATGACGCGGCGAGTGTTACTCATTTTGCACCCTGATCAATCCAGGCGCGTATCAAACCGATTTGTTCCGACGTAAGGGGAGCGATACCGGCTTTATTTTGCAGAGGAGGCATCCATGTGTCTTTATCGCTGGTGAGATGGGCTACGCTCAAGACGAGGCGGCTTTTCGTGCTGTCGCCGGCAATGATGACTTTTCCATCCCTGTCGCCTTTGAGTGCGTCAGCCAGACTGTCGAGTTTCAGTTTGGCCCTAGGCTTGTCGCCGCTGTGACATTTGACGCAGGAACTGTCAAAAATGGGTTTGATGTCCGCGACATAGGTCACGCCTTGTTTCGTCGAAGCAGAAGGTAAATTATTTGTTTTCGCAGCGGGTTTTACGTCATCGCCCGGCGCGGTGAGGGTCAATCCGAATACGGTTGCCAGAGCAAGGATGATGAATTTGATTGTGTTCATGGTTTTATTTTACGCATGATTTTGAACTTAAGACACTCTGCGGGTCAAAAGGTTTCGGCCAAAAAGTGATTTTATGTCCACCCGCTGTTGGCGCCATACCGGGAATTGTGAATGTGATGTTGGAGCGTGTGTGCAAAGCGGCAAAGAGAATTTGATTTATGGAAAAACTACGATTTGGAATTTTAAGCACGGCCAACATTGGCCGCCAAAACTGGAAGGCCATTTTCAATTCCGGCACTTCAATCGTTACTGCTGTCGCAAGCCGTGACGTGAAGCGCAGTGGCGAATACATCAGCAAATGCCAGAGCGAATTTCCGTTTGATGCCGAACCAGCGGCGTTGGGCAGTTACGAGGAATTGTTGGCGTCGAAGAATGTGGATGCCGTCTACATTCCGCTCCCGACCGGCTTGCGCAAGGAATGGGTTTTGCGCGCAGCGGCGGCGGGCAAGCATGTCATCTGTGAGAAACCGTGCGGCGTCAGTTTCGCCGATGTCCAGGAAATGGCGGATGCCTGCCGGAAAAATCACATGCAGTTCATGGACGGCGTGATGTTCATGCACAGCCCCCGCATGCCGCGGATTCGTGAAGTGCTTGACGATGGAAAAAGCGTCGGGTCCATCCGGCGGATTTCGTCGGCGTTCAGTTTTTGCGGCAACGACGAATTTTCCCGTGGCAACATTCGCGTGGACGGGCGGCTTGAGCCGGCCGGTTGCCTGGGTGATTTGGGTTGGTATTGCATCCGGTTCACACTTTGGGCAATGAAATGGCAATTACCACACACAGTCATAGGCCGGATCCTCTCGCAATCCGAATCCACCGGCGACCGGGTGCCATCGCCTAGTGAATTTTCCGCCGAACTCCTTTTCGATGGCAACATTTCGGCTGAATTTTACTGTTCCTTCATCACCGCCGAGCAGCAATGGGCTTTTGTCAGCGGCAAAAATGGCTGGCTGCGGCTTCCCGATTTTGTCCACCCGTTCAACAGCCGTGAACCGGCTTTCGAGATCAACCGGACTGAAATTCGCATTCGGGAAGCCGGCTTCGCCCAAAAGCAGACGCCCATTCCGGAATCAGGCGAACTGGGTCATGCGACCGCACAAAACACCATCATGTTCCGCAACTTCGCCAGCCAGGTTTTTTCAGGCAAGCTGAATGAAGAATGGCCGATGTGGGCGCTGAAAACCCAAAAGGTTCTCGATGCCTGTCATAAGTCCAGTCTCCAAGGAACAAGCTTGAAACTTGGGGCTTGAGACTTGAAACTCACGCTGTGCATTTTCGGAAGATAACCATTGTCGGTGTCGGCCTGCTCGGCGGTTCTCTGGGACTGGCCGTCAAACGCCGGAAACTCGCCCGCGAGGTCGCGGGATTCGTCCGTCGGACGGCCAGCTTGAAGGATTGTGAGAAGGCTGGCGCGGTGGATTTTGCCACCACCGATTTACTTGCCGCAGTGTCGAACGCCGATCTTGTCATTCTTTGCACACCGCTTTCTCAAATGAAAGCGCGCGTCCGGCAAATGCTTCCGGCGTTGAAACAGGGTGCGATTGTCACCGACGTGGGCAGTGTCAAAGCCAGTGTCGTGCGCGAGCTCGAATCGCTTGTTACCAGATCCGGTGCACATTTCGTTGGCAGCCATCCGATGGCCGGTTCGGAAAAAACCGGCGTGAAGGCAGCCTGTGCGGATTTGTTCGCGAACGCTGTTTGTGTCGTGACACCCATGAGAAAATCAAACGCGTCGGCAGTCCGTAAAGTGGAACAGTTTTGGGAGGCGTTGGGTTCGCGAGTACTGCGGTTGACGCCGGAGTTGCACGATGTGTTGGCGGCCCGGTCAAGTCATTTGCCACACGTCGTTGCGGCGACGCTGGCCATGCACGTTTTAAGCCCGGCAAATCCAAGACATCAAACCGCGCTCTGCGCCAACGGTTTTCGTGATACAACACGCATCGCGTCCGGCTCGCCCGAAATATGGCGGGACATCGCATTGGCCAATCGCAAAAACATCGGCAAATCACTGGACGCCTTTATTGTTGATCTGAAGAAATTCCGGCGCGCGCTGGCCAAAGCCGATATGGACGGCATTGAGAGGCTTTTCGACGCAGCCAAGAAACGTCGTGATAATTGGTGCGGATGCTGTGCCTCACCATCACCGGAGTGATTAAAACCACGAATAGACACGAATGGACACGAAACAATCAAATTGGCATTCCAAAACGGGACATTTTTTTGATTTAAAGAATTTGTGTTTATTGGTGTTCATTAGTGGTTAAAAATTCCACATGGCGCTTCCTGAACTAATCGAAATTATGCCGCTCGACAAACCGGTTCGCGCGGAAGTCGCCGTCCCCGGTTCAAAGAGCATTACGAGTCGCGCGCTGATTCTGGCAGCGCTATCAGACAGTTGGATCACACTTAAAGGCGCGCTGTGGAGCGAGGACACGCAAATCATGGTTGAAGCGCTTCAGAAGTTGGGATTCCAAGTCAAAGTTGCGTCTGACCCGGAGGAATTTTGCAATCGCACCATTAAGATCAAAGGTCTTAATGGAAAGATTCCAAATAGCGGTACGGCGGAGAAACCGCTGGAACTTTTTGTCGGCAACGCAGGCACGGCCTCGCGGTTTTTGTCGGCGTTGGTTTGTTTTGGGAACGGTGTGTACCGGCTGCACGGCATTCCGCGAATGCACGAGCGGCCACAGGCGGCACTGTTTCAAGCACTGCGCGAATTGGGTTATCGGGTGGATTCATCAAACGACAAATTACCCGTTGTGATTCATGGCACAGGTCCGCATCCGGGCAAATGTCGCGTGAGCGTGGAAGAGAGTTCGCAGTTTGCGAGCGCATTGCTGATGTGTTCGGTGTTGGCCGGCTGGCAGGTTGAGATTGTCGGAAAAAACACGGAGGAGTCGCCTTTTGTCTACATGACGCGGGAAATGTGTTCCTATTTTCACTGGAGCAAAAAGCACAGTCCACATCCGGAATATGGAATGAAAGATGGCATTTACCCTGTGGATCCTGATTCCTCCAGCGGCAGTTATTTTTGGGCGGCCGGCTGGATGACCCGTCATCCGGTTTCGAAGGAATTGCATCCGGTCACCGTCGCACACTGGCCGGTTCTTGGAGCGGGTTCTCAAGTGGACACGAATTTTCCGAATTACCTGCCTCTTCCCAAAATGATTTCCAGAAAAACCGACCTTGGCGACAGCATCATGACGGCAATCGTGATGGCACCGTTTGCTGATCATCTGGTGAAATTTACCGACCTCGGCCATCTTCGTGTGCAGGAATGTGACCGGGTTTCGGCATTACGCGCTGAGTTGACAAAATGTGGCGCAAAAGTCGTTGAGGAGGGAGACATGCTGACAGTCTATCCGTCGAATTTGAAAGAACTTCACGGTGCGGAAATCGAGACCCACAACGACCATCGCATGGTGATGTGTTTTGCAATTCTGGGATTGAAAATCTCCGGTATCAAAATCAGAAACCCGGCCTGTGTGAAAAAAACGTTTCCGGATTTTTTCCAGAAACTTGCTGCACTTCCGCCCAAGGGACTGGGTGCGGTGGTTCTGGACGCCAGGACAGGGCGGAAACTGGAATTGAAGGAATTGTTTGCAGATTAATGGGAGCGGCGCCTTATGAGCGTTGCTGGATTTTCGGCGGTCACAGATTGTCGTCACGGAACAAATTTAATGAAACAACCGATTATCATCGCCATTGACGGCACGAGTGCGAGTGGCAAGAGCACAAACGCGAAACTTGTGGCCAAGTCATTCGGTTGTGTTTACGCGGACACAGGAGCGATGTATCGCACGCTCGCCTGGTATTGTTTGAAGCACGGAATTGATGTACAGGACGCCAAGGCCGTGGCCGCCGTCTGCCGCAGATGGAAAACAAAGTTGGAATGTGTGGAGGTCAACGGTTTGCGCACGGTTCGTTTGCTTGTGGACGGTTATTTCCCGGAAAGTGAAATCCGCACCGCCGAGACAAGTGCCGCCGTGCCGCACGTGGCTGCCGTGCCGAAGGTGCGCGAGTGGATGGTCAAGCGCCAGCGCGAGTGCATGCGATTCGGGGATTTGGTCATGGAAGGCCGCGACATCGGCACGAATGTTTTTCCTGAAACAGAGTTCAAATTTTATCTCGACGCAAAGCTGGAAGAGCGTTCGCGCCGCCGCGCCGCCGATGGTGTTCAGGAGAATCTCGCCGCACGCGATCAGCGTGACAGCCAGCGCGCCGTGGCGCCGCTGATGGTTCCCCTTGGCGCGCGAGTCATCAATAATTCGAATCTGACCTCTGAACAAACCAGCGGCATCATTATCGCCAATATCAAACAGCGCCTGGGCGCCGCCAATCCGCGTTCATGAACTTTGTCTATTTTCTCGGCTGGTGTTTTTTTCGGGTTGTTTACAAGTTTTATTTCCGCTGGTGCGTTTACAATCCGGAGCGTGTGCCATTGACCGGGCCGGTCATCCTCGCTTCCAATCATGCCAGTTTTCTGGATCCACCGTTGGTTGGCGCGGGAGTGAAGCGGGGGATCAACTACCTGGCGCGTGACACCTTGTTTCGTTTCCCGGGAATCGGTTGGCTGTTGCGAAAGTGGAATTCCGTGCCTGTGGATCGGGAAGGTGGTGGTGCGGCGGGTTTAAAAGCCATTCTGGACCGCTTGTTGGCGGGTGGAGCCATCATTCTCTTTCCCGAAGGGACACGGACTCGTGATGGCAAATTACAGCCGCCGCGATCGGGTATTGGCCTCATAATCATCAAATCCGCTGCGGTTGTTGTGCCGGTGCGGGTATTCGGAACTTTTGAGGCATTTGGCCGGAATCAAAAATTTCCGTGGCCAAGGAAAATTGCCGTGAAATACGGCCGGCCAATGGATTTTGAAAAATTGCGCGCCGAAGCGAAAAGTTGTTCCAGAGCGCGGTTAAAGGAAATTTACCAGCAGATTGCCGGTGAAATCATGGCGGCGATTGCAAAATTGGAACCCTGCGAAGATTAAATCCCCAGATTCGACAGTGTGCTGCTGATGTTGTCCACGATCTGGACGAGTTGTGGATGCGATTTCTCGAAGCCTTCAACAGATGAACGCAATCCACGCAATGAAAGCTCGCGCAATTGGGGATTTTGTTTCTCCCTCATGACTTCGTGCGCTGAAAGTTTGGCAAACCCGGCTATGCTTTGCGCCTGCTCGTTGTGCGTTTTGGAAAGCGTGCCGACTTCGTTCTTAAGCGTGCCGAGCAATTGGAGCAACTCGCGTTTACGGTCGTCGTTAATGGCGTCCGCGCTCTGAATTCTTGCCTCAATCTCGCCAATCGTTTTTTCGATCATAATTCAAAAGTATGCGCTGTTGGAAATTCAGCAAGTGTGTTTACCAGCGCCCGACACGCGGCAGAATGGGCCGGACGGCTTCCCAGATTTCCTCACAGACAATGTTTACCGGTTTGATGCCGTCAATCAGGCGGACGCGTTGGGGTTCGGCCGCGGCAATGGCTTCAAAACCTTTTACCACCCGTTCAAAGAAACTGCGGTCTGCCTCTTCCATTCGATCGCGCAGCGGTTCACTGAAAGGTAATTTCGCATGACTCTCCGTCTTTTTGGGTGGCACCTCGAGGAGCATGCTTTGTTTTCGAGCAAGACGGCGCGATTCGCTGATTTCAATGGGTACAGAAAGTAACAAGGTCAGATCCGGTTGAGTATCGCCAATGGCAAAATCAGTCACGTTTTTCACAAATTGCAAATCCAACCCGCGTCCATAGCCCTGATACGCCATGGTGGAGTCGTAAAAACGGTCGCACAAAACAATTTCGCCGGCGGCCAGCGCAGGGCGAATCGTTTCGCGGACGAGTTGCGCACGGCTGGCATTCATCAGAAGCAATTCGGTTTCGAAAGTCATGGCCGCGTTGTTTTTGCTGTGCTTGAGCGTGTAGCGGATTTCCTCGCCAATGGATGTGCCGCCTGGTTCGCGTAGCGTGCGAACGCGGTAACTCAATGCCCGCAACCGCCGCTCGAGCAATTCCACCTGCGTGGATTTGCCGCAGCCTTCCGAGCCTTCAAACGTGATGAACAGGCCTTTGTTCACAATTTTTTCAATTTCGGCCCTTTGGTCGTGTCTTCAATCACCCAGCCTTTTGCTTTTAACTCGTCGCGAATCGCGTCCGCGCGTTTGAAATCCTTCGTCTTGCGCGCGGCTTGCCGCGCTTCAAGCAATGCGGTCAATTCGGCAGGGACTTCAATTTCGTTCAGCGTGCCGATGCCGAGGACGGAATCAACCTTATTCCAAGCCGTCAATGCCGCAGCAGCGTCAGCCGCGCTCAAGGAATGACCGGCGATGTGCTTGTTCATCTCCCGTACCCAGTCGAATACCACAGCCCACGCGGCGGAAATGTTCAGGTCATCGTCGAGCGTGGATGCGAAGGCATTCACCAACTCCGTATTGGGTGTGGCAGCCGTGCCTTTAGCCAATTCCCGGAGTTTTGTGATGCACTCATCAATCCTGGCCAACGCAACGTGAGCGCCTTGCAAGCCTTCGAGAGTAAAATTAAATGTTTCGCGGTAGTGCGCGGTGAGAAGCAGATAACGGATTTCGCGTCCCGTAAAACCCTTGGCGATCAAATCGCGCAACGTGAAAAAGTTGCCGAGTGATTTGCTCATCTTCTTGCCTTCCACGAGCAAATGCGCGCCATGCAGCCAGTGTTTGACGAACGGTTTGCCGGTCGCGCCTTCGCTTTGTGCGATTTCGTCCTCGTGATGCGGAAAAATCAAATCCTCGCCACCGATGTGCAGGTCAAAAGTTTCGCCGAGCATTTTCATGCTCATCGCAGAACATTCGATGTGCCAGCCGGGTCGGCCTTCACCCAGCGATTCACTCTTCCAAAAAACTTCGCCGTCCTCCGACGTGCGCGCCTTCCATAACGCGAAATCGGCGACGGATTCCTTGGCATATTCATCGCTCTTAACCCGCTCACCGGCACGCATTTCATCAAAGTTCAATTTAAGCAACTGGCCGTAGGTGCAACCGCAGCCGCGGTATTTATCAATGCTGAAATAAACCGAGCCATCAGTGGCTTTATAGGCGATGCCGCGTTGAATCAATTTTTCGATGAGTGAAATAATTTCAGCGATATATTCCGTGGCATGCGGTGTGTGGTGCGGCAGGCGGCAGTTGAGCGTTTTCAAGTCCTCGAAGAATGCAGCTTCGTATTTACCGGTAAAATCACGCAAAGACGATTTTGTTTCGCGGACGCGGCGGATGATTTTGTCCTCCACATCCGTGATATTCATCACGTGCGTGACGGCGTAACCCTTGAATTCGAGGGTGCGTCGGACGAGGTCGCCGAAGACGAACGTGCGCCAGTTACCGATATGCGCAAAGTCATAGACAGTCGGCCCACAGCAATACATGCCGACCTTTTTGCCCTTCGAATCAAGGGGGATAAAATCCTGAATCGAGCGGGACAGTGTGTTGAAAAGCTTCAGAGCCATTTGCGTGTGGGCAAGTTAAGCCAGAGAGCGCGAAAGAAAAGAAATTTTGTCGCGCCAAGATGCAAAGACACAAAGTTGGTGAATGAAGTTTGCAGCCTATCTACTTTTCAGGCCTTGGCTTAATCTGGAAATTTGGAAACATCAACACCTGCATCACTCAACACTTTTCGGAAGCGCTCAATTGGCATCCGGTATGTTCCACCTGACCGTACAATGCTATAATACCCACCCGGGAAGCCGTGGAGAAAGAGTACAATGTCCGTTTTGCTGTTGTCGTATCGGATTGTGAATGTGCCCATCTGCGCTTCGCTCCCAAAGACCCAATGGGCCTGACGAAACTCGCGCAAAATAGCATCACAAGCAGTACGATTAGTGATGCTCATTCTATACGCGTTGGTGCCGCTGTCGTAATGACCCGCGAAAACGTCAATAGCCAAAGGTGATGTGCCGCTAAACTGGGGTCCTACGAACTCCACATAGAAAAAACAACCCCCAATCAATATCAAAGGAACAACGGCTAGCACTATCTGAAGACTTCTGACGGTACCGCCACTTTTCTGGCGAGCAACTAGAAATTTGAAGTTTGTACTCACAGGTTAAGTCGCCTAACAGTGAATAGGCGGCGGATTTTGTAGCCTATCTAGTTTCATGTTTTGGAGCGTTGAATTTTCTTTGCGTCTTTGCGTGATTAATCCTTTTTATCCGTTTCCACCGGTTTCGATTTCAGCCGATTAAAACGTTCGACGAACAAAAAGTAAATGCCGGGGCCGAAGCAGAGCAGCATGATGGAGATGCCGGTGGCGATGCCCCAGAACGTTCCGGCGGGCGCGCAACAATCATCGCGTCGGCGCACATAAATGTGGCTGGGCACGGCAATGAGGAGTTCAAGAATGCTGCCACGCAACAACCAGCGGGTATTGCGTTTGAGTAATGTGTCCGGGTTGTCGAATTTTGCGAAGCTGTGAAAGATAATGGTCCAGATGAGCCAGAAGGCGAGAAGGGTCATTATGCCTCCAGCCAGGGTTTTCAAGTCCCAGTTGGATGGAGACACCTGATTTGTCATGAGCGGCGTGAGGTAGCCGAGAAGTCCAACACCTTGTTCTCTGAAGGCGACGCACAAGATGGTGATAAGTCCGGCGAAAAAGAGATTAGCCAGAAAAAATCCGGTGACGATGACGGGAATTTTCAATGGCCGGCGTGCGGGCAACCGTCGTTCGGCGATGCTGATCGGCAACAGAAGCAGCAATGCCTGTCCGGCAACAAGAAGGGCGAGCCAGAGCCAATAACCCCATTGCAGGTAAATCTTCGAAGTATCCTGCAATCCCATGACGCCATTTTTTGCCCAGCCGCCGAATGCGACCAACACCACCGGTACGGTCAGGAGCAGCAGAACGATCGCGTAAAGTAAAACGGTAAGGGCGGCCCAACGTTTCATAATGGTGGAATTGAGTCAAAAAGTTGAACACCGTGCCAGACAAATCGTTCTACATGGATTTGGAAAGGATCTCGTGTAATTTGAACGCTCCGATTTTAGGGGAACAGAGGCTGACAGGCTGCGCTCTACGCACTTCTGTGGCATAGACCTCCTGGTCTGTGCATTTACAAAATTGCCCCCCCCACACAGGCCGAAGGCCTGTGCCACTTCAGGTTTGAATTTTATTTTCGTGTCTTGCCATTTTCTCTTTTCAAGGCAGATTTCCCAAAACAAAAAATACATAACAACAGGGGACACATGAGCAAAGAAGCGAAGCTGGAATTGGACGGAAAGGTCTACGCATTGCCGATAGTCGAAGGCAGTGAGAATGAAAAGGCCGTGGACATTTCGTCGCTGCGCGCCAACACGGGTTACATCACGCTTGACGACGGCTATGGCAACACCGGTTCGTGCTCCAGCAAAATCGCGTTTATTGATGGCGAGAAGGGGATTTTACGTTATCGCGGGATTCCGATTGAGGAACTGGCGGAGAAATCCACGTTCATCGAGACGGCTTATCTGCTCATTTACGGCAATTTGCCGAATCGTGCGCAATTACGGACTTTCTCCGATTTATTCACGGAATATCAATTTCTCCACGAAGACATGAGGTATCATTTTGAGAGCTTCCCCATGGGCGCGCATCCGATGGCGATTCTCTCGTCGATGATTAACGCGACGAGCTGTTTTGATGAAGAACTCATGCACTGGCACTGGGGCAAGTCGAACCAGTTTGACATTTATGCGGCGAAATTGATGTCCCAGGTGCGCACCATTGCCGCGTATTCGTATCGCAAATCGCGCGGCCTGCCGCTGATTTACCCGAAGAAAGCCTACAAATACACCGCCAATTTTCTGCATATGCTGTTCTCAACGCCGTATGAGGATTATGAATTGAAGCCGGAGGTGGTGAAGGCGCTGGACTTGATTTTTCTTTTACATGCGGATCATGAACAAAACTGCTCCACGTCCACTGTGCGCATGGTGGCATCGAGTCAGGCAAATTTATTTGCCAGCGCAGCCTCCGGTGTGTGTGCGCTTTGGGGGCCGCTCCATGGCGGTGCGAATCAGGCGGTGATCGAGACGCTCGCGGAAATACACGCTTCCGGCGACGACGGCTCGAAATTCATTGCGGCGGCGAAGGACAAGGGCAG
>Ga0182027_10015010_pt1 | contig 10685 bp, 3 predicted proteins | sample 712E1DmetaG_FD_121300 | JGI IMG/M metagenome (GOLD analysis project Ga0182027, IMG submission 121300) | Permafrost microbial communities from Stordalen Mire, Sweden - 712E1D metaG (Illumina Assembly) | ecosystem: Environmental > Terrestrial > Soil > Wetlands > Permafrost | place: Sweden...
GAAATACAGGCCGACCGTAGCCGCCTCGCTGACACCCAGCATCAAAGCGGCTGCCGATACCGTGCACGCCACCTTGCGCGCGCGGTTGTTAGAGGAAAAACGATGTGCTCTTTTCATAATTGCTTGCTGTTTCGGAATTGAGGTTTTCTGCCCTGCAAGCTAACCTTTGGTCCGCGAGAGCGCAAATAGTTTTTGAACGCCCGCATGATTACTTGAAAAGTCTGTTACAATGAAAATACCAAAAACCACCGTCGTTCGCTCTGCCTCGCGCGCCGGGTTCTTCGCCGTCCTTTTCGGCTTTATGGCCGTTCCCGTCTTCGCCCAGACACGGGAATACAAGGAGGCCCACGTCTGCGTCACCGCGCCCCCCACCGACAATACGCCGGCCCAGTTGCTCGCCGACTGCGGCTTCCAGGCTTTCGCACCGCTGGAGCAGCCCAACGAGCATGACCCCGCCATCATCATAGACGACAACAAGCCCTTCCAAACCATCGAAGGCTTCGGCGGCGCGTTCACCGATGCCGCCGCCGCCGTCTTCGGAAAGCTGGCCCAGGACGCCCAGGAGGAGTTCCTCAAGGCCTGCTTCGACCCCGTCGAAGGCAACGGCTATACGCTCTGCCGCACGACCATCCATAGCTGCGACTACTCCGGGGACATGTACACCTACGATGACACCCCCGACGACAAGGACCTCAAGAACTTCACCATCAAGCACGACCTCAAGGACCGCATCCCTTTCATCAAGCGCGCCCAGGCCGTTGCCAAGGGCAAGCTCCGCCTCTACGCCTCTCCCTGGAGCCCCCCCGCCTGGATGAAGACCAACAACGACATGCTGCACGGCGGCAAGCTCAAGCCCGAGTATTTCCAGACGTGGGCCGACTACTTCGTCAAGTACATCAAGGCCTATGATGCCGAGGGCATCAAAATGTGGGGTCTGACGGTCCAAAACGAGACCCTCGCTACTCAAGTCTGGGAATCCTGCGTCTTCACCGCCGAGGAAGAGCGCGACTTCGTCAAGAACTTCCTCGGTCCCGCGCTGCACAAAGGCGGCCTCGCTGACGTTAAGCTCATGATCTGGGACCACAATCGCGGCCTCATATACCAGCGCGTCCAGGCCGCCTACGAAGACCCGGAGGCCTCCCAGTACATCTGGGGCACCGCCTTCCACTGGTACACCGGCGACCACTTCGATAACGTCCGCATGGTCCACGATGCCTTCCCCGGCAAACACCTCCTCTACACAGAAGGCGGCATCGGCGGCACTTGGCCTGCCGCCCAGCGCCTGGCCAAGAACGTCATCACCGACCTCAACAACTGGACCGAGGGCTGGGCGGTCTGGAACCTCATCCTCGACCAGGAGAACGGCCCGCGCCACGCCGGCGGCACGAGCGCGCGCGGCAGCACCATCGTCAACGCCGACACCACGACCGGCAAGATCACCTACAATCCCCCGCACTACGTCCTCGGCCAATTCTCCCGCTTCATCCGCCCCGGCGCCAAGCGCATCGCCTGCACCTCCACCAGCGACGACTTCATCGCCACGGCCGCGCTCAACCCCGACGGCACCGTCGCTGTCGTCGTCTGTAACCTCACCGCCCGCGACACCTTCCTCCGCGTCTGGCGCCGCGGGCAATTCGTCAAATACCAGTGTCCGCCCAACGGCACGATGACCTTCGTTTTTCAACCCATATAGGCGCAGCTATGAAAGAGTCAGTCCCGGAAAGCGTCAAACAAGGTTGGCAGGCTGGTGAGTTGGGAAGCTGAAATCGGAAATCAGGGCGCCAGGAACAGGAAGATGTGGAGGGCAAGCAGCAGCCGCTGACCGCCGCGCCTTCCGCTTTGCGATTTCTGCTTTCTGCTTTCCCAATTTCAGCGTTTCAGCCCGCCCGCCCGCGCCCCCGCCGCCGAAACCTCGACCCTGGAGCGCACGCTCAATGACCACGTCAACCGAGCCTACGCCCTGACCCCGGCGGAGATTGCCCTAATGTGGCAAACCGCCCTGCCCCGGATGCCCATCCCGCCGCCCGCGGCCCTCTGGCCACTGACCACTGACCACCGACCTGCGATTCTAATTCTGTACCCGGTAAAACTTCCGCGCGGCGCTGGTGGCAACCGCGTACGGACTGGTCGCGCCCGGCACGTCGGTCCAGGGACCCGTGACGTCATCGGCGCTCTGGAGCGTGCCACCGCAGTTCCAGCGGATGATGATGGCGGGCTCGATGTCGAGCAGCGAGCCGCCCACCGTGACCGTGAAGCTGCACTGGCTGCTGTTGCCGCAGGCATCCGAGGCCACGCAAGTCACCGTCGTTATGCCGACCGGAAAAACCGAGCCGGAGGGCGGCGTGCACACAATGGTGACCGGGCCGGCACAATTGTCGGTCGCGGTCACGGCAAAGTTGACCACTGTGCCGTTCGGGTCGCACGCACTGGCCACCAAGTTCGTCGGACACTGGATGACCGGCGCCGTGGGGTCATAATGGATCGCCGTGGTGACCGAACTGACGCCGCCGCTGTCGTCCGTGGCGGTGACGATGAGAGTGTTGTCCGTGCATTCATTGTTCAGGTTGATGTTGAAAGCGAACGACGGATCAGCGCCGCAACCGCTGCAGATTGTTTGCACCGGCCCTCCGTTCAGAGTGTAGCTGATTTGCGCAACGTTGTTGCCGCAACTGCGGACTGAACCGGTGATGTTGACCGTCTGCGAGTTGGTGCAGTCGGGCGCGCTGAGACTGAGTTGCAGGCACGGTTCGAGCGTGAGGCTCTGGCCGCAGCCCACGGTAACGTCGAGCGGTTCAAGGCCGGTTTGCGCATTGCCGCCGGCGGGCGTGACGCTCGGATTCAAATGATAAGTGCCTTGCGGCAGATACATCACGACCTGCCCGATATTCGAGGCCGTGCCCGAACTGAGCGGAGTTCCGTACATGGCCTGCACACCGACGTCATAATTGGCGTCGCGACCCAGAAAATCGGTGCCCGTGAACGAGCCGCTGCTGGCACGGATGTTCGGCTGGTAGAACGTGCCGGAGGTCGAATGGAAAACCACTTTGACTTCGCTGAAGCAGTAGGCGACGTCGTGTGTCGTCGGCTGGCCGGGAACAATTTCCACGTCGTTGGTGTCATCCTCACTCACGTAAAGAACGTTGGAGAAATAATCGTCGTCGTTCGTGATGGTGCTGCTGCTGACGAGGGTAAGGTTGAAATATTTCTGCTTCCAGATGCTCGACTCGCTGTTCAGTCCACCAAGCACAAGTTCGTAGTTGCCTTCATAGGCGCTGGTGATCGGATTGAAGCTGCCCGGAAAATCACCATAGCCGACACCGCTCGCCGCCGTGAAGGTCGCGCCCGAGGCGAGCCGGTCCACACCGACAGCCTCGACCGTCGTCCAGTACACGCCGTAGGTTCCAATGCTGTCGGGAATACCGTCGCCGTTCGCGTCGTCGTCGCCCGCGTGTAGCATGCCGCGCAGCAACGACGACTGGCCGAGACTTTCCGCCGGCCCTTTCAGCAGCACGTTGCCGCGCAGGTAACCGGGATTGATCACGAACAAGTTGGTGAGATCCACCGTTGCGCCGGCTGTGATGGACAGCGCTGGGTTCGCTCCCTCTCCCAAGGCAGGCGTCTGGAAAATTTGAATCATCCGGTTGGTGCGAATCACCATTTGCGCGTTCACCGCATAGCCGACAGAAAGCGGGTCCAACGTGGACGGAACCACATTGGACAGCGTATAGGCGCCGCTGGACGGTGTGGTGAAGTTCACTCCGGGCAGCGCGCCCCAACGCTGGTTGGAGAACGGGCCGTAATTCGCAATGATGGTTGTATAGTCGGGCTCATCGTACAGCGGGTTGCCGCCTACGGTCAGTTCAAACTCGCCCAGCAAGTCCACGTTGCCGACGATTGTGGCCAGCGTGCCCGAGCTGGGAATAACCACGCTTACGGTCTGGAACTGATCGCAAGTGACGAGCACATTGGTGCCCAGGTAAGTTTCAATCCGGTCGGTGTAGAAATTGGTCCCGCGATGGACGGTGATGTCGAGATGATTAGTCACTCCGCTTCGCAAGTAGATACGTTGCTGCGTGCTTCCGGCCGGGATCTCGGAGCGCGCGCCGCTGCCGTTATAATCCGGCAATGAGTAGGCCAGGATCTTTCCGCCGTCCACCGGCACCGGCGCGCCGCCGGAAGTCACGAACTGCACCGTGACCACGCCGACACATTCGGTAAAATCTAGCGGCGGCGGCGGGATGCCAATCACCACCGGCGCGGAGGTTTGGGGGTTGAACCAATAAATGTATTGGTCGCCTTGCATCACGGCGTACGGCGTGACGAGGTAAGCGATGCCGGGATTGGCCGAATCCACGGTCAATTGATACGCGCTCACGGTACGGTTGGTGGCCGGCAACACATCCGAGTACGCCGCGATGGGCGGCGCGGGCGGAATGCTGTTGGCCAGCACCACGACGTTGCTCATGCCCTCGTTGTCAGGGGCCTTGAGCAGATTCAAGATGGCAGCGTTCGCGTTGCTGAAGCGGAGAGTGCCGCTGATTTGGTTGGGGTTAAGGATGACTTGCCCGTTCAGCGAGGCGCTCCCGGCGACAGAACAAAACAGGCTCAAGGCTGCGAATGACAAAAGATTCAGTTTCATACAATGGTTCAACCGTTTAGCGAACCCTACACGAACAGTGGACGCGTGTCAACAATTCGTAATACTTTTCACATTAATAACTGATAGATCGCGTGAAGGCTGGCGGACGCGCAACGTAAACGTAAACCGGTCAGACCACCGGTTAAAGTACAGGCCGGCTCCCAAAGCAATCCGCTTTACCAAATAATCGCATCATTTTTTCAAGCGGTAGAACTGATTGGTAGTGGTAGTAATGTTAGTGAGCGCGTAGCGACTGTTCAGGATGACGGGAGTTTGGGTGAGATTGCTGTAGGTTCCGCCCGGTGTGCCGGATTGCTGGGCCGTGAATCCGGGATAAGCCGTGCTCCAATTGACCCGAACCTTGGCGGGCGCAAGCTCGTTGGCAATCGCCAGAACGGGCGGCGCGCAGGGCAGGCCGAATAATTCCAGCGCATAATTATGGCACGTCAGGTTGGTGGCTTGGGCCATTACCACCAGTGTGAAGTTCGTGCCAGCCGGAACCTGGAATGAAAACGCCGGGTAGGGCGGGCCGCCCGCACCGCCGTCACCCAAATATCCAGCGGCGGGGTTATTTGTATCGAACGTGCCGAGATAAGCGGCGACCCCCAAAGCGTTGGTCGGCGCGGTCGGACAACCGAAATCCAACTGCGCGGTGATGCAAAGCTGGTTCGTGGTGCTGTTGGTGAAGCTGTGGGTTAAAAATGGCGTCGGCGGCAGGTTCGTGGTGGCATTGGTGCCAGGATAGGCCTTGCCGGGAAAACAAGTGGAGGGCGCGCCCGAGAAGAGCAGCGGAGCCAGGGTCGTCGGGGTGTTCGTGGTGAATTGCCACGAGGCCACGGTGCAGCTTTGGCAGGGACCGGTTGGATGAGTGCAATCGTTTCCGCTGACCGGACTGAAATTGATCGTGTAATCTCCCTCGTTCACGATGCCCAGCACCAATTCGAAGCCCACCGTCCCGCCGCACGCGAGATTCGTGTCCGTCCGAAATTGAAACGGAGTCAGGTTTTCCGCCGATTGACCGGCGCTGATGACGGGGTAGGCAGCTTGCGGGATCGTGACGATCACACCGCTGGCGTTGGTGGCCCGCAAGGTGGCGTTGGTGATGGTGATCGAGGAGGTGAGGAGATTTACCACGGACACGTACAGCAAATTGCATTCATTCGGTTCCACGGTCTGGTTGCCGTTTCCCTCCGCCAGCCGGTAGTTGAAAAAGTCCGCGGGAGCATTGGTTACGGTGAAGATCAGGTCGTTCCCGTCGCCACCGGCATAACTCACCAACACAGCGTAGTCGCCAAATTGGTGAACGCCATTCCCCAGACCGGCGAATTGCGAATACAAACCGCTCGTGGTCTTGTTGAGGAGCATAAACACATCCCCGTTGTGAGGAGGGTAATGAAATGTGGCCGTTAAATGCCCGGGATTGAGCGCCACTGTCCCATCCACGATCAATTCGTCATTCCCACCGTTGGGCGAGCTTCCGTAGAAATCCAAAACGGCGGTGGCACCAGAATGCAACGTCAACGCGCCGATTTCCAAGGGGCCGCCCTGGCCGCCCGGCACTTTGGAACTCGGGTATATCGTTCCGCCGCTGTCCACCCCGACCCCGCCGGTTAGGCGCCCGCCCCCGCGCAATCGCGCGCCGGTATACACCTCGTTCGTGCCGCTGCTGATGGTTCCGTTGACGATGAAGTCGCCTTCAATAATGTCCAGCGAGTCATGCGAATCCGTCGTCAACGTCCAGTTTCCCCAAACCGTCATCGCGGCGGTGCCATTCTTGCTGAAGAAGCCATGACCGGTCACCGGACCGAAAAACTCGCAGGGCACTTCATTCGTCACGATGAGCCGCGTTCCCGCAGCCAGGTTCAGCACGCCTTTGCCGTTCAGGCTCGCGACATGTTCGTCCGGCGGGGTGGTGCCGCTGGTATTGACCAGGTTCAACTCCCCGCTGTTGTTCACCGTCATGTTCGCGTAGCGATTGAATTGCGCGTCCCGAAGGGAACTCAGCGTTGCCACGACGTTGGTCGCGGAATCATCCCCGATGATGACGTCGCTGGGGATCGAGACCACTCCGGCGCGCCCGGCGGATACGACACCGCCTTGAATCGTGGTCGGACCGCCATAGCCGTTGCTCACTGAGCCGGTGAATTGAAGGGTTCCCAATCCCAGTTTGGTGAGGCCGCCAGGCCCGCTGACGACATTGGAGAGCTGGAGGTAGCCATCGGCCGGATCCACATCAATGGCGGCAGTCTGGCTCAGCACAATGGGGCCCGACCAGGTGTTGGACCCGCTGGGACACCAAAGCGCGGGAGAATTGGAGCTGTTAAGCGTGAGCGTTTCGTTGCCGATCGTGCGGCCATTCAGTAATTCGAGCGTGCCGTTGGTATTCACTGTCGTGCTCCCGCTCACCGCGCCCAGCGCAAAATCATTCGACACGCTGAGCACCCCCTGGTTTATGAAAAGACCGCCCGTGAAGCTGTTGTTGCCGGAAAGCCGCATTTCACCCGGTCCGAGCTTGGTCACACCGCCGACGGTGGTCTGGGACACGCTCGCTTGCACGTCGAGCGGCGGCGCGCCACTCAGCGGTGGTGTCTGGGCCGAGCCCACGTAGAACGTCCCGCCGGTGAACAGGTTTAGATTGCCGGAAATCAGCGATGCGCTGCTTATGCCGGGATCGACCGACACCACCGTTCCCGCGGAGCCGGCCAGCAGGAGCGACCCGGCCCCGGTATGCACGTTGCCGCCGCTGTTGAGAATGACTTCGCCGATGCTTTCCGCGTAATTGTTCACATCGAACAGGGAGCCGCCGTTGACGGTGACCAGTGAGCCGTTGATCTGATAGTACGCCAGCGATGCGACGGTGGCGGACGTGCCGAGGATGTTTATGCGATTGCGCGTGCCAATCACCAGATTATTGGGAATGGCATAAGCGCCGCCTCCCTTCGCCAGCCACAACGTGCCCTGGCTGGCATCGGTGTCGCCGGAATACGTGTTGTTTTGCGTGCCGCCAAGCTCGGTCCGGCCGGCGCCAACGGTGGTCAACGGCCCGGTGCCGGTGATGGTTGACAACAGGAGGAACTCGGAGCCGGTTTCATCACTGCGAATGGTCGCCGGTGCCGTGAGAAAAATGGGGGAACTGATGGTCGAGGAACTCAGGCAATAAAGTGCGCCGTTCGTGCCACCGCGCCCGGCGCCAGCGAGGTTCAGCCCTTCGGAAAAATTCTGCGAGCGGTTATCCACCTCCAGCGTCGCGCCATTGGATACCACCGTTCCCACCGTGGCACTGCCCAAAGCCGCGTCATTAAGCGCCATTAACAGCCCCTCTCCAATCAACGTGCTCCCGCGGTATGTGTTCGCGCCGCTCAGCGCCAGTTCACCGGCGCCCAACTTCGTCACCGGCACGATGCTCGAATCCGATATGACCGCCCCCACGCTCAAATCCGGATTCGCCGCCCCGTCCGCTACATTAAACGTCAGACCGGACCGGGAGATGATAGCGTTGCCGTTGAGTTTGGCCGTGGAACTGGCGGCCAGCGAAGTGATGGTCGAGGGCAGCGTCAACAATCCCGCGCCGGTTTCCACATCGCCGCCGTTATAGGTCAGCGCGCTGAAGCTTTCGTTATGATTGGTCAGATTGACCAGGCTGCCCGCATAAACCGTGACCGCCGGGTTCACCCCCTGAAGATTGTTCAACCACCGCGCCTCGCACGGACTGCCCCCGCTGGTGCCGACAATCAGCGGTCCGGCGAAGGCCGCGACGCCGGCAGGTTTGTCGAATTGAAGCAACGAGTTCTCGGCATGCGTCGTGCCGGTGAACGTATTCGCCGCGCTGCCGCCCAGCAGGGCGTCGCCCATGAGAAACTCCAATCCTCCCGTGCCGCTAATCTGGCCGGTAAGAGAGACATTATCGGCCACGACCACCAAATTAGTATCCAGCTCAATCGGCCCGGTCCACGAGCACGTTCCGACCGTGATGAGCAACGAACCGGCCGTGTCGGAGCTGACTTGGCTTTGGCCCTGGACCGTCAACTGTTCTCCAGCAATGGAAATGCCGTGCAACGTCAGCGACCCGCTGCCTTGAAGGATGGTTTGACCCGCAGTCGTCCCCAGTCCGTGGGCATCGTAAACATCAATATTTCCCGCATTGGCCGTGACCACCCCGCTGAAGGAGTTGCTGGCGTCCAGCAGCAATGCGGCACTTCCGCGCTTGGTAAATCCGCCGGTGCCGGAGAGCTGGGCCTGCATGTCGAGTCCGGCATAGGCTGGATTGAACATGGTGAAGGTATGCGCGCCAACGGACAGGGCCACCTGGCCTTTGATGGCGGGAGTGACGGCGCCGTTGGCCGACGAGGCCGTGATGTTGCCGAGCAGGGTGAGAGTGTTGCCGCCCATGTCCAGCATCGAGGGCTTGGCATCGCTGGAGTAATTGGTAAGCAGCACATCGGAGGCGGTCGCACTGCCATTCAGAATAAGGTCCGTGCCATAAGTGACGATAATTGAGGCGTTGGCGCCGATCTGGCCGGAATTTGCGAGACTGATTGCGCAAGGCAGGCCGGTTTGCGCCACCAGGCCACCATTGACGGTGGTCCCCGACTGTTTGTTGAAGAAGATTTGAGAAGTCGGTCCGGCATAGTTCACATACATTCGCCCGGTGAACGTGTTGCCTTCCGCACCATCGAAATGGACGGTGCAAACATTTCCTTCGTAGTTATTCGCGCCCACACCCACATCTCCGCTCCCGGAAATCACCCCGGCCACATAGATGTTTCCATTGCCGCCACCATCCACTCCAGATGCGTCCGCATCCAGATTAAGGGTGCCAATGACGGTGATCGGGCCATTTAAATGGATATCGAGGGTCGTTTGGAAAAACTGGCCCGGCGAGTTCCCGGTAAGGACATAGGTGTAGGTATTTGAGAATATCAGCGGACAATTGATAGTGGTGGTGTAGGAAGGATTTCCGGTGCCGTAAGTTGGGTAATTCTGCACCCAGTTGGTGACGGTGATGGCATTGCCGTTGATCTGAAAACTCCGGTTTTGAAAACCCAAATCCGCCACCACCAGCCCGCTCAGATCGTTGGTGTTGGACGTGTTGGACTCGCCGCCTAAAAAGCCAAAGCTGACGTTATCGCCGTTTTGTGGAATCCCCGCTGGATACCAGTTGTTTGGGTTGCTCCACAGAGCGCTGGCGGCGCCGGTCCAGCCCCTCACGGTTGCGTGGGCGGAAGCGGCAAACCAGCCGCAAGCACCGCCTATTGAAAACATCAGCAAAACGAGTTTTGGCACTGCAGAGAGACGATGAGCACGACCGGCAATGCGTGATTTTGGCATCATGCCCGAATGAAACCAAAGCCGGCCAGCCGCTTGGGCTGCCCAACGCCGCAACTCATCGGAGATCGCCGGCAGCAATCTCCCCGCGTCTTCTCCCTTGTTAAGCCGGCTCGCGGAATCACTCGGGGAAAAATGGACTCCCAGTTTGCCGGTCGCGCTCTTTACAACTTCTCCCCGTTCCATACATCCTCCTTTAATTCAATTGTTCAAGCCGAAGAGAAGACCCAGGGGACACAAGGGTCATTGCCGGTCCTATCCGGCGCGCTTCGCGGCGGTGTTATCCATGGTGAGTATTCCCACCAGGCTGACCTCCTGTCAAAAGTTTGGATATGGGGTGTTCACCCCATATCCGGGAACAACCCGGGGCGACTTCGTTTCAGACCTGGGCGGGCGCGGGGTTGGCTCCTCTCCCCGTGCGAGGTTCTTGAGTTGGCGTGAGGAATACAGCCGCACTATCGTAAACGGGTCAGCCATAGGCTGGCCCGTTCACAAGTAAGGGAGGATGACCGACTTTACGGAAGGGTTGGTACAGAGGATACTTCAATTGCTGAGTTTCGGGTAAAGGACCAGCGTGACCGATTCCGGCGTGAAGGGCTCGATGCGGAGGGTGTTGGCGCCCGGCTTCAAGTGCTTGCTGATTTCGAGGCGCGCGGGTTTGCCAATGAAACCACCGGCGTCGTTGCCGTTAACGGTCACTCGTCCCGCGGTTTCCGGGGTC
>Ga0182027_10015011_pt1 | contig 10685 bp, 7 predicted proteins | sample 712E1DmetaG_FD_121300 | JGI IMG/M metagenome (GOLD analysis project Ga0182027, IMG submission 121300) | Permafrost microbial communities from Stordalen Mire, Sweden - 712E1D metaG (Illumina Assembly) | ecosystem: Environmental > Terrestrial > Soil > Wetlands > Permafrost | place: Sweden...
AACTAAGCTTTGCGCGGTCCGCTGGGCGGATCGTTGTCGCGAAACGTTAGTGCAAACGGGGTTCAAGGAAATAGGTCCTGCCTTGTCGCCAAGGGTTTACAAACAGCTGTCAACAGCTCTTACCACCAGCAAACGAAGGTTGGCTGGAGAACCTTTCCGAAGTCATGGTTGGGTACGACATGGCTCGCTCGATCCGCGCGGCCGGTGCCTACGATCCCGGAAGAACTCCGCTCGCTCTGATGCGCTAGCCCGCGGTTCTTTGTTGTCAACAGGAGGCTTCACACCGGACGGGACACCCGTGCCGGTGAGAAAGCGGTCCATGGGATTTCGATGTTAGGATGTGTGCGGGCGAATTCCATCGGATGGATTCAAGGGGAGTGGAGATGGCTGGCATCGGCCCAAGTATCTCGAACGCGAGACGGTGGACGATTATCGGTCTGTTGTTCGCCTCGGGGTTCATCAACTATCTGGACCGCGCCATTGTATCTGTGGCCCTGCCGGTCATCGCGCTCGAACTCCACCTTGGACCTGCCGCCAAAGGAGTGCTGCTTTCGGCTTTCTTCTGGTCCTATGCCTTGATGTCGTTACCCATGGGTTGGTACTCCGATCGCTACAACCTTCGATGGTTCTATGCCGGCGCATTCACGTTCTGGTCGCTGGCTTGCGGATTCACGGGGCTCGCTTCGACATTGGGGATTCTGATTGTTCTCCGAGTTCTGATGGGAGTGGGTGAATCGATTTACCTGCCAGGAGGCATGAAGATTGCAGCCTCTTTTTCGACGCCAAAGACCGCGGCCTAGCTTCCGGGCTCGTCAACTCAGGTACGCGCGCGGGTCTAGCATTCGGCGCGCCCCTCATCGCCGCGATCGTAGTCGCCGCCGGTTGGAAGAATGCCTTCTTCATCCTGGGGTTTGCGAGCTTGCTGTGGTTAATCCCCTGGTTGAAAACCTATCCGGTGGGTACCGCCGTATCCGCCACCCCTGCCCAGCGGAAACGCGGCCAACCTCTGACTTGGCTCGACAGCAATCTCGTGGTCATATCATTGGCTCACATCTGTTACGGTTACTATTGGTATCTGCTGGTGACTTGGCTCCCCGACTACCTGGTGGTGTCGCGGCACATGCCTCTCCAGATGGCCGGCGCTTACGCGGCCATCCCCTATACTATTTACGCGATCGCCGAGCCTGTGGGGGGATGGATGGCGGATCAGTTGGTCCGCCGGGGCTGGGGTGAAATGCGTAGCCGCAAGGTGATCATTACCCTTGCGTATTCCTCCTCCCTCATGTTCTTGCTGGTTGGGCATGTGCAAAACGATAGGACGGCGATCGTGCTGATCGGAGGAGGCGCGCTGGTGGGGTTGTCGAGTGGCAATATCCTGGCCATGGCGCAACGTCTCGCCCCCCCCCGACGAGGTGGGCTTGTGGTCGGGAGTGTTAAATGCCTTCGGAAATATCTCCGGCATCGTGGCCCCCATCACCACCGGATTGATCATCGCCCGGACGGGCTCTTACGATCCGGCCTTCGTCGTATCGGTCTTTGTACTAATTGTGGCTCTACCTATGTATTGGTTTCTACTCAAGGATCGAAAGACGCCGGTTCCGGTTGAAGCCGCTCTTGCTCGCGGCAACCCTTAGCGCGCCAAACCGCATTCGGTTTTCCAAGAGGGCACACGGCTATCGGGCAAAGCGTGAAAGTTTGGCTTGAAATGCCGGCCGATCAAGAACGGAAGGGTTAAGAATGTGATCCGGAATCATGCCGGAGGCAACGCGGCGCATTCCCTCTGCCATCGTGGCCAACGTGGCCCGAGATCCTTGCAGCGTTGCCGGCAGCCAATGCGGCGTCAAGATAACATTGTCCAGCTTGGTGAGCGGATGAGAAGCGGGCAGCGGTTCTTCATCAAATACGTCCAGCGCCGCGCCGCGAATCCAACCTTCGCGAAGGCCGCGGACCAATGCCTCCTGCTGCACCAGCTCCCCGCGCGCCACATTAATGAAGTAAGCGGAGGCTTTCATCAACCTCAACTCGCGCTCTCCGATCATCCCGCGAGTGGAGGGTTCCAGGCGACTGTGCAGGCTGATAAAATCGGATTCCCGGAACAGTTCATCCAAGGTGGAGACCAGAACGACCCCGAGCGCCTGGGCTCGGGCGGAATCGGCATGGGGTGAATATGCCAGTATCCGCATCCCAAACGGAGACACCAGACGGGCCAGTTCCCCGCCCGAACGGCCAAGGCCCACAATACCCAATGTTTGGCCGGGCAGGTCATCGCCTGAAATTTTAGGCTGTCCAGCCCATCGTCCGGTGCGGGCCATGCGTTCGTGTTCAGGCAGGCGCTTGGCCAGGGCCAGAATGAAAAGTAAGGCTGCAGACGCCGTCGCGTGAAAAAAGGTGTCGGGCGAGTAGAACACCACGACGTCGTTTGCGGTGCACGCCTCCAGATCGATCTTGTCATAACCGGCTCCGCCGCGGCCTATCGCCACCAGATTGTCAGCCCCGCGAACGAATGCCGAAGGCTTGACCCAGGGACGGCAGATAACCAGGCCATTGGCTTGGGCGACGTGCTCCGGTGTAATTTTGAGTGCATAGAACCGGTCCCAATAGCTGGGATCGCCGGCCTGGGGTTGCTGGTCCGTCAAAAAGCCCGTCTCGATGAATGGTTCGTTCGCCAGCAGGTCCAAGCCGATATCGTTCCTGACAAAAGCGCCGTTTTCGCTGAGATAATCACCGCTATACCGAACTTTAAATACGCGCATGAGTTGGACTTCCAGCAAAGCAGCGCTAAGTCTCAACACCCGAGACTCCGTGCAACCTCCTGCGCAGTTTACAGGACATGTTCAAGGGGCGGATACAAGAAAAGTAATGTGTGTCGCAGCCGAGTGAGAAGTTCCTATTTCGGCAAAGTAGAAAGTTCCTGTTGAGAACCGTCAAACACTCGGGACGAGCGGGTAGTCATGGTGAAGGAGAACAAGGACCTGAGAGGGTCCTCGAAGGAGACTTGAACGAATTCGCCCATGCGGCTACCTGGCGTTCCCGTTGCGATCTCCTCGAACCCCGTTTCCCCGGAGCCAGTGCGCTGTTTGGCCGTTGATGATCCTCAGCACTCATCAGGTTAGCGATTTCACGACCGGGTGATGGGGAATCGGTAAACCCTGCGCCGTCAGTCGCGATGTCTCCCAGCGAGTGTCATGCCATCGCCAACCTCCTCGACGACTTTTCAGTCCGAATCCGCTCGCGGGGCTATCAACCACCTGAAAATCAACGGTGGGAGGCGAGTTTTTCAACGGGAATCGGCATTACTAAACACTCGCTGGAATCAAGACTGCAAGAGTTGCAATAATTGTGAATTCGAACCACGTGCAGAGGTGTACAGTAAGGGCTGCCAGGGGACCAAATGGAAATCCAAGTTTTAAAGCTAACCAGGGGCACTTGACTATGAACCCGTACTCTCTTCTTCGATACAGGAGTGGGCCCAAAAGCGCGATTAGAGCATGGCTCGGCGCTCTGCTTTTAGGCGGGACGATGATTGCGAGCGTTCGAGTTCAAGCGCAAACGACGCCCGGGCAACGGATAGAATTTGATCGTGACATTGCGCCCATCTTTAATACGTCATGCGGAAAATGTCATAGCGCGGATAATACGCAGGCGAAACTTCGGCTCGACTCGGAGGCCGGAGTCATGCAAGGTGGCCTCTCCGGCCGTTCAATCGTCGCCGGAAATAGTAAAGACAGCCTGTTGGTAAAGCGGCTGCTTGGGTTAACCGACGCTCCCCGAATGCCGCTCGGCGCTGACCCGCTGCCCTCGTCGCAAATCGACATGATCCGTGCGTGGATCGACAAGGGGACATTTGTGGGAGCGCGGGGAGAACACGGGGAGGATGCCCGTGCTACAGGTGCGGTTCCATCGCATGCAGGTGGGGACAGCAGGTCCGCGCTCCCAGGCACAACCGCTTTTGCAAACCAAATTCGGCCTATTCTTGCGGTGCGATGTTACCAGTGCCATGGGCCAAACATTCAGCAAAACGGCCTGCGTCTCGATTCGCTGGCCGCGGCGCTAAAGGGTAGCGAGACAGGACGCGTGATCGTACCGGGGAACAGTGAAAGGAGCCCGATGATCCGGCGCCTTTTGGCTGTCGACCGGCCGCAAATGCCCTACGGCGGGCCGCCACTGAGCGCCGACGAAATTAAGATGTTTCGCGACTGGATTGATAGCGGTGCACAGGGGCCGGACTCGAACCAAGCTGTACTTTCGGGCTATGCAGTGGGGAATTCGGCGGGCAAGCCCCCAAAGCATTGGTCGTTCATCAAGCCGGAGCGCCCGGAACCGCCCCCGGTAAAGCAAGTCGCGTGGGTTCGCAATCCGATCGATAACTTCGTCCTGGCGCGCCTGGAACGCGAGGGGATCGAACCCTCTCCCGAGGCTGACAAGCCGACGCTGATCCGCCGCGTGTCTCTGGACTTGATTGGCATTCCTCCCACGCCGCAAGAGGTGGATGACTTCGTTGCGGACCAAAGTGCGGACGCTTACGAAAAACTCGTGGACCGATTGCTAGCTTCCCCCCACTATGGAGAGAAGTGGGCGGCGCCGTGGCTCGATCTGGGACGCTACGGAGATTCGAACGGCTATGAGAAAGACAATTTGCGTGTCGCCTGGAAATATCGAGACTGGCTTATCAATGCCTTGAATCAGGATATGTCATTCAAGGAATTCACAATCGAGCAACTGGCGGGCGACATGCTGCCGAATCCCACCACCGACCAGTTGATCGCCACCGGATTCCATCGCAACACTATGCTCAACCAGGAAGGAGGTGTCGATCACCAGGAGTACCGATGGTATTCGTTGATCGACCGGACCAACACGACGGGGTCTGTGTGGCTGGGCCTGACGGTGGGCTGCGCGCAATGCCATAACCACAAGTTCGATCCGGTGACACAAAAGGATTACTACAAGCTGCTCGCCTTCTATGACAACGTTGAATATAAGGATTTGAACCTGGGTCAGGGTGAGGGTCACATTCAGGAACCCGACCTCGAACTGCCCACTCCCGAACAGGACAAACAGGCGAAGAAAATCCGAGCGGAAATCGCAAGCCTTCAGTCCGTAATCGACACGGGTACGCCCGAACTCGCGGCGGCGCAAGCCAGGTGGGAAGGAGAAATGAAGGCGGCTGAGGGGCAATGGACGGTGCTCGTCCCTGACCACGTCGCGTCGCAAGGGGGGGCGACGCTTACGCTGTTACCCAATTATTCGGTTCTGGCTGGCGGAAAGAATTCTGACGCGGATACGTACACCATTGAGACGCGCACCGATCGCAGCGGCATTACAGGAGTGCGCATCGAAGTGCTGAGCGACCCGGGCCTGCCGAACGGCGGCCCCGGGCGCGATCCTGAAGGCAATTTCTTTTTGAGCGATTTCGAGATAGAAACTCGCCCGGCCACCGGCACAGGCGCGACGCAAGTGATCCAATGGAAGGCCGCCGATGCGGACGAAGCGCAGGGCGGCTATGAGATCAAGCGCATCGTGGATAAGGAGGATAAAGAAGAAGGCCTGCATGGCTGGGCCATTGACGATTCGCTTTCAAGTGCGGTCAAACGGCGGCAAGCAGTCCTGGTTCCCGGGAAGCCCTTCGGGTGGCAAGGCGGGACGCTGATTACCATCCGGCTGAAGCACCGGATGCTGCACGCAGCGCGCAACGTCGGCTGCTTCCGGCTTTCGATTACGAGTATGGCGGACCCCTTGAAGTCGGTTCAACTGTCGGCGCGGTTGCGGCCCGTGCTCGACCTGCCCGCAGCCACGCGCTCAAGCGAACAGGCGAACCAGCTTGCGGCGGCTTATCGCTCTATGGCGCCGCAGTTGCAACCGACGCGCGACCAGATGGCCAAACTCAACAAGGACCTACAAGGACTCGGCATTGCCACCGCGCTCATCGTTCGCGAGAGGCCCGGCTTTTTGCGGCCTTCGACTTACCTGCACGTTCGCGGCGCTTATCTGAGCCGGGGTGAGCAGGTCTATGCGGACGTTCCCGCCATCCTCGGTTCGCTGCCGCCGAGCGCGATGCCGAACCGCTTGGGACTCGCACAGTGGTTAGTTTCCGAGGACAACCCGCTGACGGCGCGCGTGACCGTAAATCGCTTTTGGGAACAGATTTTTGGCCACGGCATCGTGGAAACCGCCGAAGATTTTGGCACCCAAGGTGACTTGCCTACGCATCCTGAACTTTTGGACTGGCTGGCCACGGAATTCATGCGCGAGGGTTGGAGCATGAAGAGGATCAAACGCACAATTGTGAGTTCCGCCACTTATCGACAGTCCTCGCATGTGACGCCAGCGCTGGTGGAGCGTGATCCTTATAACAAATTGCTGGCGCGCGGTCCACGCTTTCGCATCGACGCTGAGACGGTGCGCGACATAACGCTGGCAGCGAGTGGATTGCTCAGCACCAAGATCGGCGGGCCAAGCGTTTTTCCCTACCAGCCCGAAGGCGTCTGGGGCCAGCCTTACAGTTCTGACAAGTGGGTGGAAAGTTCCGGTGAGGACCGCTACCGGCGTGGGGTCTATACTTTTATTCGGCGGACTTCCGCTTACCCCAGTTTGCTGACATTCGACGCGCCCAGCCGGGAGTTCTGCACCGTGCGCCGCGTGCGGACGAACACGCCACTGCAAGCACTGACCACTTTGAATGACCCGGTGTTTTTCGAGGCGGCGCGCGCCCTGGCGGTACGGGTTAGAAAAGAAGCGGTGTCCAACCCTCAGGCTCGCGCGTCTTACGCTTTCCGTTTGTGCGTCAGCCGGCAGCCCACCCAAGATGAGCTGGCACGAGTTGTGGCGTTTTATCGCCAACAGCTAGAAAATTATAAGGGCGATCCGACAGCGGCGGCCGAAGTGCTCGGAGGTCCAATCGCGAAAGGGGCAAGTACTGCCCCTGCGTCGGCCGCCGCCCCCGCAGACGTAGATTTGGCGGCTTGGACGATGGTTGCGAACGTACTGCTGAATTTGGACGAGACCATTACCAAAGAATAGCGTTATGATGGCCTGCGGCCAAGAGGCTGCAATCGGACATTGAAAGCAACATGAAGTACCGAGGAATGTTTCGGGCGGAAATGGGCGAAAGGCTGGCGGAAAGGGCAAAAAATAAAACGCTCGCAAATAGAAAGCGTTATGAAAAATAATCCATCAAGCCCAATGCAAGACATGCTGCAGTCCGTCACTCGTCGATATTTCTTTAAGCAAGCGGGCTTTGGCATCGGCGCGACGGCGCTCACCGCCATGCTAAACCGGTCGTTATTCGCTGGTGGAACGGATCTTGCGGGGAACTCCACAAGTGACGCTGCTAATCCAACCGCACCCCACCCGCCGATGTTTGCGCCAAAGGCTAAGAGCATCATTTACCTCTTTATGGCGGGAGCCCCGTCACAAGTAGATTTACTGGATTACAAGCCGAAGCTCCAAGAACTGAACGGTGAGCACATTCCAGAATCAATGCTGAAGGGCGAGCGCTTCGCATTTATTCGCGGCGTTCCGAAGCTGCTCGGCTCGCCGTATGAATTCAAGAATTGGGGCAAGTCGGGCGCCGAAATTTCCGAGTTATTACCGCGCCTCGGTGAGGTCGCCGATAACATTTCCATCGTCAGGTCCGTCCACACCACTCAGTTTAATCATGCCCCCGCCCAGATTTTCATGAACACCGGCTTTCAGATTATCGGCCGGCCCAGCATGGGATCCTGGCTCACATACGGACTAGGCAGCGAGTGTCGTGACCTGCCGGGCTTCGTGGTATTGCTCTCGGGTGAAAGTGATCCCGATGGAGGGAAGGCTTGCTGGGGAAGCGGGTTCCTCCCCACGGTTTATCAGGGCGTTCAGTTCCGCTCACAAGGGGACCCGGTGTTGTTCCTTACCAACCCGGCAGGAGTTTCTCCTGAGGTGCGCCGCCAATCACTCGATGCGATTAAAGACCTCAATGAGATGGACCTGAAAAGCGTGGGCGACCCGGAAATTACCACCCGAATCGCTTCGTACGAAATGGCCTACCGCATGCAATCGAGCGTGCCGGACCTGATGGATATTTCCAAGGAACCCAAATCCGTTCAGGAGGCGTACGGAACTGAACCGGGCAAAAAATCGTTCGCAAATAATTGCTTGCTGGCCCGCCGGCTGGTCGAGCGCGGAGTGCGATTTGTCCAGCTCTATCATCGCGGATGGGACAACCACGGGACCTCGGCGCATGACGACATCGTAAACCGCCTTTCGAGCCTCTGCCGCGAGACCGACCAGGCCGCTGCCGCGCTGGTGAATGACTTGAAGCAGCGCGGGCTACTTGATTCGACGCTGGTGGTGTGGGGCGGCGAGTTCGGCCGCACCCCAATGAACGAGGAAAGGAATCGCTCGAAATTCCTGGGGCGAGATCATCACCCGCGTGCCTTTAGCATGTGGATGGCAGGAGGGGGCATCAAGCCCGGCGTTACGCTTGGCCAGACTGACGAGCTGGGCTACAACCCGATCGAGGATCCGGTTGACGTACATGACCTCCACGCGACCATCCTCTCGTTGATGGGCGTAGAGCACACCAAACTAACGTATCGATTCCAGGGCCGCGACTTTCGCCTCACCGACGTTTCAGGAAACGTGGTGAAGAAAATCCTCGCTTAACTCAGCCAGGCTTCTTTCATCATTTACGTTGCATAATTCTACCTTCTCTTTTCTGCCCGAGGCTGTAACGGGGTTCGAGGAGTTTGCATGATTGCTGGCGGGAAGGGCTGTTCAACCGGTATCGGGAAGCCCTCACTCGCGATTGTCCGTTTCCAGGAAGGCAACCTACCTATCAAGCCGCAGCTGCTGCTGGATGGCAAGAAACGAATCGGCGTCAAGTTGGGCTCACTTGACCTCTTCAGGTTCCAGTGAAAGGAAGTGGGCCGGGCCTGACACGTCACTGGCAACGACCATGCGCTCGCGCGAAGACACAACTCTTCCTGGAACTACCTGTGGAACGCAGGAGGCGAGGGCCGTAACCATGAGCTAGCCGCTATGCCTTGTGTCTATTGCTCAGAGCCGCCCTAAGGTCGCATTGAGGTAACCGAGGGAGTAGGCCAAGCCCGGACTAGCCCGGAACTGCCCGCCGGCTCCCGCCACCGAGGCGGAGCGTGGTTGCTCTCCCGGCGGATTCCCCAGTTCCGGGACATGATCCGGGATCACCAGCCCATCGAACTGCACGTCCACCAAGGCCTCCATGATCTTGTACATGTCGTAGTAGCCGTCGTCCATCAAGGTTTCACTGAAATGGGGCAGGGGAGCGCTCACGTTGCGGAAATGAATTTTGAACAGCTTTTTCTGCGGAGCGAAGTACTTGATGACCTCCACGGGGTCCGCGCCCATTCGTGACCCACCCTCAAGCCACGTTCCACAACAGAGACAGACTCCGATGTTGGGGCTGTTAGCTATTGCGATGGCTCGCTTGTAGTTCGCAAAGCTGCTGAATAGGCGGGGAACGCCCCCCAGGCTTGGCGCCGGCGGGTCGTCCGGGTGGATTCCGATGCGCACGCCGGCCTCCTCAGCCACCGGAGCCACCTTCCTGATGAAGTAGGTGTAGTTCTCCCACACTTCGGGTTCCGTGAATACGCGGCCAAACGAAAGTGTGCCGGTCTTATAGACCTTGTCGAGCCACCCTCCCCGAAAGTTCGGACTTGCCATGTCGCAGTCCGAGCTCACATACCCGCGGGGCGTCGTGATGCTGCCACTCCGCCAAATGCCATTGCCCATGTGCGCGTAGGTCATGTAGTGGATGCCGGCTTCGCCCAGGTAGCGGAGATAGTTCAAGTATTCCTCAATTCTCTCGTCGCGCCCGGGGAGATTGAGCACGACTTCCGGACAGTTAACGATGGGGTTGCCGCTGGGAGCGATTCGGGCCGTCTCGTTGTAGACCGTGAAGCCGCCCGCCTCCCAGCGCTTCCGCATCTCGGTGAAGCCTTGGGTGGTGGCCGTCTGGGGCGTGATATCTCCCATGGAGATCCATTTCACTCCCAGCTCACGGAGATACATCATGTTTTCTTCAGTGGGATTCTTCGCATACGTGCCGATCTTGATCCCCGGGGGAATCGGGAAGAGCTTTGCCGAACCGCTGCCCGGCGAAGCCAGCAAAGCCGCCCCTCCCAAGGCCATCTTGACGAAGTCTCGTCTCGGTATGTCGAACCCTTCGTCCCCTGCCCGGTTTGATTCTTTGCGATGACTCATGCCCGTCCTCCTTTTAGAGCTCGGGAGAAAGAAAGCGTGTTGCTCAGGTACGCGCGCTAGCCACTAACCACTGTCCGCTGCCTTTCCGCCACTGCCGTTCAGACTTCGAGCCACGAGTTCAATACTACCTCAGACGAGCTCTCGCGGCGCAGAACCAGCGCGAGAGTCGTCCGCCCACAGACCCAGCAGATGGTCGACAAATTGGCGTTCGGAGTTCCCTTCCACGGTAACGTTCTGCTTCTGCTCCTGGGTGGCGCCCTGTGCCTCCTTTCCGGGATCAGCATTGGCACGGTCATCGCCACTTTCAGCAAATCAGCTCAGCAAGCATTGCTGACGAGCTTTTTCGTAAACCCACCGCTTTCTTCTTTGTCGGGGGCGCTCAATCCGGTGGAAGCGATGCCGAAATGGTTGCGGGCGCTCACGGTACTGAACCCGATTCACCACTTCGCCACCATCGCCCG
>Ga0182027_10015012_pt1 | contig 10685 bp, 7 predicted proteins | sample 712E1DmetaG_FD_121300 | JGI IMG/M metagenome (GOLD analysis project Ga0182027, IMG submission 121300) | Permafrost microbial communities from Stordalen Mire, Sweden - 712E1D metaG (Illumina Assembly) | ecosystem: Environmental > Terrestrial > Soil > Wetlands > Permafrost | place: Sweden...
CATCAAAGCCTATTGGTACGATCCACGGCTTGGTACCTCGACCTATATCGGAGAGTTTCCCAAGACCGAGTCGCGGGAGTTCACGCCGCCATCCAATGGACGTGGGAACGATTGGGTTCTGGTGCTCGACGACGCCGCCAAAGGCTGCCCCGAACCCGGGAAGCGGCCCAATTGATAACCATGGTACGCACGTCGGGCCGGGCGATACGTTCCTCGACTTTTCGGGTGAAACGACGACAGTGCCGGGACTGAAACCCCGTCGTAAGAAAGGACTCATCATGCGTGCTCAATCCAACGTGTTAACAATCGCGATGCTGACCGGTGCGCTGTTTTTCCCGCTGGCCTGCCCCGGCGCTGCGCCTCTCCCCGCCATCAAAGTCGCCGACAATCACCGCTATTTCGTCAAGGCCGACGGCACGCCGTTTTTCTGGCTCGGGGATACGGCCTGGGGCATTTTCAACCACCCCACTCCCGAGGAAGTCGATCTCTACCTTGCCGACCGCGCGGCCAAGGGATTCACGGTGATCCAGGGCGTGATCGCGCTCTGGGACTATAACTCCCGGCCCAACCCCGACGGCCAGCTGCCCTTCCTCAATCGCGATCTCGGTCAGATCAACGAGGCGTATTACAAAAATGTCGACGCGATCCTCGACCAGGTTGCGGCCCACGGCATGTACATGGCGGTTCTTCCGTTCTGGATTAAAAACAGCGGGAACATGCTCGCGAGCGGCGACAACCCGGAGAAGATGAAAGCCTACTGCCAATTCCTGGCCCAGCGCTACGCCAAGCGCAACGTATTCTGGATCCTCGGCGGCGATGCCGGTGCGCTGAGCCCGAACGTGCAACGTGTGGCCGATGTCATGGCCGAAGGCCTGCTGGCCGGCGCGAAGGCTGCCGGCGTGGACCATATCCTGATCAGCTATCATCCCACCGGCCGGCAGAGCTCCTCCTTCTGGTTCCACGATCGCCCGTGGCTCGACTTCAATTCGATCCAGTCCGGGCACTTCATTCAGACCACGAATTTCCGCCTCGTGGGCGACGATGTGGCCAGGTCCCCCGTCAAGCCGACCCTGGACATGGAGCCGGGTTACGAAAACATTCCGAACAATCTGGTCCGCGATAACCCCGATGCGCCGCGCATCAAGGCCGAGGACGTGCGGCGCTCGGCATACCTGGCCGTCTTCGCGGGCGCGGCGGGACACTCCTACGGCAATGGCGAGGTCTATGAGTTCTGGTCGCCGGAGAAGGGATTTACTCCGCCCGCCTGGTCGGCCAAGCTGCCCTTCCGCGAGTCGCTCAAGCTCCCCGGTTCCGGCCAGGTGCAGTATCTGCGTTACCTGATCGAATCGCGCCCGCCACTGCTGCGGGAGCCGAATCAATCGATCCTCATGCGTGAGGCTAGCGAACGCGCCACCGAGCGCACCATGGCCATGCGGGCTTCCGATGGCAGCTACGCCTTTGTTTACGTTCAGCAGGGCAAGCCGGTCACCGTCGGTCTCGACACGCTGACCGGGACGACGATCAAGGCCTGGTGGTACGACCCGCGCACGGGCCAGGCCCAGGCGATCGAGACGATCACCCGGGCAATGGAGCTTGGACAAGAGACTCCCCGAATCCGGGCGCGCGAGTTCACCCCGCCCGCCGGCGGCGAAGACTGGGTCCTGGTTCTCGACGACGACGCCAAAGGCTACCCCGAACCGGGGAAGCGGCCCAAGGAATAATGGTGGCACGGGCGACCCGCCCGTGGGTTTAGGCGTCCAGTAAAGATGCCCGGAGCAAGCTCCGGGGCATTGAACTAAACCGCATCGATGCCGATCTCACCCTTCCTCTTCCTCTCCGACGTAGCCACGAGCGTGAGCAAGTGGAAGCGCTTCCACTCGCTCACGCTCGTGGCTACAACCCGATCAAGCCGAAGCCAGCTTCGGGGTGTCGGACCCATCGCGAATGAAAGTTGATTGCGCCCCGCTCCATCAACGCGACTTACGCACTCCGGTTGCCGCACGAAGCCCTGCCGGCAAGGAACCTTCGGCCCCCGTGCTCGTCTATGATATCGTCATTTGTCCATGCATCATCAACCTTTCGAATCGGATGCCTGCACCGCACACTCGGTCATTTCGTCAGCGGCGCGGGTGCCAAATCGGAACAATTCTCCAACCATGAAAACCTATTTCAAATATGCCGTTATCGCGGCCGGTAGCTGGGCGCTGGTGTTGACCGCGCGCGGCCAAGTCGATCCTTCCGTGCCGCCGCCCGCGGTGTCGGATCCCGCGCCCCTCGCGCAACCGCTCGCACCGGCGGTCGCCCAGGAAGTCATTACCGAACGGACCAACGATCAGTCCATTTGGGTCGCCGGGCATTATCGCTGGCAGACCGGCCAGTACGTCTGGGTTGCCGGTCACTGGGAAATTCCGCCCGTCCCGGGCACAGTCTGGGTCGCGCCGCAATGGCAGCCCAGCGGCGCCGGTTACGTCCTGGCCGGCGGTTCATGGCAGACGGCCGTTGCAACACCACCGCAGGAAATCGTCGAAGTAGCGGTCGCTCCACCGGATCGCATGCCAATCGAACGCATCCTCGAAAGCGAACGGCCTTCGCCCGACCACATCTGGATCGGCGGTTTCTGGGCCTGGCACAATGGTCGCCATGAATGGATGCAGGGGCATTGGGACCTCCCCCCGCGTCGCGGCGCAGTCTGGATCGCGCCGCGCTGGGAGGCTTCCTCGCATGGATTCCGATTCGTCGCGGGCTACTGGCAACATCCGGAAGAACGCGTCGTGGTGCCCGCCCCGCGTCCGGAAGAACATCGCCGGGGCGAGGTGGCGGTCGATCTCAACCTGCGCGGGCTCGAGATTGTCGTGGGTCGCGAACCCCCGCCGCGGCCGCGTGAGGTCGTGATCGAACGCCAGCGACCCTCGCCCCGTCATGTGTGGATTCCCGGCTTTTATGAATGGCGCGGCAATCAGCACGTGTGGATGCAGGGGCATTGGGAACTGCCGCCTCGCGCAGGCGCCGTTTGGATCGAGCCGCGTTGGGAGCATCGCGCCAACGGCTACGTCTTCATCGCCGGTTCTTGGAAATAGTCGTTTTCCCGTACGCAGCGGTTGGCTCAACAAGCGCCATCCGCTGCCCGCCGGCGGAGCGCACCGTTCGTGCGTCCCGCCGGAGCGTGATCCCTACCAAACGCCTGTGGCCTTTGGAAAGTTGTAGGGCTGCCGCTCGTCGGCAGGCCGTTGGGCTAGGAGTTTGTCGGGCTTAGAATAAAAGTCCGGAAAGAGCTCGAGATTTCGTCGCGAGGCAATCCGCCGCGATCGACAAACTCCTTAAACCGCCGCGAGGCGGCGGAAGATCGAAGGAGAAATCCGGTTTTCGCAGCGCGGAGCGCTGCTCAAGCAGCCGGTCGAGGCAGATTCCCGCCATCCCAATGAAATTTCCCGAAGAAGATAGGATATTCATTAGCAAGTCCGACAGGCTCCTAGTGGCCGGAACCTCCACTCGCTCACGCTCGCGGCCACGAGAAAACCCCTGACGGCCCGGACCCAAGGTCCGGCCCGACAGTCTGAAAATCACATGACGTTGTATCGTCGGGCAGCGTTCCGCTTAAACCACGACCGCGGCCGCCACCAGGTCGCCGACTTCCTTCGTGCCGTAGCCCATCTTGCCGGCGGCGAGAGTCTTTAGTTTCTCCCGCACGATCTTGATGACCGCGCTCTCGATGGCGTTGGCCATCTTGGTCTCGCCGAGGAAGTCCATCATCATCGCGCCGGCGCAGACCGCCGCGAGCGGGTTGATGACGTTTTGATTGGTGTACTTCGGCGCGCTGCCGCCGATCGGTTCGAACATCGATGTGCCCTGCGGATTGATGTTGCCGCCGGCGGCGATGCCCATGCCGCCCTGAATCATCGCGCCCAAATCGGTGATGATGTCGCCGAACATGTTGTCGGTGACGATCACGTCGAACCACTCGGGATTCTTGACGAACCACATCGTGGTGGCGTCGACATGGGCGTATTCGCGTTTGACGTCGGGATACTCCTTCCCGACCTCGTGGAAGGCGCGCTCCCAGAGATCGAAGGCGAACGTGAGCACGTTGGTCTTGCCGCAGAGCGTGAGCTGGGAAGTCTTGCCGGCCGCCACGTCCTCGGGTTTGAGCCCTTTCCAGGGCTGGCCACCGCGGCGTTTACGAGCGCATTCGAAGGCATAGCGCAGGCAGCGTTCGACGCCGCGCCGCGTGTTGACGCTTTCCTGGATGGCGACCTCGTACGGCGTGCCTTTAAAGGTGAAACCGCCCGAGCCGGTGTAGAGACCCTCGTTGTTTTCGCGGACGACAACGAAATCGAGATCCTCGGGCTTCTTGTCCTTGATCGGGCAGAAGCGGGCGTCGTAGAGGCGGACTGGACGGAGGTTGATGTACTGCTCCATCTCGAAGCGCATCCGCAGGAGGATGCCTTTCTCCAAAATACCCGGTTTCACGTCGGGATGGCCGATGGCGCCGAGGAGAATGGCGGGAAACTTGAGCAGCTCGGGCACGGCGCTATCCGGCAGCACCTCGCCGGTGCGCAGGTAGCGGGCGCCGCCAAAGTCGAAATAGGTGTAATCGAGTTTGACGCCGAATTTGGGAGCGGCGGCGTCCAGCACCTTGATGGCCTCGCGGACCACTTCCGGGCCGGTACCGTCGCCGCCGACGACTGCAATCTTATAGCTCTTCATTTTTGGATAAATTTTGTCCCGGAGGGCTGGTGGGACGGGGGCCGGATGCTACCGGGCCACCCCCGTCGATCAAGCAAAGAGCGAAGATAACCGGAATTTTGCTTTGGGGCGCAAGCCGGCGATTGTTTGGCTGCTCATGCGACCAGGTCGATGACACTTAATAGGTGTCATCGGATACCAGACTCCCACCACGGGCGGGACGCCCGTGTCGTAGCCGCGTCGCTTACGACGCGGACTCTCCGACCGCACGTGAAGACGTGCGGCTACAGTCCGAATTTCAATGCTCGCCAGTAGCCGCGCCGCTTACGGCGCGGCCCCCCGCACGTCAAGACGTGCGGCTACATCAGCCGGGCGATGCCGGGCGCACCCCCGGCGACGCAGGGCTGGCCTTGCAGTCGACCGCCGGTCGCCCAACCTTGGGCGGATGTCCACGGCCACCGCCACATTGACCCCATGCTGCTGCCTCTGCGCGTTCAACGGCAGCAACCAGCTGGCGGTGCGTAAATCCGGCCCGACGATCGAGCTCGTCTTCACGGGCAACGATCTTGTGGCCGCGCAGCGGCAGCTCGAATCGGCGTTGACCGCCTGCACGCCGCCCGTGGAGTTCTTTTCGTTCGAAGCCGGCGGACACTCCTACCGGGTGTTCTTCGTGCAGGTGGCCGGTGCGGCGTGCGATCCCGCGATCGAATTCCAGTCCATCGAGCGGCTGGAACGTTTGCCCGCCGCCCTCGCGCCGGCGCTGGCGGCCCTCCTCGCCCACCTCGCTCCGTTTCTGATCGAAATTCCCTACCTGCATCTTGGCGAAAACGATTACATCTACAAATTTCGCCCCGAGAAGGAGCGCAACATCTCGATCTACGCCCACGATTCCACCGCGAGCGCACTCTACCAGTCGAAACTCTGCACCGCCATCAAAGCCCTCGCGCGGCAGCACGAGCGCAGCGCCGCCGCGCCGGTGGCGCTCGACTTCGGCGCGGTGCGTTACCTCGTGCCGAGCCATTTCGGCTTCTGCCTCGGCGTGAAAAACGCCATCGAGCGCGCCTACGAGACGCTGGCCGAGAACCCCGGCCGGCGCGTCTTCATGCTCTCCGAGTTGATTCACAATCCTTTCGTCAACGAGGATCTCCTGCGGCGCGGCCTGCGCTATCTGCAAACCGACAAGGGCGCGCCCTACACCGTCGACGGTCGCGTCGCCACCGGGGCCGGCGGCGAGCGCCTGACCTGGGACACGCTCACGCCCGACGACATCGTGATCATCCCCGCGTTCGGCGCGACCGACGACGACAAGCGGCGGCTCGTGCGCAAGGGCATCGCCGTTTACCAATACGACGCGACCTGCATGCTGGTGGAGAAAGTTTGGAAGGCGGCGCGGGCCTATGGCCGCGAAGGCTACACCATCGTGATCCACGGCAAGCGCGAGCACGAGGAGACGAAGGCCACCTTTTCCAACACCCGGCGCCATGCCCACGCCGTGATCGTGCGCAACCTGGAGGAAGCCCGGGCGCTCGGCGCCATCGTCGCCAGCAGCGATCCGGCGGAGCGGGCCCGGTTCTACACGCTTTTTGCCGGCCGGCATACGCCGGGCTTCGACGTCGCGCGGCACCTGGCGCGCGTGGCCGTGGTCAACCAGACCACGCTGTTGATGAACGAAACTCTCGCCATCATCGAACACCTGCGCGCGGTCTATCGGGCCCGGTTTGACGACGAAACGCTCGTCGGGGGCACCAGCCGGCGCGACACGCTCTGTTACGCGACACAAGTCAACCAGGATGCGCTCGCCCTGGCGCTGACCGAGCCGCTCGACGCGGCGTTCGTGATCGGCGGCATGAACTCTTCCAATACCTATCAGCTTTACCGCCTGTGTGCGGAGAAGCTCGGGCGGAAGGCGTTTTTCATTCAATCCGAGGCCAGCATCCGCAACCGCGCCGAGGTGGCGCATTACGTCTTCCCGGCGAAGGGACCGGCCGAGAATCATGGCCACATCGAAGCGCGCCCGCTCTGGTCCGGCGATGCAACGCCCAAGCGGGTGCTCGTGACCGGTGGCGCTTCGTGTCCCGATGGGATCATCCAGCAGGTGATCACCCGGATCAACAGCCTCTTCCGGGCGGACGCCTTGCGGCCGATTGACGCAGTCCTGACCGATCTCTCCACCGGCGAGGCGTAAGCTCGGCGTGCCGAGAGCTTCAGGGCCGGACCTCGCGTCCGGGCCGTCATAAAAGGCATCCGCTCGCTCACGCTCGCGGCTACAAAAACGAGCGGCTTGGACACGAGGGCCAGCCCTACATCGGACCAAAGCAGCATGCCGCAGCGGACGACCGCTCCGCTCAGAATTTGAAGTTAATGCCGGCGCGCAGGCCCGCGAGACTGCTCATGTCCACCTTGGTGGTGAAATCCGCCGTATCGGTTTTTACCTCTTGTTTGAAATTACCGGTATTTTGGTAAACGGCGCCGGCGTAGAAGCCGGCGGTATCCGTGAGCCAGTATTCGAGGTTGGCATCGGCATAATAGCCCGGGAGAAAGTGATTCGCCGAATCGCTTTCAACCAAATTGATCGGATCGCCCGTGGCCGGGCTGAATTGCTGGCGAACGGTATAGGTGGTGCCGGCGTAAACGAGAGCCGCGCCGAGACTGACGGATGCGCGCAAGTGCTCCGTAATGGGCAGCAACAACGTGGGCCCGGCCCGGAACGTGAAGTACGCCCCCTTTAGCTGCCAGGAATTGATGACGCTCGTCGTGTCGGTGACCGGAGCGGAAACATTGCGGCTAAGAGGTTCGTTGCCCAGCAGCGTGACTGTGTCCGGGCTCACCATCTTGACGGTTCCATCGCTGTTCAGGATCGCGTTGCCGTTGGCATCGACCACGGCCTGGCTGGTGGCCGTCGACGTGCCGGAAAACGGCGCCACTGGCGCCGGGGCGCCGTAGAGCGAATACACGTCGGTCGTGGTCGTGATGTTGGCCGGCACGGTGGTCCGGAGACCCGAACTGAGATCGTTGAGACTGAATCCGGCGGCGAGATTCCACTCGAAATGAGTCGCGATCTTGCCCATTTCGCGGGCGACGACCACTTCGAAACCATAGGCGTTTTTCGCGTCTTGGGTCCGCGGACCGGAATCGGCGATATCAGCCGAATACGAGTTCATCGCGATGTTGCCCGTGGGCGTCACCTGCGCAGGGTCGGCGTACGTCCAGGTGTTCGTCTTGCCATCGGGCGCGATCGGCACGTTTACGTTGCCCCCATTGCCATCGTCGGTGCTGACGGTGCGCGTATCGGAGCTCACCGTGCCGTCGTGGTAGATCCGATCAAACCCGGTGCCAGTCGCCGCGCCGATACTATCAAGGGTGGAAGCGACCACCGCCCGACCGGAGAAGGAAGTCTTGGCGCCGGACAGAGCGCGCAGACCCAGGGAAAACCTGTACTTGGGGATGTAAATGTACTCGTCGGTCAGGAACGTGAGGTTCTCTGGCGGCGGTGCGGTGGGATGATCGGTTTCGCTTTGGGCGCGTAAAGCCACGGAGCCGAGGAGGGCGAATACGAGGAGACTGGTTCTCTTCATGCGGTAGGAGGGAGGCCGTGACAGCGACAAAAGCGACATTGTTTCGCCAAAATTGCGATGAAGTCATGCCGACATGCAAGCGTAGAGCTGAGGCCCGGCAATTTAGGCAGGCCCCGGCTTGCCCAAAATCCCGGGGCATCCTGGCACGCAGGCATTCCCGTCTGCAGCCTTGATCCCTGCAGGCTGGAAGCCCGCGCTACTTCTGGCGGCAGTCAAAAGGAGCGCCAGCGGCCGCCGCAATCGCTTCCGCCCGGCTGACTTACTCGTTGAATTCGTCGAACTTCTTGGCGGGTTTGGCCGCCTTGGCGGCGGCCGCGGCCTGCGGATCGGCCGCAGCATCGCGGTCCCGCAGGCGTTTCTCGCGCGAACCGATCTCTTCGAGCTTTTGCTCGATCTCCGTCTCCTGCTCCTGCTGTTGCATCATCTTTTCGAAAAGCTTCGCCTCGGTTTCGTTGACGAAACGCTCCCGCTCGGCAAGAGCCGCCTTCTGCTCTTTGACCGAAGCTTCCTGGCGGTCGAGTTCGGCCTTCAACGCCTCCAATGCCGCCTTTTCCGCGGCGGAAACCGGGGCGTGCGGGCGCCGGATCCTGGCGGCGGCACGCCGGGCCGCGGCGAGCACTTTTTCCCGAGCGATGGACAGGGCTTCCATTTCCGCGAGGTCGCGCTCCCGGTCGGCGAGGGTGGCTTCGAGTGCCTCGACCGCGCGCTCTCGCTCCTCCAGCCGAGCCTCGAGCAACCGCAGGGAAACCTCCAGCTCGGTCGCTTGTTTTGGATCGATTGTCGTCGCTCCGCCCCCCGGCGGGCGGGTTACCGAGACGATGGCTTTGATCGACCGGCGCGCTTCGACCGAGGCCTCAGATAGTTCCAACTGCGGGCGGCTCCCGGCCCCGGCAGTCGTGCGGCGCGGCAAGGCCAGAACTGGTCCCGCCGGATGCTTGAGCGGGAATTTGGGTGGCAGAGAAGGCGGATTGGATTCGGCGGGCATGGTGGCTACTTTTTCCCGAAGAGGCGGGCGAAGAAGCCGCGCCGGGGCGGGGCCAGGGCGCCACCCGCCTCCGTTGCGCCGGTCGCTGGCGGCGTCCTTTTGAGATAGGCCTTCAGCAAATCGGCCACGATCGCTTCGATCAAGGGATCGTCCAGCACGACCAGCAAACGCGCGAGCGGCGTTCCGTCCGCGACCTGCTGTTGGAGTTGCGCCAGATCGGCCTGGAACCATTCGGCCGCCAGGTGCGCGGCCTGCACCCGGAGCTCGGCCTCCACTGTCTGCACCTCGTCCTTGGGCGCTGAGGCGGCGGCGGCGGCCTGCTGGGCCGTGAGCTTGCCGCCGACCTTCCGGGCCAGCGCCGCCCGCACCGCCACCGGTTGGGCGCGCAATCCGAGCGCCAGCGCCTCCGGCAAATGCAGGCCCTTGGCCCCGGCGCGCATCGGCAGAAAACTCGCGAGCGCCGGCTCGTCGACCTGCGCCAGCGCATTGAGCAGGGCGCGAAAATCGCCGCCGACAATCACGTTTTGCGACAATCCCTGGGCAAAGACGGCCAACCCGCCGATGGTCGTGACCTGTTCCAACTGGCAAAATTCGCGGGTGTCCGCCTCCAGGGCGACGAATTCGAGCGGAAAGTCTTCCGGGATCTCGAGCCGCGCGAGGTTCTTCAGAAACTGGTTCTCCTTTTGTTCCGCCGCCTCGACCTGCGCCACCATTTCTTCAAACGGGCTGTCGAAAGCGAGCGTTTCGCGGAGAATCGTGACGAGTTGATCGACGCAATCGGCCGCCTGGCCTTTGCGCATCAGGGCGTCCTGCACCTCATCGAACGTGAGATCGATGTAGGCGGCCGGCGTCTCGTCCGGTCCGGGGACCGGCCAGTCGGGGCCATCGAGATTTTGCGCCAGGCTGCCCAGCGCGGTATTAACCATGATTGAGGTGGCGAAAGCCGCGCGCACCTCGTTCCAGTCTTGGGCGGTGGTTATTGGGTCGGGCATGAAATGGCTCCTGCGGCGGAATACGGATTACCGGAGCGGGAGCCTACAGCCTGCCGCCGTGGCGTACAAGCTCGGCTGCGACCTTGCGGTAGTCGTTGACGACGTTGTCCTGCGTCTCGTCGCTCGCCTCCTGGCTCACGAGCACCACCGGCAGGCCGAGCGTGACGGCGCGGCGCACCACCATCGCGTCGCGCACCTGGGCGTCGAAGATCTTGGCGGTGGGTGCCGCGCGTTTGGCGGTCTTGTATTGATTGAGGCGGAGCTGCATTCGCATCTTCGGCACCTCGATGTCGGTGCCGGTCTTGATCGAATTGAAGATGATGCCCTGCACCTGGGCCGCCGGCCCCATCGCCCCGGTGCGGAAACTCGCCGAGAGCGCGTGGAACTTGTAGAGTTTCTCCACCAGCAACGTGAAGCCGATGAGGCTCAGCGCGTCGGGATTGGCGGGCA
>Ga0182027_10015013_pt1 | contig 10685 bp, 9 predicted proteins | sample 712E1DmetaG_FD_121300 | JGI IMG/M metagenome (GOLD analysis project Ga0182027, IMG submission 121300) | Permafrost microbial communities from Stordalen Mire, Sweden - 712E1D metaG (Illumina Assembly) | ecosystem: Environmental > Terrestrial > Soil > Wetlands > Permafrost | place: Sweden...
AGCCAAATGCAAGGCACCGGCGCCGGCGGCCGCATCACCAAGCAGGACGTGGAAGCCCACCTCACGGCGCCCACGGTACCCCCGGCGCCCACTGTCTCCGCCGCTGCCCCCCGGACGCGCATCGAGCCTCTGAGCCCCATGCGCATCAAGATCGCCGAGCACATGGTGTTCTCCAAGCGCACCTCGGCCCACGTCACCACCATCCACCGCGTCGACATGACCAAGGTGGCCAAAATTCGCGAGCGCTCGAAGGCCGGCTTCCAGGCCGCCTATGGCTTCTCGCTCACCTACCTGCCGTTCCTCACGCGTGCCGCCGCCGCCGCGTTGCGCCACTTCCCCCTGCTCAACGCCTCGCTCGACGGCAACAACATCATCTACCACAACGAGATCAATATCGGAATCGCGGTGGCGCTGGAAAATGGCCTGATCGTCCCCGTGGTCCGCGTCGCCGACGAGAAAACCGTGGCCGGTTTGCAACGCGCCATTGTCGATCTCGCCACCCGCGCCCGCTCCCGCCAGCTCAAGCCCGACGAAGTCCAGGGCGGCACCTTCTCCATCACCAATTTCGGCAGTTACGGCAGCTTGCTGGCCACCCCCATCATCAATCAGCCGCAAGTGGCCATCATGGGCGTCGGCACGATCGAGAAAACCCCCGTGGTGATTGACGACGCCATTGCCATCCGCTCCATCTGTCTGCTTTCGCTGACCTTCGACCATCGCCTGATCGACGGCGCCCTGGCCGACCAGTTCATGACCAAAGTGAAGCAGGTGCTGGAGGCCTGGTCCGAGGAAGTGCTCTAATCCCCGGGAGTCATGCCACAATAGAGGTATGGAGAAGCCCCTCGCCAGCGGTCCCGCGGAGTTGTTTACGCGGATTGACGATTACTCGGTTGCCAATGCCGCCGCCGCCCTTTCCGAAGGCATCGTGCTGACTTCGCTCGACCGCGCGGTCAACTGGGCGCGCAAAAACTCCATCTGGCCCATGACCTTCGGCCTGGCCTGCTGTGCCATCGAAATGATGTCCATGTCCGCTTCGCGTTTCGATATCGCACGCTTCGGCGCCGAGGTCTTCCGCGGATCGCCGCGCCAATCGGACCTCATCATTATCGCCGGACGAGTTTCCCAAAAAATGGCGCCCGTCATCCGCCACCTCTACCAGCAGATGCCGGAACCCAAGTGGGCCATCTCCATGGGCGCCTGCGCCACCTCCACCGGGGTATTCAACAACTACGCGCTGGTCCCGGTGAACCAGGTGATCCCCATCGACGTGTTCGTGCCCGGATGCCCTCCGCGCCCCGAGCAGCTCATCTATGCGCTCATGATGCTCCAGCAGAAGATTCAGGATTCGAGCGGCACCATCAAGCAGGTGCTCAACCTGGCGTAGGGGCCGGGCATGCCCGGCCCCTACCGCGCCATTGGCACCTGGTTCACAGATCTTTGGGTTGAAGGCCGGTCTTTCCTGAACTTTCGCAAGCGCCACCCGATTCGCTTCAGTGCGGCGAAAACACGACGCGCCTTCGCCGAAGCCCAAGATCTCATGCGGCAATGTCGAATACGGCATTCGCCGAATCAGGAGGCAACTCGCCGTGGGCAATCCGGTCAAGTACAATTTCCCGCGCTGCCGACTGGGCCCGTTGAATCGCGAGCGCAGTTCGGATGAAGCTGATTTCGTTGGCGAAGAGCGGGTCCAGGGGGACCCGCGCGGACCAGGGGTCCGCCCCACAGATTCCGCGGGATTCCCCATATCGGGAAAAGTATGTGGCATTAGGCGCGTTCGCCTGCCAACCGATTTCTTCACAGTCCCTGACGTTCGCGGCTCTAACCGTATCGGAGCCGCGACCGTCAGGGAGCGGTTGGCACAGTTCACACCCAGAACTTCAGGTACGGCTTGTTCTCGATCAAGCGCAACAGGTATAGCCCCACTTCGCGCGCATGATAGTCGCCCCACATCGAAGACTCCGCCACGGGCACGCGTCCCCCTTCGGGAACCGCGTCCCACCCGTTCGGCCGGTGATAGACCGAGTGCAGAATGAGCCCCTGGTGCCAGCCGCCGGTGCTCAAATAGGGCTCGTCGAAAAGTGTGCTACAGACCGCCAGGCCGGCTTGCCAGTAGCGGTCATCCTGGAGACGGTGGCCTAGCCGCAGCAGCCCCTGGGCGGCAATCGCAGCCGCTGAGCTGTCAACCGGCTCGTACGCATTGAACGGGTCCGCGGCCTTCGCGCGCCAGTCGGCCAACTGCGCCAGGCCGGGCGCGCCCGTGTCCCAATAAGGAATGCCATCGGGCGGAGTATTCTCGATGTAGAAATCGCAGGTAGCGCGGGCGGCCTTTTCGAGTATTTCCAGAACCGGATGCTGGCCGGGCAGCGCGTCCAGAAACTCCAGTTGCTCGGCGAAACCGCACATGGCCCACGCCAGGCCGCGCGTCCAGGTGCTGAAGGGCGAGTAGCCCTGCTGCGAATTGGGGCAGCGGTACTGGCCGTCGTTGACGTTGAAGATGCTCTCGTGAGCCACCCTGCCGCGAACGTCATAGGCGTCGCGGCCCTCGCCGTAATAGACGGCGTACTGGGCCGTGGCGCGCGCGTGGTCGATGAGCCGGTCGAGCAGCGAGATCTGGCGATCGCCCTCGCCCATCAGCACGTGGCCCAGCAGATGGCCGACCGCCAGCGCGCGCAGCGTGCGGATGGTATCGACGAACAGCGAGTGCGGCCCGTTGAAGGAATAGATGTAGCCGCCGCCATCGGCGGTGCGCGACCAGCGGGCGGCCTGCACGGCGCCGGAGCATTTCAAGGCCAGCTCGTAATAGCGGCGTTCCCAGTGGTTCTCGGGGATGCGCCCCTCGGCCATCAGGCGGAGCAGGTTGCCGTAGGTGCTGACATTGTTGAAGCCGTGGTCGTGAACGCCCGTATGGGTGAGGTGCGGCGCCATGAGCGAGACGGTTCGCTCGCGGCCGATTTCGAGGAACGCGCGCTCGCCAGTGGCATCGAACTGGAGAATGGCCGAGCCGAACTGGAAGCCCTGCGTCCATTCGGTCCAGCCACGGCTGGTGTACTGCCCGCCGACGGTGAAGACCGGTGCGCCCCGGGCGGGCTCCCAGGACTTCTCGATGGAGCGGATCTTGGCGGCCGAAAGTTCGAATAGCCGGCGCAGCTTGGGCGCCAGCGCCGCCGGAGTGAGATCGGATCGCAATTGGACCATTCCTATTCAGTCCTCCGCGGACCCGATCAGGAGATCGAGGCCGGCAGCGCCGGCGAACGCCCGGAAATCCCGGTCTCGCGTAAGGAGAGGAATCCCGCGATCGATACAGGTCTGGGCGACCAGGGCATCTCCGAGACGTGCCTGGCGGCGCTTTGCCAACACCTTTGCTCGCAACTCGCCCGCCCGTTGCCAATAGCCAGGCTCGACCTCGATGAGCGGCAGTTCCGAGAGAGTTTGTGCAACCTCCGAAGAAAGCTTCGGGGCGCTCAACACTTCGGCGAGCACAACCGGCACCATCAGCACTTGCCGGTCCCGGAGCGCCCTGTCGAGCAGTTCCGCGTCCTCGCCGCCATCTCCTTGAAAGAAGGCGATCCAGGTGCTGGTGTCGACCGCGATCATCGGTCGGCCTTCAATTCGGCGAACGTGCGCGTGAAACGAACCTTGCCCCGGAGTTGGCGCAGCCGCGCGTAGGCATGCGACGCCGCAACTAGCTGCAGGCCGGTACGAACGGTCTGGGTGATGCCGCTACCGCTGGCTCGTTGTGCCTTTTCGAGAAGCTCGGGCGGCACCTCGACGGTGATTTTGCGCGCTGTTCCCATGACGCCCCAGCGTACCATACCAGATACCAGTACCGAATATGGCCTTGGCCAGGGGGCACACCAAGATCGCCGGCGCTGCTTTGCGCTACAACGGGAACATGAGTGGATTGCAGAAGTGGCTGTTCGCGGGGCCGCTGATCACCGACGGAGCGTGGGGCACCGAATTGCTAGCCCTCGGCCTCGCACCGGGCGCTTTGCCCGACGCCTGGAACCTGGAGCGTCCCGAGCCCGTGGAATCGGTGGCTCGGGCCTACGTGGAGGCCGGAAGCCAGGTGATTCTGACCAACACGTTCCGTTCGAACCGGATCACGCTGGAGGAGGCCGGGTTGGCCGGCCAGCTTACGGCCATCAACCGCGCCGGGGTGGAGATCTCAAGGCGCGCGGCGGCCGGCAAGGCCCTGGTCTTCGCCTCCATCGGGCCCACCGGGAAGCTTCTCATGAATGGCGAGGTGTCCCGCGAGGAAGTCGCCGCGGCGTTCGCCGCGCAGGCTGTTGCGCTGGCGGAAGCCGGCGCGGACGCGCTGCTCATCGAAACCATGAGCGACATCGAAGAGGCCGGGCTCGCCCTGAGCGCGGCCAAATCCACCGGCCTTCCTGTCATCGTCTCTTTCGCCTTCGATAGCGGGAAGAACAAGGACCGCACCATGATGGGCGTCACACCCGAGGCGGCCGCGCGGGCCATGGAATCCGCCGGCGCAGATGCCGTCGGCGCCAATTGCGGCGCGGGTATCGAGCGCTTCGTGCCGGTCTGCAAGAGGCTCGCGGCGGCCTGTTCCCTGCCGATTTGGATCAAAGCCAACGCCGGTCTGCCCCAGATGCAGGAAGGCGCGGTGGTCTACAGTACGCCGGCCGGCGTGTTCGCCTCGTACCTGCCGGCACTGGTCGAAGCCGGCGCTTCGTTCATTGGCGGCTGCTGCGGGACGACTCCCGAGTTTATTCGGGCGCTGGCCGCATGACCTTCGACATCCACCCCGAACCGAATCGCAGCCTGGCCGACCGGCTATTCGAACTGGGCGTCGAGTTTCCTTGCGGCGGGGAGAGCGGCTGCGGCGGGTGCAAGATTCGCGTCCTCTCCGGACACATTCCTGTCACGGCTGCCATGCGGCAAAGCTTGTCCGATGCGGAACTCGCCCAGGGTTGGCGCCTGGCTTGCTGCGCCGAGGCGCGCGAGAGTGTCGTGGTGGAAGTGGACCAGTGGTCGCTGCCGGTGCTCACGGATGAGCAAAGCACGCCGCTCGAACCGCGCCCGGGCGCCGGCGTGGCTATCGACCTCGGCACAACTACCCTGGTGGCACAGATGGTGGATCTCTCGACCGGCGAGGTGCTGGCCGTCGAAACGGCGCTCAACCCCCAGGCACGGCATGGCGCCGACGTCATGAGCCGCATCCAATACGACCTGCGGCGTCCCGGTGAATTGACCGGCATGATCCGGCAGACTCTCGGGCAGATGCTGGCACGGCTGGCCGGCGGCCGCGTTTTGGAAGAGGTGCTCATCGCGGGCAACACCACAATGCACCACCTTTTTTGCCGCCTCAGCGTCACGCCGCTGGCGGCGGTGCCGTTCCTCTCTCCGGAGTTGGGGGAGCGCCGCTTCAGCGCCGGAGAACTTGGCTGGGCGGTCGAAATCCGGGAGAGCGTGCGATTCCTGCCCTGCCTGGGCGGCTTCGTGGGCAGCGACCTGCTGGTCGGCATGGTGGCCACGCGCCTACACGAGCAGTCCGCCACTCACGCCCTGTTCGATATCGGCACCAATGGCGAAATTGTGCTCGGCAGCCGCCACGGAATCCTTTGCGCATCCACAGCCGCCGGTCCCGCCTTCGAAGGCGGCAGAATCAGCGCGGGGATGACCGCCCGGGCCGGCGCCATCGATGCGGTGCGCGTGCACGATGGCGCGTACGAATGCCATGTGCTGGGCGGCCAGGCGGCGCGCGGCATCTGCGGCAGCGGCCTGGTGGACGCCGCTGCCTGCGCCTTGGAACTCGGCCAAATTCTGCCCAGCGGCCGCCTCGCCGGCGGTGCCAAGGCCTTGCGCCTGACCGAAAGCGTCTCGCTGACGCAGGGCGACATACGCGAACTCCAGCTCGCCAAAGGCGCCATGGCCGCGGGCTTGAAGATACTCGCCGGCGCGCCACCCCGCTCCCTTTGGCTGGCGGGCGCTTTTGGCAGCTACATCAAGGAAGCCGCCGCCCGCGCCATCGGGCTGCTCCCGCAGGATGTCGCCGTCGAGCCGGTTGGCAACAGCGCACTTCGAGGCGCCCGAATGCTGCTCCTGAGCCCCACGCATCGCGACGCCCTGCTGGCCCGTTTGTGCGCCCTGACCAGGCACGTGGAACTGGCGGCCGACCCGGCGTTTCAGGACACTTTCGCCGACTCCATGGCGTTCACGCCCGTATCCTTTCGGCGGCCCGGCGCAAGTATATAGTGTGGACGAGATGCCCGACGACGATTCCCGGCTTCTAGAGGCGGCCCGGCATGGAGATGAGAGTTCTTTTCTGGCTCTCTATCGTCATTACCGGACGCCATTGTTCCGTTTCGCGTGGCGGCTCACCGGTTCGGTGGCGACCGCTGAAGACGTCCTGCAGGAATGCTTCCTGGCGTTGATTGAGGGCGCTCGATTCGACGTGGATCGGGGTTCGCTGCGCGCGTATCTGTTTGGGATCGCACGCAACCTGGCTCTGAAACGAATTCGGTTGGCGGAGCGCGAGTCCGAGGAGATGGAGGATGCCGCAGCCGATCTCGACCCGCTTGAGAACCTGCTTTCCACCGAGCGGTCGGAGGTGGTGGCGCGTGCCGTCCAGGCGCTGCCGCCCTTCCAGCGGGAAGCGCTCATCCTGTTCGAGTATGAGGAGCTTTCGCTCGAAGAGATCGCCGCAATAGTGGGAATTGAAGCCGGCGCAGTGAAGGCTCGTCTGCACCGGGCGCGGGAAACTCTGCGGCGCCGATTGGCTCCGCTGATGGCAGCCCGCGCTTAAAGGAGATGGTGATGAAGGAACACGATCCACTGAATTCGGTTTTGCGAGAGTGGGAAACACCGGAACTGTCCGCCGCTGTGGACGCACGCGTGCGCGCGGCGTATCGGGCGGCACACCGTCCCTCGCTGTGGCGGCGCATCTGGTCCGCACAAGTGACCATCCCCGTTCCCGTGCTGGCGGCGGTGTTTTTGCTGCTGCTCGCGCCCGTACTGTGGCTCCAGCTCCGGTCACACGCGCCCGCGCCGCAGCCTGCCACCGTGACGCCGGCGGGTGAGGGCTACATGACGCGGATTGAAACCGCCGGTTTCCAGCCTTTACCGGATGGCGCAACACGCGTGATCCGATCAGGAGGAGTGAAGCAATGAATCGTGAATCGATGGTTCTTTTGGCGATGGCCGCTGCCGCCTTCGCCCAAACCAACCCGCCGAACGTACTGAAGGTTTGGTTTGCCGATGGGACAGGCCTCGATATCCATACCGAATCGACCGGTGCAAACCCGCCTCTCTCGACTAGCGGCTCGGAGCCGGTAACAGAGGGCTATGACTACCATCGCGTGGTGTCCGACAAGCAGGGTGCGTTGCTTCTCGGTTATGACATTGAGGCCCGGAAGGCCGGCCAGGGCACGTTCACCGTTCGGATTAAGCCGGTCGACACCGACAAATTCAAGATCGGCGGGAACGGCAAATGGCTGGAGATCCCAACCATCACGGGCATCCGCGAGTTTCCGCCGCTCCGGATGGGCGATGCCGTGGAAGTAGATATTCTTTACAATCCCGCAACGAAAGAGAGGATCTACGACGTGTTAAAGGTCTCGGGCGATCGGCAGCCGTCGCACCAGGCACCGAAACCCGCAAGCGAGCGGTTTTCGCTGGAGAACGTGCGGCTGACCGTCAACGGCAAGACCATCGCGGAACAGCGGAATATCTGGATGAGGGGAGGGGGATTGATGATCTACTTGCCGGGCCGTGGAGAGTCTTATCTGGCCCTTTCGCCCTCTCCGGATTTCCCCCTTCAGGCGTACGGCTGGATAGACCACAACATTTTAAGATTCTTCGCCGGTGGCGAACTGGTTGAGATTACCGGCAAGAGCAACATGCTACAGAAATCGGACTACAGCACGGTTTGGGTGTACCATGTGCCGGAGTCGGATCTGGACCGCACGAGAGACCGGGCCGTCGAATTCTCCTGCGGCGACAACGTGGAATCGCTGATCAGGATGTACCAGAAGAAGGAAAACTAACGCCGTGGGCCGGGCATGCCCGGCCCCTACACCGCACCCTCGTAGGGGCGGGGCATGCCTCGCCCTCGCGCCGCATCAATTCACTGCCCGGCTCGTCTCCGGCGGGCCGAGGTATGACGGTTTGAGGCCGCCGAAATCCAGGACGATTTTGTCCAGCACCACCCCGGGGTCCATCATCCAGATTTTCAGCGTGTGCTTTCCCGGCTTCGCGACAGCGCCATCCGACGAACCAGTGACCGCGGCCCGAAGCACGTTGTCTTCCCAGCGGCCCGCATCCTCGAGGTTCACCACCGTGGGGGCGGAATCGTCGATGGCCGCGGCATAACGCAGATGCCTACCCGCATGAATCCGTTGGGTGGGGAGAGCGGTAACCCGGACGCGCACCTTCCCCGGATGGAAAACGTAGAAGTCGTATTCCAGACTGGGACCAACCGCCGGATCGTCGATGCTGGGGGTTGTGGTGGGGAAAACGGCCACGCTATCGCCCGTGCGGCCGAGATCCGGGATGGTACGCCAACCGGCGCCGTTCCGATCCGTGTGTCGCGTGAAATGCTCCGCTTCCATGGAAACCACGCCTTCGCTCTCGACGAACTTCGGCAGATCGGCGGCGGCGATTGCGGCCGGGTTGAAAATGTGCAGCTTCACGGTGCGCTCCGCGCCCGGTGCGCGGATGGTGATCGTCGCGGTGGCATCATCGCCTTTGGGAGCCTGGGCCCAATCCACATCGGCCCACAAGCGCACGTCTTCGTCCACGCGGCCGGAGGATTGGCTCAGATGCACCCAGGCCGCGTCCGCCGCCGCGGTCCAATTGAAGGGCGCAGTGCCGGTCTTGAAAATGTCGATGAAATGTCTCTGGCGGGTGAAGGGGTCGAAAGTAGGAAGTGTGTCCGATGAAACGCGGCCCTCCACCGCGACGCCCCAGCCGATGCCCGCCACCGGCGTGACCGCTGCCGCTGCGGGCAGGTCGAATACCGCTTGGCTGCGTGGATTGGAGGACATCATGTACTTCCACTTGCCCCCGGCCACCCGCGTGTTGAAATACTCCGTCTCCGCCTCGATATGGGCAAACGCGGCGCGGACGCGATTGGCGTAATCGTTGGCGCTGGCGCGGCCTTGAGCGGCGTACAGGAAGCTCCGGTCCGCATACAGCATTTTCTGGTTCATCAGATCGGCGCCACGGACGGGATAGAGAACCAGCTCGTAGAAGGCGTCCCTGCGCGCCGGGGGAATCTTGGCGTAGATCGCTTCGGCGGCGCGGGTGAGAGCGGCATAGCTCTCCAGGCGCTGGCGGGCTTCGTCGCCATAATTCACCGGCGTGAATTCCGTGCGCGCAATCGGGGAATCGCTGTTGTTCCAGCCCATGTGTTCGGGCTTGCGCGCATAGCCCAGGCGATAGTATTCGGTCATCACGCCGGCGATGGCCGCGGCGCTCGAGGCGCCGAACTCGCGGGTCGCCCAGGACGTCAGGAACTGGCGCTGGTTCGCGGTCTTGAACTTCGCCATATCCCAGGCCATGCTCAGGAAGTATTCGGTCGCCAACTCCGCCGGCTTGAGGTCGCCGACATTGAGCATCCACAGGGAGCGCGTCTGGTAGTCGAACGCCTTGCTCATCTCCTCCCAGATGAGCGAGGGGGGCGTCGAACAGAGCCACAGATAATCGTGCGGAGCGCCATAGTAGGACACGTGGTAATAGACGCCGGACCCTCCCGCGCGTTTCTGCTCGGCGGGCGTCGAGAGCTGGCGGATGTAGCCGTGGTTGTCGTCGGCCCAACCCAGAATCGCATCGTCCGGCACATGCAGGTTGGCCTGGTAGAGTTCGAGCACTTCCTTATAGGCGCAAAAAAGCTGCGGAACCTGGCTGACGTTCGGATTCACGCGGCTGGCCAGAATGTCGCGCTGGTCCTGGAAGATCCGCTCCATCAATTGCACCTTCTCGGGAATGGTGCCGCCGCCGGGCATGGCGCTGTCGTGTATGCCGCGCATACCGATTTCGTAGACGTTCTCGAAACGGCCGTTTTCCGCCGCCCGCTCGTCCCAGTACCGGCGCACGCCCTCACGGTTGGTATGGTAATCCCAGGGGCCGCGCGCCTTGGAATCCCATTCCGTCACGTTATTTCGCAGCATCGGCTCGGCGTGCGAGGACCCCATGACGATGGCGTAATCGTCCGCCAATAGCTTGTTTTGAGGATAGAGATTGAATGCCTGGGTGCACTCGTGCATGGCCGGCCACAGATAATTGGCTTTCAGGCGCAACAGCAGCTCGAATACGCGGGCATAAGTCTTGGGGCCGATGTCGCCCAGTTCGGGATCGAAGTGTCTGCCGGCCCACGGACGGATGCCCCAGTCTTCGTCGTTGATGAAAATGCCGCGATACTTCACGGAGGGCGGGCCTTGCCGGTTGCGCGTGGGTCGGATGAGCAGGGCATCGCGGTGCTGCGGCGGAACATCGGCCCACCAGTACCACGGCGAGACGCCGATCTGCCGCGAGAGATCGTAGGCGCCGAACGCGGTGGCGCGCCGGTCGCTGCCGGCAATCACCAAAGCTTCCTGAACGCCGGGGAGCGGGTCGGAAACCACCGTCATGAGAAAGCTCTCCCACTGGCCCCGGATCTCAGCGACATTCAATTTGCCGCCGCGGACCAGCGCGTCGATGATGGCGCTGTGTCCCAACGTTCCGAT
>Ga0182027_10015014_pt1 | contig 10684 bp, 9 predicted proteins | sample 712E1DmetaG_FD_121300 | JGI IMG/M metagenome (GOLD analysis project Ga0182027, IMG submission 121300) | Permafrost microbial communities from Stordalen Mire, Sweden - 712E1D metaG (Illumina Assembly) | ecosystem: Environmental > Terrestrial > Soil > Wetlands > Permafrost | place: Sweden...
CATGTTCTCTTGGCGTTGGGCCTCACGAGTGCCGAAGCCAAGCGCCACGTGCGGTTGTCTCTCGGCCACGCGTCGACGGGGGCAGACGTCGATGGCGCGCTGGTCGCCTTCGCGCGGTCGGTCGAGCGCCTGCGGGCCTGATCCGGACGGGTCGCGCCGTTCTGGGCTTCGGTGCTCTGCGAGACTTGTCGCATGCGGGTGCTGGTCGGGCTTTCGGGTGGTGTGGACTCGTCGGTCGCGGCCGCGCTGTTGCTCGAGGAGGGTCACGACGTGGTCGGCGCCACGATGAAGCTTTGGGGCGGCGCCGGCGACTCGGGATGCTGCTCGGTCGGTGACGTCGAAGACGCCAGGCGCGTCGCGGCGCGGCTGGGAATTGACCATCATGTCTTCAACTTCACCGAGGAGTTCGAGGAGAAGGTCGTCGTCGCCTATGTCGAGGCACACGCGCTCGGTCGTACGCCGAACCCGTGCATCGAGTGCAACAGGCATCTGAAGTTCCGCCGGTTCTTGGACCGCGCCGTGCGGCTCGGCTTCGAAGCCGTTGCGACCGGGCATTACGCCCGGATCGCCAAAGCCTCCGACGGCTCGCCGAGACTGTTCCGCGGACGCGACGCCGCCAAGGACCAGTCCTATGTGTTGTCGATGCTGACAACTGGGGACCTCAGCCGGGTGCTGCTGCCCGTCGGAGAGCTGACAAAGCAGGAGGTCCGGGCGCGTGCGGCGGCTATCGGCTTGCCCACGGCAGCCAAGCCTGACAGCCAGGAGGTGTGTTTCGTCGCCGCCGGGGCCGGACCTGGCCCCCGCCGGCGCTTTCTCGGCGAGCGGATCGAACTTCACCCGGGGCGACTCGTCGACCGGGCAAGTGGCGCAGTCGTGGGACGTGTGCCGGCGGTCGAGCTCATCACCGTGGGTCAGCGCCGGGGCCTCGGTTTCGCGGCAGGTGAGCGACGCTTCGCGATCGAGGTCGATGCTGGGTCGGCGACGGTGACAGTCGGGACACAGGACGATCTGCTCACCGACCACGTCGAGCTGAGGGACCGGACCTGGGTCGCGGATCCGCTTGCGGCCGGCACCGTCGTCCTCGCTCAGGCGAGCGCGCACGGTCGCCCGAGACCCGTGAGGCTCACCGAAACCGGAGTGAGCTTCCTCGAAGGCCCCGATCGCCGTGTCGCTCCGGGACAGACGATCGCCCTCTACGACAGAGACGAAGTCGTCGGTTCGGCTATAGCGGCTTGAGGGCCGTGCCCTTGGCCGGTCGGCGTGCCCGGACGAATGCGCTCATGATCGCGCCGTCGAGCTCGGCCATGACCTCGCCCCGGTCCGAGTGCCCGGGGAGGTCCGCGTCGAGCGAGAGCTCGGCCGCGAGGGCGACGATGTCGTCGTCTTGGAAGGTGCGTGTGGTTTCGACGGACACTTCTTCGAACCCGGCCTCCCGAAGCTTGGCCTCGTAGTCCCCGACCACGAGGGCACCGGCCACACAACCGGTCCACAGGCCGATCAGCGCTCTGGTGGGCTCGGACAGGGCGCGGCTGAGCACGAGGTCGGAGATGGCCAGCCGTCCGCCGGGCTTGAGCACCCGGAATGCTTCGCGCACCACGGCATCTTTGTCCGGGGACAGATTGACGACGCAGTTGGAGATCACCACGTCGACCGTCTCGTCGGGCCGCGGAATGGCCTCGATGGTGCCCTCCAAGAACTCGACATTGGTCAGACGCGACTCGGCTTGGTTCTTCCGGGCGAGCTCCAGCATCTCCGGGGTCATGTCCAGCCCGTAGGCCATGCCCGTCGGGCCGACGCGGCGCGCGGACAAAAGGACGTCGATCCCACCGCCCGAGCCGAGGTCGAGGACGACCTCGCCCTCGTGCAGAGCGGCGAGCATGGTCGGGTTTCCGCACCCGAGGGATGCTTTCAACGCGCCCGAGGGGAGAGTGTCTGCTTCGTCTTGGGCGTAGAGGGGGCTGCCGAACAGCTCGGTGGCGCCGCTCGGCCCACAGCAAGTGCTCTGCGATGCCGCTCGAGCAGCCGCCGCGTAGCGATCGCGCACGGCCTCGTGAATGTCGTCAGAATTATCGGAAATCACGGTTCCTCCTCTTGATGTGGTTCGTGCTCTGTGCGCGCCGGACTACTCGCCAGGCGCGAGGGCGGATCGAAGATCGGCGAGCCGATCGCGGTTGAGCGAGTACCAGACCCACTTGCCGCGCCGGTCTCCGCTCACCAGACCGGCTTCGCTCAGGATCCGGAGATGGTGCGAGACGGTTGGCTGGCTCTTGCCCAGTGGCTCGACGAAGTTGCACACGCAGACCTCGCCGTCCGGCGTGGCCGCGAGGATGCTCAAAACCCGGAGCCGAACTGGGTCGGCGAGCGCCATGAACCCGCCGGCCAGTTCGGCGGCCTGGGCGGCGTCCAGCGGAGAGGCCAGCACGGAGGCGCAGCATTGGTCGGTCGACTGAATCGTCGCAGCATCTCTCGCCATTGAAACTCCTATTGACGGGTGTCAATGCATTGATCATACTCAATGCATTGATCATTATCAATGTTACTAGGAGGAGATGATGTCCCGCATCCAACTGGCTCTGAACGTCGCCGACCTTGACCAGGCCGTCGTGTTCTACGCCAAGCTGTTCGGCACCGAGCCCGCCAAGGTCCGTCCCGGTTACGCCAACTTCGCCGTCAGCGACCCGCCCCTCAAGCTTGTCCTCATCGAGGACACGAACCAACCGTCGGGGACGATCAATCATCTGGGCGTCGAGGTGGCGAGCACCGGTGAGGTGATCGCGGAGCGCGACCGCCTGAGCGCCGAGGGCGTGGCAACCGAATTCGAGGGTGAGACGTCGTGTTGCTACGCGCTCCAGGACAAGGTGTGGACAAACGGGCCTGGCGGCGAGCCCTGGGAGATCTACACGGTGCTGGCTGACCTCGAGACCTCCGATGGCCAACCGCGCTCGGCCACCCGGGAGGAGAGCAGGTGTTGCGCCAGCCCCGGGTCGGTTGGGTCGGCTCAAGGCGGCAGCCGGTGCTGTTGAACCCGCGACCGGTCTCGATCGTGTCGTGAGCGAGATCGTCACCGATAGCGATAGCTAAGCCGACAACGTGACGACCAAAGCGTCAGTCATAGCGAAGCTGTCGTTCCTCGATCGGTTCGCGCCCTTGTGGATCGTCTCGGCGATGGCCGCGGGCCTCGGGCTCGACGCTGTGGGCTCAGAACCTCGCCGTGTCGATCACGAACCTGTAACGCACGTCGCTGTCGACGACTCGGTCGTAGGCGTGATCGATCTGATCACCGCCGATGACCTCGATCTCGGCTCCAAGGCCGTGCTCGGCGCAGAAGTCGAGCATCTCTTGGGTCTCCCGGATGCCACCGATCGACGAGCCGGCAAGGCTACGCCGGTTGTGCATGAGGGTGAAGGCTCGCATCGTGAGTGGCTCCGGCGGTGCGCCGACGTTGACAAAGGCTCCGTCGAGGCGCAGCAGCGACAGGTACGAGTCGAGTGGCAGCGATGCCGACACAGTGTTGCAGATAAGGTCGAAATGGCCCCTGAGCTGCTTGAAAGTGTCGTCGTTGCCAGTGGCGTAGTAGTAGTCGGCGCCTAAGCGCTTGCCGTCGTTCTCCTTCGACAAGCCCTGCGAGAGCACCGTGACCTCGGCCCCCATCGCATGGGCTATCTGCACGCCCATGTGGCCGAGCCCGCCGAGGCCGACGACCGCCACACTCGTTCCAGGCCCGACGCCCCAGTGCTTGAGCGGTGAGTACAAAGTGATGCCCGCACAAAGCAGCGGCGCCGCCACGTCGAGGCCGATGCCGTCGGGAATGCCGAGCACGAAGTCCTGGTCGACGACGATGTGGGTGGAGTAGCCGCCTTCGGTGGGACGGCCGTCCTTGCCGATGGCGTTGTAGGTCAAGATGGGGTTCTTCAAGCAGTACTGCTCCTCGCCGGCGAGACAGTTCACGCAGTTACGGCAGGAGTCGACCATGCAGCCGACTCCAACCCGGTCGCCGACGGCGTAGCTGGTCACCTCCGCGCCTATCTCCTCGACGATGCCCGCTATTTCGTGACCCGGCACGAGCGGGAAGATGACTTTGCCCCATTCCCCCCGGGCCGTATGGATGTCGGAGTGACAGATGCCGGCATAGGCGATCTTGATCAGGACGTCCCCCCCGCAAAGGTCGCGTCGTTGGATGGTCGTCTTCTGGAAGGGCGCTTTAGGCTCTGGGGTGGCAAAGGCGGTGACAGAACGCATCTTTCGTGGCTCCTTGTGGCTCGATCGGCGACAGCGGGCTATCGGGGGCTGTGGCCAGTTCTTGTGTCCTGGTCTCCTTTGTACTCGACGGGCTCGCTGTAGTTATCCGCGGACGCCAGCCGATTCAACAGGCCGCGCTCTTGTCGCGAGTCTCTTGTGGTCCCGACGGGCGCCTTGCGGCACTCGGTCCAAGCCTGGCCAGTGAGCCCGCCATCGTTGAGCTCGGGTCCACCGTGTTGGTTGCGTGCGCGCTACAGCGCAGCTAAACGCCGATGGGCGTCCATCGGTCCGACCGTTACAGCTCCCGGCCTACCATCCATGGCGTGAGCACGGGGATCGATGCCGTCACGACACGAATTGCCGCGCTGAGAGAGCTCATAAAGCGCTACGACGCGCAGTACTACCTCGAGGATGCCTCCGAGGTCCCAGACGCCGAGTACGACGCTCTCAAGGACGAGCTGCTGTCGCTGGAGCAACAGCATCCGGAGCTGGTCGAGGCTGGCTCGCCTTCGCAGACCGTCGGGATCGCACCCTCGCCGCTGTTTGCCGCCGTCGTTCATCGCACGCCGATGATGAGCCTCGACAAGGTCACCACACTCGAGGAGATCCTCGCCTGGGGCGCCCGCCTGCAGAAGCTGCTGGCTCCCGAGAATGGATCGCCATTCGTCTGTGAGCCGAAGATCGACGGCCTTTCCATCTCTCTCACCTACGAACGTGGACGCCTGACACGCGGGGCTACGCGCGGCGACGGGCGCGTAGGTGAGGACGTAACGCCCAACGTGCGCACCGTTGCGTCCATCCCGGCCGAGCTCGATCTCGATGCGAACGAGGTCCCCGAGGTCATCGAGGTCCGCGGGGAGGTGTACCTGCCAGTGTCGGCCTTCGAGGAGCTGAACCGCCGTCAGGGCGCCGCAGGTCTTCGACCCTTTGCAAATCCACGAAACGCGGCCGCGGGGTCGCTTCGCCAGAAGGACCCGGCCATCACGGCAACGCGGACGCTGGGTGCGTTCTTCTACCAGGTCGACGGAGTGGAGGGTCTCACGACGCAGTCTGGCTCGTTGGATCTGCTCGCCCGCGCCGGGCTGTGTGTCAACCCGGACACAAGGCTGGTCCCGGACCTCGAGGCCGTGTTCGAATACTGCCGGGACCTGGAATCGCGGCGTCATGGGCTCGGTTACGAGATCGACGGGGTCGTAGTGAAGCTCGAGGATCGCACCCTTCACCCCAGGCTCGGGGCAACCTCACACGCACCGCGATGGGCCGTGGCCTACAAGTTCCCGCCCGAGGAGCGAACCACTCTTCTCGAGGACATTCTCGTCTCGATCGGGCGCACCGGAAGGGCGACTCCGTTCGCGAAGCTGCGACCCGTCCGTATTGCCGGCTCGGTCGTGGGTCTTGCCAGCCTTCACAACCAAGACCAGGTCAGGCTGAAAGACGTCCGTCCGGGCGATACCGTCGTCGTGCGAAAGGCGGGAGACGTGATCCCCGAGGTCGTCGGCCCTGTGCCCAGCGCGCGGCCGGAGGGCTTGGCGCCGTGGAGCTTCCCGAAGACCTGTCCGAGCTGCGAGAGCGGTTTCGTGCGCCTCGACGGCGAGAGCGACACGTACTGCATCAATGTCGAGTGTCCCGCGCAACGCGTCCAACGGATCGTGCACTTCGCCTCCCGGTCCGCTATGGACATCGAGGGCCTCGGTGAGCAGCGGGTGGTCCAGTTCGTAGCTGCCGGACTGCTCTCCGACGCGGCGGACTGCTATCGGCTCCAAGCGCCTGAGCTCGTCGGCCTGGAGGGTTTCGGCGAATTGTCGGCGACGAACCTTCTGGCAGCGATCGAAGGCTCGAGGGACCGGCCGCTCGGCAACCTGTTGACCGGCCTCGGAATCCGTCACGTCGGCGGCACCGTCGCAGCGGCGTTGGCATCGAGGTTCGGCGATCTCGACCGGCTGATGGCTGCGACCGAGGAGGAGCTTGCCTCGGTCGAGGGCATCGGGGGCGTGATCGCGGCGAGCCTGGTCCGGTATTTCGCGTCGGATTCCAACCGGGCGATGATCGAGCGGCTGCGATCCGGAGGTGTGCGCTTTGCTGACCCCGGCGGCGCGCAGCTGCCCCAGACGCTCGTCGGCAAGTCCGTCGTCGTGACCGGGACATTGAGCGGGTTCAGCCGTGAGCAAGCAGAGGCAGCCGTCACCGGGCGCGGAGGCAAGTCACCCGGGTCGGTGTCCGCCAAGACCACAGCGGTCGTCGTCGGCGAGGGTCCGGGTGCCGCAAAGCTGACCAAGGCAGAGGCACTCGGCGTGCCTGTGCTCGACGAGCAGGGATTTGTCAAGCTCCTTGAGACCGGGGAGGTGCCCTGAGCAGGCTTGCCGGTGCCCTCCACCGATGACGGGCCGCCAACCGTTACCCTTTTGTCGATACCAATGTCGAGCACCGTGGAACAGGTCGGCCGGGTCATCGGCGGCCGCTACCGACTACTCGCCGTGGTCGGTGCCGGCGCTTCGGCCCAGGTCTTTGCCGCCGACGACACTCGGCTCGGTCGCCGCGTCGCCGTCAAGCTCCTGCATCCGGCCTTGGCCGGCGACAGCACCTTCCTTCGCAAGTTCCAAGCAGAGGCACGTCTGGCCGCGTCGCTGAACCACCCCAACGTCCTGCACGTATACGACTGGGGTGACGAGGAGGGCGTTCCGTACCTGGTACTCGAGTATCTCGGCGGGGGAAGCCTGCGTTCGTTGTTGGACACCGGCCGGCTGCTCAGCCCCCAACAAGCGGCTGCGGTCGGCGCCCAAGCTGCCAACGGGCTCGCCTACGCGCACCGGCGCGGGCTCGTCCATCGCGACATCAAGCCGGCCAACCTCCTGTTCGACGACGAGGGTCGTCTCTTGGTGGCGGACTTCGGCCTCGCGCGAGCTCTCGCCGAGGCGGCGATCACCGAGCCGCTCGGCACGATGATGGGGACTGCCCGGTACGCCTCGCCCGAGCAGGTCGAAGGCCGCCCGGTCGACGACCGCACCGACGTGTACTCCCTCGCGCTCACGCTGTATGAGTCGGTCACGGGGCGAGTGCCCTTCGTCGGGGGTACGGCCGTCGAAACCCTGATGGCGCGAGTCGGCGCCACGCTTCCGGCCGCCCGAGAGCTCGGGCCGCTCGCTCCGGTACTGGCCCAGGCTGCCATCTCGGAACCCCTGGCACGTCTCGATGCGGCGGCGCTCGCGTCCGAGCTCGAAACTCTCCTCGACGAGTTGGACCCCCCCGAGCCTCTCCCGCTCAACAGGACCGACATGGCGTTGCCGAACCTCGCCCGCGGCCTCGATCGGGACCCGACCGAGCGTTTCGGGCTTGCCGGTCCGACGCGGCCGGCGCACCAGGTCGTCGATGCGGCGAAGGTCGCGTCGACGCCGGATGGACCGCTACCTCGCGAAGTCTCGCCATCGCAGCCCGCCCCGCCCGTTCCGCCCCAGGCTCGTTCCGCGTCTGAGGCTTCGACGCCCCCAGCCACAGTCCGGGCTTCTCCGCTTCCTGTCGCGCCGCTGCCGGGCGTGCGTCGGATCATGCCGGCGCCGGAGGTGGCCCCGTCGGAGCCCATGCCGGCCAGGCGCAAGCATCGATGGCTGCCATGGCTTTTGGTCGTGTTGGTGCTCGAGCTGATCGCTGGCGCCGGGCTCGTGGTCGCTTCTCGCGTCGTGCCGCATCGCGACACTGTTCCGCGAGTAGTCGGGCTGCAGGTGATCGCGGCAGACGCGGCGCTGCGGAACAAGGGGCTGACGCCGGAGGTGTCCGCAGAGTTCTACAGCGGCAGTGTCTTGCGCGGCGCGGTGATCTCCCAGGTCTCCCGCAATGGCCTGCGCGAGAAGGCGGGGTCGATAGTGAAGATGGTGATATCGCTGGGACCGCACCCCACCGCGCTTCCGAGACTCTCAGGACTCACCGACGTCAAGGCGGGAGCGGCACTGCGCCATGGGCACCTCGTACCTCGCTTCTTCAGGCGCTACAGCGAGACGATCGCCGTCGGATGGGTCGTGAGCTCGAGCTCGCCGTCCGGAACAAGGGTCTTCTACGGCGACACGGTCGATGTCGTGATCTCCAAGGGCCCACAGCCCAGGACGATCCCGTCCGATCTGAATGGGGGCGTCCTCACCTCGGCCCAGGCGGACTCGATCCTGGCCAACTTGCACCTGACGCCGAATGACGTCCCGCAGTACTCGACGTCGATTCCCGCCGGCTATGTGATGGGAGCCAAGCCTTCGCCTGGCCAGACGGTTCCCGGCCACTCGACAGTCCAGGTGTACGTCTCCGCGGGACCCCCGTACGTGAGCGTCCCGCTCCTGTACGCCGACACGGTCGCCGAAGCGGAGCAGGCGCTGACCACCGCAGGTCTCAAATGGCTTCCCTACGGGCCGCCCGGCGCGAATTTCGTCCTGACCCAGACCCCGGCTGCAGGAACGTCGGTGAGAGTCGGTACGACTGTCAATATCTACCTGTACTGAGCCGGCAGGATTCCAGCGGCCTCGGGCCGGTTCGTTCGCTTGCGTCGCGGAACTCCTCGCGCAAGGTCCCGCTTGACCAGCGCGGCGCGTGCTGCCAACGTGGCGGTGGGTTTCGCACCGATCTCGGTGCGTTCTGCAGGTTTGGCGGTGTGCGCTGCCAACGTGACGTCGCGGCCGCCAGGCTCACACGCCCCGGTTGGCGGGACGGTAGCGGGTTTACGAGCTAAGGAAGGGCACGGTTATGGGTGCACTCGAAGGCAGGGTTGCGATCATCACCGGTGCGGGCCGCGGTATTGGCCGGGAGCACGCGCTCATGTTCGCGAGCGAAGGAGCCAAGGTCGTCGTAAACGATCTCGGATGCGCCGTCAACGGTTCGGGCGAGGACGCGACCGCGGCTCAGCAGGTTGTGGACGAGATCCACCAGCTCGGCGGCGAGGCAGTCGCGAACACTGAAGACGTAGCGGACTGGAAGGGGGGCCACCGCCTGATCAACTCCGCGATCGAGGCATTCGGTGAGCTCCACATACTCGTGAACAACGCCGGCATCATTCGCGACCGGGTCCTGGTGAACATGACCGAGGAAGAGTGGGATGTCGTCATGCACGTTGACGTGAAGGGCCATTTCGTGCCAACGCGTTGGGCGGCGACGTACTGGAGGGAGCAGTCCAAGGCGGGCGGCAAGCTCAGCGCGGCAGTCGTCAACACCTCCTCGACATCGGGGCTGTTGGGCAATCCCGGGCAGTCGAACTACGGGACCGCCAAAGGCGGGATCGCGGCGTTCACCGTGATCGCTGCCCAGGAGCTCTCGCGATATGGCGTGCATGTCAACGCGATCGTGCCAGCCGCCCGTTCCCGGATCACCGAGTCGACGCCCGGTCTGAGCGACATCGTGCACGCACCGGAAGACTCCGGGGTGTTCGACTCGTGGGATCCTGCCAACGTTTCGCCCCTCGCCGCCTACCTTGCCAGCGAGTCCTGCCCGTTCACGGGAAAGGTCTTCTTCGTCCAGGGCGGCAGGGTGCAGTACTTCCAGCCTTGGACCCTTGCAGCCGAGATCGACAAAGGCGATCGCTGGACGGTTGAAGAGCTGGCTGCCGAGGTGCCCAAGATCATTGGCGGCGTGGCCCGGTCATCGGAAGACTCGCTGACGAGGTAGCGCCCGTGGCCGATCGTGGCGATCGCTCTACTCGGTGATCTCCCGCACGCGTGCGGCGAGCTGTTGATGGACAGGGTCGACAGAAGTGTTCTGCAATGCGAGCAACAGCGTCATGTCCCCGTCGATCTTGATCCGACCTGACATCAAGGCCTGCACGGCCGCTTGCGCGTCTCCGTCGACCAGGATCGCCTTGGCCACGTCGTAGTCCACCGTAACGGTCAAGTCGGGGTCGCCGAGATGGCCGAGGCCCACGACGACCTCGCCTGAGCTGGTGTCGACATGTGCCTGGGTGGGGTCATCGTCCAGCGGGGACTGGGTCAGGATGAGGTTCATGCGCACACTTTGAGCCGCGGTAGTGGACCCGGTCACGACCTCGTCGTGCAGCCGGGTGACCTCGGTGATCCACTGGTCACTCAGAAACGGCAACTTCTCCACATCAGCTCCTCGACTCGAGACAGCGCATCTCGCAGCGGACACTACCTGTTCGGGAGACGCACGAGGCGGCCCGCTACGATGCTCGCGTGCCAACCCCGATCCTCGCCGGTGCCGAGCCGTATTCATGTAGGGGCGGTCCGATCGGTGTTGTCGTCCTTCACGGTTTCACCGGGAACCCGCAATCGATGCGGCCGCTCGCGCAGAGCTTGGCCAAGGCAGGCTGCTCGGTCGAGCTTCCGCTGTTGCCCGGGCACGGCAGGAGCATGGAGGACATGATCTCGACGCGTTGGTCAGACTGGTCCGCCGCCGTTGATGAGACCTACCGCGACCTCGCCGGTCGCTGCGCCACTGTGTTCATCGCGGGTCTGTCGATGGG
>Ga0182027_10015016_pt1 | contig 10684 bp, 11 predicted proteins | sample 712E1DmetaG_FD_121300 | JGI IMG/M metagenome (GOLD analysis project Ga0182027, IMG submission 121300) | Permafrost microbial communities from Stordalen Mire, Sweden - 712E1D metaG (Illumina Assembly) | ecosystem: Environmental > Terrestrial > Soil > Wetlands > Permafrost | place: Sweden...
GTGGTGAGATTGAGAAGAGTGCAGCCTTCCCGCCCAAGAAGGACGACGACAAAGAAGACAAGGGTAAGGACAAGGAAGACAAGGACGACGACAAGGACAAGGGCGGTAAGCCCGCATTCCTTTTCGGCAAGAAGGAAGAGAAGACTGCTGCCGCTCGCGCTTTCGACGAGATCGCCGCGAATCGTGCCATTGAGATGGCTAAGGCCGCTGGCTACGATCCGGATATGTCCTTCAAGCGTGTTGAAGCTGTCTATATCCTTGACCTCCCGGAGAGCACGAAGATTGCCTCCGTCAAGGATACCGAGACAGGTTTGCAGGTTCGTGCGTTGGAGTATCTCGAAGCTGCCGGCTTCCCTGTGAATTGGGCTGAGGTGAAGTAAGTCACGAGGCGTGAGGTAATGGAGTGGATCAAGCTTGCAACAGCAGTCGGATCAGCGGGGCCAGACCCCGAGCTGGCGGCTGCTGCCTCACGCCCCATACCTGCTTCAGCAATTTCCAACAAGCCAGCCCCAGGACTGAAGGGTCCTTCCGGGCTGGCTCCGCGGACAACGTACTCGCGTGTGAATACAGGATCGCCGCCAGTACCCGATGCCGGTTCGTCCGGGCAGAAGACTCAGATTCCACGGGGACTCGAGTTCTTGCCATCCAAAGTGGCGCACAGGGAGAATGACTCGATGACGACGATCATGACTCGACCAAGCATTCACGACCTGGTGAAGGAAGCGATGGAGGGCACTGCCAGTAAGCTCAACATCGAACTTGAAGCACAGCGTCAGTTGGAAAACCTTGGTATGGAACAGACCAAGCAGGCGGAAGCAGTCGTACTGGAGACGGTATCGACTGAGTACGTCGAAAAGCTTGCTGGCGCTCTTGGCTTTTTGTCTCAACAGGCTGAAGCCGGTACGCTCGAGAAGTTCATCAAGGAGAGCTCTGGTGTTGGGACAGGCCAAGGACCTGGAGCCCTTACCACGTTGACGCCTACGGCCGGTGGCGAGAGTCTTCAACCGGGTCAATCCGGAAAGGCCTCCGCTAAACATCAGCCGGAAGCTTCAACAAGCGCCTCTGCTCGCGCAGGTGATCCCCCAACGGGGCTCAAGACCAACATCGATGTTCGTCATGCTGAGCAGCCGGTTGATCCCATGGGCAACAAGACGGCAGCGGCTCTTGAAGAGAAGAACCTTATTGCTTTGGGGATCAAGATCGCAGGGGGCGCACCAGGTAAGCTTCGATCGGCGGTAGAAAAAGCGATTGAGAGTGGTGGGAAGCATGTCTCTGACTGGATCGATAAAGATACCGGGAAGAAGGCGTTGATGGTGGGTGGTGGTGTTGCCGCCGGTACTGCAGGAGCTGCAGCACTTGTGCATCACCACAATAAGAAGAAAGAAGCGGAGGACAACTCACTGTTCAACAAGAATCTCCAGGTTCTTGGTTTGGACAAGGTGGCGGTTGATCCCCATGGTGGTGAGAACGATGGTAATCTTCGTAGTTCAGCTGCTGCAGTCAAGCCGCCGGCAGGGGCTGCCCCCGCTGGTGTAGGCGTGCCTTCTGAACCCGGGGATGTTGGCAAGCAGAAGCGTCTCATTGCTTCGAACGAAGCCGCCATCAATTACACCAAGGGACAAGCCAAGTCAGACCCGAAGTCGGATGCAGCCAAAGTTCTGACGGAGCCCCCGTTGTCATCGGCGCATGACAGTGTCCTGCAGCAAGCCTTCACTCATACCGGTCAAGCTGGTGTGAAGATCGCCGAAGCAGTGCCGATGGCTCAGAGTCTTACCCGTACTGCGGCGGCTCAGGCCCTGCTGTCGAAGTTGGCCGAAGCGGCTTGTGCTGACAAGGACGCCAAGGACAAGAAGAGCAAGGAGAAGGACTCGGCAATGCCTGGTCTTGCTTCTCCATCTGGTCAAAGTGGGTTCACCGCCGCTAGCCTCGGGAGCTGAGTACCATCATGGCACTGAATAAGGTCGCACAGATTCTCGCAGACGCCGGTGAAAGCTTGATCAAGCTGGCTGCCGAGCGTGACACGGCGGTCGCTCAGGCGAAAGACGCCAACATGAAGCTGGCTGCAGTAACGAATCGGCTTGAGGCCGAGAAGACAGCAGCTGCATTGCATGAGAAAGGGATGCGGACGGAGACTTCGTTCGTAGACCTCTCCGATGAATTGGAGAAGGACGCAAGTCGTCTCCCCATCATTCAAGAAGCCATCAAGATGGCTGCGCCCAACATGGGCAGTCACCTTAGTTTGGGAACAAGCGACATGGGTCAGGCAGGTTCGGCCGAGAGCCAGTTTGTCGGAGCCATCGTCGGGGATGTCGGGTAGAGCGTTCCCGACGAGAAACTCGAAGGCGTAGAGCAGACAGGAGATTCAGATGAGCACCGTTCAGCGCGTGAATTTCGAGCCGGTCCGAGACGTACTGCCCATTCAGAGGGGGGAATTCCCCCTTGTCGACCCAACCCTTGCTGATCCGTACAACGCCGTATGCTTGGTCGACGGTGAGTGGATGGTGCTGGATCCACTGATCAGCGGCAAGATGGTCCGTGCGGCTACCATCACTATCGTGAGCAACTTGTGCACCACACACCCCTACCCGTTGTGGGCAGAGCGTGGTCGTACCGATGTCCTCGGTAAGGCTGAGCGCAGCATGCCCATTCTGTGGTTGGGATCGTGGGAGTTCGATACCCGTATCTTCGACGCCACAGTGGTGGTCGTCGGTGGTGCTGCCATCACTGCGATCGATCAAGCGGTGACAGTCGCCACAATCACTATCGGTACTCGCAACTACGTGGGCTTGGTCGGCTGGACTGTCGGCTGTCTCGGTACCGTGGTTGGTCGTGTCACCAAACTGCCTGCTGCCAACGGCGGCAAGCTTCGTATTCGCGGAGGAATGCTCTACTGAGCCGGACGGGCTTGTAGGGACACAGACGGCAACGGCCTATCAGGATCAGGAAAGGGAGTTTTTCCATGGAAGGTATCTCGCCCCGCATGTTGAACGACGCGTTCAACACAAGGCTCAACACCAACGAAGGCAAAGAGAAGGTTGCGCAGTACGGTGGAGCGTATATTCGCGACCGTCTGCGTGAAGTCAGCTTTGTTCGAAAGCTCTTGCCATCGCAGAACGTCACACGCACGGACTGCCAGCGTTCGGTCAACCACGATACGTTGGTGAAGATCATTGATGTCGAGCCGCGCAGCCGCGCGATGGCGATCACTTTCCGTGGTCAGCCAACCGCTCGATTCATTCGCGGTGAGAAGGCTGAGATTGCCTTCTTCACTATCTCCAGCGAGATCTTCCAGAAGACTGAGCAGGAGCTCTTGGCCTACGAGATGCCCATCACGAAGATCATCGAAGAGAATTCGGTGAAGGACATCCAGGAGATCGAGGATCGTGAGTTCGTGTTCCACATCGAGGCGGCTGTGCAGGCCTTGCAGCTGGAGGCGAACGGCAACGTTCTCGTCAACTGTATCTTGAACGCAACCACCCTGAACGGCGTGACCCCGCCGGTGGAGTTCTCAGTCATCAAGGGCGAGCTTGCTCGCCAAGTCGGTACCCCCGACGATGCAACGGTTCGCCCGTTGCAGCGCGGAGACATCGTCAACCTCTACAAGTTGATCGATGGTAACCGTCTGCGAGCTGAGCGCCTGCTGATGACCGAAGTCGACTACGACGACATCCTTCATTGGACCGTCGAAGACACCGGCTCGAAGGTGCAGTCTGAGACCACAGTCGAGGGCTACAAGTACAACACCCTGATGGGTCGACCGTACATCCGTACGATCAAGACTGACATCCTTCGTCCGGGCAATGTGTACGCGTTCACCGCTCCTGATTTCTTCGGTAAGTTCTTCGTGCTCAATGCCACGAAGTTCTATATCGACAAGATCGCCAACATGATCACCTTCCAGGCCTGGGAGGACATCGGTATGGGCGTCATCAACATCGCCAGCGTGCGCAAGCTCGAGCTGTATTCGGCTGACGCCTCCGCCAACGATGCGAATACGCTGCTCACCAACTTCATCCCTCAGGCTGAGGATAATCTTGGTGCGGTCAACAACCGAGTCTCGGCAGGTTTGGTCTTCCCCCGCGTTTCTTCATTTTGACAATTCCTCGGGGATTGATCCCCCTCGAGAGGTGTGTAGACTGAAGGGAATGACCTGATTTGATGGGCCTGAGAAAAGGGCGTCGACGCTGATTGGTGTCGGCGCCCTTCTTCTTGATGGGAGATGAGAGATGTCACAAGAGAAACCGAAGCTTTACCAAATTCACAGTACGGTGTGGGACGTTGAGACCAAGGTGCATAGACACAAGTCCCCTACTCCGCCGCGTCGCCATCAGCTGATTGGCGGTGGAACTATCAATATTCGAAGGGGACGACCCACGGTTGTCACCGGCGAAGTCCTTGGTCGACACATGGCAGAACTCCAGTACCGAGAACGAAAGGGTATGATCAAGGTCACCAACATGACTGGTGAGCGCTTGAATCTGGAGACTGGAGAGGTCTTGTACCCAAAGTCGGGGAGCAAGCCTATGCCTACGCCCCTACTCGACTCAGCAGCCGACGACCGAACCTATCCTGGTGGGGTAGGAATTCCCATGGCCAACTTGCCGGGTGGTAAGGCTTTGAGCCAAGAGGTTACGTACCCCCAACTGCTCGAACCGGACATGCTTGAAGGCTTGGAGGAATCGGGGGATGTTGACGGTCTCTTGTCGGAGGATACTCCTCCAGCTCCGGTTGACATGGGTTTGCCTCCGGATGGTGCCAGCCCAGAGTCACCGATAGATTCCCCCATCAGTGATGATGACATCCCTGAAGGAACTGAGGAGACTGAGGAAGAGGTTGTTACAGTAGCACCCTCCCCTCAAATGGAGTCGTCAAGACAAAGCAAACATCAGGGCAAACACAAGCACGGGAGGTAGTCGATGCTTCAAGGTATCGAGGGCATGAGCGATACGATGAAGGCCTTCGTACAGATGGTACGGGGATACATTCGCGATCATGCACCACTCAACCGATTGATCGCGGGGGAGGAGTCGTCAGATCGGATGATTGCGTGGGCTGTCCTCGATGCCCTGTCGAACTTCAACGGTACTCCACCGTTCATCGGTAACTTTACGATCGAGAGCTTGTGTCAGTACAACCAGCAGCACTTGCTCTTGCGGTTGACGGTTTGTGCTCTCATCGAATCAGTGGGCATGCTGCAGACCAGAAACCACGTCAATTATTCGGATGGGGGTATCAATACCGGTGTCAATGACAAGACGCCTTTGTTGATGAACTGGCTTCAGTACTTTCGATCCTACACTGAGCAGCTCAAACTTCGAGTAAAGGTGGCCATCAATATTGGGAACATCTTGGGATCAAGTCAGCAGGGGGTCCACAGCGAGCTCTTCGCAGTGAACAGCTCCTACCTTTCCTATTAGTCCGCGTTTTCTACGAATCAGGAGTTGGAGAGCCATGAGTTTTTCTACGCACAAGGTGAACGACATTAATGAGCTCACCCACTTCCTGAATGGCGGTGTGGTGGGTGTGGACATCAGTAGGGGGGTCGATGGGCTGGTTGGAACTACGCTTACGTTCACGACCCCCGCTTTTGCATGTACCTTCACTCCGGCGGCGGTGACAGATCGAGACCCCTACCACTTGCTGCAAACAGATATCATTACGCAGATCAATGTGGCAGACGCAGGGCATCACCTTAGGGTGGTCAGCTTCAAGGGCCGTATTGGCTTTGTGGAACGAACCCCAACCACGGGTGTTGTTATTGCTGCTGCTGCATCAGACGCTAAGCGCCTCTTGGGTTTCTCTCCAGCCGAGGCTGTCACGGGGCGCGTGATCAAACAGATGTTCTCCCCCGCTGCACCAAGAGTTGAGACCGTGTTTCAAGTGGTGGACTACACATACGTTGTACTGATTTGGGAAGGCGCCTGATAGGAGAAGCTCATGAGGTTTGCATATAAGTTTGATCGTCGTGTAGGTGCTGGCGTTCTTCCGCTTCTTGGTAGCGATCTAGCTCCAGCACTTCCAGCATACCTAGCCGGCACCAATGTTTACAGGACGAAGCTTTCGGCAGGGTTCCCCTCACAGCGCATTGCGGTGAGCTACGTGTACACCGGTGCGGGTGTACCCATCAACTTGGTTGCGAAGGGGTACATCTACGACGGTACCAGTGAGAAGTGGGCAAGTGTTGATTCACTAAGCATCACACTTCACCCAGGGGATATCGCTTTTCTTGGAATTCCGCAGCTCATTGACGCCCCTCAAATTCCTGGAGGCGACCCCTATGTAAGTACTGTGGATTCGATCGAATTCGCGCTGGTTGTGCAGACTGATGTTCTTGCACCGGACGGTACCTATACGTTCATGATGGGCATGGACATCAGTGAGATTGAAGATGAGGCTGGTCCCGGTGCGGTATCCCACGTTATCGTAGACAGCTCAGCGTTGCCTCTGAATGCTTCAACAGAGACGACCTTGGGTAAGATCCTATGGGGTCAATCGGGCACCACAACCCCAACAGCTGTAGCAGATCCGGTAGCTGTAAAGTCGTCAGCTGCCACACCGGTTGTGCCTTCGGTTTATGCGGGGGCTGCTCTCAATGGGGCCGCGGTGGTTGCGGGGGCTCTTACGGCGCCCCACAACGTGACGGTAACAACGGCGGTACATGCGGCCACCTATAAGACAGGGGCTCCAAATGCTCTCGTTGTAACAGGTACTGAGTACTTTACTCATTTGCCTGTCAGCGAAGCGCTTGTGCTTACAGCCGCCGGTGGGGGTGAGACGATTAGCGGTATTGTGCTGTTCGATGCTGCTACGATTTCGATCGCAGTGCCCGCACAGAATGACGCCTTGGGCGCCTTCTCGTTTGGCACCGGTACTGCGGTAGCGGGGACCCAACATGTAATTGATACGGCGGCCGAAACCGTACTTGGTACCACAGCCGACGCGAAAGTGGACACTGACGCGGTTGGAACAATCTCGTCAAAGGCCAGGGGAATGGTCTCCAGACTACTGAGTCTGGATACGAATCTTGGTGCTATTGCGGATGCAAAAGTCGACACCGATACAACTGGCAGTATTTCAGCCAAGCTCCGGGGAGCGGTCAGTCGTCTGCTGAGCATCGATACGAATCTCGGGGCCTTGGCCGACGCAGCCGTCGACTCCGACACCAACGGTTCGCTCAACGCGCATGCTCGTGGGATCGTCAAGCTGCTGCTTGGTACGGGCAAGCTAATTATGCGCGGCGGCATCAAGGGTGTAACGACAGCAGCCGATGTTACCAGCACGGCCCATGGGGCTGATCATCAGAGCTTGGACACAACGCCTTACGGAGCGACCGCGATCGGCGATGCCCCAGTAGCGGCAGCTAATCCGCTCGATCTTGGTGCAGTGGTACTCGATGCTGATCCGGCAGCCGGTACTGATACGAAATTGGGACGAATGCGTCTCGATTCTCTCTATCGACTCTTTGTTCGCAGCTACGGGTGGGTGAGCGCGAAGGGCGCGAGTGTTGCGTTGGCGATCACGGGACGCGCGGTTGGCCCCGATGTCAACACGATGGACGTATGGAACAACGCGCCGACACATGCAATTTACAACTACTCGACTTCGCGTGGCGACGGGACAGCCGTCTGGGCCAGCACAACCACGATCACATTCACTGGGCCGACGCTGACATCTACTCAGCTCGTCAGGGTGCGATGCTTCGTCAACTCGACTTCGCGAGTGCTCGTGTGGGAACAGGGACACAACGCAACGCTGTCGATTGCCGCTGGGGTGATTACGGTCAAGGCGTGGGATGGTACGGTGGCGCCGCTGCCGGATGTCGGTGATCTGATCGAGGTCATGTGGAGTAACCAGGACAAGGCTTATGACACGTCGCTACAGGCTCAGCGAGTTGCACCGATGTACGGCCCAAACTCGATGTACGACGACCCGTCCCCAATTGCGGACACGACCGCGATCGTTCGATCGGACTCGGTCTATTACTACCCGTCGAGTACAGGCGTCGACATCAGCGGTAGATGCGATGTAGCGTTCGACTTTTCGGCAGTGTCGGGGGCTGGAGCAAGTCCGCTCTATATGTGGATCGAGGCGTGCGACGACAACACGTTCCCGGGTGCAACAGCGTTGCCGACCACAAGCCCGCTCAACATCTCGTACAACTGCGCGTTGATTTCAAGCGCGACCCCGCTGGGCAATCAGAGTGTGACAGCAACGGCCGGGGCAACGGCGCGTGGATTGTGGCAGGTCGAAAACCTCAACATGAAATTTGTGCGCTTCTGCTTCCTATCGCCAGCGGGCAATGCGGCAGTAACCGGAGCCGTCAAGGTGCTCGATCGAACCAAGTACCAGTGAGAAGGAGATGACCATGGGTGATTATTCCAAAGACTGCCCCTCCTTCGCAGCGCTTGCGACGGAAGAAGAGTTCAAGGCCGTAGCGATCAAGCCCGAGCCGGCCAAACATGTTGAGCCCGTGATTCCTGTGCTTACCAAGAAGCAGCTACTCGACTTGGCCGAGTATTTCACGCACTTCGGCGACAACCCATGCGCGCCGAAGTACTGCGGTGTCAACGTCGACATCGCGGCGGAAAAGGTTGGGATCCCGCGTGCACTTGCACAGCAACTGTACGTGGAGTATCAGGCGGGCGTCGCTGCTGTTGCGGACCCGCCGAAGGAACAGGATCCTCTCGTGGACGACGGCGGCGCAGGCAAGCTCGTGGAGGATCTCGGTGGCGGGAAGGTCGAGGTGAAGTGATGCAGACCAATCAAGACTGGATTCGCAAGACCTTCGTCCTCAACCTCGCACAGGCAGCAGCAGACTATGACATCACGACTGCTGTCGGCGGGGATGTGTTGCTCAATCCAGAGCTATGTGCGTGGTATGTGGATACGGCCGGGGCGACGTTCACGAGCGTGGCGGTGCACACTAACACAGCACATCCCACTGTACTGCTGACTGCGGCCGAGGGGGCGGTTGCGAACCTGGCAGCTGGGATCAATCTGCAACCTGCATGGCGACAACCGGTCATTATTCGTAGTGGTGGCAAGCTTCAGTTTACGATCGTTGGGGCTACGGGAGTTGGGCAGATCACGTTGATGCTGTCGTTCAAGCCACTGTCCTCCGCTGGAGGCACGCTGTGATTCTGACGCCGGGCAAGTGGGACAAGTACCTGGTCTTTTCCGAGGACTTCCGCAACCGCGAAGCCATCCAGTCGCGGGGCGGGGTGATCGTCGCGTGCCAGAACGTGGGCAACGGGATCAGTCCGAGCGGGGTGAGCGGGAGGGTGACGTTCGCTGGGACGGAGAACGTGGGGAGTAATGCCACGAAGATGACGTGGGTGTTTCGGGTTAGGACAGGAACCGCACCTTCCTCCCTTACTAGGCTTCTTTGGAAAGGGAATCCTGGGGATTATTCGTGGTCACTAGACATAGGCACCGGTGACAAGTTCAACACATACCTTGGTCCTGGCTTCCCGAACTTCTTCACCTGTGACACAGTACTGTCCCCCTTAACCGAGTACACGTTAGGGGCAGCTTACGATGGGACGTGGGGCGCTGCAACGAGAGTTGTCCATTACGTAAATGGGCAGCCTACTACGTCAACGAGAAGTGGTACTTTGCCCACGAGCATCCTATCGAACGCTAAGCCGCTGTCGGTGTACAACTTCTACGGCGGCGCGGGAGAGGGTCTAGCCAACGGGCAAAGACTTCGCGCGATCCGCGTCTTCCAGGGAACGGCTTGGGGAGCGCAGGAATTTTTAGATGACTACAATGCTAACGCGTTTTCCAAGCTCAGCGTGGGAGGTGGTGCGTAATGAGTTCAGGACCGCTCATCCAACTTCCGTTAGTCGATTATTACACCGTGGAGGGGGCAAACGTCCTGGTCAACGGAGACTTCGAGGGCGCGGCGGGACCTCCTCCGGCTTCGTGGTTGGCGTTCCAGTGCGTGTCATCTAGACAGGCTGGCGCACGCACGGGGGGATCTGGTTCGTACGTTGGTCGCGCGGCTTGGGATAGCGCCAACGCGCAAGGACTGCTGTATCAGGGGGCGCGTTTCGTAATTGGAGCCCCGCACCGGATCTACGGTTGGATACAAGGTATCAACGGCGCCATCCCCATGTTCACGGACGACACTGGCGTAGGCTTCACAGGCGTTGCTGGGGCTTGGCAAGAGTTCAACCGTATGGTCGTGCCTGCCGGTGCGCAGTGCCGATTACAATCGCTCAATCTTGCGGCGACGCGATACATCGAAGGCGACGATTTGGCGATCTACCCCCAATACGCCGTCACCCGCAACCTTGGTTCGCTCGGCGGGGTTTGCACGATGGGCGACGGTTTGACGCCTGCGACGCTGCCCACGATGATCGGCGGCGGCAAGCGGGGGATGGCGTTCAACGGTAGTCAGTACCTGCAAAAGCTAGGTGCGATTGCCAGTTCGACGTTTACTATGTGCTTTCTTGTGTCGCGAACAGCCGCGAGCAACGCGAACCTGTTTGATGCAAGAACGGGGGGCGGCACGGGGTTCTTGTGGTTGACCGGCACTGGTGGCGGGGCGTTAGGAGCATCTTCTGGAACCATCTTCATAGAAGACGTGGTGTCCAGCGTGCTCCCGTTTGGAGTTCCAACACTGGTGTCTGTGGCGGGGATTACGATTGTTTCGCCCACGTCACTTATGATTGGGCAGAAC
>Ga0182027_10015021_pt1 | contig 10682 bp, 7 predicted proteins | sample 712E1DmetaG_FD_121300 | JGI IMG/M metagenome (GOLD analysis project Ga0182027, IMG submission 121300) | Permafrost microbial communities from Stordalen Mire, Sweden - 712E1D metaG (Illumina Assembly) | ecosystem: Environmental > Terrestrial > Soil > Wetlands > Permafrost | place: Sweden...
AAACGACCATTCAGTCTGCTGGTGCGCGAGTACGCCGAGGCCGCCCGCCGGCGCATCGACCGCGAGATTGGGAATGCCCGCGTGAACGTCTGCGTAGGCACGGGGGGAACGGTTGAAGAGTTGGGCAGAATGCGCCAGAGATTTTTCAAGCAGCCGAGCGAAAAGCTTATCACCCTGAGCGAGCTACAGGACCTGATCGAAGAGCTCAACGGAATGAGCATCAAGGAGCGCATCCGAAAATTCAAGATGCGCCCGGACCGCGCCGATGTCATATTGCCCGGTGCGATCGTGCTGCAGATCATCGCCCGCGAAGCCAGGGTAAGGCAGGTGGCTATTCCAAATGTGGGCTTGAAAGACGGCCTGCTGCTTGAAATGGCGGATGAGCTCAAACAAGGCACGACGCACGCGCCGCGCCGCGAGCAAGTCTGGGAATCGGCGCTGCGTTTGGGGAGGAAATATCAATTCGATGCCGAGCACGCGACCCTGACCGCCAAATTAGCCAAACAATTATTCGATCAAACCCGCCCGCTCCACAACCTCAGTGACGAAGACCGATTGCTGCTGGAGGTCGCGGCGCTGCTGCACGACATCGGCCATTTCATCAACACCATCGACCACGACAAACACGGTTATTACATCCTGAAAGCCAACCGCTTGATCGGCTTGAATGAACAACAACAGGAATTGGTGGCGAGCCTGGTAAGGTATCATCGCAAGTCGTTTCCATCCCTTGACGACTTGAATTTCAAAGCCCTGCCGCAGAAAGACAGGATGACGGTAAGCAAATTATCGGCATTGGTCAGGCTGGCGGATGGCATGGACGTGAGCCATACAAGTCATGTCACAAACGCCGTCCTGACGGAAAAGAAAAAAAGCTGGCAATTGAGCCTGCAAGGCAAGGGTGACCTGATGCTTGAGAAATGGGCTTTGGATAAACGCCGTGTGCTCTTCGAAGAAATATTCGGCGTGCAGCTTGATATTCTGGACAATAAATAATGGCACTCGAAGCGGAAAACGTCCTGGTGGTCTCTCTCGTCCAGCGCTGGAACGATTACCGCGCTCAATCCAAGACCTGCCGCCGGGAATTTTCCGAAGAGGCTGTCCATGACCTGCGGGTTGCTGGCAGGCGATTGATGGCCGTGCTGGATATCGTCCGTACCGTAAACCCGCATCCGCGCGTACAAAAAACGCGTCGTTTTCTAAAGGATCAGCTGGATGACCTGGACGAATTGCGGGATGTCCAGGTGATGCTGGTCGAGGTCTCCGAAACGATCGAGCGCATGCCCCAGCTGCGATCATTTCAGGAGCATTTACAGAAGCGCGAAAAACGCCTGCTGCGCACTGCGCTCAAACAAGTGCGGGCTTCCAAGCCATCCGGGTGGAACAAGCGCATCGACAAGATTCAATCCGCGCTGGAGAAAGAATCGCATAAACCGGATTTCCAGGCGCGCCTGCTGCAAACAGTGGATAACGCTTATATAAGGACCACCCAGGCTTACGATCAGATGGATGGGGCGCAGGCTGCGACCATCCATCGCGTGCGCATTGCCTTCAAAAAATTCCGCTACATGGCTGAAATCGCCATGCCAATGGTGCCTGATCCTCCTGAAAGCTATTTTAAAAGCATGCATGATTATCAGAGCGCAATGGGCGACATTCAAGACGTTGAGGTCTTTTTAAACTCGCTCACGGACTTTGCAGAGAGGATGCCGCATCCGGCAGGAACGGACGATGCTTCCTTGGATCTGAAACCGATCCGTCGTTTTTATAAGAAGCGCCATACTGAACTGGTGGCGGCTTACTTTGAAGACAAGGGCGAACTGAGCACCTTCTGGCGCCCTGCCATAGACCAACCTTTCCCATGGGAGAAAAACTATGATCCTTTACATCATCCGTCACGCCATCGCCGCGCAAGCGGGGACCAACGGCAGCGCCGAAGACGACAGTCAACGTCCGTTAACCGACGAGGGCCGGAAGAAGATGCGCAAAATCGCGAAGGGGTTGAAGGAACTGGAAGTGCAGATAGACCTGATCATGACCAGCCCCTACCTGCGGGCGGCGCAGACAGCGAAGATCCTGGCAAAGAAATTTGATCTGCCCAAGGATAAAGTCATCGCCAGCGAGCACCTTGCACCGACGGGCTATCCCGACCGGCTGATCGAGGAGATCAATAAAAACCACGGCACGGTCGAGAACCTTGTCCTGGTGGGTCACGAGCCCTACGTGGGCAATCTCATTTCGATGTTGATTTCCGGCGACCCGACGAATTCCATCACTTTGAAAAAGGGCGGGGTTTGCCGGTTGTCCCTGGAAAGCCTGCAATACGGCCGCTGCGCGGCCCTGGACTGGATGCTTTTGCCCGCGCAATTGGTGGAAATTGGGGGATAATATCCCCTGATGGAACACATCGAAGACGATTCTCAAACTTTACTTTCCGACCTATCGCTTTACTTCAACCGCGAGTTAAGCCTGCTGGAATTTCAACGCCGCGTCCTGGAAGAAGCGCAGGATGAGAATAACCCGCTTCTTGAACGGGTGAAGTTCCTCTCCATCTTTGGCTCGAACATGGATGAGTTCTTCATGGTGCGCGTCTCCGGCATTCGGAAACTCGTCGAAGCTCATATCGCCGAAGTACTGCCCGACGGACTTACGCCGCGCGAACAGCTGGCCGCCATCCGAAAACTTGCCCTCGAGCTTTACGATATCGCACACCATTGCCTGGACCATAAGCTATTGCCTCAAATGGATAAAGCGGGAATCCATTTGCTGGATTACTCACGTTTGACAAAAACGCAAAAGGAAAAAGTGGATGCGTATTTTCGGGAAGTGGTCCATCCCGTTCTGACGCCTTTAGCGCTTGACCCAGGCCATCCATTCCCACATATTTCCAACCTAAGCCTGAACCTCGCCATCGTCATTCGCGATCCGAAGGGCAGCGAGAAATTTGCCCGTCTCAAGGTGCCCGATACGCTGGCGCGGCTTGTACCGGTTAAACGTTCATCCGGGGCGACACGCAAAGACGGCACGATCCCGGTCCATCATTACTTCGTGTGGCTCGAGCAATTGATCACTGCCAACATCGGACTGCTCTTTCCGGGCATGGAAATCGTGGCGGTGCATCCATTCCGCATTATTCGCGATGCCGATATCGAGATCCAGGAGATCGAAGCGGACGACCTGCTCGAGAACATGCAGCAAAACATACGCCGGCGCAAGTTTGGCTCTGTGGTGCAGGTTGGCATCTATGAGTCGATGCCTGAAGATATCCGCGAACTGCTGGTGGAGAACCTGGAGGTCAGGCCGACCGATCTGTTCGTTCAAAACCATCCTCTCGGGCTGGCGAACCTGTGGCAGCTCTACGAGAGTGTGGAAAGGCACGAACTCAAATACCCGGCTTACAAAGCGCGCACGCTGACCCAATTCCAGAACGCCTCCTCGGGAGAAGATATTTTTTCCGCCATTCGCCAGGGGAACATCCTGATCCACCATCCTTATGACTCTTTCTCTTCCGTCATTGAATTCCTGAACGCCTCTGCACGCGATCCGCAGGTGCTCGCCATCAAACAGACGCTTTACAGGGTGGGGCATAATTCCCCGGTGGTCGATGCGCTGCTGGACGCCTCCGAACGCGGGAAACAAGTGGCCGTGCTGGTGGAACTCAAAGCGCGCTTCGATGAAGAGAGCAACATCGGCTGGGCGCGCATGCTGGAACAGGCGGGTGTGCACGTCGTTTACGGACTGGTGGGGTTGAAGACCCATTGCAAGGTGGCCATGGTCGTGCGCCAGGAGGGTGAAGGCATCCGGCGCTACGTCCACATGGCCACCGGTAATTACAACTACGTGACCTCCTCCGCTTATGAAGACATAGGCGTATACACCTGCGACGAGGCGATCGGCGCCGATGCGACCGACCTTTTCAATTTTTTGACCGGTTACTCCATTCAACCCAGTTATCGCAAACTATGGGTCGCGCCGGTTAATTTGCGTCAGAAGCTGGAAGGTCTCATCCAACGTGAAATCGATCACGCCAAGAACGGAATAGAGGCGCGCCTGATCATCAAGGTCAATGCCCTGGTGGACTTACAGATCATCCGCCTGCTCTACCAGGCCTCGCAGGCCGGGGTCAAGGTGGACTTGTTGGTGCGCGGCATATGCTGTTTGAAACCCGGTATCAAGGGCATCAGCGAAAATATCCGCGTGATCAGCGTCCTCGGGCGTTATCTCGAACACAGCCGCATCTATTATTTTTACAACGGCGGGGAAGAGGAGATCTTTCTGGGCAGCGCGGACTTAATGCCGCGCAATCTGAACCATCGCGTGGAAGTCATTTTCCCGGTGGAAGACCCCCGACACCTCCGTTATCTGCGGGACAATGTATTAGAGACTTATTTTAATGACAATACACGGACGCGCATCATGCAATCCGATGGGACTTATAAACGGGTTCACCCCAAGGAAAACGCCGAGACGGTCAACGTGCAGGAATCGCTGATGACCCGGGCGTGGAAGAAAAAACCATAACCAGCCTGATCATTTAAAAATATTTAATCACACTTTCTTGTCGAGACACCAAAGAACACAGTGCAGGCAAACACTCGACATCTTCGATCACGCCCTGTTGCGCGGGATCTTCACGCCGATGAAAACACTCGTCATCTAGACCTTCAGCCCGGCCCGTAACCGAGAAAACCCTCACCCCCAGCCCACCCTTCGCTGCGCTATGTTGCGCGAAAACAGGAAGGGGAATTCCGGAAACCGGAATTCCCCTTCCTGTTTTTCCGAAGAATTATGAGAGTAGAGGTGAGTTATGTTTGTAATATTCTCAAAGTGTCCTGTTTAAAATAATTTCGATTGAACGTCGATGAGTGCTTCGAAAGACGGCCTGGCAAAATAAAAACCCTGAAATATATTAATCCCTATTTCGCGCAGCCATTGATATTCTTCTTCAATCTCGACACCCTCTGCGATGATTTCTATGGATAATTGTTTACAAATATTGCCGATTCCCTTGACGATTGTCTGCCTGACGAAGTCCTGGTGGATATCAGCGATCAGGTTTCGATCCAGTTTGATGAAGTTGGGCTGATACTCCGCCAGCATCCTCAATCCTGAATAGCCGGTGCCGAAATCATCAATCGCGGTCTTGAAGCCGAAATCCTTATATGACTCGAAAATTCCGATCACGAGCGGGTAATTTTCCAACTTTTCCGCCTCGCTGATCTCGAAGATGATCTTGTCAACCGGAAAACCTTCCTTCAGGGAAGCCTGCAGAGTGCCGCGAATATTCAACCCCGTCCGGTTGATCGCATTTGGGAACAGGTTGATGTTGAGTCTGGTATCGATCTTCAAACGTTTTGCCACATGAATGGCTTTCAAGCGGCAGGCTTGATCGAAGCGATAAAGGTTTTCGCGAGGAACCAGGGCGAACACTTCTGCGGAGGGTTCGCCGCCCGGTCCGCGCACCAAGGCTTCAAAGGAAATGATCTCACGTGTGGAAGCATTTACAATCGGCTGAAAAGCGAAGGTGAAATAAAAGTCAACACCCCCGGCAGCGGAATACTCATCAATAGTCGGATTATTGGCGCGATGTAGATGTAATGAGGGCATCCTGTAAGTGTCCATGTTTGATGAAATTTGAACTATTAAAAGTTGCACATAAGTTTGTACCGGATCCTTATCGGTCTTTCTACCTACGTTCCAAGGTTACACCTTACAACTGCTTAACAAAACCTTAAAAAGAAGGCTCCTGAATGGGCCTTTTTGACCGTTTTTTCTTACGGGGGGCGGTCAAAAATAACCGACCGTGCATGATTATACAGAGCTCCATGAAAAAACATAGTCATAAAAATATCAAATTAAATACTCGGGTTTTGTTTCTTAAACAGTGACTTCGAACAGGCTTATACGCCAGGTGGATATGAAGGAACTGGTTCTTCATTATCGCGTTCCCTCGATGCCCGTGCTCAACAAATGCATTGTGATATATTTATCGCAGAAATGCACGATGAGTCAGATACCTGGCGTATATTCCATGACAAGGTTGACCCATGACTTCCTCCAATAATCGCAATCCGGGCATGCCGCTTGACCTCGACTGGGTGATGGGCGCGCACATCAACCGCAGTGCGGTGGAGCGGCGCGTTGAATCCCTTCCCAAGCGACGCACGGTCAAAAAAGACTGGCAGGCGGCCTGGCTATTACGTGCCGTCACCTGCATCGATCTGACCACTCTGGCCGGTGACGATACGCCCGGCCGCATCAAACGCCTGTGCGCCAAAGCCAAACAACCCCTTCGTCCCGATATGTTGGCCCGCCTCGGCTTTGACGGAAACCAGGGCGAGAAGGTGACCGTCGGCGCGGTGTGTGTTTATCCCAGCCGAGTCAAGGACGCGGTCGAAGCGCTGCGCGGCTCGAATGTCCCGGTGGCGTCGGTGGCGACCGGTTTTCCCGCCGGGCAGATCCCCATGCCGCAGCGCATCGGCGAAATCGAACAGGCCATCGAATCGGGTGCGCGTGAGATCGACGTGGTCATTTCGCGCAGCCATGTGCTGACGGGTGACTGGCGATCGCTTTACGACGAGCTCAAACAATTCCGACAGACCTGTGGAGACGCGGCCCATATGAAAACCATTCTCGCCACAGGCGACCTGGGCACGCTCAAACAGGTCTATCAAGCCAGCCTGGTCGCCATGATGGCCGGCACAGATTTCATCAAGACCTCGACCGGCAAGGAAACGGTCAATGCGACGTTGGAAGTCAGCCTGGTGATGACGCGTGCCATCCGCGACTATCTGGAGCGGACGGGTGTGAAGATCGGTTTCAAACCGGCGGGCGGTATAGGAACTGCCAAGCAGGCCATGGCGTGGCAATCGCTAATGAAGGAAGAGCTGGGCGATGAATGGCTGATGCCGACCCTGTTCCGCATCGGCGCCAGCAGCCTGCTGACCGACCTCGAGCGGCAGTTGTATCACTATCTTACCGGGCACTATGCAGCGAAACATCACATGCCGATGGGATGAGCGTTCCATCAATGCAGGCGGCCCGGAGCGACAAAACATTCTCCTGTTTATAGTATGCGGAGCAACCTATGAGCACATTACTCGACGTCTTTAAATCAATGGAATATGGACCGGCACCCGAATCGCCTGCGGCAGTCCATGCCTGGCTGGACGAGCATGGGCACAAGTTCGGGCTGTTCATTAATAATCAATGGGTGCATCCCAAAGGTGCAAAATACTATTCCTCCTATAACCCGGCCGACGGTGAGCTGCTCGGCGAGACGGTGCAAGCCGGACAGAAAGAAGTGGACGCGGCGGTGGCCGCGGCGCGCGGCGCCTTCGAAACCTGGGGCAAAACCCCCGGCGTGGTGCGCGCCCGTCACCTGTATGCGATCGCGCGGAATATTCAAAAACATCACCGCTTGCTGGCCGTGCTCGAATCATTGGATAACGGCAAGCCCATTCGCGAATCGCGCGACATTGATGTGCCGCTGCTGGCGCGTCACTTTTATTATTATGCCGGCTGGGCGCAATTGATGGAAACCGAACTGCACGATTATCAACCGGTGGGGGTGGTGGGGCAGATCATCCCCTGGAACTTTCCGCTATTGATGCTGGCGTGGAAGATCGCTCCTGCCATTGCGATGGGCAATACTGTTGTACTCAAGCCCGCTTCTTATACTCGCCTCAGCGCCTTGCTCTTTGCTGAAATCGTCGCCGAAGCGGGATTGCCTGCGGGCGTGATCAATATCATCACCGGAAGCAGCAGCGCCGGTTCGATGATCGTCACGCATCCCGATGTGGATAAGATCGCTTTTACAGGTTCAACTGATGTCGGTCGCACGCTGCGCCATCAGACAGCTGGTTCCGGCAAGAAGCTGTCGCTGGAGCTGGGAGGCAAGTCGCCTTTTGTGGTGTTTGAAGATGCCGACCTGGACGGGGCCATCGAAGGTGTGGTGGATGCGATCTGGTTCAACCAGGGCCAGGTATGCTGCGCCGGTTCGCGCCTGCTCGTGCAGGAAAATGTCGCGCCCAAATTCATCCACAAACTCAAAGCCCGCATGGAGCATATGCGCGTGGGCGACCCGCTCGATAAGTGCATCGACATGGGCGCCATTGTCGACAAGACACAGTGGGACACGGTGGATGGCTGGGTAAAGACCGGAGCGAGTGAAGGCGGGGATGTGTTCCAGCCTGACATTCCACTTCCTAAAAAAGGACTCTTTTATAGACCAACGTTGATCACCGGCCTGGACCCGGCGGCCGCCACCGTACAGGAAGAGATCTTCGGACCGGTGCTCGTCTCACTAACTTTCCGCACGCCTGAAGAGGCGATCGCGTTGGCAAATAATACGCGCTACGGCCTGGCGGCCAGCGTGTGGAGCGATAACATCAACCTGGCGCTGGACGCGGCCAGCAAGATCAAGGCCGGTTCCGTATGGGTCAACTCCACGAACCTTTTCGACGCCGCCTCCGGATTTGGCGGTTACCGCGAATCCGGTTTTGGACGTGAAGGCGGCAAGGAAGGTTTGTTCGAATACGTGCGTCCCAAGTGGATGCCGCGCCCACGGCCTGAATTCGAACCGCCTGCCGAGGATGCGAAATCGAAGTGGGGCGAACATATCCCGACCCTACCCAGCCTGCCAACCACTGAACATGTGAATGGACATCACCTGCCGCGTGTGGACCGCACGCCCAAGATGTATATCGGCGGGAAACAAGTACGCCCGGATGGCGCCTATACGATGGCCGTACTGGGTGCAAAGGGTGAGATCGTGGGCCAGGTCGGCGACGGCAACCGCAAGGACATGCGCGAGGCGGTCGAGGCGGCGCATGCCGCTCATCTGGCCAAGCCGGGCTGGGCCATGCGTCACGGTTTCAACCGTTCGCAGATCCTGTACTTCATCGCTGAAAATTTGGATGTGCGCAATGCCGAGTTCGTCGGGCGTATACAGGAAATGACCGGTCGCACGCACAAATCCGCGCAGGCCGAGGTGGATGCTGCCGTGGAACGGCTCTTCACGTACGCGGCTTGGGCAGATAAATACGGCGGCACGGTACAGGAAACCACACTGCGCGGCATCACCGTCGGTGTAAATGAACCGGTGGGCGTGATCGGCATCGCCTGCCCGGATGAATTCCCTCTGCTGGGTTTTGTCTCCCTGATGGCGCCTGCCATCGCGCGCGGCAATACGGTGGTGATGATCCCCAGCCCAAAGTATCCGCTCAGCGCCACGGATCTCTATCAAGTGCTTGATACCTCCGACGTTCCGGGCGGCGTGGTCAACATCGTGACCGGCGACCGCGAACATCTGATCAAGACCCTCGTCCAGCACGAAGATGTGGATTCGGTCTGGTATTTCGGTTCCGCCGAGGGCAGCTATCATGTAGAATTCGAATCCGCCGCCAACATGAAGCGCACCTGGGTAGGCTACGGCCTGCCGCGCGATTGGATGGACCGCGAACAGGGCGAAGGGCATGAGTTCCTGCACGAATCCACACAGGTGAAGAATATCTGGGTGCCGACGGGAGAGTAAAACCTTTTTGGATGGATTGTCTTTTGAGACCATAAAATAAAAATGATAAGGCCTCCGGGGTTTTGCTCGGAGGCCTTATTTAAACCCCATCTACGGCGACTTAGATGCCGGGGGACGATTCATATCAGATCCGCTTAACCATCATTGGGCTTGATCACCAGAAGTATTTTGCCCGCCGTCATGTTCTTTTGATACAGATCCAACCCTTCCTGGACCGATGATAATGGGAGACGTTTGAAAATGGAGGATTGCAAATCGGTCCTGGCCAGCTTCTGTACCTCTTGAGACAGGCTTAGGATCTTCAGCAGATTCTGCTTCGCCGCCCAGTTGCCGAGATAGAAGCCCTCCACACGGATATTGTGGTTCCATAAGCTGTGGGGTGAAATCCTGGATGGCTCCCTCGAAAGGTTTGAATATAAGAGGATGCGGCTATCGTCAGGCGCGGCATCTATCAGTTGCTGGGTGAATCCTCCGCAGATGGCATCCAGGATGAGGGTGGCTTTTAGTTGGTGGGCGAGCGAGGAAAGCTTCTGATCGAAGCCCGGTTCGATGCTAATAAGAACATGTTCTGCACCCAGTGAATGGAGCACGTCTGCCTGGTCTTTGCGCCGGACAATATTGATCAGCGGGACGCCTTTTTTCAAGGCCAACCGCACCATCATCCGCCCCAGGGCGCTGGCGGCAGCTGTATTGATGCAAGCGGCATGCCTTCCCTTTTTAATAATATCGAAGAACACCAAGGCGGTCAGTGGATTGACCAACAACATCGCACCCTGTTCGTCCGAGATATTCTTCTGCAGCGGAACACACTGGCCGGCGCGCGTTAACATATATTCGGCCCAGGCGCCGTCCGAAGCCGATGACTTGGCACAGGCAACACGCCTGCCCATCAAAATTTTAGGCAGCCAGCCCGAGCCGGCGGCAACGACGGTTCCACTGCCTTCCACGCCCGGGACAACCGGGAAGGTCTTTTCATAGCCGTGTCCGCCCTCGATGAACCCGAGATCGGATGGATTAATAGGCGAAGCGGCCATTTGAACCAGGACCTCACTCTTGCCCGGCCGGGGCACCGGAATTTGACGAACAAATAATGGACCGCCATCCTTGTCAAGCTGGACGGCCTGCATGGTTTCAGGAATGACAGGGC
>Ga0182027_10015022_pt1 | contig 10682 bp, 7 predicted proteins | sample 712E1DmetaG_FD_121300 | JGI IMG/M metagenome (GOLD analysis project Ga0182027, IMG submission 121300) | Permafrost microbial communities from Stordalen Mire, Sweden - 712E1D metaG (Illumina Assembly) | ecosystem: Environmental > Terrestrial > Soil > Wetlands > Permafrost | place: Sweden...
ACTGTCATCATTCATGTAGCCCCAAATGACCCCATCATCCGCGAAAGCAAGTAAATATTCAAGCTTCTTTGTGTTCGCAGTCTGGCCCAGCCAGACAATCAACTCATTGGCATCTTTAAATTGGTGTGGGTTATTCATGCTTCAATCTCCTTGACGGAAGGTTTCCACTCGTGGAAGGCTCGCAAGTAAATATTATCGAGAGTTTCAGCGTTCTCATTGAGCAAGAGGCTTTCGGAACCTTCTTTATTCGTTCTCTGCTCGATGATCCAGGTCGTAGTTCCAAGCGCCAGTTCGGCCCGCTGGCCGCGCAAAGTGCCACGCCCATTGCTGCTCTCGCCCCCCACAGGCAGGTTACCTGTCCACAAATCCTTTAGAAGCAGCAACAGCAGGCCAACCTGGGCATCAAAATCGGCAATATAATCCGCCGTTTGTCGGAGTTCCAGCTTTACCCGTACCGTGGCTGTTTTTACATCTCCTCCAAACACAGGTTGCTGCTCAAAGAGCGCCTGAGGATAAGCGCCTCCTGTGAATCGATCTATCTTGACACGGTTTTGAACCAGCTCATGGATACCACCATCTTCAATGATGGTTTCCTTTACAATCAGGCAACTACCGGTTGGATCATCATCCGAAGAACGAATGCGCTTACCAAACATATTATCTACCAATATCTTGCCCCCCACATCTCCCTTGAATTTGCGCGCAATCCGCCAGGCACGGGCGCGCAGGGCACCTGCCAAGCTGGTGCCGGAGAGAATAGCACTTGACTGACCATTCCGGAAAGAGCGCAGATGAACCATGTCTGGGCTATCCGGTTGTCCACTGCTGGAACGGATTAGCAGACTGCTTTCTTCCAGAGAAAATACGGCATCCAGGTTGAACGCAACCCCTTTGTGCCGTGGTTGTAGAGCAACCCCCAGCGCCTTGAATATATCCTGCTGGAAGGTTTGATCAAGAGATTCTGGCTGGAGCCAGGCTAGAATGTCGTACACTTTACCCATATTCAGATCTTTTACTTGCCAGCCATTGACTTTGCATTGACCAAGCCCGCGTTTCTTACGCAAACCAAGGGCAATTTTCCCTTTTTCAAACCCGTCCAAGGCTTGCGCCAATGCTTCCACCAACCGGTCAGGATCTATTTTCGAGCTGGCATCTGGTTGCGGAACCAAAAATTCAATCTCAAGCGGAAATATTGTTCCTGCTGTAATTAATTCAGCGTCAAATTTCTTGCCCCTACCATTCTCTATTTCTGCAGTTCGGCTGACAGGATCAATTGCCACTTGCTCGCGCAGTTCGATTGGATCAGCGGACTTCGGGAATTCCCCCAATGAATCCGATATGGACAACCAGCTTTCGTAACTGGCATTATCAAATCGATCCACATAACCGAATAATTGTTCGGCGATTGTCTGCCCATCCTGGTTCTCATCCACACCATACCCTAGGGTGGCCTCCCGCAGGTAATTCCTCAATGCCCCAGCAATAGATGAGCCCGTAAGTAAAGGAATCCTGGGATTATTGGAAGCTCGCTGGATGGAAATATCTATCAGGGAAGTATCTGTGATGCCGCCAAAATGAGCCGGGGTGACCAATTCAAGCTGTCCGGTGATCATGATCCGGCGGGCGATTTTCCTGCTGTTTTGCCATTGCGCATAAGTTGTCATTCCACATCTCCATCCTGCCCTGGCAGGCTCCTTACAGCGAGCTTCATAACACTATCAATGTAGCGGGCTGTAAACTCTGGAATAAGTTCCGGATCATCGGCTTTCTGATTGCCAATTTCAGGTACTTCAGATGGCTGTCCTAAAATGTGCAATAACTGCTCCATGCTATTTGTTTCAGCGCATTCAAGCACCCACTCATCTAATTTCTGACCGTTCAAGCGCGCGTTGCTCCAATATGGCTTGGAGAGTTTCATATTATTGAGGTAGGCTTTGATCGCGTTTGTATTCCCGCTCAACATAGTATGGCGCGCCGCAACGCGCAAGCGATTAAGCTGGGTTTTGGATGGCAGGTTTGAAAAGCTTAACTTGGGAGATGAGAGCGATAATACCAATGCATCCTCCAATCTCTGACGCAGCAGGTGGTTGGCAATCTTTTTAGCAATGACATTGGCCTGTTTGCTCACTCTGGTTGGCTTGGTAACATTCTGTAACTTAACGGCTTCCAGTTTTCTTTTTTCTTGAGCATAAAGATTGACAGCAATCCGGCCAAATCCATCTTCCCTGCGTATTCCGATCCCCGCCGCGACCAGATCCTGCAGATCGGCTGACTGAGCTCTCTCAGCAGGCAAAACAAAAACACTTCCCGCTGAAATAGCCCAGTGTTGCGGTAATGGCAATCCCCAAGTGCGATTGAAACCACCAACAAGACGAGGTTGCCAGTAAATCGCTTCAAATTCATCTGTGCGTTTCAACCCCAGCAGGTGGGCGAAGGTTAGAATCGGCTCCTCTTTCGGTTGAGCCGGCGGTAAGATCACATCACTTAGGAGGGTTATACTTATCCGGTTTAATGAATCTTCAGGCGAATATTCTTGCCATTCTCTAATCACGGACCTTTCAATATCTGCCAACCCATACCCACCCGTATGGGAACCACCAATCAAAACACTGCTTTCGAGCAGAGCCTTCAATTCTTGCAGGAAAATTTCTTGTTCAACACTGGCAGGTAAAATGACTCCAAGAAAACGCTGCCCTGCTGAGAGAGCTTCATACCGAAACACCTGGCTTTCGCCAGCCTTTTTTCGTCTGCGATTATCACTGGCATTGTGGATGCTGATTTCACGATGGGCGCTAAATCGATAAGTAGAATCTCCACCGGGTAAAACGAACTCGTCACTCAATCTTTCAGGCCTCTTTAGACATGTTTCATTCACCCAAGAAGCATCTTCTATTATTACTTCATCATCCTTGCGCTTATCCTTTTCGCTGAACCATGTGCGGGGTGCAGGTAACATTCTTTCTTCGCCATCGGGCAAAACTGGATAAGCGTTCAAAAAATAGAACTCTTTATTGAAGAAGAGATGGCGTGCTTCCAAATCCATGGCCATATTTTCTAATTTCTTTTGAATCTGATAACGCCGCGCTAGAGCACCGCGAAGCGTACTGCCCGGTATATAGCCATAGCTAACAGCGCTATTCGGATCGCCATCCAATGTCTGTGCTATCAATACAGGTTCTCTCAAAACAAGTGTAAATGTCAGTGCTTTCATTTTTCCACCTCCGCGGCAAACCCGGCAAAATACTTAGGGGTCGAAGGTTTGATTTCATCCGTATCTGGTAATTGATCATAGATATCCACTTCGATTTGTCCGGCGCCGCGGTTGCGGAATGAGCCTGCCCGTTTTAATGCGCGAACACAGGCTGCCAGTAAATAAAGGTCGATTCCTTCGGGATCGCGGTCCACAAAATCCAGCCGCGCGATCAGAATAAGTCCCTGTTTGACCAGTCTGATAGAACGCAGACTCTCTTTTTGCGGCGCTCCAGTGCGAGGACTCATCGCAGTTTGCATGCGAATAATCGTCAGGGCATCGAGCACACTCTCTCTAGACAGATCACTCTGTTGAATTTCCCAAGCAACCAATTGGCGCAAATCATCCGGGCAGTGTGCATCGCCAATGTGCATCCAACCGATATCCTTTAGAAGACTACCTGGAGAGCCAAAGAGTCTTTGAGCACTTTCCTTCCATGATTTCATTTTTATCGCAGGCAGCGCTCCATCCAACGCCGACATTACTTCGGCGCATGCGAATGTCAATAGCCCTTTCAACGTTTTCCCACTCAAATAGGGAAGGCCGAGTTCATCCTGCAGGATTTCGAAGTTGACGACTCCCGACAACCCATCACCCCGGCCAAAAGCTGTGTCGCTATTCGTTTTGATGGTTAACCAGAGAGTTTTCATGCTTTTATCATTCCATCCTTTCTAGCTGCACAAAAAAGTCCAGTACCTCGATAGCATCATAATAACCGCATTCACCACCCTGCCAACCTTGGTGGGTCATATCGGGGCGGGCCTGAATCTTGGGCAACTCGGAAATGTCGTATTTTTTGCAAAATAGCTCAACAGCTTTGGAATTTTGACGCAAAGCTTTGCGCAAATCATACAATTTGTTTTTGCGATCCGCCCATTCTTCCTGAAATTTGAAAGTATAGGCAAGCGAGCGAAATGAGTCCCAGGTTCTCCAAACTCGCTCGGCAGGTACGACTGGAGCTATTCGGATGGGGCGCATCAACAGGCTGTGTATCTTATTTGCATCCATATATTCGCGAGTCCGTAAATCATCAAGAGGTAGGATGATACCGGTATGGGCAATATGCCAGTCGAGTACGCACGCATCTTTTTCGTTTAGAGTAACAAGGCCTCCAATTGCTTTTCGGGCAGAGGCGCAAAGTTGAACAGATAGATCGTAAGCCCGAGAAAAGGGATAATGATTTTTCACAATCGCAACACCAGCACGGGCATACAGCGGTTGTCCATCGCTCAATAACCCATCGCGGATGAGTTTGGCGCGATCTCCGAGAATAACGGTCTCTCGTGTAGTAATTTCTTTATCGCTGACCTTTCCGAATCCGAGCTCTCTGATATAAAAACTTGCCAATGAAAGTCCCAACCGGCCCTCACATACAAACGTGGCATCATCGCCGCCGAAAATCAGCGGGCGAAATGGCAATATGGGAATTCCATCCTGCTGCCGGGAAACGAGAACCTCGCGGCCAAATTTGTTTTTATCCAGGCTGGCAAATAACATTTCCCCCGTTTTACGCAGGGTAACCCGTGCTTTTAGCTGGATTGAAACCGATAGACAGCGTATCTGATTTACGTACTCTGGATTTTCTTCAGCCGTTTGGAATTGTTTTCGAATAGCCTCGAAACGATCCCCCATATGATTGCCGTCCGTATGAATCACTGCCATATAGCTGGATTGACCCTTGACCCCGAAATCATCGAAATCGTAAACGAATTCCATGCCATTTTCTTTCACAAACGGGAGCAGATCATGCAGGCGCTGGCGACCGGCAGCTTCTGCGCGAATCTTATCTGCCACCTCGCGTGAAATACGTTTGGGCGTTTCGTTTCTTTTAAGGATACGCTCAGATGTATCCTTACCAACAAGGTCAGGATCCACTTGCCATCCCACTGCCGGTTGCCCGGTGTAAGCACAATTCGCGGTGACACTGAGCCCGGGTTGGGGAAGACTCCAATTTGCACTTTCTTTCTGCTTGGCAAGTGCGGTCCGGGCTTGATGGTGCACAAATGAAAGAATATCGCGATCCCAATCAAAATCCTGGTGAACAGCAACCAGCCGAAGGCCGCGCGCCTCGTTAATCGCTTTTTTCGTGATTCGAGTAACGACTTGACTTGCCAGTTCATGGGTTCCGATCAGTACTGCAGCATTGCCCGAACCGGCATTGATGACCTCGGCATCCCATTCGTTCGGGTTGGACGATTTCTCATACTGCGCACCATTAGATGGATCCCAGGAAAAATTGGTGCTTAACTTCAATTCTTTCAAAACGCTCTCCAACCAGGGGCCGCATGACTGTTCTACCAATGCAGACGCTCCCAGATTTTGCGCCAGATTGTTGCTCGAAAAAACATAATCTTGAATGCCACATACTTCCAGGAGTAATAAAGTTTTCTTCACATTTCACCTGCCTTTTTGAGATTTCAACGTTTCATCGATCCAGTCCGGGATGAGATCGTCCAATTTAAGCAAATCCGCCTGTCCAAATACTCGAACTCCGTTTTTTCTGATACTCCATTCGCGTTCCAGTTCTTTTTGTAATGACAACGGTTCACTAAAAATCCCAACCAATGCAGTGCGCGCTTCTTCGCCTCCTAACTGTTGGGAGCGAATAAGCGCCTCAAAAAGGTGCCCTTTGGCAGCTTTGCGCAACATTTTTAACGCTTTTTTAGAATCCGTTTCAAATTCCAGCTGGGTTTCCGCCCCCACACTATTATACGTATCGGTAATTTCATCTGATACGATGCAGGAAAAAGAGAATAGCTGATACCCAACGATGGCAGCAACGTCCAGATCAAATTTTCTCTCCTCTGTAACCTGTATGGTCGGTTTCGGGTGAATCGCGGCACCGAATTGTGAAAAATTCGATGTACTTGCGAATCTTTGAACTGCGAAGAAAACCAAATATTCCAGCCACTCACCTATAAACCACTTGCGCACCGATATAAGTTCCTGGAAACCAAATAATCTTGCCAAGCCTTCTGCCGTGGCGTTGCCTTCACAAACGTTGTTTGCTGCAATACGAAACTGGCCCAGAAATGGATCGCTGGTTTCAGGCAATATGGTAATCTTGCCGCGTTCAATTGAATTAACCCATTTACGCCAGGCAGAGAGACTACCTGTGGAACCATGAATTTGAGCAATCGTATAGGCTAAGACCTGCGTTGCAGGTGTGTATTTGTCTGAAGCGTATGAATCAATTACATATCCGTGCAAACCAGCCATCTCATTGAAAGTTATTTTGGCGCGCATTCCCGGATATTCTGGTTGTGCTATATCATCGATATATAGTTTGAGTGAATTGGCGCTCAAATAGGAACGAATTGCTTTGGGGCGGAGCAAACAAAAGGCTCGATGAACATGTACCGACATGGGTTTTGTCCCACCGGTATAGTTCAGGTGTACTTGGGTGTCAAAAGGCACCTTATATTCGGAGAGGATCTTTTCTATTGCTGCAAAAATTTCATTTCCATCATCGGCGGAAATTTCCCTGAGCCTGACAATTCCTACAGTTTGTTTATCTTCTAGCATTTGCTTTAGGAACTTTGCATAATTGATCGTCTGGACAGTATGCAATAAATATATACTGGCTTCGGGCGTGGCCAGAAGCCGTGCAACAACATAATTGGGGAGGGTGTTTTCACCGATTAACAAAAACAGATGGGATGCCGAGTTCCAAATAGGTGTTGTTTGTTGCATTGGCGTTTTCCTCTGGTTTTTATGAGTATGACTTTTCTGCTCTTTTGATGTCTGATCGGACTTTCATAGCATTTTGTAACTTGGTTACAAGGTATTTGTGATATGGGGACATCGGAAGTTGATTTCCCGTAGAGTTTCTGCAAATAGTCTTTTTTTATCAAGTCCTGCAGTTCGTGGATATTTCATATTCAGTGGGATTCTCCCACATGTTTTATGAGCAACCTCAGCTTAACCTTGTATTATGAGTGCATCTCTGAAAATTAGAATCTATCCTTTGGTAGCGTCTCCACCGTGTAAAACAAGGCTATTTCCATACCATTTAGACCTAAAATTGGACGAAACGAATAGGTTTTAATTTTACTTGACTTTCGCCAATTTTATTTAAACGCCATATATGGCAGTTTTTCGACGCGATTGACTAAATATGGTAGCTTTTTTTTACGAAAACTACTAAAAATCTTCGCATAAACAATAAAAAGGCGAAACTCCAGAAATTTATAGAGATGCACCCTTATATTATTGTATAGTTATTTTACGTTTAATGCAACCGAATTTTCCAGGGTTATCGCATCTAAATTAGGGTAAAAATGGCTATACTTGGAGACGAAGGAAGCCATGACGCAAAAGCCCTTGGATGCGATTGAAACGCAATTCAGCAAGGCGACAGATCCATGCATCAATCGGACGAAAGAACATAAATTGATCGAAATCATAGCAATCGCCATCTGTGCCATCCTTTACGGAGCGGAAGGCAGTACAGATGCGGAGGTTTTTAGGAATAGTAAAGAACATTGGCTACGGAGCCTTCTGAAGTTGCCGCACAGGATTTCCTCCCACGATACGTTTCGGCGGATCTTTTCACGGATCGATGCACAGCAGTTTCAGTTGGCGTTTTATGAGTAGGTGGGGCGGTGAACGAAATCATTCAGGGTCAGATCGTCAACCTGGACGGGAAATGCCTGCGTGGCTCTGGAGATAGGAAGTTAGGGAAGCGAGCGATCTATATGGTAAGCGTCTGACCAGAAGCGAATGAGCTGGTACTGGGGCAGCGCAAAGTGGATGAGAAATCCAATGAAATCACGGCCATTCCTGAATTGCTCAAGCTTCTGGCGCTTTCGGGGTGTGACGATGGATGCCATGGGGACACAGACCGCGATTGCCAAAACGATCGTGGACAGAAGCCGAAGCGGACTATGTTTTGGGTGTCAAAGAGAACCAGGGGCACCTGTTTGAAGACATTTCCGTGCTATTTGCAGTGGATGCAGCCGGCGCTTTCCAGTATGCCTGCTTCGATTTCCAGAAGACTGTCATCAAAGGGCATGGGCGGATCGAGATCCGGGGATGCTGGAGCACTTCCAATCCTGCCTATCTGAAGCTGATCCGGGAGGCGGAAAACTGGCTGGGATTACGAACAATTGCCATGGTCATTTGTACCCGCATCATTGGAGAGCAGCAGGCCAAGTTTGTGGCTATTATATTTCCACTTTGCCGAGCATCGCACAACGCATTCTTCATGTGGTCCGCAAGCACTGGTCCATTGAATATAAGCTGCATTGGATGTTGGAAGCCGCCTTGAATGAGGACCATTGTCGCGTGCGTAAAAATCAGGCTCCTGAAAATCTGGCGGTTCTGCGCCACATTGCCCTCAATTTGCTCAAGCAAGAGAAAACCGCCAAAGTTGGCGTTCACGCCAAACAACTTAAGGCAGCTTGGGATTAAGAGTATCTGCTCAAAGTCCTTGCCGCTGGAAATAAGATGCGATTACCCTGTTCGCAAGGCTGGTTCAATTGGAAGGTCAGTTGTGCTACTAATGAAAACAAGCCAGCAGGAAGGAGATTTTTGAAGTACACCTCCATCCCAGATACCACGCTTTCGAGGATGGAAACCAGATCTTGCTATCCAGGAGCTCCTGTAGGTCAAATTCTCCCAACCATGATGCCTCGATTTAGAGGATGGAAACAAAATAAAAGCCGCTGAGGTAATCGGTGAGCGCGTCACCCCCAACCCTGATGCCTTACTTTAGAGGATGGAAACAATGCGCCCGCATGCCAGAATGGCAAGTATAATTATCCTCAATCCTGATACCGCACCTTAGAGGATGGAAACTGAAAGGCAAGAATTAACAAAAAAATTTATGAATATGCCCCAGCCCTGATACCTCGATTTAGAGGATTGAAACGTTGGTGCTATCCGTTACCTGTCAACCTTCAAGACATCGTAGAAAAAATACTTCTCTAAGATGCTCACCAACCTTCATAACATCGTGGACGGATATCAATGGCACCAAGTAAGCAGGCGAGAAAGCCTAATATATAGAACCTTCGGCATCGAAATGCCAACTTCTGGCAGGTTAAAAGTTTCCACGATGTTGTGAAGGTTCACTTGATACATTGTTTTCCACGATCTTATGAAGGTTTTTCCTTTAGGTCTTCCAAGATGTTATGAAGGCCGACAGTTACCCAGAAGTAATACTCTCGGCCCCCAGGCCTATTACCTCGATTTAGAGGATTGAAACGGTATAGGCCCAGCCATATTGCTCGGCCTGCCCGACGCCCCCAGGCCTGATACCTCGCTTTAGAGGATTGAAACTAACGGCTATTTACCATCCTTTTAGAGAGCAAATTACCCCCCTGAGCTGATACCTCGATTTAGAGAAAAGGATTGAAACAACCAATGGCCTAAGACAAGATAGTTGGTGTACAGCGCCCAACCCTGATCCCCTACAGGGACATTACCTCGATTTAGAGGATTGAAACTAGCCATTCTTGGCATCCCACATCAGCTCATCGAAGATCCCCCCAGCCCTGTTACCTCATTTTTTGAGGATGGACATTGAAAAGATGTGTTACAACGGGATCTACCAGTGTAGATCTTACTGTCGTGTTGTACGCAGGAAGTCCACCATTCCATCCCTATACCCCGCATCAGGTCAGGCCGACTGCGATGATAGCGGCATTCGAAGATGAAAATCGGCCGGTCTGAGTATTAATCGGCATTGCCGACTCCTCCCTACCCTTCTAATCTTATAGAAAAACCTGAAATTGTCTCTCCTGATGAGAGACAATTTCAGGTTTCGATTCAAAGATTCTCAGTCCGGCACACAATGCCGGCAATCCAATTTTAGCGATCCCCCTGACTCCCGATGGCCAAATGTCAACAGCCGCCACATTTGTACCAGTCATAGCCGCCTTGATGTGTATCGCCAAAATGAGTGTGGAGGGGGTTAGGATTCTGGGTTTATTGGGATATCAGAGTTTAAATATTCGAGACAAAACTCCTGACGAGGGGCACCGCACTTAGGGCAAGGCGACTACCTCCCATCCCTATGCTTTGCTTGAGGAGATTGAAACGAACATTTGGGGACAGTTACATAGAGCCAGGTTTTGAGGTCTCCCATGCCCCGCTTGATGGGATTGAAACTTGAATAAATTCCACTCGCTTTCAGGTAACTCACTGGCATCCCATCTATGCCCCCCGCCGCAGGATGGAGGCGCGTGGGAATTCGAGCGGCGCGCCTACTACCCGCCCCACCGATCCAATCAACGCCCTGCTGTCTTTTGTCTATTCCCTGCTCCTGCGTGACGTGGTGACCGCCCGCGAACTGATTGGCCTGAACCCCTACCTGGGCTTATTCCACGTGATTGACTATGGCCGCCCTTCGATGGCGCTCGACCTGGTGGAGGAGTTCCGCCCGGTGATTGCCGATTCGGTCGTTCTGGAAGCCGTTAATCGGCCATTC
>Ga0182027_10015023_pt1 | contig 10681 bp, 14 predicted proteins | sample 712E1DmetaG_FD_121300 | JGI IMG/M metagenome (GOLD analysis project Ga0182027, IMG submission 121300) | Permafrost microbial communities from Stordalen Mire, Sweden - 712E1D metaG (Illumina Assembly) | ecosystem: Environmental > Terrestrial > Soil > Wetlands > Permafrost | place: Sweden...
AACCAATTTCGCAGTGTTATCATTAATACCACCGTCAACCTCTATAGGAAGATCAGGAAAATTCTGATGTATCGTTTTAATTTTCTCCAATGTTTCGGATAAAAACGGTTGCCCGGAAAATCCAGCTTCGATAGTCATCACCAACACGACATCTACTTCTTCCAAATACGGTTCGACTTGTTCAAGCTCTGTCGGTCCATCAATTGCGATACCCACCTCAACATGTTCATATTTCGCAGCATCGAGAAATACCCGTGGATCATTACATTCAACATGCGCAATCAACCGTTTAAACCCCGCATCAACCATCGATGTGATGTATTTCTCAGGTCTTGCTACCATTAGATGCGCCTCTAAAAATGGTTTGGCAATTGAGGTAAATTTGGAAAAATCCAAAAACGTGGTATTGGAAACCAATGTATTATCAGCTACATCAATTTGCACCCATTCCACAAAAGACTCCACAAGCCTCATCCGCTCCTCAATAGGAGTCCACTCTTTTTCTAATATTCCGGGAATTACATCAATCATGGCTTTATCTGTCTCTCGCCGCAATTTTGTTAAGCCGCCGAACATGCCGTTCTGCTGTCTCAAATTCAATAAGTATAAACGCGGAAGCCAATTCTTTTGCTTCATCAAAATCCGTATAATCCGCGGATAGTGCAAGCACGTTTATGTCATCATGTTTTCGATTATGTTTTACGTCAGCCACATGCACTGCTGTTGTGCAACGAATGCCTTTCACTTTATTTGCGGCAATTGTCACACCGCCACCGGACCCACAAATGATTATACCGCGGCTTCCTTCATCTTTAACAACGCTGTCAGCGACAGCGAATGAATAATCCGGAAAATCATCATTAGGATCATAAACGGTATTACCGCAATCAACTACTTCATAACTTTGCTCCTGAAGCCATTGAGAAAGTTTATCTTTTAAATGAAATCCCCGATGGTCCGCGCCGATGTAAATGGTCATATTTTTACTGTAGCAACTGCCTGGTCTGTGTACAAGAGGCAATGTTTAAGTTCTTGGATTATTCGTCCCGGAGTTCTATAAAGATCTCCATTCTGGGATAAAATAGCCGTCAGAGCATATTTCTTTGCCTCACCAACTGCATACACAATACACGTATCTAGTTTTCGCAAAAACGGCATGGTTGTCGTTACACGAAGCGGATACGGGTTTCTGTTCTCGGCATCGTGCCCTGCCACCCACACACTATCATCTTCAAACATAAATTGAAAACTTCCTTTATCCTCGGGATTGCCAATCATTCCGGCTGTATGTCCGTCACGACCTATGCCCAATAAGGCAACCATAATACCATCCGGATGCGACATGCGCCAATCTTTCAATTCACCCTCAAAACGTTTTGCCATTTCTTCAATTGATTCACTGTCTTTGGGAATTGTATCAATGACGGGAACACCTTTTGCCATTGCCTTCCGATAAAAATCCGTTTTTTGCAATTGTAAATAATTATTAATCGTTGGATCTGTCGAAAATCGTTCATCGATAACACTCACCGTTATCCGCGCACTAAATAATTCATCAGACAATTGGTTTAACACATCAAATCCTGATCCCCCGGAAATCAACAATAATACCGGTTTACCCGCTGCATCCTTCAGCGTCAGTTCTACCGCCTCTTTGGCAGCTCTGCATGCTGATGGTTGATCGGAAAAAGAATGAATATCGACCATACTATTTCGGTTCCTTGTGTCCGCCATACCCGGCACGGAGGGCTGATATAACTTTGCCGGTAAACGTTGGGTTTGTCAATGACTTTTTTCTAAATTCCAATGAATGCTCGATGACGGGAACGGAAACAGAATGCTCTTTTGCGGCTTCAAGAGCCCAGGTGCCGGTTGCTCCGCCTCCAACATGACCAGTAAACGTATCAAGCCTAGAATCTTCTTTTAACGCATCTCTCAGTATTTCAACTAACCAGCTTCGAACAACACTTCCGTGTGACCAAACAGTAGCCGCTTTCGCAAGATCCAATTTATACGGACCCCTGGCTAAAATTTCAAATCCTTCGCCCAGAGCTTCATCAATCCCATATTCAACACCGTTATGTACCATTTTCACAAAATGTCCCGCCCCTGCAGGGCCAAAATACCCCCATCCCCCGGCAACGGCTAGTGCGTCCCATAACCAAGAAAGATTTTTCACAACGGATTCATCGCCGCCAATCATCAAACTTGCGCCGTTTCGGGCACCGGTTAGTCCGCCGCTGGTTCCGCAATCAATAAATGAAATTCCTATTTTCGCAAGCTCAGAACTACGTCGAACTGTATCTTTATAATAAGTATTACCTCCATCTATAACAATATCCCCTTTTTGTATACCAGAAGATATCAATTGTTGAAGAATTTCATCGACAGGCGCTCCGTTTGGAACCATAATCCAAATTACTCGAGGCGTAGGCAACTGCTTAATCAAATCTCCGACAGTATATGCTGCTTTTATCTTTGGTTGCTCTTTTAAAAGTTCATCGGTCTTTTCACGCGTCCGATTGTAGGCGACAACATCAATTCCCCCCTCCACACAATGGAGGACCATGTTTTTCCCCATGTGCCCTAACCCAATAAAACCAATTTGATGGTTCATAGATATATGGTATCACATCCGATGTCATTCCCGCGCAGGCGGGAATCGGTTTTTGTCTTATTAATACCAATACCGATCCCCGATCAGGTCGGGGATGACAACGTTATTGCACAAAAAAAGCTCCGCATTACTGCAGAGCTTTTTTGTTAATAAATTTAATTCAATTTAATACCGATCGCCACCATGGCCACCTCGGTCATGACCGCCGCCGCCACCGTAGCCGCCACGTCGATCATCACGTCGTCCACCGCCGCCGTATCCTCCACCACCGCCACCAAATGATGGTCTCGGTGCTTGAGGTTTGGCCTCGTTCACGACAATCTGACGATTATCAAGCGTTTGACCGTTTAATGTTTCGATTGCTTTTTTAGCCTCTTCATCTGAGGACATTTCAACGAAACCAAATCCACGGGATTTTCCTGTGTACTTGTCCATGATTACGGTTGCGGATACCACTGTTCCGGCACTCGCAAAAAAATCATGCAGGGACGCGTCGGTTGTGTCCCATGATAAACTACCGACAAATAACTTAGCTGCCATATACTAACCCTCCTAAAAACTCTCCGCATCTTAAGCGGAAACAATAATAACCGTATCATACAGCATCGCGGGATAAAAAGCTAGCGCAAGTTACCGAGGTAGTTTATTAAATAACGTCTCATACGCGCCGTCGATTTTGGCGAATGTGTCGTCATCTAGCTCTTCTTTTGCCCAAGCTACGGATAAAAGACTTCGAACACCAGCTACTAGTCCCATTGCGTCCCGAAGCTTATCATCATGAACCCGACGATCCCTTCGAGAAACGCCGTCTGCGATCGTCGCAAGAGCTTTAAGGCCTAATTTCTTTGCGCGTTTCAGAATTTCTTTATCCTCTGCAGCATCGCAAAGATCAAGAACGGCCGTATACGCTTCCTGCCATAGTTTATCATCATGAAATGTCATAGGCTTATTCTACCCCATCTTATCCTAAAAACCAATGCCTACCATCTTTTTCGATCAATTTATCTGCATCAACCGGCCCCCAAGTACCGGGTTTATAAGAAATAAGCTTCGGTTCGATTTTCGAAAACCCTTTCAGTATTTGTGTTACGAATTGCCAACTTGCAGCAATTCCATCCGTACGAGCAAATAGTGTCGCGTCGCCGTGAATCGTATCCAACAGCAACCGTTCGTATGCTGCAGGAGAATCTTCCTGAAATGTTTCTTTATAATCAAATGTCATTTTGATCGGTGTTAAATCCGTGCCGAATCCTGGTTTTTTTGCCATGAGCCGGAGTGTAATCATTTCATCGGGTTCGATACGGATTGATAATACGTTTTGCAAAACTTTTGGTTCCGGAAAAAGACAAACTTGCCCCTCAATTTTTGTCGTGTCTGTTGAACAAACAATTGGTTTTTTAAAATGGATTGATATTTCTGTAACTTTTTTTGGCAATTTTCGTCCTGTCCGAATATAAAACGGAACACCACGCCAACGAGGAGTATCTATGGTTAATTTTAAAGCAATAAACGTCTCCGTCTCAGATACAGGACTGATGTCTTTTTCCTTCAGGTATCCTTCATATTGGCCTCGTACGACCGCTGTAGCGACAGTAGCCGGCGCGATACAGTTAATCGCTCTCATTACCTTAACCCGTTCATCCCGTATACTTGCCGCATCAAACGCTCGAGGCTGTTCCATTGCGCAGACAGCTAACATTTCCAGCATGTGATTTTGCACCACATCCCGCAGTGCTCCGACGCCATCATAAAATGTACCTCGGTTCCCTACTCCGGTTTCTTCAGCTAATGTAATTTGTACATGATCGATAAATTTATTGTTCCATGTAGGCTCAAACATTCCGTTTGCAAACCGGAAACTTAAAATATTTTGTACAGTTTCTTTTCCCAAATAGTGATCAATCCGGTAAATCTGGCGTTCTTCAAAAATTTTCCCAAGAAGTTGATCCAGATGCTGAGCCGTTTCCAAATCCTTACCAAAAGGTTTTTCAATTAATAAACGTGTATACAGACTTGTCCCCTGCCCACAACCTTCAGATAATTTACTATTATGAAGATGCGTTAAAATCGTTTCATAGTGCTGGGGAGGTGTCGCCAAGTAAAAAAACCGCGGAACGCATGCGCGGAAATCCGCATCAAATTTTTCAAGAAGGGTTGTAAGATTTGAATATAACGATTCATCTTCGAACTTTCCCTTCTGGTATTCCATGTGACTGATTATTTTTTCCCAGAGCTCTAATTTAAATTCTTTCGGATTTACTTCCTGCACAGCTGTTGCCATCATTTCTCGGAATTGATCCGTAGTTATTTCCCGTCGTCCGACGCCAACAATAATCAAATCCTGAGAAACTTCTCCGTCTTTTATCAGATGATAGAAAGCCGGCATAAGCTTCCTGTGCATGAGGTCCCCCGTCGCCCCGAAGATAACCATGATAAGTGGTGATGTCATAGAATTATTCTCTACCATAACACTGAAAACAAGATGAAACAAGAAAGAACTTGACATTATTTATATATTCTAATAGTATATGGAGCATTATGACGACCGGTTTGGAATTTGAACAACCTTCGGCCATTGGAGGACCAACAGCAAAAGCGGAACTTACCGCTTTCCATGATATGAAATGGGTAGAGTGTGGAGAGTATATGCTTGTTGCCTGGGATGTGGAGTTGACGAGCGAGGGAAATCCAACATTTGGCTCTATCGGCGTTGTTCTCACTTCTGAATGGAAACGAATGCAGGATGAAGGAAAAATAGAAATGTCCAGCAAAACGTGGCCCATAAGTAGACTCGTACAAAAAAATGTTAAGGCAGAACTTCCAGGTCACCCAACTATGGAATATTATGATGACATCATTCGACTCATGCAGCTAAATACTGAATTACAGCCTCATGGGATACGCATTCTAAACATTGTTATTGAAGGAAAATAAAATAGATCTAGACAATCTTCAACAAATCTTTATCAAATGTCAGAATAGGCATATTTTTTTCCTGCGCAAGCCAGGCGTATGAGGCGTCATATACGGTTAAATGTTTTTTTAATGCCAATGCAAACACGGATGAAAACGTCAACGGTTCATAGTGAATATCCCATTCCAAAAATAATTTTCCCATTTCCGCGCCCTGATCAGATTTTATCCGTTTCCGTTTTACGGCAATCGAAAGGCTATTAAAAACTTCATACGGTAAAATCGGAGAGGAGTAAAATATACTAACACCTGTTACAAATCGCTCAAACGCACGTTCGACCTTACTATTTTGCTCATCTGGCAACAAAAAAGCAAGTACGTAGGAAGCATCAACGACGAAACGGGATACTTTAGTATTTTCTGCCATAATTAATCAGTTCTTTATAATCAATTTTACCGTGGACAGGTGCGGGGCGAATCCGGATGATATGATCAAACACGGCTTTACGGCGGGCAATCACGTCTTTGTGTCCGTACGTATCAGCAACCGCGCGCCGAACCAGTTCGCCGATTGAGGATTTTTCCGATTTTGATTTCGCGGCTAGTATCGCCCACAATGTATCATCAAATAATATATTCGTTCGTCTGGTTAACATACGGGAATTATAACATACACATGTGTATGTGTCAATATCGTTTACTTTGTCTTATCACTCCCGAGGATGATGAGGAAATCGGAAGACGGTGTTGACTCGCCGGTTGGCATTGGACTTACCGTCAAACCTAATTGCGCTGCCAATTGTGACGCTTCTGCGGCATTCGTACCCGTAACGTCAACTAAAAACGATTTTGTAAAGTCCGAATTTTTTGCATTGTCCAGATTAACAACGTCAGCATTTGGCACTTTACTCTTCAACTCAATTTCATAGGTTTTTGATAACCCCGAAACTTTCGTACCGTTTCTGATGACAAAGGTAACGGTTGCGGGCGTAGGAGTAGCATTTTGTGACGCCCCAGCGGATGCGACGGGGCTAACGTTAATGGGCGCTACATCAATGATTTTATCTGTACTCGGTCGAAATAATATTGCCTTTTTCGCATTGGAATAAATAAGTACTTTGTCGCCGTTTTCCGCGTTGGCAAAAAATGATTGGTTCTTCAGCTTTTCTTTATCATTTACCGTTGCAAGCGTAGGCGTCTCCCCAGTCGGCAACATCATAAGCTTGGAAACCTGACTGACGTAATTTTTTACTTCATCAGCGGCAAATAAATTGGGATTGGCAAGTCTTGCTTGTGCCTGTTGATATTGTGAATAAAAATAGACTGCGGGAACAAGAGCCGCAATAACAATAATAGCTCCAATAATGTATTGGGCCTTTTTATTTGCAACTTTAACGGGAATATCAGGTGTTTCCAGTGGCATAACAATCATTATACGCAGTTTTAGTGCCGGTGCAAGAGGTTTACTTTATACCTAAAATAATCCGGGCCGATGCAGTTGACCCCAATAGGCTTCCTGATGAGCTGGATATGGAAAAAAGATTGTTTACATCGGCTAAAATTTCGGATACGGCAGATGCGGAGACGCTGCTTGCTAATACAAGCGAACTTGTTGCCTGTTTTTTACTGTTCCCAACCATAAGCACTGTATATCCGAGCTGCATAAGCGCATCTTTTGCTTTTGATGCAGCGCCTGAAACGCCGGACGCGTTTATTACCTCGAACGATACAGCACTCCGAACGAATGCGGGTGTAGGCGACGCTGTCGGAGCAACCGCCATTCTATTAGTTGCCATTTGGGGCACTTTAGTAGAACCTAAATACATAACAAAGACAACAACCGCGCCAATAATAATGATAAGTGCCGCTAAAATTCCGAACGCAAACACCACATGATTATTGCGATCGGTAACCGAATCATTCGTATCGTCATCCAAAATCTGTTCCAAATTTTCAACCGGTACCTCAACTGGGACGTCTGGCTGAGGCAGACCCTGCTTCGCAAGAGGTACGGGTGGCTCGGGTAACTCAACAACAACGGGGGCAACAGACTGTGAAATTATTTGCGGATCTGGAGGAGCAACTTCTTGAGTGAATGTCGCACGAACCGGTGCTTTATGAGACTTCTTGAATTTGGATTTGGCAGGCATGTAATTCTAGCTCCCCGGCACGTCATCCCGTGAATGCGCCGCAATAATTTCTTGAACCATAGCTACAACTTTTTTTGGTTCATATTCACTTTTAACGATATATTTAACAGCACCTTTCATAAGTGCATTTTCTGCGTCTTTTTCTCCTGCGAGATTCGTGAGCATGATAACCGGAATACTTTTCAAATCCGGATCAGCCTTTAGCTTATCCAGCGCTTGTAAACCATTCATTTTCGGCATCATGATATCAAGAAGAATAACTATTGGTTTAATTTGACGTGCTTTTTCCAGACCCTCTATGCCATCACCGGCCATTGCCACCTCATACTTTTCGAAGGTAAAAATCTTTTGATACATCCGCGCCATCAACGGATCGTCTTCTACGATGAGAATTGTCTTGGTCATACTATTTCTTTTATAAACCTTTCAAGTCTAAAAAGCCAGTTAATTTTGCAACTAAGTCACTCGTGTGAACATCGGATTTAATAAGATACCCTTTTGCACCGAGATCCATGGCTTGTTTACTTAACGCATCATCAGAAAGATTTGTAAGAATAATGATTGGGCCATTCGGTTGAACCGGACCCTGATTTTTTAGATTGGTTAACACTCCCAAACCATCAAGCTTAGGAAGCATGATATCAAGAAGAATAAGATCAAATCCGCCTTTTCGAGAAGCGGTAAGGCCAACTTCGCCGTCTGTTGCGGGTGTCACTTCAAAACCACCATCAATTAATACCTCACTATACAATGCCTGTGTATTGGGATCATCTTCAATTAAAAGAACCCGTTTCTTTTTATCCATGTTCCTCCTTACCCCAGCGTACCAGACTTTTTTACTTCAGGCAAGACCTTTGGCAAAGTAAATGTAAAGGTACTCCCCTTTCCTACCTCGGAGGTCACGAAAATTTTGCCATTCTGAAGTTCTACAAGTTTTTTACAAATATACAGACCTAATCCTGTTCCCTGCGTCTCCGACATAGATGAATACGATGTGCCCAATTTTCCGAATTTCGTAAATAATCGGGGAAATCCTTCTTTCGGTATACCTGGACCGTTATCAGATATTGCCACCTCGATCCTCGAATCCTTTTCAGAACATGTCACGATTACAGTACCTTTTTCCGGAATAAATTTAAGCGCGTTGTTGATAAGGTTCAACAGAATTTGATGAATCCGGGAAGGATCCGCTGTAACCCGAAAAGTTTTGTCCCCAACCACATGCACGTCTGCGAGCTTTTCTTTAGCATGTGCTTCTTCTTCCGAAATAACACTTTGAACAAGTTCAACGAGATTAAATTGAACCGGTGCGAGTGTAATCCGATCGCTCTCAATTTTTGAAACATCTAACATATCGTTAACAAGTGCAATCATTCTTTGTGAGGACGTGTAAGCTCGCTCAAGGTGATTTCTTGAATCATACGAGAGTTTTCCTGGATCTTTTAGTTCAAGCTCAAGAAAACCTTTGAGTGTCGTTAACGGTGTACGCAGTTCATGAGAAGCAATGGATATAAATTCATCTTTCAAACTATCAAGTTGTTTCAGATGTTCATTCGCATTGCGAAGATCGCTGGTTGCATTGTCTACCTCAGCTTTTAACGTCTTATTAAATGTTTTAATCGTCTCGTAACTTTGTGAATTCTCAAGCGCAACGGCAAGCTCAGGGAGCATGATTTGGAGTACTTTAATATCTTGACTGAAATACATATCACCAGAAGATTTTTCGCCTAACAAAAGACACCCCAGCGATTCCTGGTTCGTCCGGATCGGCATAAATAGACCCATATGATATTCACTCATAATCTCTTTTTCCGTTGAGGCATCCATATCTTCATAGACAAGCAGTTGATTTCTTTTCTTAAGGAGATCGATCTCTTCGGAAGTCGGCATTGCATGTTTTTCCAGAGAGCAACTAGATTCAATAACATCGTCGTGCCCTTTCGTCTGAATAATGATCATTGCGCAGGTGACATGAAGGAATTTATCAATAACTGAAAGAATTCCACTCATTAACTCCGAAAGCTCCAGTTTCGTAGCCATAACCCGAGATACCGCATATAAAAATTCATCTATGTGGTAATAATTTTTATAAAAAATGCGTTCCGTGATTTTTTCAATAAACTTTAAAACCGACTGAAAACTGAAAGAGATAATAATCGCAAGAATTGTTGAGAACGTGATATAAGAGATATCAGCAGGCTGAACAAATAGAAATGTACTAATGGCGAACATACCTCCTGCGTAAAACGAACACGCAAGGATGGTAAATAAAACGTAGGCCACCGATCTCGCAATCAGGAAGTGGATATCGAGGAGCCGATGCTTGATGATAGCGTAGGAAATAACAATCGCCATCGCGATATTAACCAGCGGACCAATAAATATATTTCTGTAATTTCCAAAAAACGGCATGATGACGTTGGGTATAATACCAACCACCATGGGAAACAATGCCGCAATCAACACATATTGTATTTGCAGCCGTTCAAGACTTTTCGAATGAATGAGTTTTTTAACAAGAATCCATATTCCTGCGTTATACACACATGCTAAGAAAATTCCCCACCAAATATATACGGGTCCCAACACAACAGAATTTCCCTCATTGTTTAGAATTATATTTCCAACCCACAAACGTGTCGTATAGAGAATTACGATAAAATAAGCAGAGATAATGATAAGGGGAATCGTCAAAAACTTCGAAGGAAGTCTTTTATATGCAAGGGTGTGCGAAAAAAAGAACACCATCGGTGGGACGATACTACCTGATAAATATATCATTCGATCCCACAATAAAGCATCGCGAATGGTTTGCGACATTCTAAAAAATGCTATTGCAAAAGCCCAAATGATAACGTTAAGAATAAAAATTGAAAATGATAAAACACCCACGACCTCACGGTCGGGGTTTTGAAGAGAACACAAACTTCGTTTGCCCTGCATCGTTTTTACCTTGCTGATCAATGTACGCAGCAACGACCTGTTCATTCACGCCTACTGT
>Ga0182027_10015024_pt1 | contig 10681 bp, 6 predicted proteins | sample 712E1DmetaG_FD_121300 | JGI IMG/M metagenome (GOLD analysis project Ga0182027, IMG submission 121300) | Permafrost microbial communities from Stordalen Mire, Sweden - 712E1D metaG (Illumina Assembly) | ecosystem: Environmental > Terrestrial > Soil > Wetlands > Permafrost | place: Sweden...
GAGAGGAAAGGGTAATTCATCGAGAGTCGCGAGCTGCCTGACCCCTGCCCCCTGGCAAACCTCGCCCCCGTCCCAGTAGAGCAACCCCGCGACCCGCTCGGGCTCGTCCAGGCCGCGCTCGAGCAGCTCAGCCATGGTGCCTTCGCCTTCGCCGATGACGCCATAGTCGATCAACGGGAAGCGGCGCAGAAGCTCCTTTTGCAGCGCCGAGACCTGCACGCCGCCGAATACCAGCGGCAGCTCGGGACGTGCTCGATTGAGCCCTTCGGCCACGTCGTAGGCATCGAGAAAGCTGGAGGTCGTAACCGTCATGCCGACGACATCGGGCGTAAGGGCGAGCACGGCGGCGACCATCTGCGCAGTCGTCTTCGGCTTAGCATAGCCGTCGACGATGGCAGTCTCGTGGCCCTGGCGCTCGAGATGCGCCGCAATCGAGCAGATGCCGACGGGCGGCATGATGTTGGCAAAGCGCGTGATGTCGGCTTGACCTGGCAGCCAATTGGAACCCTGCGGGTGCACCAGGACGACGCGGGGCTTTCTGCCGGGCACGGGTCGCCAACGTCGCGACCGCGTCGGATGGCAAGAGGCACAATCGGTCATTGTTGGGATCGGCTTACAGCGTGCGGCGCATGCCCGTCAATTCGGTCGGCGATCCCGAGGGCTTGCGTGCAAGCTCGGCCAAGGCGAATATGCGCGGGCAACCGATCGTCCGGCAGGCCTAGGGGCGGCCCGGGTCGGCAAGGAGCTGAGCAATGAAGATCGTCACACGGGTATTGCTGGACACCGCCGCATTCGAAGCCTTTGCCAACGCCAAGGACTAACAAGCGACAGGCCACAGAAAGGGGATCTCAAGTTGTCAGACACCAACAAACAACATCGTTCGCAGCTGCAACGAATCGCCCGACAGGCGATGATCGACCACGGAATGGTTCCGGATTTTACGCCCGAGGTTCTGGCCGAGCTCGACGGGATGAGCGAGCCAGGGGGCCTGCACGACCAGTCGCTGCGCGATCTACGGCGCCTGCTCTGGTGTTCCATCGACAATGACGACTCGCGCGATCTCGACCAGTTGAGCGTGGCCGAGGCCCTGCCCAACAAGACCGTCAAGGTGCTGGTAGCCGTGGCCGATGTCGACTCCCTGGTGCGCAAGCGCTCGTATATCGACGAGCACGCGCGGGAAAACACGACCTCGGTCTATACGGCCGCATGCATCTTTCCCATGCTGCCCGAAAGGCTTTCCACGGACCTGACCTCGCTCAACTTCGACGTGGATCGCCCCGCGATCGTGGTCGAGATGGTTGTGGGCGAAGACGGGACCTTACGGCGCTCGGACGTGTATCGGGCCCTGGTCCGCAATCATGCCAAGCTGGCCTACAACAGCGTCGCTGCCTGGCTGGAGGGTGACGGCCCTACGCCGTCGGAGATTCTGGCCGCCCCCGGCCTCGAGGACAATCTCAGGCTCCAGGATCGGGTCGCCCAGAGCCTCAAGACTCTGCGGCACGAGCATGGCGCGCTGACTCTGGAGACTGTAGAGGCCCGGCTCGTGTTCGATGCCGATGAGCTCACGGATCTGCAGGCGGAAAAGAAGAACCGGGCCAAGGACATCATCGAAGACTTCATGATTGCCGCCAACGGCGTCACAGCGCGTTTTCTGGCCGACAAAAATCTGCCGTCGTTTCGGAGAGTGGTGCGCACGCCCAAACGCTGGGACCGGATCCGGGAGCTCGCCGCCGAGCATCACCAAACTCTTTCAGCCGAGCCCGATGGCAAGTCGTTGGAGGCGTTTCTCGTCAAGGCGCAAGCAGATGACCCGGTCCGCTTTCCCGATCTTTCGCTTTCGGTCATCAAGCTCTTGGGCGCGGGCGAATACGAGCTGGATGTACCCGGGCGCGGGTCGAGCGGCCATTTCGGCCTCGCCGTTCAGGACTATTCGCACTCCACCGCCCCTAACCGCCGCTATCCCGACCTGATCATGCAGAGGCTGCTCAAAGCAGCCATAGCCGGCCGGCCCCTGCCGTACGACAACGGCGAGCTCACCGAGTTGGCCAAGCACTGCACGGGCCAGGAAGATGCAGCCAAGAAAGTCGAGCGCCAAGTGAGAAAATCGGCTGCGGCGCTGCTGCTTGAGCACCGGATCGGTGAGCAGTTCGATGCCATTGTCACGGGTGCAGCCGACAAGGGCACCTGGGTCCGACTGATGCATCCGCCGATCGAAGGCAGGCTGACGAGCGGTTTTGCGGGACTCGACGTCGGTCATCGGCTACGCGTGCGTCTGCTGCGCACGGACGTCGAGCGCGGATTCATCGATTTTGGCAGGTAGGAGCGCGTCATGAGGCGAGTACGCACCCTTCACGGACCGGCACCGGAGAGGCCGTAGATGACCGCAGGACCGCTGATCAGATGGAGCCTGGTTGCCTGCGCCGCCTTCAGCGTGGCCTGCGCGGCGAAAAGCTCCGCCCCGCCGGCAGCTCCCGGTGCGGGTGTGCCGCAGACGGTGCTGGGACCCGGCGACGTGTTTGAAGTGAAGGTCTTTGGCGACACCGAGCTGTCGGGGACCTATCGTGTGTCCAGTGACGGTACGGTTCATTTCTCTCTGATCGGCACCTTGAACGTCGCCGGCCTGACCGCGGGCCTGCTGGGCGAAGCGATTCAGAAAAGCCTCGAGCGTTTTCTGGTTCAACCGGATGTCTCGATCTTCGTCAAAGAGTTCAATTCCAAGAAGATCTTCGTCTTTGGCCAGGTTCAGCGACCCGGCACGTTTTCCTATGAAGACGGTATGAACATTATTCAGGCGATTACGCTGGCGGGCGGATTCGACAAGCTGGCGGACCAGAACATTACTTTCGTAACCCGGCGCATCGACGGGCGGGAACAACGCCTGGAAGTTTCGATCCAGGATATCAGCGAGGGCCGGGCCCCGAATTTTCGCATGGAGCCGGGAGACATCGTGTTCGTCGCCGAAACGTTGTTCTAGATCTCCCCTTTGTTGACGAACGGCACCATTTGGGCCAACCTGAGACTGCCAGGCGCCGGAAATTGCACAGTGGAGTCGAGAAGATGAACGCTCCTGAGTCACAGTCTTCAGGGATGGAGACCAATCGCCCCCAGGCCGAGGAGCCGGATCTCGCCTGGTACCTGGCCGCTTTCCTGATTCACAAATGGACCATCGCGGCGAGCCTGATCGTGGCCCTGTCTGGCTCGTTGATTGTCTCTTTCTGGCAGAAACCCACCTATGTGGCACGAGCCGTGCTGTTGATTGAGCCGACCCTGCCGCGCGTGCTTTCCAATGTCGCGGAGGTTTCGGATCTGGCCTCCGGAGAGGCCGCCCGCACCTACTACCAGACGCAGTATGAGATCCTGTTGGGTGACACGCTGCTCACCGAGGTCACCGAGCGAGCCAAGCTCTCCGACAATGTCGAGTTTCTGCGCAGCATCGGCGCGGTTGCGAAAAATGCCGAGCCAGCCACGATCCCGGCAAAAATCGACATGGCCGCAATTCTTCGCCAGAGGCTCAGCGTCGAGCTCGTCAAAGACAGCCAACTGCTGCGCATCAGCGTCAAAGACCGCGACAGAGAGCGAGCGGCCATGCTGGCCAACCTGGTGGCCGAGGTCTACGTCGAGCAGAACCTCACCCGCAAGCTCGAAGCCACGCGCAACGCCGCGGCCTGGCTCGACGTGCAGATGAAGGATCTCGGCACCAAGCTCGAAGAGTCCGAGATGGCTCTCAACAAATTCATGCAGGAAAGAGATCTCGTCTCGGTCTCCTTGGAGGACAAGAAAAACATCACGGCCCTGGACCTCGAAACGATTGCCCGCAACCTGAGCGAAACTCGGGTCAAACGCATGGAGATCACGGCCCAGATGGCCGAGGTTGCCAAGGCCAGAAAAGACCCGTCTGCCGTTTATTCGCTCGCAGCGATTCGCAACAATCCGCAAATCCAGGCGCTGCTGGTGCGGCAGGGGGAACGAAAAGTCGAGCTTGTTAAGGCCGCAGAGCGCCTGAAACCGGAGCATCCTGCCTATCGCCAGATCGAAGCCGAAATCAATGCGATCAATCAACTCCTGGATCAGCAGCTGGCGCAAATCCTCAACGGTCTGGCGGGAGATGCCCGAACCACCGAGCAATTCGAGGCCGAGCTCGACGCCAACCTGGAAAAAGCCAAGCGCAAGGCACAACGGTTGGGGGTCAACGAGGTCGACTACAATCATCTCCAGCGGGCCGTGGAAACGAACAAGAATCTCTACACCATGGTCATGACGCGCTTGAAGGAGACGAGCCTGACCGGCCAGCTCGAAACCAACAATGCCCGTGTGCTCGAGCGCGCGAAGGTGCCCGTGAAGCCCGCCTCGCCCAACATTCCGCTCAATATCGTCGTTGCTCTGATCGGCGGTCTGGTTGCAGGACTGGCGCTGGCTTTTTATCGGGCGTTTTTTGACGTGGCGATCAAAGGCCAGCAGGACGTCGAGAAACGTCTGGGCGCGGTGTACCTCGGCATCTTTCCCCGCATCGAGTCGGAGGGCGAGCCTTCCCGCCCGGTTTTGTCGCGGCTGTTTGGCGGCAGGAGCAAAGCCTCTCCAGACGAGGCGTGCGAGCCCTACGTGCACACTCATCCCGGCTCAGCCGCGGCCGAATACTGCCGGGTGATTCGCAGCAATCTCTTGTTCATGTCCTTGGATGCCCCGCTGACCCGCATCGCGGTGAGCTCCTCCGATGTAGGGGCGGGCAAGACGACCACGGCCGTGAGCCTCGCCATTCTCATGTCGCAGACGCAAGGTAAGACGCTTCTGATTGACGCGGATATGCGCTGCGCCAAGACCCACAGGTTTTTTGGCATTCCCAACACAAACGGTCTCTCCAGTGTCATCGCCTCCGGGGTGACAATCGAGGACGCGGTCCGGCCGACCGAGGTCCCAGGACTCGACCTGTTGCCCGCAGGAAAGGTGCCGCCGCAGCCGGCCGAGCTCCTGCACAGCCAACGGTTCGGACAGCTTGTCGCGGAGCTGGGCACGCGCTACCGCTTCATTTTGTTCGACACTCCGCCCCTGATGGGACTGACCGACACGATGATCGTCGCACGGCACGTCCAGGGCGTGGTGCTGGTAGCCCGGTGGCGCAAAACGAGCGCAGATTTTCTACGCCGCGCGCAGCAACAGCTCACCGACATCGGCGCGCGAACCCTGGGCGTCGTAGTCAACGACGTCAATCTCGAAGATCGCGCGTACTACTACTACCAGTACGGGCACTACCATCGCTACGGCTCCTATTCCTACGCAAAGAGCGGAACCTGATCCGTCATGAACCTCGCTAACGATGATCATGCCAAGAACACTGCGGGAAGGCTTCCCAACCGCCTCATCGAGGGCTCGATCGTATTTCTGCTTTTCTTTACCCCGCTCGCCATCGGCACCGTGCACCCCTGGGCCCGGGCGGTCCTTTGTGGCGCCTGCCTGCTGATATTTTGCGTGACGGTATGGCAAAAACGCGAGAGCAAGAACATCACCGTCACACCTCTGGGCGTGGCGTTGGTGTTTCTGGCGGTGTGGACCGGGCTGCAGGCGACTCCCCTGCCGGCCTGGGTCATCGCGACGCTGTCGCCCAAGGGCCTCGCGCTGCAACAGTTGGCCGCGAGCGACGCCGGAGCGGTCAGACCCTGGGTGCCCATTTCCCTGGACCGCTTTGCGACTCTGGCGGAATTGGCAAATGTCCTGGGCTACACGCTGCTCTTTTTGACGGTCGTCAATTGCTGCAAAAGCGACGACCGGCGCGAGGGGCGGCTTCTGGCAGCGATGGCTGGTGCGGGTGCACTGGTCGCAGGCATCGGTTTTGTACAGACACTGGTCGGCACGCCTCGCATCCTGGGCGTCTACGGCGCGCCTTCGAGCTTCTTTTTCGCCACTTTCGTCAACCCCAATCACCTGGCCGCGTTTCTCGGTATGGCCTCGACTGTGGCGCTGGGCATGGCCTTGTCGTCCCGCGATCGGGGCAAGAGGGTGGTGTTCGTAGCTCTGTCGGTCTTTACCGGCATCAGCGTGTTCTTGACGCTATCTCGCGGTGGCATCATCGCATACGTCGCGGGCCAGCTGTTTCTGGGTTGTCTGCTCCTGATGCGGCGGGCAAAGAGCGGTGCCAAGGCCGCGCTCGTCCTCTTGCTGGCGACGCTCGTCTTGGGTACCTCCGGGTGGCTCGCGTACACGCAAATTGCCACCAAATTCGACCGCACGAGCATGGCCGCCGAGGGCCGGGTACAGGTGTGGAAGGACGATCTGGCGCTGATTCGGGACTTCCCGATTTCAGGCATCGGCCCGGGCGCCTACGCGCAGCTTCACTTTCGCTACAAGTCGTCTCCTGAACAGATCACGTACCTGTATGCCGAAAACTCCTATCTCCAGGCGGTCGTCGACTGGGGCGTTGGCGGGCTGTTGTTCGTCCTCTGCCTGGCCGCAACCTTCGTTCTGGCGGTGCGGCGCCAACCCATGCGCGGCAGGACGGCGGGCATCCTGGCCGCCCTGTTCGTGGTCGGCCTGCACAACTTTGTGGACTTCAACATCGAAACCGGCGCCGTGGCTGTCTCGTGTGTGGTCCTGATGGCGTTTGCCGCCTCGCGCGCGTTCGCCGCGAATGGCGCCTCTCGCTGGCTGCCGCAGGTGCACCTGCCGGTTCGAATCCTGCGCGTGGCAATGCCGGTCGTGTTGGCGATCCTGACCGTGTCGTTCGTCCTTTCGCAAATGCGCTCGCTCGAGTCCGACACGAGGCGTCTCGTCCTGGCGCAAAAGGAGCCCGGTCCGGGTTTTCTCGCCGTCGCCGAAGAGGCGACCCTGAGACACCCCGCCGACTACTTTCTGGCCCTGACCACCGGCCTCGGCCTGATCGATGAAGCTCGGCGGGACCTGCCAACGGCATTGGACTGGATCGGCCGGGCCGGATATCTCAACCCGACCGATCCCGCTGTACATCTGATGACCGCACGGCTGCTGGTGAGCATGGGCGCGATCGATGAAGCGATCGTGGCCTATCGCCTGGCCGGTGAGCTGATGTCGCGGGACGCAGTCCTTACGGAGGCGGTGCAAAATCTCCGCGGTCCATATTCCTTGCGCTCTCTAGTACCCCCGGATCCCCAAAATCAGGTATACTTGGCGCGGTTTCTATTGCGCAAAGGAATGAAGACCGAAGCGCACGACATTGCCGGCGGACTGCTGGACAAAGGCTCGACAGTGACCTCGGACCCACAAATTCTCCACCTCGCCTCGGATCTCGATGAGCAGGCCGGGGACGATGCGCAAGCCGCCCAGAACGCGGAACGCGCCCTGGCTGCGGATTCTCATCAGACGTGGGCCTATCTACTGCTCGCGCGGGTCGCCGGCCGCACGCGAGAAGGCGACCCTCTGCTCATTCTGGAGCGAGGGATGCAACAGGACCCGAGCCCTGAGCTCGCCCTGCAGGCAGCCGGTCTGGCCCTGTCTCGCCATGATCTCGCCCGAGCGCGAGCGCTCGCGCGCCGCCTGATGGAGCTCGGCCTGTCTGCGCGCGCGTATTTTTTGTCCGGTCAGATCGACGAAGTCGGCGGCAACTATCCCCTGGCACTGCAGCAGTATCGTTCGGCGCAGAGCGCCGAGCCGGCCCGTGTAGAATACGCCGTGGCCGTCGCCCGAACGTTGGAGCGGCTCGGCATCAAGAGTGAAGCGATTGAAACCTATAGAGCGATTCTGAGACAATATCCTTCGTTGGATTGGATTCACACAAAACTGCTCGCGTTGGAAGGGGAAAGGACTTCGTACCATGTCCAAAATTAACATGCTCCGTGTATTGAGCTCGCTTGCCCTGGGCAGCTGGGGTGGCAACGCCGCCGGCATGAGCTCTGCGTCACAAACGAGCGCCAACGAGGCCTCGCTGCCCACGGTGACCGAGGCGGTCACATCGATGGAGCAGGCCCTCAAAGACGTCGCCCTGCTCGTCGAGGCAGCACGCTCGGACCGCAAACCGAACGTGATCTCGTGCCTGATCCAGAAGATGGCGCAGATCGGCAAGCATCTGCGTTTTGCCAAAAAAGTCGAAGTCGGACAGTTCGATGCTGCCGTTCGACTCAAAGATCCGGGAGCTCCCGACATCGCTCGCGCGATGGCCAAGAGGCTCTCGATGGTGCTCGAGCTGCGCGGCCAGGCCTCGGCGTGCGCAGGGGACTACGCGGGCTATCTCACCGGTGACACCGCGCTCGAATACGAAGCGGTGCCGGCCCCCGAAGCACCTACGACGCAATTCGTCTACGGAACTGTGAATGTGGACAGCCGGCCGCCGGCCGCGAGTCCCTTCCAATAGCGGACAAATGGGAGCACGCATGTCATCGTACGTTTGGCCAACTCAATTCAACCGGATCCAGATTACCGGCGCGTTGTTTCTCAGCTGCGCCCTGTCATCCCATTCAGCGTTGGCGGCTGATGTCGAGTATTTCGGCAATCCGCCCCGCACGCAGGTCACCGACAAAGCGGGGCCCGTCGATTTTGTCACGCTGAGCACCACCACGCCGGTTCGCGCTCAGATCACCGGACCCGCGACGCTCAACATCGAAGTGCGCGCCGTGCTGAAAAAGACGGCTAAAAAGTCGAAGCCGGTGCAGATCACGGTGCTGATCGACGCCAACGCGGCCAAGGTCGTCAAGACCGATCTCAAGGCCCTGGCTAAGAACACCAAAGCGACCCTGACCGACGCGCCGAAAGACAGCCTGCCCTCTGCTCCCTATCGTTTCAGCATGCCCGTAGATGCGGGCACCTTCTTCTTCGAGCTCCGCCTCGGCGGCAAGGAGAAATCGGTGTTGGTGGCCCTGTCGACCGGCGCGAGCAAGCCCGGCGAGATAGCCCCCACACTCGGCCCCGTGGCAGCCGCAGGCGCTGGTGGAAGCGAAGTGGAGCTGCCGCCGCTACCCTCGGACGATACGGCGTCGACGGCGCCTGCCGCCAAGCCCGAAAAAGGTGGTGCGGCCAAGGCCGAGCCCGCAGGAGCGGCGCCGGGCGCTACGCCTGCGGAACCGGACCTGCCGGCGCTGCCCCCGGTGGCACCAGCCGGTGGAGCTGCGTCCGCCTCCCCTGCGGCGCCCAAACCGGCCTCCGCGCCGGGCGCGAGTGAATCGCCCGCGCTGCCAGCCCTGCCTCCGGCTGCGCCCGCCGAAACGCCGACTCCAGCCGCACCGGCAGCCTCGGCCAACGCGCTGCCGGCCATGCCTCCGGCCGCCGCCGAGGCCGTGCTGCCCGCGCTGCCGCCCACCGCTCTTGGTGCCGCCGGCGTGACGGCATCGAGCCCGGGAATGACTCTGGTGACACCGCCAGCCACCTGGACAACGCCCGACGAGCCCGGCCGGCAATTTTACGTAGTGCAGAAGAACAAGGCGCTCAAGCTCAATCTGGTGGGCCCGGGGCAATTGCAGATCGAGACGCGGCGCAATGTACCCAAGGGCATCGAGAAAAATAAGAAACGCAAGACCAAGCCTCTGGTGGTCAGCGCCAAGATCGATGGCAACGCTGTCGGCTTTCTGAGCCTGCGCGACGACCCGTCGCCAAAGCGCTATGCCGAAAACGACAAGCTCGTGCCCACCGAACCCGTCAAGATGCAGTTGTCCATTCCTGCCGGCAAGCACACCTGTCAGATTCAACTGCCGAAACCCGATGCCAACGGCATCACCGTGGCGCTGGACTACGGCAGCGATCTCAATCTCAAGGCGCCGATCATGCAGGTGGGCCGCGGCTCCTATCTTTCAGCGATTTCCCACAGCTCTTATGGCCGCGACGACTATTGGCCGGCCATCTATGAGGTCAACCGCGGCACGATCGGCGAGAACCCCGATCACGTGCAGGTCGGCACGCGTCTGGTCGTCCCCTCGGAGGACGAAACCAAAGCGATCATGGAATGGATCGGCGCGGGCAGGCAACCTCCCCCGCCGCCGATTCTGGTGCAACTGCAGACGCGCGCCGACTCGGATCTGCGCACCCTGCTGGGCGCGCAAGCCGAAGGCAAGATCCCGGGCGACCTGTTGCACACCGATGGGCCGGTCGGCGAGTCCATCCGGCGCCAGCTGGACGAGGCGGTGGCCTCGCAAGTCGAGCTGTTTCTGACGACGCTGGTAGAGATCGGCGCCATCGAGAGCGTCCCGCTGGTGGTCGGCGTCGACAGCGAGAAAGACAGCGACATCGAGGTTCTGGGCTCCGACATCACGCTGGACGGCAAGCCCATCAAGCTCGAGGTCCAGGGCTCAGGCGGCGATCGAAAGACGCTGATTGGCAAGGGAGACCTGCTGCCCGGCTCGCACCGGATCGACGCGGCCGTACGATTTCGCCACACCGGCGGCGGCGTGTTCACCTACGTGCAGGACCAGACTTTCCAAGTCAAAGGCGGCCGGGTCTTTCTGGCCCAGGCAGGCAAGCGCTATCACGTCGCCATCCTGATGCATGCGACCAAAGACCTGACCGCGGCGTTTAAGGATCGGGTGGCCATGCGCATCGACGTAGTGCCGACCATCGAAAGCTCGAACTCCCCGCCGGAGCCGCACGCGAGCGCGCCGCCGCAACTCTAAGGCCTGTCTTCAAATTCGCGCGTAGAAAGGCCGACAACGACTACGGCTACGACTACGTCGACGATCCCGTCTTCGTCTGCGTCCCAAGTTGACACGTAGCCGCTCATTTCAGTCCAATTCCC